>VFSW01002165.1_pt1 | contig 29785 bp, 20 predicted proteins | sample 5358111 | NCBI WGS metagenome assembly VFSW01 (sample SAMN11554181, study PRJNA540505) | mine drainage metagenome | isolation source: sediment from site ElyBrook_90M | place: USA: Ely Copper Mine, Vershire, VT | collected 2017 | reverse complement strand
TCACGAGCGCCCCCACCACAGGATCCACCATCGGATCGTCGCAGATCGTTCCATCGGCGTAGACTACCCGCTGCACTGTGCTGTTTTCATTTAAGCGCGCAGTTGAAACGGAAGTTAGTTGACGATCGAAGCACAAACTGTTTATATAAGTTGCTCAGTTCTACATGAGTGCGAACAGGCACACAAAAGAGCGCTCAGGTTAAGCCTTCGCCACGTTCCCCCTTCTTTCCCCAAGCTTTGACACAGTTACGCACGATTCGATCCGATTTAGCTCCTTTTAGAAGGAGCTTATTCGTCGGAAAAGAGCGAATCTTGCTTCCCCGTTTGTCAGTGGAACATCCCTGCGCTCCTCGCAGCTCTCTTCCTCGGCTTCTCAGGCTTTACAGGAGATACCCAAATGCCATTCAACTGGACCATCAACATCAACCGTAAAAGTCCTCAACCGCCTCTGGTTGTGTTTGACCCGAATCCCTTGCAGCAGGCCGCGGCCGGAGATCAGATCTTCTGGGCAAACAACGACACCGTGGCGCACTGGCCCGGACTGCAAAACCCCGACGGATCGATCAACAAGACGTACTTCATTCCAAATCAGATTGCGCCTGACTCGACCTCAGACGCATTCTCCCCCGGGGCGGACGGAACATTGAATTACGTCTGCAGCATTCATCCCGATGAGAAAGGCACGATCGAGGTGCAAGGCTAACGAATAGCCGCGGTAACACGACTGAGAGAGGAGCAATTGCAATGGCCCACGGATTTGTAAGCACAATCTGCAACCGGTGCTCGTGCGCTGGAGAATTTCTCTTGAATCCGGGTCTCGGCATTGGGACCATGGCTTGTGCGGCAGTGCTTTACTTGTGGACAGTCGTTCCTGTAGCTCATGGACAGAATCCTCAGATCGTGACTTGCCCAACCCCGGGGACGCAGGACTTGATCGCCATACCTGAAATAACCAGGACCCCGGATGGCGTTTTGCGCGCAACCATCAAGAACGTGGATGGATTGCGCACGCTCTGGGGATCGGTGGGCATACCCAATCCTCAACCGGGTAAACCAGATCAATCGCCCACAGATACTCGCTGCGCCAGCCAGTACGTGCGCTATTACGCGGGCGAAGACACGCTCCATCCCAAACCCTGGCCCACGGGCCCGGAGCCGATTCCCGGCCCAACTCTACGCGCGCGCGTAGGCGACCTGGTCGAAATTACGTTTGAGAATCTGGTCAACCCGCAGCATTTTGCCGACACCCTTGATCAAGGCGAATTGGGCAACACGAACGGCTGCGACCAGGTCACCGGGAGCCGCCCTGATTGGATGGCGAACAAGAATTATCGGAGCGGCGCCAGTATCCAACCACGCACCAACAATCCTGGTAACTATTTCTATATAAATTCAGGCGCTCAGGGCGGCACCAGTAGTGGAACGGTTCCGAACTTTCCCCAGACTCTTGGACAGACCGTAACGGATGGAACGGTGATATGGCAGGCGGCCAGCACAAACCAGATCTACCCCACCGGCGGGGATTACATGCCCGACTGCCTGCATGGATCGAGCACCTCCAATCTTCACTTCCACGGGACGCATACGACGCCCAGCACCATGGGTGACAATGTACTGTTGTTTGTCCACCCGGCGCTGCGAAACGCTCAGGGCATCGAGCCAGGCGAGCCATTCGTGAAGGCCCAATTTGCGCAAATCTTCAGCGCATGCGAGAAAAATGGAACTCCCACCAAATGGGAACAGCTCCCGATTGAATGGCGGAACCGTCAGGAAGCCCTTTTGAAGAAATACGATGCTACCGCCCCCTACAAGGGCCAGCCGGGAAAACTGCCGCACATGATGCAGCTATGGCCGCCCAATGAAGAGGAGCTTGCGCAGGGATTGTGGCCGCAATTCAACATAGGCGCATTCCCGTATTGTTTCCGCCTGACGACTTACGACCAACCCACGTCTCCGGGCGCTCCTCCGGCCCTGATGGGCCAGGCTCCGGGAACGCAGTGGTATCACGCCCACAAGCATGGTTCCACCGCGTTGAACGTGGCCAATGGGATGACTGGCGCGTTGATCATTGAAGGCCAGTACGACGACGATCTGCAAAAGTTCTACGACCACAAACTGCGCGAGCAGGTGCTGGTTCTGCAGCAGATCTCATCCACGCCGTTTCCCGTGCTCGACGCAACGCACTTCGGAAATGGGCCGGGAGCAGCGAGACCGCCGATCTCCATCAACGGGAGGCGCGACCCCATCGTGAAGATGCAACCGGGTGAAGTGCAGATGTGGCGCATTGTGAACGGCGCTTTCCGTGACGCAGTGCAATTCCTGGGCTTCATGCCGGGAGGGTCCAAGCAGCCGTGCAACGAGCCGGCTTCGTCGGCGGTTATTGAGGACTGCGTTAACTGGCGGCAAATCGCGCAGGATGGCGTGCAGTTCGAATTCACCAACTACCAGCGTGAGGGATTGCCAAACCATCAATTCAACCTGTCACCGGCCAATCGTGCCGATCTGCTGGTCAAGGCGCCCATACAGCCAGGCACTTATGTTCTTGAGGCCATGGCTAACGCGGGACTGCCGCTGCAATCATGTCCCAACTCTGCGGACTCATGTAAGGCGGCCCCGGTCGCCACTTATACCTTCCCACTGCTTACCGTGAAGGTTGAAGGCAATCCTGTTACTCCGGCAATGGACTTCATCCAGAACCAGAGCGATTTTCCCCAGATGCCGGTTTTCCTCAAGGATATTCCTGACGACAACCTCACCCGCCGCACCTTGGTCTTCGGTCCGGGGAACACCACCATCAATGGAAAGCGCTTCGACCCCAACAAGGTGAACCAAGCCATGCTGCTGAATACGGCGGAAGAGTGGACGGTGAAGAACCAGGCAAATGATAAGTCCCATCCGTTCCACATCCACATCAATCCCTTCCAGATCACCGAGATCTTCGAGCCCAACAGCGAAGCGGCCACGACGAAGGGTAATCCCTGCTACGTGAACCCGGATGATCCATCCACCTTCAGGCCATGTCCCTCCCAGCAGCCCCAGGCGCCCTACGTCTGGTGGGATACCTTTGGCATACCCACGGGTTCGCAGTGGAACATCACCAGCAAATGCACCAATCCGAACGATCCGACGGATGTGAAGCTGGAGTATTGTCCGGCAAAGCTCAAGCCTTACACCAAGTGCAGCGCTGCGCCAGGTGCAAGCTGCACTGAAACCATCCCCGGTTGGTTCAGGATGCGTACCCGCTTCGTGGACTACACCGGGCAGTACGTAATCCACTGTCATATCCTTATCCACGAAGACCGGGGCATGATGCAGTTGATCGAAGTGGTTACCGACAAGACCTTGTACACGCACCACTGAGGAACCGCTGGAACCGGTCCAGTGCCGATCGAATCAGTATGCGCCGCAAGAGCAGCGAACGAGATGCATGGTGTAGGCGTGTTGCCATCTGCGCGGGACCCGGAGACGGATTCAGACAAGAGGCTAGAGTTGAAGCAATCGATCAACGCCGCGTTTGACGCCGTTGCCTCGACATTCGAGGGCCATCGTCCCTGGCCAAGGGAGGCGCCGGAAGCCATTCGCGCAGCGATCTGGTCCGCGGCTGGCCTTTCCGCGCCGGCGCTGGTGCTCGATATCGGCGCGGGGACGGGACGCATCGGAAAGGCGTTTATCGCAGCCGGCGATTCCTACTATGGCGTGGACATGTCTCTCGCCATGCTGCAGCAGTTTTCCACCAGCTCGACGAACTGTATTCTCACTCAGGCCGATGCAAGGAATCTGCCGTTCGCCGATGGCTTCTTTGATGTCGTGTTGTTCATGCAGGTTCTCAGCGGCATGAAAGGCTGGCGGGAAGCCCTCAGCGAAGCGCGACGAGTGTTGCGTCCCGGCGGGATTGTCGCGGTGGGCCGGACCGTAAGTCCGGAGTCGGGAATCGACGCAAGACTCAAGGGTCAACTTAGCGTCATTCTTGCGGAGATGAAATTGACTTCGGTCCCGCCAGAGCAATCGAGGCACAAGGCTCTGGCATGGCTGGAATCGTCAGCCGTGCGTCACGTGCATTCTGTTGCAGTCTCCTGGAGCGTTGAAGTCACGGCGGAGGACTTCCTGCGGCGGCACCGCACGGGAGCGCGATTTGCTGCGCTGCCCCCGGACGTGCAGGATCTGGCTCTCGCAAAACTGCGCGCGTGGGCCGAGACAAACTTCGGCGCGCTCGATGCCGGATATCCCGAGACGCGCAGCTTCGAGTTAGACATCTTTGAATTCTGAGAATGAAAGGATGAATCTTCCGGAACTTACCTGATGAAATCCACGATAGAAGATAACAACATCCCGCTCACCGCTCTCGGCAAACGGCTTCTTTCCGATTCCCTGACCGATGCTTCCGTGCTGCAGGCCACGGAAGACACACCCGACTTTGCAATCCTGCCCTGGGTGAACGTGATCAAAATCGGCGGTCAAAGTATCATGGACCGGGGGCGCAGCGCCGTATACCCGTTGGTGAAGGAGATTGTAGCCAACCTGGGTCAACACAAAATGATTCTCGGAACCGGCGCCGGAACGCGGGCGCGCCACATATACAGCCTCGCGATTGATCTCGGCCTGCCCACTGGTGTCCTTACGGTGCTGGGCACCGCCGTAGCATGGCAGAACGCGCAGATGCTGCACTACCTCCTGGCGCAGTATGGAATTCCATTCGTTGAACCGGAAGGTTTCAGCACTCTTCCCCACTATCTGATGGAACGTAGCGCGGTGGTGTGCCAGGGTATGCCGCCTTACAAGCTGTGGGAGCAGAACCCGACATCGGGCCGGATTCCCCCGCAACGCACAGACACCGGGTGTTTCCTGATTGCCGAGGTCTTTGGCGCCCGCAAGATGATTTACGTCAAGGATGAAGACGGTCTCTATACCGCTGATCCCAAAAAAGACCCGGCTTCCACATACATTCCCCGGATCAGTGTCGAGGAGTTATTGGCTCTCGACCTCGAAGATCTCATCGTCGAGCGGGCTGTTCTTGATTTCATGATGCGGGCCCGTAACATTCACGAGATTCAGTTCGTCAACGGACTGATACCTGGCCAACTCACCGCCGCGCTCAATAACGAACCGGTGGGAACAATCGTTTATAGGAGTGGATACGAAAGATGAACTCCGATCATCCGGGCGCCCATCATGTGCAATCTGGCCTCATGCGAGAATCGCTGGTCGACAAGCGCGTGATCGCGCGAACCGAGGGCCAGGTGTTTTCGATTCTACCCGACGTCAACGTCATTCAGATTGGCGGCCGCTCCATCATGGATCGCGGCCGCTCCGCGCTATTGCCGTTACTGGAAGAGATTGTCGCCAATCAATCACAACATCGCATGATCATTGGAGTCGGAGCCGGAGTGCGCTCCCGTCACATTTTCTCCGTGGGACTTGACCTGGGGCTGCCCACTGGCGCGCTGGCAACCCTGAGCGCCAAAGACTCAGCTCAAAATGCTTACATGGTTTCCTGCCTGCTGGCGCAGTACGGATTCGTCTACCTTGAAGCGCCTTTCGTTGTGCAACTCCTTCCCGCCATGCTGGCCGCCGCCCGCGGTGCTGTTTTCAATGGCATTCCTCCTTACGCCCTCTGGGAACATCCCCCGGCATCCGGGAAGCTGCCGCCGCATGGCAGCGACGCCGGTACCTACCTGATGGGTGAGGTATTCGGAGCCCGCAGCGTGATCTTCGTCAAGGACGTTGATGGATTGTATTCCGCGGATCCCCGCACCGATGCCGCCGCGTAATTCATTCCGGAGATCCGCGCCCAGGAGGTGATCGACAGAAAGCTGCCGACTCTTCCGGTGGAACCGGCGGTACTTGACTTGTTGATCAGGGCCAAGCTCATGAAGGGAATCCGCATTGTGAATGGCCTGAGGCCGGGTAACCTGACGCGCGCCCTCGCGGGAGAGCCGGTCGGTACGCTGATCCGGCAATAGGTCAAAGCTCTAGCTAAGACTCACGCAATCCGTGAGCCATAGCCGGAGAAATGGTTCTGTATTTCTTTTGTAGACATTGCCGGAGGTGTCTTCCCATAATGGCTCGAATTCACAACCAGACCAGCACCCCACGGCCAACTGTTTCCATCAGCTACTGCAATAACTCAGTGGCCGATCGCCGTTGTTCCACGCATGACGACTAAGTATCGCCTCAGTAACATTGTGTTCGCCTGGAAGGATAGTTAGCCAGGAAACGCAGACAGGACTTTCTTTGTCGAGCAAACTGCAGAAACTACTCTTTCAAGGGGGAAAAAATGACAAGGTCGGCTTCAGGTACTTCGCGGCGCCACTTCCTCAAGGCAACCATCGCGACCGTCGGAGCTGCGGCATTGCCGCTTCGCTTTGCCATGGGCCAGGCTGGTGCGAAATATGTCCGTCACAATGCAACAAGTCCTGCCGGGAAGAAGGCGCTGGAGAGCTATGCAAGAGGCATCGAAGCGATGCTCAAGCTTCCCGCCGACCATCCGCAGAACTGGTTCCGCAATGCGTTTATCCACCTCATGGACTGCCCCCACGGGAACTGGTGGTTTTACGTTTGGCATCGCGGCTATGTCGGTTATTTTGAAGAGACCATCCGCAACCTCAGCGGAGACGACGAGTTTGCCATTCCGTACTGGGATTGGACGCTGTTGCCGCAGATTCCCGGCCAGATGTTCGACGGCGTTCTGACCCCGCAGGACTCACGCTTCGAGCCTTACACGCGCAACCTGGCGACGTTCACGTCATTCATCCAACCGGCGCTCATGAAGCACTGGAAGAACCTCAGCGCCGCCCAGGTGAGTCAGTTGAAGAAGCGTGGATATCTGCAGTTTGACCAAATGTGGGATGACGTGACCGGCCTCGATCCGAAACAGAAAGTGGGCATTTCGGGAAACATGGCGTATGCCAACCCATGCGGCTCGCGGTATCTCACGCGCGACAATCCCAAGCTTGATGAGAAGACTGCTTACAATGTCTCGCCCTTCGTGGTGTACTCGGGTTTGTCGCCGACGGATTTCTACAACGATGTGAACTCCGATAGCTTCAACAGTTCGAAGACGGCATCGCATAACAGCGCGCCCGCGGGGAGCGATTCGTTTTCGGTGCTTGAAGGACTGCCGCATAACAAGGTTCATAACTATATCGGCGGCGTCGGCCCCGTCGATCCGGGTCCGTATGGCAACATGACCAACTTTCTGTCTCCGGTGGATCCCATCTTCTATCTGCACCATGCCAACATGGATCGGCTTTGGGACGTGTGGACACGCAAGCAAAAGCACCTTGGCCTTCCGTATCTGCCAACCGGCCAGGATTGGCAGACTTACTCGAGTGAGCCGTTCCTGTTTTATGTCAACGGCAAAGGCGAGTATGTAGGTCCCAGTCACGCAGGCGAATATGTGTCGACGGAAAGGTTCGAGTACGAGTACGAGCCGGGCTTCGGCGAGGACGTGATTGCGCCTCCCAATGCCGCACTGCTCCAGAAGCATAGGATGGCACCGGTACGCGGCACCCTGAAAGCGAACGGAGCCTTGCTATCGCTGCCCGCTCAGTCCGTCAAGAACCATCTTGCCGAACAGGCTGCGGCATCGCTGGTGGCCCAGGTTACCATGCCGCGTCCGGGACCGCTTTCTTCCAATCGCGAATTCGATGTCTTGGTCGGTGCGCCCTCGGGAGTGACACAAGTCGATGCCGACAGCCCCTATTACGCCGGCACCATCGCTTTCTTTGGCAACATGATGAATATGACCGGGATGGAGACCGACGCAACTTTCGCTGTCCCGCTGCCCAGGAAGGCGGAAGCATTCCATGGCCTGGCTGCAGCAGCCAACGTTGCGGTCGCGATCCGGATCGTTCCTTCCCACAACCATGGCGAAAGTGCGCCGCCCTTGAAAGCAGCAACGGTGCGGACGATGTAGGCTGATTGCAGTGAGGCTGCCGTGCTTTTACGTTCGCTCCACCAACGCGGCGACGAAGACTTGTCCCCAGGGGGGCAGCACGGCGCGAAGATGGGTACGAAGGCCCTGCTTACCATGAACTTCGGGATCAAAATGGGTGTGCCATTTCTCATGATCGCAGTGTTTGCGATGCTGGGGAATGCAGCCCCGTGCCGGCCAGGCCGCGAACTGATCCTTACCGTGCCGCACGCTTTGAACCCCGGAGAAACCGCCTTGATCGTGGTGAAGGTTGGGGCGATCGGCAGGGCGGAGATCGAGTTCACCACTCCTGATTACCGATCCCTTGGCACCATTTCTCCTTTTGGTATCCGTAGCGGAAGTGGCCGCGGAACCTATACGCTGCCTTTGCCTTCCGGCTTAATCTCGGACGGTCATGTGACCGTGTGCGTGTCGCTCAACCGCGGCGGCCACGCGAAGCGAGCTCCGACGAAGGAGGAATTAAAGGAAGCGCGCGTAAAGATTCAGCAGGTCGCGCGATGAGCCTCCGCATGTATCGAATGACGGCTGGTTTGGTTACGCTTCCTCCCGCAAAGAGCCAAACAGGCACATATTATGGCCTCTTGTGCATTCTTCTCGATCTTTTCAACGATGCGAGTGGTCGCCTGGGCAAACACACAGGATCGGAGCAACTCGATAAACCTTCAAGTCTTGGTCAGCGCCTTGAAACATCAATCGGCTGATACTGTCCAGATTATCTGCGCATCAATCACTTCGCTCTGAGCATGAGAACAGGCACGCTGACACTGTGCTGGACTCGACTAGCCGTAGTGCCAAGGAATATATCAGCGAGAAAACGGTGGCCATGAGTGCTCATTGCCACCAAATCGCAAGGCTTCTGTCTCACCCATTTGATGATCTCCTTATGCGGCTCGCCGTAAGCCAGCTCGGACTCAACAGGAATTCCTAATGCCTGAAACTCCAGCCGAACGCTTTCCAAATAGGCGGTGTCTTCAGTGATCTCTGGACTCACGGCATCGGGACCGTAGGTTCTGGCAGCCCATCCATCGGCTACGTGAAGCAGCACGATGCGGCTGTGCGCGAGCTTTGCAAGCTGCTTCACGTGTTCGATGATCGCCCGGTCCGTAGGCGTACCATCCAATGTCAGCAGAATCGTGTCGTACATGGTTGTTCCGTTTCTGGTTGACTCTTGTCGTGTGTCTTCATCCGCCGGTGACAACATGCCAGGCTGCATTGAGCGAGTCCGGCAGGCCGTAAATGTCCATTGCGGTGATCAGGATAGCACTGGCCCAGCCCGCAATGAGCAGGAACCAGCCAAGCCTCCAGATCCCCATGCGTTTCCGCGAGCTTGTGAAATGCAAAAGGGGAAACATGGCGAAGGGAAGCTGCAGCGCCAGCACGACTTGGCTGAGGGTGAGCAGATCGGTCACGCTGCTCTCTCCTCGCAGGCCGATAATCAGTACGGCAGGCAGGATCGCTAACGTGCGGGTGATGAGGCGCCGCACCCACGGCTTAATCCGCCAATGCATGAAGCCTTCCATCACCACTTGCCCCGCCAGCGTACCCGTAATGGTGCTGCTTTGTCCGCTTGCAAGCAGAGCGACGGCGAAAAGCGTGCTCGCGGCAAATGTCCCCAACAACGGTGCGAGGGTAAGATATGCGACCCGAATCCAATCACTGTTGGCGCTGAAGTTGACCACCAATCCGCCCGGCGTAGTAACGCTTTGTTTTCCGAAGAATACGGTGGCAGCAAGCACCAGTATCGCCGCATTTACGAAAAAGGCGACGGTCAGCGCTACCACCGAATCAATGGTGTTAAAGCGGAGAGCGCTCCGGACTGATGGCTCGTCCTTCTGCAGTTTGCGGCTCTGCACCAGTGCCGAATGCAAGTAAAGATTGTGGGGCATCACGGTTGCGCCGATAATGCCGATGGCAAGGTACAGAATCCCGGTTTGATGAAAATGAGGCGAAATCAGCGCTCGTCCCATTTCGAGGAAGCTGGGCTGAGTCTGGGGAAGTACGAAGATTTCGATGTAGTAGCACACGCTGATGGTTGCCACCAGAAGCAAGACAATGGCCTCGATCGTACGCATGCCAAACCCCTGCAAGCCCAGGAGCAACAGCACGTCAAGTCCCGTAATGATGACTGCCCACAACAAAGGAATATGAAACAGGAGGTTGAGGGCTACGGCACTTCCGAGCACCTCCGCCAGATCGCAGGCGCCGATGGCGAGTTCGCTCATCAACCAGTTGGGCCAACGCGTCCACTTGGGATACCAGTCGCGACAGCATTGAGCGAGATCCTTCCCCGTCACCACACCAAGCCGCGCGGAGATCACCTGCATGAAAATTGCCATCAGGCTGGCAAGTCCGACCACCCACAGCAGACCATACTTGAATTGAGCGCCGCCTTGGAGGTCAGTTCCCCAGTTTCCTGGATCCATGTAACCGACACTTACCAAAACCGCGGGGCCGACGAAGGCGCGCCACTGTTTCCAGAAGCCCGCAAGATGATGTGGGACCGCGATAGAGCTGTGCACGTTCTCCAGCGAAACGTGGCTGCCCGATGCCGATCCGGCGGATTCGGTTTGAACGGCGGTGCTCGTGTTCTTATCTGTTTCGCTCATCGGTTCCTTTTCCGAGGTTCATTCTGCAGGTCAATTTATCCCCGGTCAGGAGATGCATTCGTAAAAGTCGATCCTTCCCTGGAAAGCGACCAGGCGCGGTAAGCCATTGCCTCCGAGCCCAATGCCAACAGTCCAGTGAGGGGTGAGAAGCTGTGCGAAGAGAAAACGCCCGTCGGCATCGCTATGCGCGGTTCGGGTCGCCGCCGTGTCTATAACCGCAACCTTCACCGTGGCATTGGGGAGCACAGATCCCGTCACATCGCTGATGGCCCCAGTCAGCGCATCTCTCGTCCCGCTTTGCGCTCGCAAACCGTTTACATTACCTACAGTTAACGCCAGAAAGAATACGAGGGACATTGCGGTTCGGATTAGCATTGGCAATGACCTCCTGGGACAAAGAACGAATCCCCTCTATGCGCGCGGTCCCCAGGACCGGGCAATGGAGAGACGGGCTAGAATTGTGCAGGCTACGCGATATTTAGGCATGCCTAAATACTTAGGTTGACCTAAAATAGCGAAAGTGTCAAATCACCGAGGAGCTGCCGGGACATGCCGCTGAGTCGCCAGGGGAACTCCAACACGGAATCAGTTGACAACTATTTGAAGGCCATCCTCGCCCTCAGCGGACATGACGAGCGGCGCGTTTCAAGTACATCCCTGGCTGACCGTCTGGGTGTTGCACCGGCTTCGGTCACCAATATGCTGCAAAAGCTGGCATCGTCTCCGCTCCCGTTCGTGGAATACGAAAGACACCGCGGCGTTCTTCTCTCCGCAGCGGGCAAGCGAAGGGCTCTTGAGGTGCTACGCCATCATCGCCTTATTGAAACATTCCTCTACGAAGTGCTGGACTACCCTCTAGAAGAGATTCACGAGGAAGCGGAGCGCCTTGAACATTTCATCTCGGAACGGTTCGAGGAGCGCATCGCCGCAAGACTGGGCCATCCGAAGTTCGACCCGCACGGGCATTGCATTCCCGCAATGGATGGAAGGATGCAGAAGCGAATTTCGAGGTCATTGACCGATCTTGATGAGCAAGGGACTTTTATTGTGGACAGCGTGTCGGATCAGGATGCGCCCTTGTTGAAGCAACTCAAGGTCCACGGCATCGTTCCGGGAGCACGGATACAGGTCAGATGCGCCCCCCCAAATGAGTTTGTTCTGCGAACCGCCCGCGCTTCAAAGTCTCTTCACCTCTCTCGCGATCTCGCGGCCGCAGTCCGTGTCCGTTCCGCGCATTAGCGTATGGTGGTGGCGAGAGCGTGACATCGCAGCTTATGAGGAACAGTCGATCGGCAAGACTCCCGCAGCGACTTACGATTTGCATTTCGGAAACGCCGTGATGCGAAGCTTCGCGGCGGCATATGGAATGAGCGTAATCGTTTCTTCCGGCTCATCGCTGACGACAGGGCTCTGCGGCAGCGGGTTCGCAACGCCATCCTCCGCGCGCCAGTCGTTCAACTTGCGCCCCTTCACGCTGAGTCGGACCGGCGTGCGCCGGCTCGTGAACGGGCCTTCGCCCACCTCTGATTCACTCACGGTAATACTTTTGGCGGGCGCATCCGCGTCGACGTTCAGCGCATAGTTCCATTGAGAGGTCGGATAGACCTGCCAATCCGCGGTCATCCCGCGATCGCGCAGTTTCACCCAGCTTTCCCCTACATTGTGAGAAAAGACCAAAGGTCCACGCTCGATTGCAATCGAGTCGTGGAACCAGCGCGAGACCCGCGGAGTCATCGGAAATCTGATTTCCACGCGGTCGCCTGCTTTCCACGTGCGGTCGACCGAAGCAAAGGACCCCGGCTCGGATACCGGCGCGGACTGCCCGTTGACGTGGATCGTGGTTCCGGCAGCCCATGCCGGTATTCGGAACTGCAGAGGGAAGCTCACTGGCATTGCAGGGTTGACCGTGAATCGCACGGAAGCTTGGAACGGATAGCCGGTCTCTTCAACGATATGGACCGCGACCCCGCGAACCTCTGTGCGCACTTCGCACGGAGCGTAAACCGCCGCGACCAGGCCATCTTTTGCGGCGTCGTCTTGTGCTCCGGAGAGCATGAACAGGCTGGCAACGAACTTGGGCCATCCCTGGTGAAAGTTGGCAGCGCAGCAGCCGAAGTTTGGCTCCAGTCCATACAGATTCGATTCCGGTCCATCGGTGGTCCACGGCTTCCGGTGCAGGCTGCACTCCACCTGGTTCGGCTCCTGGTTGTACTGGTGTGCCCACATATCGTCAGTGAACGTGCCGGGCAGCGCGTTGAAGGCCAACTGTTCGAGCCGGTCCCCAAGCGTAGGATCGCCGACAATGGCGAGCGAATGCTCGAGCGAAAACATGTATTCAACGACAGTGCACAGTTCCGAGCCCTGCGAAGGATCGAGCCCTGCCAAATGCTCGTCGCAAGAAAACATGCCGTTCGGAAGGCCGTGGTATTTGTTCAACTCCGAGATCATTCTAAGAACCGCATCCCGGTCGGCTCCGGAGCCCGAAACCTGTGACCACACCGGACCGGTCTTGATTGCCTGCCCATTGTTCACGCCATGCGTGGCGAGCGCCAGATCCTTGAGGCCTTCACCTTTTTCGAGCTTGATGTACTCTGCCGTGATGCGCTGGGTGTACTGGAAATCTGCGAACTGCGCCATCCAGTCGTAGCCCTGCTTTCGTAAAAGCTGAGCCAACTCGAGCAGATACGAAGAGCCGGTGCGGTTATAGAGCCAGAGGACGCTGAGCAACTCATCCTGCCAGCGGAATTTGCTCCAGTCATGCAGAGGCTTCTGAGGTAACTGCGAAAGCTGATAGCGCAGGTACTTGTCCATCACCGGAATCACTCGGCTATCGCCGGTGAACTCCTGGTATTGCGTGAGAGCCTTGAGCATCACAAAACGTGGCCACCAGTCGTCGTTGGACGTAGGCCCGATCATTCCGTTCGGCGCCTGGTGATCGAGCGTCCAATCGATATACCGCTGCGCCTTTGCTTTGAGGGGCGCATCATTCAGCAAATGGGCAAGCGGCACCAGGCCATCGAGGTAATACGGGCCTCGTTCCCACGACTCGCCCTTTCCTCCCAGCCATCCACTATCGGGTCCGACGTCCGCCCAGGTTTCATCTAGGTGTCCGCTCAATCCATCGGCCTGCGTACGGAGTTGCAGCCTAAGCCAGCCTGCAGGTTGAATGGAACCCAGCGGCAGGAAGTGAAAGACGCTCGGTGCAAGCGGTGCACGATTCTTTACCACAGACTTTGTGGTAGGGGATGTTGTCGAGTTGGCAAGAACGGGCGCGCCAGAGGAAAAAAGAAAGCGGCCGACCGGAAGGGACGACGCCACGCTTAAGAGACTGAGCCGGTTAAGAAAGTGGCGGCGTGTGGAAGTGTATTTCATTAAAGGCAACACGTTCGACTCCTGGGTCACGTTTGCCGCAATGTTACATAAAACGCTTTTCCTGCGCATGGTACAGATGTTCTACATTGGGCGTGTTTGTGAAAGATGACTTTCACCTGGATCCCATCTCGTCGAAATTGCTGGGGCCAGTGGCAACGATGTTAGCTATTCACCTCGATGATACCTCGATGGATGGCCGTGGTCGCAGCCTCTGTACGATCGGAGACTTCCAGCTTTTCGATGATGCTGTTCACGTGGTTGCGCACCGTGTTGTCACTGATGTTAAGGGCGTGTCCAATTTGTTTGTTGGTCAGGCCCTTTGCAAGCATATTAAGGACCTCGAGTTCGCGAGACGTCAAATTGGTGCGCATCATGCGTTCAGCCAATCGCGTTGCGATATGGCGCGGCAAATACCGTTTCCCGGCATGAACCACGCGGATGGCATCAATCATGTCGGACTGCGGTGCGTCTTTCAGCAGATACCCTTGCGCACCCGCCTGTACCGCGCGGTAGATGTCTTCGTCCGTCTCGAAACTCGTGAGGATGATTACGCGTGCACAGTTCCTGGCTCGCTTGAGAGCGTGGAGGGTATCGATTCCGCTCATTCCCGGCATGCGCAGGTCCAGCAGAAGCAGGTCGGCAGCTTTGACGCGAAGCATCTCCATGGCTTCTTCGCCACTGGATGCGGAGCCGACGACTTCGATGCCCGACTGCGTCCCGAGCATACTTGTGAGGCCGGCAAGTACCACCGGGTGATCATCCACGATAAGGATACGAATCGGCGTGTTTTGATGGGCGGACATCGATCCAACGCTCCCTTAAGTAGCTCCATAACAATTTTGGCCAAGAGGTGAGTGTTACGCGAGGCGGCAGCGACGCCGTAATCTGCACGAGCGTGCCTGCACCAGGCTTGCTGTTAATCTGGAAGTCTGCTGAGATGCTTTTGGCGCGTCGCTGCATGCCGCGTATACCAAATCCCATGAGGCCGTCGCCTCTCACAAAACCTGCTCCATTGTCTTCAATCTGTAAGCACGCAAGATTCTGGCTGTACTTCAATCGGATTGTCAAAATGCTCGCATGTGCATGTCTAACGGCGTTGGCTATGGCTTCCTGCCCGATTCGATAGAGGGTATCTGCGATACGCAATGGCATGGGCCTTTGATTGCCCTCGGTCTCCGAGACTACCTGAACCAAACCTCCCTCGACCATGCGCCGTGCACATAGGCAAAGCGCGGTAAGTACGTCTTCTGACTCCAGCGACTCGGGCCGCAGAGTTGCAATGCTTCGGCGAGCCTCTTCATGGCTGTGGCGAACGAGGTTCCTGGCCAGGTCGAGTTGTTGAAGCATTCGCGAATCCTCTTCGGAGACTCCATTTCGAATTGCCTGCAACTGAAATCCAATGCCGGCGAAGCTTTGCGCAAGTGTGTCATGCATTTCGTGGGCCAGGCGCTGGCGTTCCTCCAGGACTCCCTGAAGACGCCAGCGTGCAATGCGGTGGTAGACGAAATTGACAACCAGCGCGAGCAGCAGCGCTCCAACGATGATTGCGATCACGTGGCCGGCACTCCACCATGGCGGCCCCGCGAGGACATCCAGGTCTTCATACGCAGGAAGCAACATTACAAAAGGCGTCAAATCATGTGTAAAAGCCGAATCGACGACGCAAACTCCGCGCAGTCGCAGGCTGCTATTCAATTTGAGCTTGCTGAAGAGGTAGTCGCCCCGGCCTGGATTCATGATGGCGCGGAACGATTGCGATCCCTCATCGAGATCGAGAATGAGAGAGTTGTCAGAGCCACGCTCTTTTGATGCGAGTCGCCCGTGCAACTCGATGAAGGTCGCGTCGTACCTCCCGGTCGATGCCTGGGATGCCGTCACCGAAACAGGTGGCACCGGCGCGCGTGCCCAAAGCACCTTTACTGTAGCGTGCTGCAGAGTCGAACTGAAGTCACCGGGATGTACCTCGCCCTTTACCTCGACCTCGTCTCCGACTTTGAGAGGAGGCGCTGTGGGTTGGGGCACGTAGACGCCGCCGGTGGAATCCTGAACAAAGAGCAGTGGCGAGATCAGTACGACAACGCCACGAATCGTAGCGGTCTCAGGCTTCGCGAAAGATGTCAGGCGCAAGCTCTCGATGCTCTGCGCACTGCCGTTGGATCGAGCAACTGCCATCTCGTGTCCAATGGGGCTTTGCGGCTCGGGAAATTCGCTGGCCTCGGTATGCTTATTCTTCAGTTCGGAACCCTGCTGGCCGGCAGCGGGTTGAAGGATATCAAGCAGGTCCTGATGCGATGCCGGCCGGACAACGACGTTGCGCCAAATGCCTCCCGAAGAGTAGGAGCGCAAGCCGACCCGGCCCGACGCAATGCAGTCCGGGTCATTGATGCTGAGGGTAGTCGGAACAGCTCGTGATGGCGCTGTTGCCGAAGCGACGATCTGACATCCGAAAGCGAGCAGCTTCAGGTGATACCACTGGAATGGTCGAATGCCGTCGAGCGTCTGGCTCTTCTTGTTGACTTCCATCCAACCGTGCTCAGCGCGACCGAGAACGAGCGTGTCATCAAGTGTGCGGATTCCGGCATAGTAGCCGCTATAGGAGTTGACTCCTTCTTCTTCGTTGCCCGATCGAATTACCAGCCCTGCGTCTCCGCTGATTCCAAGCAAAAATACGTCGGCTTCGATGGAGTAGTCGTGCCAGTAAGGCGAACCGGTTAACAGCTTTGCACCCCGTTCGTCGGAGTCGTTGCGCATCACGCCATTCCCCAATTCCCAAGTTCCGCCCAACGCCATCCACTCGTCTGCCCTACCCCTGGCAAATGAATCTCGGTAAGGCAAACCCCGCTTTGGGCTATGCAGATAGACACGCAAACCAACCAGGCTTGCGGCAAGCACCAGGACAAGGAGAGATCCAATCAGAACCCGCTGACGTAAGGAAGGCGAGAGCGTCATTGGATTGAACTCCAGCGCCAACGGCCGAGTGTCCAATCCTGGGCAAACATGAGGCGGACCTCAGGCGAGTTGATGTTTTGGCGGGTGATGAGCCTGGGATGGAGACGCACTGTCTGAGGCGCGGTCTGCCCGAGCATGCGGGTATGGATCAGTTCGATCGCCTGTTGTCCCATGGCTCGAGTATCCTCCTGGATCACACAGTCGAGATTCTTGTACTGATCGAAAGGAGGCAAACCGCCATCATCAAAACCAATCACCTTGACAGGGCGATTCTCTGCGACGGTATCGAGCGCAAGAAGCGTTCCGTCGATTGAGGTTGACATGAGCGCAACAATGACATTGAGGTTTGAATTGGCGCGGAGCGTATCCTCGGCAACCTGCCTTTCGTGCGGCACGTTAAATGATCCCATCCGTCTCTCGACGATCCGGATTCCAGGATAGTTTTGAGCGATGGCCTGTTCGAATCCACGTGCGCGAATCATGATTCCGGAAACATCTGAGTTGATACCCAGAATAGCCACGGTTCCATGGCCATTCAACAACTCGGCGACACGATTCGCGGCAAGTTGGCCGCCTTCGGCATCATCGTTGAGAATGTAAGAGAGATTACGACCCGCGGGGATCGGTAATGGAGATCCGATGATGACGGTGGGAATGCCGTGGGCCAGCGCGCGACGCACCGGTGTGATCAGCGACAACGCCTGGTCTGGAGCGAGCACCAGGCCCTGGTAGTCGGCGCCCACCACGCGATCGACCAGAGCAATTTGCGCTTCGACATCGTCTTCACGCGTTGGAGCATTCCAATAAAGAGACGCTCCGGTCGAGGCAGCTGCGGTTTCTGCGCCGGTATGTGCAGCCTCCCAAAGAAGATTACCTTCAGTCTGCGGAATAAACGCGATCCTCACCCGCCTGTGGGAGTGGCAGGCAACAACGAAAAACACCAGCGCACAGACGACGCCGGCTGCTACGCGGCGAGAAAGACTTCGCATGGGAATTAATCTACGCTGCAAGGGTCTCATCATTGTCGGGCAGGCTGGAGTCTACGCTGCAATCGTTGTCCTCATCAAGTCGACCACGTTGACCTAGTACATATGAACTAGGTCAACATGGTCGCACTAGCTCATGCGCGTCTCATACTCGGTGAGTAGCCTCGCTGTGTTCTTCATTCACTGAAAATTTTGCTAAACGTTTTCAGTATTTGAGAATCACAGACGTTCCTGCAAGTTGCCAATAACCGCTTGGGACGGCAGGCTTCGGTCTCACCTTGCATTCACGCAAAACTGCTCTTGAGAGGCCAGCATGAGAGAAACGGCAAGAATATTCTTCAGGATGGTGATGTTTGCGTTGCTCATTGCAGCGCCAAGTTGCTACGCCCAATTTTCGGGCGGAGTCCAGGGGACGGTAGAAGACGCAGGAGGCGGCGTTGTCCCGAAAGCAACCGTCACGTTGGTCAATACCGACACCGGTGTGACCCAGATGGCGACAAGCAACGAAAGCGGTGTGTACCGATTCGTCAGCCTGGCGCCCGGCAACTACATTGTTTCGACGAATGTGAAAGGATTTTCGCCAACTTCGGTGTCATTCAACCTGGCTACCGATCAGACCCGTGACGTTCAACTGACCTTGGCAGTAGCGAATGTTCAATCTACGGTTACAGTTACCACCCAGGCACCGCTTATTGACGCCTCTGATAGCCGACTCGAGCAGACGCTGGACACCACTGCGCTCGAAGATCTGCCGCTTCAAGGGCGCAATCCAACAAACGTGATCACGGTGGCTCCGGGTGTCACCGGCTTGGGCGGCCAATCCTCTCCCGGCACCAGCAACTCGACCAACTTCGCACCTGAAAACTGGGTGGACGCAAGCGCCAATGGACGCGGCGCGAACGGAAATCAATACGTAGTAGACGGCATGGACGTAACCAGCAGCATTCGCCCCGGCGTGATCAATCTGACACCGAATGCGGATACGGTGCAGGAAATCAGTGTCCAAACCAACACGTATACCGTCGATTATGGTCGCGCGAGTTCCATCCAAACCGTGATGACAACCAAGTCCGGCTCCAATGCTTACCATGGCATGGCCAGTGATTACTACACCTACCAAGGCCTGACGGCACGAGGAGAATTCGGTGTGCCGCAGCCTCTTAAGCTGAATCCATATCACGTCAACAACATGTCCTTTACGGTGGGCGGCCCGGTAATTCCCCACAAGGAGTTCTTTTTCTTCGTCGGTTATGAGCCCTACCTCTCACTCGCTTCGAATGGTAGCGGTCTGGTTGGGTACGAAGACCCTGCATTCGTGGCATTCGCGAAGTCGGTAAGGCCCAACAGCCCCGAAGTTCAGCTCATGACCAAGTACGAACCGACCGGCGCAACAACCGTAGGTGTTGCATCAACCGCCGGTCAGTTGTGGAGCAATACTCTACCAGTTGCGGATCAGGCATCTTGCCTTGCCGGAGTGGGAAACCTGGGAGCCGCGTATGACAACATTCCTTGCGCGACGCCGGTTTTCGACAACGGACATTTCAATTCATCCAGCTTTTACAATGCGCATCAATACAACATCCGACTGGATAAGTACTTCAGCAAAGACCGCATCTATGGTCAATTCTTCCGGGACACGGTTACCAACGGCGGCCCGGCGGTTCGTCCTGCGTTTGCGACCACCAGTGCTTACTACACGTTTTCGCTGCAAGTGAACGAAACGCACACATTTTCATCAACAATGTTGAACGAGGCGGTCTTCGGCTACAACCGCATTGAAGGTCACTCGCCCAACTCCGGTCTCTTCACCGTTCCAGTCGTCAACGTGACAAACCTGGGCACAGGATGGGGAGATGGTTTCGCCGACGGAGACTACATACAGCACAGCTATCACTGGCGCGATGTTTTGACCAGGGTTATTGGCTCGCACAGCGTCAAGGCTGGCTTCGAAGCATGGCGCGGCGACGATATCGCTCTTTTTGCTGGCGCCTTTGGTCAACCGAATATCTCCTACACCAACATGATCGACTTGATAAACGACAACCCATATAGCGAGGGCAATCTGTCGTACGATCCTGTTACCGGCAAGCCGAAACCATACAACTATGGCTACAAGGAAACGACGTTTGGCATGTTTGTGGAGGATACGTGGAAGGTGAACCACAGACTGACTGTCAACTATGGCATTCGTTATGACAATAACGGCAATCCATACGTGGCATTGACGGGTACGACGCTTGCGAACCTACATCTTGCGTCAGGGTCGAACATCGCGCAACAGATCGCAGGTTCGGTCATGAAGGTACAGCCAAACGTATTGAGTCACGATATCAATTGGATCTTCAGTCCACGCGGCGGCTTCGCGTTCGATCCGACAGGAAGCGGCAAGTGGGTGTTTCGCGGCGGCTTCGGGCTCTTCCACGACTACATCACTCTGGGGAATGTTGAGAATCTCTTAGGAGGCAATCCGCCGGGACCAGTTAGGCCCACCTTCTATAACAACGGATCCACTGCCGCGCCAATCTTCGGCTACGGCACGCAAAACCATTATCCTTTCGGCTTTGAGTATCCTGCTTTCATGGGTCAGCCGCTCGACGCTAAAGGCGGCATAGCCGGGTCACAGATTTCAGTGGGCGCGGTGGCACAAAATCTAACCGCTCCAAACACACTGAATTGGTCGGCTGCACTGGAGCGCCAACTCACCTCCAATATGACGGCCAGCTTTGGCTACGTAGGTACCCACTCTTCCAACCTGCTTCTCGTAGGCGGCAATACCGGCGCTACAAGCTACACGGTCGACATGAACTTGATCCCTGGCGATCTGGTCCAGCATCCGGTGTTCGACTCGAATGGAGTGTGGACGGGCTCTGGGAAGCAGACGCGCCTCAACACGAGTTTCGGCGCCATCAACTATGAACAAAATGGAGCTCGGCAAAACTACTATGCGTTGATTGCAGCAGTAAAGGGACGTTTCGGCAAACATGGTTTCCTTACTGCTTCGTATACGCGCTCCTCCTCAAAAGACAACTCGGCTAACTATCCCAGCGGATACACCGCGACTGGCGGCACCTCGTACAACATCGATCAGTGGTATAGCCCTTCGACATGGGATGTTCCAAATCGAGTGTCGCTGGGCTGGAGCTACGATATTCCCGGCGTAACGAATAGCGGCGGCTTCTTGCGCAGATTGACCACAGGCTTCAACCTGGGTTCGACAACTGTTCTTCAGTCGGGCACCCCGTTCTTTGTAACCAACTCGAATCCACTGGCTTTGATCGACACGGCAGGCGTAACCGTGACCCAAGCCAATTATCAGAGCGAATTGGCCGCAGGGCACTTCGCCTTCGCTCCCAACAGCGGCAACTACTCCGCGGATGGCGATAACTTTAATATCCCGGATGCACTCAGTTACAAGCAGAAGCATGACAGGAAGTCGTATCAATACACGGGAATTGTCGACTCCGGCGTCATTTCCCATAGTCAGTTTGCACAGCCGGCATTTAAGGCTGGCGGGACTGAAGGGAATCAAAAGCTCGGTCAGTTCCGCAACCCCGGCTACGCTGACACCGATCTCACGGTGAAAAAGGAAACCGATATCACCGAGCGTTTGCACTTCGAGATTCGCCTCGACATGTTCAACTTGTTCAACCGGGTCAATTTGAATGCTGTGGATGCCAACTTCGGCGATACCAGCGCCAACTTTGGCACCACCAACAGCAACCTGCCGCCACGCAACATGCAGCTCGGAGCCAAACTCAGCTTCTGAACCTGCGAACTTCGAAATTCATGCGGGAAGCAAATCCGGACTTAGTGCCTGGTTCGCTTCCCGCGCGAAGGACGCAAACGTTCCCATCCTGAACACTTGCATTCCTTTCGAGGGGAAGCCGGAGTTGACTGCTCCGTTTCGCCCCTCGACTTATGTCGCACTTAATTCCAATCCCGTTAGTCGCATAAGGGTGTTATGTCAGCCACATATCGATTCGCGATAAGTATCGCCTTCTTGCTTGTCATCCTCCCGATCGAATCCTCCGCTCAAGCATTGGAGTTGAAGAATGCCAGTACGACCGCGACCTTTGACCGGCATGGCCTGACGAGAGTCAAAGACACCGAATCGAAAGCCAGCTTCGATCTTGCCCGGGATGCCTGGTCCCTGACGATCGATAGCACCGAATTGCGAAGCGGAGAATCGCAACCGGTCGTCGTGAATAGCCGCGCAGGCGAAGTGTCTTACGAATATGAAATCTCCGACTATCGTGTCCAGGTGACTTACCGCCTCGCCAATAACTGGAGATTTGTCGGCAAACAGATCAAGGTGTTGCGCGCTCCTGGTTCGACATTCAAGATTCACAAGATTGTCCCCTGGGATCTAACTCTGCGCAATGCAGTCAGCTCCGACTATGTTCCCTCTGCGTACGTCCCTCAATTAGGCAGGACTATCGAGCAGAGCCGCAATTCTCTGCCTGCAAAAGATTTCGGTGAGTTCCTTCGCTTCTCTGATGACACAGGTGCGATGGCGACAGTGCAGAACCCCTTCCTGGCTGTTCAACGGAATGGGCAAGACCTCACGATAGCCTATGAGCCTGAGATGGAGTGGAACCAGGCTTGGGGTACATTTTCAAGCGACATGGCATGCCTCGGCGCGTATCGCCTGAGCGGCCGCCGCATGCCGCGAGAGATGGCGCTCGAATGGCATCTTCCGCCCGCCCAATCCGCAAATGAAGGGATGGATCAAGCGGAGATCGCTGCCTTCACCAACTGTGTGCGCGCCTTCCTGATTAATCCGGCGCCATCGCCCATCAGCGTAGAAGTGGGCTGGACTCTCAACGACTACCAGATCGACGTAGGCACGCCGGAAGGAAAGTCGGAGTACAAGCGAATCATTGACACCTCATCTGAACTGGGAATCCAGACGCTTCTCTATGGCCCTGGGAATTCCGCACTATCAGATCGCGCGCAAAGCGTCGACTCGTGGAGTTGGGAGTATGTTCTCTGGCTTAACATGGGCCAAAAGATTCGCAAGGGAGAGTGGGACCCCGCCAAAGACGCTATCCCGTCAAGCGTCACTGATATGGTTTCCTATGCAAAGCAGAAGCATATTAGCCTCCTTGCGTATGTCTATCCGTCGGTGCCATACGCGGCCAATCCTTCTTGGCTGGTGAAGCGGGCCGCCAAGCACAATGATCCGTTCACCTATGCCACGCTCGCCTCACGAGAGTTGCAGGACTATCTGATTCGCAACCTGATCGCATTCCAGAAGCGTACCGGCATCGCCGGATATTCGTTTGATTACACCTTTCTGGACCTGCCGGGGAGCAGCAGCTACGCGCAATGGTACGGTTGGCGCAGAGTTATGGAGACCCTGCGCAAGACAGTGCCGTCGATCGTTATCGACGGGAGGCAGACTTATCAGGTGTACGGCCCGTGGAGTTGGCTGGCAGGCAACTATCCTCACCCAACTGGAAACGACGAACAGCCGGAGAGTTTCAAGCCTTACCCTGATCTGCATTTCGATCGTGTCTCCGCAGACCGTGCGCGCTTCGTGAATTATTGGTATCGAAACTATCAGTTTGCGCCATCGGAAATTATCCCGGGCTACGCCACGCACCAAACCGAGCGTTCGCGCAATCTTAAGGGCTCTGACGGACATGACCACGATGTGCAGATGATGTATACGCGGTATCGTCCGCGCGATTGGGATTACCTGGGTTATCGCTACTCATTTATCTCGTCCATTGCAACGGGCGGTTGGAATAACGTCATCGATATGATCCCTGCGCGCGATCCTGAAGAAGCCATGCACTTTTCCTCGGAAGACAAGGCGTGGATTCGCAATTGGGTTGAATGGACTGTGAAGAACAAGGAGTATCTGCGTCACACCCGCACGATTCTTGAGCAGCCCGCCATGGGCCATGTCGACGGTACGGCGGCGATCCTCGGAGATCACGGCTATCTCTTCCTCTTTAATCCGAATTACAAGCAATTACCGGCGCAGTTATCTCTCGACGAAACCATAGGCCTGAGACAGGGAGATAAGTTTCTACTTCGCGAGATATACCCACAGAAAGGGCGCCTGCTTGGCAAGCCCGGCTCAGGCTCCTGGAGTCGCGGAGACGTTGTGCGGCTGACGCTTGATGGAACCAGCGCCACAGTATTTGAATTGCTGCCAGAGGGTCAAGTGAAGCAGCCCATTCTTTTCAATGCAGCTATGTTGCTCTCGACTGTGCCACCGACCGTGGAAATCACGGAAAGCACTGTTTCACTTGCGCATGTCGCCGGAGAGCCAGGCGCAATCCAGGCGCTTGGGGTGCAACTGCCTTCTGCAGCCAAAGTATCGCAGGTGACCGTGAACGGAAACACGGTCAAGTTCACGCAGTCTGGCAAATACATCGAAGCTCAGGCGCAGTTCAAGGGGCCTCGGTTTGGGCAGGCGCAGGAAATCGTAACGACACAATCCGCAGAAGGTGTCCTGACCGGGACATTCGAGGTTCCGCAGCGTGTGTTGGATCAGCTAGCCGCGCGCAAGGTGCAGTGGCCCATTCCATGGACTCAAGAAGACTACGAATCAACCTGGCTGGCGCCGGAGAGGCTTCTGCTCTTTGTTCAGGCCGCGGATGGGAATGACTCAATTAAGATGACTGGAACTCTGGATGGGCAGCCTCTCGAAATTCGGCCGGCCTACAGTTCCAGCCGAGTCGATGCGGCTTCATTCGTGGGCTTCTACGCCGATCTCTCGAAGATTGCGCCCGATGTGAAGCATACGATTCAACTGCGAGTACCGCAGATGGCGCCGGGCCGGTTGCAGGGGCTATTCTTTGACAATGTCACGCCGCAACTCACGGAGTCTCTAGCACCCTGATTTGGCCTCGACGTGGTCTTTGCGCCATGAAGCTATTTAAACCAGGCGGTCATGCTGGGAAGAGCCCTCTTGGGCGGTGACGTTTTCAAATGATGCATAAGCTCGCAAACAGTGCGCTCGCATTCTGTTTTCTCCTTGCGACGGCGACCTGCTGTCTCGCGCAAGAACAGCGTGCGCAGGACGATGTCGCCCAGATTTCAGACGCGCTGCGCAACCGTGATTTCACAAAAGCGTTGGAACTGAGTAAGTTTGCGTTGGCAAGGCGGCCAGGGGACTACAGGCTTTGGACTCTTCGCGGAATGGCCACTGCAGGGACGGCCAACCTCCCTCTCGCATTGTTGGCATACCAGCATGCGTTGAAACTTGCTCCAACTTACTTGCCGGCGCTTGAAGGAGCAGCACAATCCGAATTTCAAATGGGGCATGATGCCGCGAGGCCACTCATTCTCAGGGTATTAGCGCAGCGACCTGACGATCCTACGTCCCATGCCATGCTGGGCATCCTTGATTACAGAAACAGGAATTGTCCTGATGCCGTCGCTCATTTCGAGAAGGCGGCTCCCTTCATTGCTTCCCAGCCAGTTGCGCTCACTCAATATGGTTCGTGCCTCGCAATTCTGAAGAAAGACCAGCAGGCAGTCACAGTCTTTGCACAGGCATTTGCTCTCGACCCTGCGAGGCGCGATGGCCGGTACAACCTCGCTGTTGCGCAGTGGAATGCTGGCCAGGCTAACGAGGCGCTGGCTTCGTTGCGCCCCTTGATTGACGCAACGCCGATCGATCGAGATGCAGCGACCCTCGCCGCAGAAATCCTTGAGGCACAATCTGACACGGCGCAAGCCATCGACCTGTTGCGAAAGACCATTCTGGCAAATCCGAAAGACGTCGATGCTTACCTGCAGTTCGCAGTGCTGTCGTATGATCATGCGTCTCCCAAGGTCGGCATCGATATTTTGAATGCGGGACTCACCCAATTGCCAAAAGAGCCCAGACTCTACCTTGTTCGGGGCGTTCTATTGACCCAGATCGGCGAGTTTGCTCACGCCGCGGAAGATTTCGAGACGGCAAATCGAATCGATCCGCGGCTGCAGTTCCTCGGAGTGGCAGAGGGGCTTGTCCAATCTCAACAGCACAAACCGGCCGAAGCGTTGATCAAGTTTCGCGCCGCCGTCAAGGCCAATCCCAACGATCCATTTTCGCAGTACTTGCTTGCAGAAGCGCTTCAGGAAGCCGGCAAGGCTATCGGCACTCCTGAGTACAAGGAGGAACTGGAAGCTGCGACCCGAGCAGTGCAACTCGATCCGCGCCTTGTCGCAGCCCAGGATCTTCTAAGTGGGGTCCTTCTTGAAGAAGGGCACACCGCACAGTCAATCCAACATAGTCGAGCCGCTCTTGCGCTCGATCCGAACGACCAGCAGGCCGTCTATCACCTGATTGTTGCGCTTCGTAAGACAGATCAGAAAGATGAGATTCCTGCCCTCTTGAAGCGGCTTCTCGAGCTTCGTGCAAATACAAAAGTTAACGAGAAGACCAGCAAACGCTTCCGCCTCTATGAGGTTCCGGCATCGACTACCGTTCCTTCTCCATGAACTTCTTTGAAGCCGTAATTTACGTAAGAGTGGAACTTAGGAAGGCTCAAAGTGTTTTTGGCCCGGTTCCACGGGATGCCCCTGGGCCCGAATCTAGAATCGGATGGCAGTTGGCAATAACGGTCAAGATGAAATGACTTCAGAAGGAATCAACGGTCAGAGTCACAAGCAAATGGATCCCGTCATACTGACGAGGATACGAAGAAAAACTCTTTGCCTAGCGACACACCTGAGCGCGCGTCTGGCCGACGAATAACATCCTCTCCTGCAGTCCTTCTCAGTGCAGTTCCGCGCGCTGTGTGGCTGGCCTTGCCTGGATCGTCGCGGATCCGTCGCTCAATCCCGACGTCTTGGCAGTAACGGTTATCGGCCCGCTCTGCCGTGATGTCCTTACCACAACGAGTGCGCGCCCTTGAAACAACTTGCGCTTATCGCCCTGATACGAGGTAGCGTCCTGCCCGTCGCCGTTCCCCACTGCTGCGATGACTCCGGGGCCAGTGATCGAGAACTGTAATTCCTGGTCCGCATGGGCTTCCAGGCGACCATCGGCATCCACCGCCTCGACCACAACGAAGGATAGGTCCTGTCCATCGGCCTGAACCACGGTGCGGTCCGGAGTTACGCGCAGGCCGGTCGCCTTGCCGGCTGTCGTAAGCACGCTCTCCGCAACTGCCCGATCGCCGCGCACGCCTACCGCTTTCAGTGTTCCGGGAGTGTAGGGGACTGAAAACGTTGCTTTGAACTCCTGTTCGCGGCCCGTCGGTTTCTCCCCGATGAGCTTGTCGTTCAGGAACAGGCGAACCTTCTCAGCGCCGGAATACACCTCCACCTGAAGGTCTTTGCCCTCTTCTCCCGGCCAGTTCCAGGTGGGCAAGGTCGGATATGTCGCCCAGCCAACCGCGATGATCTTTTGTCCTTCCGGTTCGGGCAGACGGACAGTCGCGTACACGCGATCGCCGCCGTTCCACAGGATATCGCGGTAGTAGGACTGCGGCTTCCTGAACCCTGTCAAATCCAGATCTCCGCACACCGCGGCATGCCACGGATATCCGTGGAACATGATCGCCATCGCTGCTTTGGTGGCAGGATCAGAGGCGCCCTTGGCCATTTCAGCCATCACATCCACACCGTTCGCCATCCCCAGGAACATCTTGTCGATCATGGACGAGTTCACCATCGCCCCCATGATCTGATCCGCGATCTTCGCCTGTTCGGGAGTTCCGTACGACCACGCGCCGATACCGGACTCGCCCAGGTAGTCCATTGCGGTCCAGGTGAGATCGCCGAGGACATACGGATTGTCCTGCGAGATCTGCCACAACGGGAATGCCTTGGACGGATACGACTCTGTGGTCAGCATTATTCGCTTGGGCAGTTGAGTATGATCCGCCGCGTAGGTTGGAATCAGGTTGTAGTTGTAGCCGGTGATGTCGAGCAGTGAAAACACGGCGGCTGCACTCGGCAAGGTGGTGGTGCCGGGAAAGGCCAGCGTAAGCGGCCGCGTGGTGTCGAGCGAGCGCACCTGGTCAGCCAGTTGTCTGCCAATCGCCGGGCCTCGATCGACCTCCAGCTCAGGAATCTCGTTTCCGATTCCCCAGATGACAATCGACGGGTGATTACGATCGCGCAGCACCATAGACGAGATATCGCGCTTCCACCATTCGTCAAAATCCTGGCCATAATCAAACTTGACCTTGTGCGCCTTCCATGTATCGAAGGGCTCGTCCAACACCAGTAGTCCAAGCCGATCGCACGCATTCAGGAATGCCGGCGATGGCGGGTTGTGAGCTGTTCGCACGGCGTTGTAGCCAGCCGCTTTCAAGAGCTCCACTCTGCGTTCTTCTGCGCGGTCAAATGCCGCGGCCCCAAGCGGGCCGTTGTCATGATGGACGCTTCCGCCGGCGAGTTTGACCGCCTTTCCATTCAAAAGCAGCCCCGTCTCCGCCGACCACGAGAGCGAGCGGATTCCGAATGGAGTCTCGACCTGGTCGATCACCTTGCCGTCTTTGCGTATCTGAGAAACCGCGCGATATAGGGTCGGCGAAGCGGTCGACCAAAGCGCAGGACTGGCAACCGCGATCGTTTGCGCGGCGTCGGTTTCCTTTCCCGAACCGACGGTCAGGGCCGACTCGGCTTTGCCCGCTTCGTGTCCCGCGCGGTCATACAACGTCGTCTCAAGTGTGACTCCAGCGGACCTCGGTGATTCGTTTTCCACCTTCGTCTGAATCGATACCGTAGCCGATTCGTCCGAGACTTTAGGAGTCGTGACGAAAACTCCCCAGTGCGCCACGTGGGTCGGATCCGCAACGACCACGCGGACATGCCGGTAGATGCCTGATCCGCTGTACCAGCGGCTGTTGGGCTGCGCGGAGTTGTCCACACGCACGGCGAGCACATTAGGGCCGGTGAAATTCAAATCGGCGGTGAGATCCAAAGTGAAGCTCGTGTATCCGTAGGGATGAGTTCCCAGCCTGTGTCCGTTCAGATACACAGTCGCATCTCTATACACGCCATCAAACTCGACCCATACGCGCTTGCCCCGCCAATCGGCGGCAGCGCTGAACGTCTTGCGGTACCAGCCTACGCCGGCCGGGAAAAAACCTTCGCCCGCGCCCGTCGGACTGTCTTTGTCGGGCCGGCTTTCAATACTCCAGTCGTGCGGCAGGTCCACTGTGCGCCACGCGCTGTCAGCGAAGGAAGGGCCTTCCGCGCCGCTCGGGTCACCCAGCATGAACTTCCAGCCGGCGTCCGCCGCCAGCTCCAGTCGGGGCGCATTGGACTGAGCCGCGTTGATCGAGCAGGGAGCACACGCCAGCAGCGCAGTCGATATTGCAATCATGATGCGAAGACGCAATTTCATGGGGTCCTCTTTCCTGTCGAGCTCTTTCCAACTCTTATTCGAGGGTAACGCTCAGTCATTTTTGCGCGTTCTCTGATGTGTGAACAAAACACGATAATGCGAATCGTTCCCGATGAGGCGCGAGGTTTTACTCGGTGATCGAAGCTCCGGGCTCGACATGAACACGCTTGAATCCGCGCAAAGCGATTACAGGCTGGACGACGCTGCTCACCGCGTGATGCACGTACATCTGAACCACCTGATCACCGGCCCTGCTACCTGTGTTCGTCCCTGTGACGGAATCTTTAGCAGTCTAGGTCGCAGGGATGCGTATTGCGATGCGCGTTCCATGTTGATTGATCCCTTCACCAGACTCAGACTGCAGTTCTTCATTCATGATCGCTTTCGTTTCCTGAAATGTTGTCGTGGATGGACCATCGTCCTCTGACGCTGGTCGCTCCTGCAGCAAAAGCAGGGGAGGCGAACATGAGTGCGGCGCAGGCGAGGAGTGTCTTCAAGTTTCGTGACCTTCCGAGGCGTTAGGTTGCGTGCATGATTGAGTACCTGGCGAATGTGTATTCGTTGGCGACGTGATTCGTACGGCGAACGGAGTTTATTGCGTAACGGTGAACTCGGTATGGAGTGCGGCGGTGGA
>VFSW01002164.1_pt1 | contig 29787 bp, 19 predicted proteins | sample 5358111 | NCBI WGS metagenome assembly VFSW01 (sample SAMN11554181, study PRJNA540505) | mine drainage metagenome | isolation source: sediment from site ElyBrook_90M | place: USA: Ely Copper Mine, Vershire, VT | collected 2017 | reverse complement strand
CGCGGCGGCGACAGCATCTGGGCGAAGCTTTGAGCAGGTTGTGGGGGGGCGACGAGGTAGTTGCTGTACTCGGCCTCGAGCGCCCAGTCTCCGTAGCCGGGCGACGAGAAACCCACCACCCCAGCGGTCAGCGAACCGAGGGGATAGACGCGTCGATAGGGGTAGTAGCCGCTGGACTGGGCCACCGACTTGGCGAGCACGGTGCCATCGGCCGCAATGATCTCACCGCGCGGATAGGCGGCCGAGGCAGTGGCGACTCTTGGATTGATCGTTGAGGCGTTGAGCGCTGATGCGCGAAAGAACTGGACCGAAGCGGCCTGAGCGGCCACCACGACGAACAACAGCAAGATGATCGTCGAGAGGATGGCGAGCCTTCGAGACACGAGCTACCCCTTCACCGTGGTCGTCGTGGATTGCGCGAGCGTGGTCGTCGTCACCGGCGCGGTGCCACGACTCTGCATCCATCTACTATGCAAATAGTACGCGTAGTGCTTGGCGGCGTTGATCGTGGGTTGACTGATGGTCGCAGCCAGCGCCAGCCGGTCGGTGGGCACGAGTTGCGCTGCGGAGTAGGCCGTGTCACGAATCTTCACCGGGTGATACCAGAGCACGCCAGAGGGTTGACCTTGATAGATGGCGATGGTTCCGCCGTCATCAGCCAGGTAGTACGACGAGTAGGCGTACCAATGCATAATCGCCACGAAGGCTCCAATCAACCCGGCGAAGACCAAGAATACGGCACCCACGCGCCAGGTGAATCGCTTGGGACGAGTGACCTCGCGACCCAACGCATTCGAACTCGGCGCCACTGACGGTCGATTTGTACTGACCGTGCGCTTAATCGGGACTTCGGCGAGACTGACGCTGTCGAACTCGATGAGGATTGCCGAGATATTGTCGTGCCCTCCAGCGGACTTGGCTGCGTCGATGAGCTTGGCTACCGCTTCGTCGAGCGAATTGGGAGGACTGGCGATTTCGGCAATCTCGTCACTGGTCAATTCGTTCGATAGACCATCGCTGCAGAGCAGAATGCGATCACCCGTCTGCGCGTGCAACGACAGGACGTCAATCGCAATGGTCTCCTCCACACCAACTCCACGGGTGAGTTGGTGTCGTCGCGGATGAACAGCGGCCTCTTCTGGGGTCAGGCGCCCCATGCGTACCCACTCTTCGGCGACGCTATGGTCCTCGCTCAGCTGGCGAAGCGCCCCGTCACGCAATTGGTACGCGCGCGAGTCACCGACGTGAAAAAGCGTGGGAGATGCGACACCAAAATTGTCCAGGGTGAGGCCGATGACGATGACGGTGGTCCCCATTCCGAAGTGCTCTGGGTGGTCGCTAGCGTCGTTGAGAACCGCGAGGTTCGCCAGGTTGATCGCGTTGTAGAGACCCTCGACCGTTTGGTCACGTTCGAATCCCTCGCCAATGAGATCGATCGTCATGGCCGAAGCCACCTCGCCAGCCGCGTGACCGCCCATACCGTCGGCCACCATGGCAATGTTCTCGTTCACGAAGACCGCGTCTTGATTGGACTGGCGCACCAGACCGGTGTCGGTTGCCGCCGCGTAACGCCAACGCGTCAACGAACCACCTCAAACAAGACGCCACCTACCTGGACAATGTCACCCCGCTCGAGATGAACTCGACCCTGTACGAGCTCTTGGTTGACGTAGGTTCCATTCGTTGAACCCAAGTCCTCTATCGAGAGGTCGCCTTCGTCGTTCACCACTCTCGCGTGGCGCGACGAAAGGTAGGTGTCGACAAGGCTGACGTCACAATCCGCGCCGCGCCCGATGGTCAGCGCCTGGTCCACGTCGATTCGCTCGCCCGCGCGCTCCTCGGGTTCGATGTACTCGAGGCCGAGACGGCTTTCACGCCGACGACGTCGACTGCTGACACCGATCTCATCGAGGGGACGTGACTGGACTGCTGCAGCCCGGATGACTCGAGCGAAGAAGAGCACGGCAATCACCATGACGAGAACCTGCAGCGGACGCACCACCGCGGCGTAGTTGGACGACGCGGCGAGAAGGCTCAAGCGAGCTCAATCCGGAAGTGGAGCGCACCAACAGTGACATCATCGCGAGGCGACAAAGAAACCGCGGTGATCCGATGACCATTGACGAAGGTTCCATTGGTGGACTGCAAATCTCTAATGGCCACCCCTTCGGTCGTCCGCCATACTTCGGCATGGCGCCTCGATACTCCGGCGTCGTTGATCACGACTTCAACTTCAGGGCTTCGCCCGATCACCAGCGGTCGGTCGGCTACGGCAAACGCTCGCCCGTCACTAGCGATCAAACGAGGTTGGCTCTCGCCACCCACGAAGTCCGCGTGGACCTCCATGGCACCCGCTTTCAAGTCGTCGTCAACGAACATCTCAACTTTGACCGGTCCGACGAAGCTGTACCCCTCGCTGATGGCGTGTTGACGAATTGTCTCCTCCAACTCCGCGACCAGGGCTTTCTGGAACCCTTCAAATCGCGCAGCATCTTCTGGCCCGATCCAAACTCGTAACTGATTAGGCGAAATAGGACCCTGGCTCGAGAGGCGACGGGTGAGATCAATCTCCCTAACGATTCTCGTTCCGATCTCGATCGGCTGAAGCGCACTCTTGAAAGTGCGCGAAAAACCGCGCTCGAACAGTCGCTCAAGGCGATTCTCTACGTTCTTCAACACCATGCCACCACTCACTGTACCGGCGCCATCACTCTTCGGGCAGAGCAAGCCTCCCGGCTGGGCGGATGGACTAGTGTGGCTAGTTCTCAGGGCGAGTGGCGAAATTGGCAGACGCGCAGGCTTCAGGTGCCTGTTTTCGAAAGGAAGTGGGGGTTCAAGTCCCCCCTCGCCCACCACTTTTGATGTTCCAGAATCGCTGAAACCGGTGACCGCACGAGCCCGACTCGTTGGACAGGTGGGCTCGACGACCCGGTAGTGTTCTATCCAGCCAACACTAGGGACAACCTTCACAGTGCGCTCTTGAGTGGGCCTGAGCATTCATTGCACTGCCACTACGTCAGAACTTTGCTCCGTCTCCGCCCGACTCGACCTTGGAGTTGCGAATTCGCCGCTTCCCAATGGAACGACCTCAGCAATAGACTCCGATTCACACCATCCTCTCCAAGACACTGATGCTCGAAGGTCGCGACGTTCAGAGATTGACGCGTGAATGCGCAGTGATTACGTTGAGGACATGAGTGGACCAACCCTCGTCATCCTGGGTGCTGGAAGGGCGTGACGATACGGGGGTCTGAAGCAACTCGCGCCGATCGTCCAACACGGCGAAGGCGTCATAGACCTCATCGCGACCATCGCGATAGCCGCAGGTTTCGATGACATCGTCCTGGTGATCAATCACGACACGGGCCCAACGATTCGGGCCTACGTTGCCAAGTTCTGGCCCGCCGACCACCAGGTCACCTTCGCGTTCCAAGACCAGTTGCGCGGAACTGTCGACGCCGTCTTGCCCGCAGAATCCCTGGTCGATCCGATGACGACCTTCGGGGTCTCTAACGCCGACGACCTCTACGGTCGTGGGGCATTCGAGAAGTTGTGCCAGCACCTGGCTCGCCGCTCCGCAAGCTGCTTGGTCGCCTTCGAGCTCGAGAACTCCCTGGTCGCAGACCTTCCAGTCTCTCGTGGAACGTGTGAGGTCGCTAATGGCCGTCTCGAGAGGGTTATCGAACGCCGAAACGTTCACTTCACGTCCGAGGGACTCGCGGCCGATGACGACCTTTCGCCGTACTACCTCGATCCTAAGACGAACGTATCGATGAACCTGTGGGGTTTCCAACCTTCGATCTTGCCCTTGATGCATCATGCGATGGAGGACCCCGAAGAAGCTGTCGACCTTCGTGGCCAAGTCCATGGAGCGAGATGGCCTCATCGTGGCCGCACTACGCCCGGGTTCTCGGTGCAGTGGCGGAACCCATGCCGAGGACCTGCCACTTGCTCAGTTCCTCGTACGTGAAGAGATCAAGATCGGCCAGCGTCCGGAGTTCGCGTTCCCTGAAGTCCTGACCAGAGAGACCATCGTCAACCGGACTGTTTGTAGATCCGATTCCGATAGTCGCTCAGCATGCGCGCCGTGCAATACGTCGGAGCGAGGCTGCGCAGCGACGCTCGGACCATCGCCAACCACGCCACGGGGATCCCGTTCGTGTCGCGCGAGAAGAACAGCGGACGCACCTCGTGCTCGAGCAGGTCATAGAGCGCGTTGGCGTCTCGATCGTCCTGGGCCGCGGGGTCTTCAAGCGTGGTCCCGTCAATTGCCCAGCCGTTCTGGCCGTTGTAGCCCTCGCTCCACCAACCATCCAAGACGCTGAGGTTGAGGCAGCCGTTCATGGCGGCCTTGATGCCGCTGGTTCCACTGGCCTCCATCGGTGGACGTGGCAGGTTGAGCCAGATGTCACAGCCCGCGACCAGTCGCGGGGCGACTCGCATGTCGTAGTCCTCGAGAAATATGACCGTGTTGGGCAGACCGAGACTGCGGTTCAGCGTAAAAACGTTGCGCGCGACCTCCTTAGCCCCGTCGTCGAGCGGATGGGCCTTGCCGGCGATGATGAACTGCGCGCCCTGCTCGTGGTCAATGATCGTGCTCAAGCGATCAGTGTCGTGGAAGAGCAGGTCGAGACGCTTGTAGGTCGCCAGACGCCTAGCGAAACCGATGGTCAGGTTCTGCGCATCAAAGGCGCTTTCCGCCGACGCCGCGAAGTCGATTTCCTCGCCGCGGGCCAGTCGGTCGACGACCGTGCGACTGCGGACCATCTCGATCAGTCTCGATCGCATCGCGCACCGAGCCGCCCACAAGTCGATGTCTGGTATCTCGTCGACGTGACTCCACATCCCTTCGTCATCGGCGTGCCGCTCCCAGTCCGGTCCGAGGAAGTTCGAGAGTAGACCCCTCATCGTGGGCGACATCCACGTCGGCAGGTGCACGCCGTTGGTCACGTAAGTGATCGGTACATCCGACTCGTCACGACCTCGAAACAATGGGTTCCACATGGCTCGCGCGACCTCGCCATGGCGACGTGAGACGCCGTTGGTCGTGCGCGAAGCGCGAATGGCGAGCGGCGAGAACCCGAGCGGCTCGCTGGTGGACGAAGCGTCCACTCGAGCCTGCGCGCTGACCTGCTCGCGCGAAAGTCCCATGGAGTCAATGGTGTGGCCCAACACCGAGAAGAACTCGTCGGAGGTGTACGTCTCGTTGCCGGCGGGAACCGGTGTATGAGTCGTGAAGGCGAAGCGCTCGCGCACGGCGTCGCTCAGACCCTCGAGGTCCCGTACGCCCTCGCCGTCCGCGCGAGAGCGTCTCGAAGCCACCTCGAGTGACGCGAGCGCCGGGTGGCCCTCGTTCAAGTGGAACAGACCCGGTGAGATCCCCATGGCGTCGAGCGCTCGAACCCCGCCGATGCCGAGCAGCGCGTACTGGGCGAGACGCACGTCATGAGAACCCTCGTAGAGCCGGGCGGTGACCCATCGTTCGAGCGGACTGTTCTCCGGAAGCCCGGCGTCGAGCAGATAGAGCGGCGTACGACCTACGTCGACCCGCCAGACGTGCGCGGCCAATTGGCCGTTCCAGATCGGCACGTGCACCTTTATGGGAAGACCGTCCGCTCCGCGAACCCGCACGGCCGGTAGTTGGCCCGTGTTGGCTTCGAGCCAGTACTCGTGCTGCCAGCCTGACAGGTCCATGCGCTGGTGAACGTAGCCTCGCCGATAGAGCAGACCCACACCCACGACGTCGAGTGCCTGATCCGAAGTCTCTTTCAAATAGTCCCCCGCCAGTACACCCAGGCCACCTGAGTAGACGGGCAGTGACTGATGCACGCCGAATTCAGCGCAGAAGAAAGCGACCGGCCCGCTGGCCAGGACGCTTGTGGTCGGACGGGCCAGCTCGACCTCCATGCTCTCGGCCACGTCGGTCAAGACCGAGAGGATCTCCGGGCTGGTCGCGGCTCCTAACAGGTCGCGTTCGGGCAGGTTCGCGAGGAACCTGACCGGGTTTTCTCCGGCCATCGCGAACCGGTGGTCGTCAATCAGACGGAAGATGTCCTCGCCGCGAGGGGTCCACGACCAGAGATAGTTGTAGGCGATCCACGCCAGGTTCTCGAGGGGTTCGGGCAGGCGGCGAGCCAAACGTTCGGTGGCCCGGCGCACGTCGCGCGAACCATCGAGGGGCGTATTCATTCGGATAAACCTAGCGGCTCGACGGCGGTGCGCTGGCTATCGAGCCAGCCTCGGTGAAACCGACCGATCGCGCGAGGCTCGATACCGGCGACGCATCACCTTCCAACACCCGAGAACGGCCACTGGCCAAGAGGGCCCGACGAATGGCCGCTTCCCCGATCGGACTCACGAAACGCGAGAAGCGCGCGAGGCTGACCAATACGGCCTCGTCCTCAATCGTGGTCGGCCGAGTCAAGAGTTCAGCCGCCAGCACATTCAGCGCGCCATCAACGTCGCCGTCGGGAGAACCGAGTAATTGCACGCAAGCCAGTCGCGCTACAACGTCGTCACCGAAGTGCTGGAGAGTCACCTCCACCTCATTGGTACCCTGTCCCACGAGAACGCGCCATCCGAACGGACCATCGCGAAGCACCTGGGCCGAGAACGAACGCCGTCGCAGCGTCTTTGCATGGATAATCGAGACGACCAGAGCCCCCTCGTGCGGCACGACCTCGAGGCGGAAGTTCCCGCGCTCGTTTCGAGCGGCTTCTCCACACGCCACGAACTCCGCCGCCGCCGCCGCCGCGAGCTGATCGTCGCTGACCCGCGTCGATGCGCACGCTCGAATCCACAGTGCCTCCCCGGCAAGCTGGTAGTGCGCCGAGCGCACCGCGCCGAGCCGTGCGACAAACTCCGCCTCGAAGTCCTCACCCAACTGCCTTCGCACACCTTCGATGGCCACGGCCGCGTAACGCAACACGATTGATGTCTCGATCTCGCCCGGATCGGCGAAGAACCAAGCACAGCTGGTAAAGCTGTAGAGCAGGTTGCGATACGCCTCACAGAGTTCGAGCACGCTCGTGATCCGCTCTTCGTCAGGCTCCAGTGGCGAATGCGACACGACGAAGGTCACTTGGTCGATCGCGCCGGCGATCACCTGCCCGTAGTCGCGCAGGACCGCATCCACGTCGTTGACGTGCAGGGCCAGTTCTCGCTCGATGACGATGCCCATCGTCGAGCGCAGCCAGTCCAGCGCCGCACGCAGCGGCGCGCGCCAGTCGAGTGAATAACCTGGCAGCTCGCCGGTCACACATCCGCAGTCGCTTCGCCAACGCTCGACCCCGTGAGCGCAACTCCAGGCCGAGACGACGGCCAACTCCACCTCCCAGGTGGGTGCCTGACCCTCGAGCCAGGCTCCAAGACTGGTCTCCATGCCGTAGTGCCGCTCGAGGCGGCGCAACGCCCACGCCATCCCGAGGTCCCCGAAACGATGGTGGTGACCGTAGGTTTCTCCGTCGGCGACGACGAGTGCCACCCCGTCTCCCGGTCCGGCGGCCTCGGCCATTACATCGGCCAGGGCGACACCGTCGTCGATCAAATCGCCGAAGGCCACGTGCCGAGAGAGGTCGTGATGGCCAAAGACCACGGTGATGCGCCTACCGTCGACCAATCGAACGAAGTAGGGGCGCGAGGTGTCCAAAGTATCGACCTGGACCGACTCCCAATCGCCATCGCGAGAGCGCACACGAGCGGCCTGACCCGGCATCAGGATGGTGAACGAGATCCCCTGCTCGGCGATGACCCCGAGCGTGCTCAGGTCAACCGCAGTCTCGGGCAGCCACATGCCCCGCGGCGCCACACCGTAGCGACGGCGAAAATCATCGATACCCCAGGCTACGAGCCGTTGCTGATCCTCGACGCTCGCCAGGGGCAAGATGGTGTGCACCAACGGGGCGGCCAGAACGTGACTCGCGGCGCCACCCGGTGCGTTAGAGACCTGGAAGCGAAGAGCCGCGCCGATGTCGGGTGCACTTCGGTCTAGCCAGTGGTGGAGCGTCGGGCCAACGTCGAGGCTGGAGCGGGCGAATGGCTCGTAGAGTTCCACGTCGACGTCGTCGCTCGGGAGTGCGACGGCGACCAGGGCCCGGTAGCACTCGGCGCTGATCCGCTCATTCCAGTCGTGGAAGGGCCACGCGCTGGCCTCGAAGGTCGCGATACCGAGCCAGGGGTTTTCACGAGGTGGCTGGTAGAAGTGGAGGTGGAAGCCAGCGACCGGCACCATCTAGATCCGCAGTCGCAACGCCACCAGCGAGAGCGGTGGAAGCGACATCCGCAACACGCTAGCGCCCGAGGCGTCCTCCAGCGTCGTCCATTCGTCGGAGCACGGGTAGCCACTGCCGCCGTAGAGGACGTCGTCACTGTTGGCGATCAACGCCCACGTGCCCGCCGACGGCACGGGGAACTCGTAGCTCGTGCGCGGCACCGGCGTGAAGTTAGCAACCACGACGCTCTCCCGCCCCCCCCTCACCACGGCGCCATACGAGAACACTCTGAGCTGCGTCTTCGCACGAGAGCCAGCCAAAATCGCTCCACGAGGCATCGTCGAGGTGCAATGCTCGCTCCGCTCGGTAGATTCCATTGAGATGCGCGACCCAGCGACGTAATCCCTCGTGAGCGTCGAGTTCGAGCAAGTGCCAGTCGAGCGAGTTTTCGTGACTCCACTCACTCCACTGACCGAGCTCGGAGCCCATGAAGAGGAGTTTCTTGCCCGGAACCGTGAATTGGTAACCGAGCAGTAGTCGAAGGTTGGCCCGCTTCTGCCATTCGTCGCCGGGCATCTTGGCCAGCAGCGAACCCTTACCGTGGACGACCTCGTCGTGCGAGAGAGGCAACATGAAGCGTTCGTGGGCGGCGTACACGCCGCGAAACGTCAATTCGTCCTGGTGGAATCGCCGATGAACGGGGTCTCGACCCATGAACTGGAGCGTGTCGTGCATCCAACCCATGTCCCACTTGAAGGTGAAGCCGAGTCCCACGTGTGCGGTGGATCGCGTCACGGCGGGCCACGACGTCGATTCCTCGGCGATCATCATCACGCCCGGGAACCCGGACAAGGTGGCGTCGTTGCACTGGCGCAGGAAGTCCACCGCCGCAAGATCCTCGCGACCGCCGAACTGATTGGGGATCCACTCTCCGGGTGCGCGCGAGTAGTCCAGATAGAGCATCGAGGCGACCGCGTCGAGACGCAGACCGTCGGCGTGGAACTCGTCCAGCCAGAAGCAGGCGCTCGAGATGAGGAAACTGCGCACCTCATTGCGTCCATAATTGAACGTCCAACTCTGCCAATCCGGGTGGACGCGCTGACGCACGTCGGCGTGTTCGTAGAGGTGAGTACCGTCAAAGAGTCCGATGGCGTGTTCGTCTGACGGGAAGTGCGACGGCACCCAGTCGAGTAACACGCCGACGCCCACCTGATGAAGTCGATCGACCAGGTGCTTGAAGTCATCGGGCGTGCCGAAGCGCGACGTGGGGGCGAAATAACCCGTGGTCTGGTAACCCCACGAGCCATAGAACGGGTGCTCCATAACCGGCATGAACTGTACGTGCGAGAAACCCATCTCGATGCAGTAGGTCGGGAGCTCTTCGGCCATCTCGAGGTACGTCAAAGAACGACCCCCTTCCTCGGGCACCCTTCGCCAGGATCCGACGTGCACCTCGTATACCGACACCGGACGCTCGAGCGCGTTGTATGAACCGCGAGCGGACATCCAATCGTCATCGCTCCACTCGTAGCTCGTCGACCACACTCTGGTGGCGGTGCTCGACGGGACCTCGAAGTAGCGACCCATCGGATCGGCCTTGTCGACTTCGTGACCCCCGAGACGCGAACGTATCCGGTACTTGTACGCCGCTGGCGTCGCAGCTCCCGCTACGAACCCCTCCCAGATTCCCGAGTCGCCGCGAGGTGTCAGCGGGTGGCGCCCGCTGTCCCACTCGTTGAAGTCGCCGACGACCGCTACGCGCTCGGCGTTGGGTGCCCAGACCGCGAAGTAGCAGCCCGCGACCCCGTCGGCGATCATGGCGTGGCAGCCAAGGTGATCGTAGAGACGGAAGTGACGTCCCTCGTTGAAGAGATGGACGTCCTCGTCGCTCAATCGCGTCACCTGGGACTGGCGATGTCGGTGCGACCCGGAGGTCGCGAAGCCGCGACGTTCACGCAAGGTTCGTAGGGCGTCGGCCAACACGCTCGAACTCCCCATCTGCTCGAGGCTGAGGCTCGTCTGTTGAGACCAATTGGGACGTTCGCCGTCAGTGCCGGGAAGGTTGACCGAAGTGGTCGCCCGCAAGATGTCCTCTATTTCAACCATCACCAGTCCGGCTTCACTATCGCAAAGAGCGACGTAGACCGCATCGAGGACGTCCTCAGGTTCGGCACCGACCTCCAGGCCGAGTGCGTCCACCAGTCGTCGCCGGCGCTCGTCGCGCTCGCCGAACGCGACCGACGCCTCAGACGCCGCAAGATGGCCGACCTCGACCCGCTCTGCAATGTCACTTGCGGTCCACCACCCATAGAAGGTGGCCGTATCGTGCGTGTCAAATGACGCCATCGCCCCCGGGGGAACGGGGTCAAGACCGCGCTCGCCAATCGAGAACTGCACAACATGACTGCGCCGTAGTCCCTCATGCTCGATCGCGTCTCGAAGCTCCGGGTCGACCGTACCCAGGTCCTCGCCCACGACATCGACTCCGTGACGCTGTGCTTCGATGGCTATGACCCCGAGCAGTTCGCGAAAGGGCATCGACACGTATGCGCCCTCGCTCGACGGCTCGCCTTCGGGTACCCAAAAGAGGCGCTGGAGACCCATGACGTGGTCAATGCGAACGATACCGGCGACGCGCATGTGACTACGCAGGGCCTCACGGAACTGGAAGTGGCCGCTCTCTCGCCCGCGCGCCGGGTTCGGTGGCGGCGCGCCCCAGTTCTGTCCTTCCAAGGTGAAGTCGTCGGGCGGGGAACCTATCGACATCGAACTGACGAACTCATCCGGACTCTTCCAAACGTCGTAACCATGGGGGTGCACCCCGATCGGGATGTCGAGTTGGAGTGTCTGGCCCCGTTGGGCGAGACGAGCCGCCAGATCGGTCATCTGTGCGTCGATGATCCACTGCGCGAAGAGGTGGTAGCGCACGAGGGTCGGATCGACGTCGTTCCAACGCAACAGTCCGCTTCTGGCGGTGGAGGGCCACCGTTGGAAGTCACGCCCGAAACGTTCACCGGCGGCGCGAAAGCGCGCGTAGTCGTTCACCTCGGGATGATTCATGACGAACGCGCGCAGACCTGTCTCGTGCTGAACCATGAACTCGCTCTCGGTCGCAGCCCATGTCTGGATCACGTTGCGCTTGGCAGCGAAGGCGCTCGCCCCATCGACCATCCCGTCGTGGCTCCACGTGGCGCGTCGCTCGGGCGGATACGTCTCGTTCATCAAGAATTGAGCGGCCGGCGAGTGGGCGAGGTCCCCCACCTGATCGAGGGCGATCCAGCGATCGTTCCAAAAGCGCCGACTCACCGGACGATACGGACTCGCTTCGAAGTCGTTAGGTCCAAAAGACGACAGCAGCGGCAACGTCGCTACGACCGTGGCTCCCTGATTAGCCACTAATCGTGCGAACTCGTCGAGGTCGCCGAGATCCCCGCTCCCCCAACTACGCCATGAATGTAACGAGAAGATCGGTGCCTGTACGGCGTAGGCCCGCCAATCACGCGAGAACCGGTGGGTGGCGCCGCGTAGGGGCCGGACCATGATGGTGCTCCACGCCATGCGCCTACCGACCTGCACGCACAGACGGTGATAGCCGATCGGCAGTGCTGGCAGGGCCAGACCCCAGGCACGTTCGGCGTCAAGAGCGGGCTCCATGCGGTTCAGATCTTCGGAGCGAACGACCCACGAAGTCTCGCCTCCGAACTCGAACTCCAAACGGCACTCCAGAGTGGCACGGCGAACCAGGTAGATGGGCACCCGAGTCTCTAGCCCTTCGTCAACCAAGTACACCGGCTCAACGACCCGATCTAGGCGTGCCTGGCGGAACTGTCGCAGCGCCCCCACGGCATCGTGCGGGTCGATCAACGTCTCCAGATCATCGAATCCGTTGAGGATGCGAATCAGGTTCTCGATGGATACCGTGTGACTTCGACCCAAGCCGTCAGTGTGCGTGGGCTGCACTCCGCGCAGGCGCGCCAGCGTCAAAAGCTCCGCGAAGTCCGTGAAATGTGGCTCGCTCACGCGGACCACGCGATCAACCCGGCCAATGGTTCGCCGTCGGTATACAGCGACGAGGGGACGATCCGTGCCGCCACGACGGCCTCGTCTGGCGATGCGAGGTGGACACGGGCCCGGTAGTGCCCCCACGACTGTTCGCGATCGATCAGTGTGGCGTCGACTGCGCGCGCAGCGCCCTTGACGTCGTGAACCCAAGCTTGGACCAACACGTCAGAGGGCTGTAGCGGACCCATCCCGACCGCGATGTCCACCACGTCCACTTCGTCAGAACCTCGCTCATGACCCGCGACGGTGACCGACAGTCCCGGCCAGGCGTCGCGAATGCGTCGCAGGTCCGCTGCGCGATTGCGTGCTGAGCGCGCCGCCCCGGCGAGCAGCTGGGAGGACTTGACCAAACCGGGCACGTAGTAGGTCTCGGTGTAGTCACGCGTCATCCTCAGCGAGTCCCACGTGGGGGCCAGCGTGGACATCGCTTGCTTCACCGACGCCAGCCACGCCCTCGGCACCCCCTGCGCGTCGCGCTCGTAGAAGCGTGGAATGATGTCGTACTCGAGCACATCGAGGAGCGACGTCGAGTCGGCGTCGTCCTGGATGTCTTCGTTGGTGTAATCGTCGTCCGTACCGATCGTGAAACCGATTGGCGCTGCGCTGGGGTTGGCATCACGAAGTGCCTCATCCCACCATCCGTCCACGGTCGAGAAATTGAGCGAGCCGTTCATGCCCGCTTTCATGCCGCCCACGCCACAAGCCTCCAGGGGGCGGCGAGGTGTGTTGAGCCAGACGTCAGCGCCCTGGGCGAGAGCCCGGTCGACCGTGGTGTCGAAGTCGACAATGAAGACCACTCGGTCCGCCACGTCGTACTGAGCGGCAAACTCGATCATGTCCTGAAGTAGTTTCTTTCCCGACTCATCGCTGGGGTGCGCCTTGCCGGCGAAGACGATCTGCACCGGACGCTCCAGGTCCTTGAGCAGGCGCGCGAGACGGACCGGGTCACGCAGCAGCAAGGTCGGACGCTTGTAGGTCACGAAGCGACCCACGAATCCGATGGTGAGTCGATCGGGATGAAGCACCGAAACCGCAGCGACTCGTTCACTCGGAGCGTTTCGACGCGCTAGATCCTTGCGAGCACGCCGTCGAGCAAACTCCACCAGCTGATTTCGTGCCGCGTTCTTGACGCGCCAGAGCTGGGCGTCGTCGGCCTTGACGAGCAGAGACCACATCACCGGGTCACTGGGAGTAGTGCGCAACTGGGCGCCCACCGTCGCGGTCAGTAACTCGCTGAAGAGCTCAGTCGTCCACGACTCGAGATGCACCCCGTTAGTGACGTGACCAATTGGCACTTCATCTACAGGTTGTCGGGGCCACAAGAGTCCCCACTGTTCACGGGTGACCCGACCGTGAAGTCGACTGACCCCGTTGCGGTGTCCCGCCAGCCGCATGGCGAATACCGTCGGGCAGAAAGAATCGCCAGACCACTCAGGGTTTACCCGACCTAACGCCACCAGCGACTCGATGGATATTCCGAGTTGAGTGGCGTAAGGATTGAGGAAGCGTCGAGCCAGGTCTGGTGCGAAGTAGTCGTGTCCGGCCGCAACGGGGGTGTGCGTGGTGAACAGGACCCCCGGACGTACTGCGGCGAGGGCCTCGTCGAAGCTCAGTCCCTCGTGGGCCATGACCCGACGGGTCCGCTCCAAGAGGGCAAAGGCAGAATGTCCCTCATTCAGATGCATCACGTCAGGCTCGATCGACAGAGCCGCTAGCGCTCGCACCCCTCCGACTCCGAGGATGAGCTCTTGTGCGAGACGCGTCTCGACGTTGCTGTCATAGAGGCGCGTAGTCAACGTACGATCGGCTTCGCTGTTGGTGCTCACTGCACTGTCGAGCAGCAAGAGCTGGTTGCGACCCACCTGTGCTCGATACACCGCGACCTGGACGTCGCGACCGGGCAGATTAACGGCGACCTCGACTGCTCGGCCCTGGCGGTCGCGAGCCAGTTCGATCGGCATCTTGCTGGGCGACATCATGTCCCACGCCTCGTGTTGACGCCCCTCACGATCCAGCCATTGATGCGAGGTGCCCCGGTAGAGCAGACCGACCCCGACGAGCGGGACACCGAGCGCACTCGATGCTTTGAGATGCTCGGCGGCCACCGTCCCAAGTCCGCCGGCGTAGATAGGTAGTGAATCGGTCAAGGAGAACTCGGCGGCGAAGAAGGCGACGACCAGGTCACGATGTTCACGATGGTTCATCGAAAACCAGGTTCGCGCCGTGGACCTCTGATACGAACGATGATCATCCACGACGCGCGTGGCCAACTCGGCAATCTGAGAATCACTCTCAATCAGAGCCGTCACCCGATCGCGGCCCAAGCCGAGCAGCAGTTGCTGGGGCCATTCAAGGGCACCCGGACTGGCCGTCGGGTCCAATTTTGCGAACAACTGACGGCTATCGACTTTCCAGGTCCAGCGAAGGTTCAAAGCGACTTCGAGCAGGTTCTCGTAGGTCGCGACGGATCGCCTGACCTCCCCGACCGGCGCAGCGTCCGACAACTCGACCCCCAGTCTCACCCGACCGCGTCCGTCACGCAGTGCGAACGAGGGTGAGGATTGCAGCATAACGCTGTGCAAATCCGTCGAGCCTCCGCTAGTGGAGAGAGCACGTAGCGCCCGTACGGGATCATTCATGAAACCCTAGGAACGCTCGTCGCCACCGAGATTGACGAGGAGAACTTGTCAGCACTTGGGCGCCGGACAGGCACGGCGCCCACCGAGTGCCACGAGCCAAGACCCCGAGGTGCGACGTCGGCAAGTTCGCCACTTCCATTACTCAGCCCAGAACCACCCGGTTTCTTCCGTTGGCCTTGGCCCGGTACAGAGCCTTGTCCGCTCGGTCGACGAGTGATCCGTCGCCCTCCTTGGCGTTACGTATCGCGACCCCGATGCTCACCTGCACTACCGGTCCGCTCCCCGTCGACGCTTCGAGGTTCGTGCGAATTCGTTCCGCAACCACCAGGGCGGCCGCCGCATTGGCCCGAGGCAGCAGCACGAGGAATTCCTCGCCTCCGTATCGAAACGCCATGTCATCGGAGCGGATGCCAGAAGTGATGGCCCGTGCCACACGGGCGAGAACTCGGTCTCCAACTCGGTGCCCATGGGTGTCGTTGACCCCCTTGAAGAAGTCGATATCCACCATCAATGCCGCCAACTGAGCTACCTCGCCGAGGCTATCGGCGGCCATCAGTCGGCGCAACGAGTCAGCGAGTGAGGCCCGGTTGTAGAGATCGGTCAGTGGGTCGCGCACCGCACGCGTCATCCACGCAATGCGGTCCAAGTTCGATGCCCGAAGGAGGGCTTCGCGCTCGAGACCGACTTCGACAATGCCGATCACTTGGACAAGCACGGCGTACGTTGCCTCATCGAGCTTGGTCGCCTCACCGAATCCGAGGACCACCGCTCCGTCGATCTCGTTGGTTACTGACGACGTCAAGGCGAGGATCAGTCGAAGCCCCGGTGAGACCTCTTGACCCGCGATGACTCTCGCGACGTCGTCGGGTGGTTCGGCGACGTGGCCTGCGAATTGGTCGCTCTGATCGAATTGAAGCACCACGCCCTCGCCGCTGGACCAGAATTCGAGGTACGCCGCCCCCAGGGTCTGCGAGGCGAGATTCGCCACGTACGTTGCCACCACCGAGAAATCCCGCTCCTTAACGACCGTGTCAACCACCCCTTGTATGGTCTGGTTGGCCGCGAGCAGAAACGCCAGACCCGGATTCTGCCGCGCTAGCAGGTAGATGCCGCATTCAAGCTTCTCGAGCAGATTCATAATCGGCGCAATCAGTCCTTCGGGAATGATCTGACCGTGCTGGGGCGCGATTTGGCGGATCGCCAGTCGGCGCAACTCGACGATTGCGTGTTCAAGAATTTCGCGATTGGGCATGTAGTGCTCGTGAAAGACTCGGATTGCGTCGAAATACGCCACCGACTCGGCGAAGAGCGAGTGATCGAAGGTGAATCCTCCAAAGAGGACAGAGGAGAACAACGTGCCCGACTCCTCATCGAACGTCCCGAACGCCCCGGCGAAGTGCAGGTAGGGCATGAACACGAACGAGAGAGTTCGATCCTCGAGTGCCAAGTGCCAGTCGTTCTCTTCGATACGCCAAAACTTGAGCGGTGTGCCACTGTGCACGATGAGTGCCTCGTCGCGCCAATGAGTTACGATTCGCGCCTCCGGGTGCAGTCCGTGGGCCACCATCGCGGGAAGTGCTCCAAGAATGTCGGGGTCGACGTGCGAACAAACCAGCCAACGAACGTTGTGCAGGCCAATGACGGTATCCACCTTACGAATGATCTCGTCCGCGATGAGTGCCGATCCGGGATCGATGAGGACTGACTGGTCGCCCTGCTCGATCAGATAGGCGTGGCATTGGAAGTTCTCGTTGGCCAGCATCGACCCCACCCACCACACGCGCGGAGCAATTTGGACGGCCTCACTCATGTCCACATTGGCAAGATCCATCAGCACCTCCTCGTGGAGCCATTGGGAGCCAGAGCGCAACCACTTCGAGCGCGGTGCAAAACCCGCCGCTCAGACGACCTCATGGGTTGTGCCCGGCATCCTTCACGCCGTTCTTTCGAGAACTCAGGCGCCCAGGTCGAACTACCCTCACCGCAGAGGATTGTCACACGCACGATCGACCACGTTGCCCAAGTCTCAGAATTGCGCCTACGCCGCGGAGCCGGAGTCGACGCTCGCGAGGCGTGTGAGTTGGCTGGCACCGAGGACGAAGTGCAAAGTCCGATGGACTCCCTCCGCCAAGGAGTGGGCTCGACGGTAGCGCGACCCATGATGACTTCTCTCTCACTGCGTTCGTCAGTCGACCTCTGCAGGAGATGTGGAATCCTCAAGCGGCAATCCAGCCACAGGCCTTAGGCCCAGCGTACCGGCGCCAATATTCGTTGCCACCACAATGTGCGGATGTTCAATCAGCGTATGAGCAACTGTAGGGATCATGAACAATTGACTGGCCGGCTCGTCGGCCGGCTCGCGAGCGTGCGATGTCGAGTCATCAGCGAACCGGTCATGACAGCGCTTGGAGACTGATCCGATTGAACCGCCAGACATCCCGACGTACAGTCCAACCGTGTGAACCGACAATGCAAGGAGCCCGTCGTACTCCGTGCCTGATGGTCGGATGTTCTCGGCGGCGCTTGAGTAGAGCTCTCGATTCGCATCGGGCCATCGAGCGGACTTGACGCTGGCGAACCCTCCGTGACTCGAGGTGTGCGAGGCGATGTCTTCGCTCTGCCCCTAACGAAAACGGTTCATTGTTCCCCACAAGAGGGTGAGCAGGCTCTCTTCGAAAATGGACGAGAAGTCAAAACGAATCCCTAATGACACTTCTTCCAAGGCGCACCGGTGCCATCCATCAAACTTGCCAAGACTTTCCAGGGCCGAGCCCCATTCGCCCACGGTGGCGAGTTGATATCAACCTAAGGTGTTAAGGGATCCTCGAAGATGCCCGCAGCGATGCGACGTATTGGACACCAAGTCGAATCGGGGAGTTGCGAGCGCCAAGGACGAACATGTGCTTCTCCCCGATCGGTGACCTCGCCGGCGGCGCGGCAGTCGTGGCCATTGGAGTCGACGCCTGCCTTCACGTAAAGGGGCGCGGCGAAAACCTGGCCATTGCGACGTTCCCACTGTTGCTCGGACTGCACCAGATTGACGAGACCTTCGTATGGTGGGGCCTTCAAGGTCACGTGCCCGTCAGCGTTGGACACGTGGCGATGTGGATCTATCTGCTCTTCGCCCTCGTCGCCCTGCCGGTGGTGGTTCCTGTACTGCTGGCAATATTTGAACCGTCCAAAGGGCGCCGAAGACGCTACATCCCCTTTCTCCTCCTCGGCGCGGGGGTCTCGGCCGTGATACTCGAAGCAATGCTCGTGGGTCATCCGACCGCTCGACTCGCGTCGTACCACCTGTCATATTCGGTGGGCCTCCAACGCGGAGTACTCATCATCGGGCTCTATATCGTGGCGACCTGCGGGCCGCTGCTCGTTTCGGGCAACCGATCGCTGATGTGGTTTGGCGGAGCCAATCTGGTAGCAGTCATTGTCTTGACGAAACTTTGCGCGGACGGATTCGCATCATTGTGGTGTTTTTATGCGGCTCTCGTCAGCGGGGCGATCGCGATCCACCTGCGCCTTCGCTCCCCCATTCGAGCGGCACAGGGCCGAGAGGTCAGCATCACTCGTCCGTGCCAATAGTCTGACAAAGTACATCGGACGCGACCGCGGCGAGCGAGCATCCGCCAAGTTCGGCTCCAGATTGTCGTGGAGAGTCTTTGGACGGTGAGACGTGGGGTCGGGTTGCGGTGTCGCCGGAGACCCGCAGCCCCTCAAGTCGTTCGCCTGGCCAGTGCTGGATCTTCGAGATGGCCAACTTGACGTCATTGCCGATGCAGGAGGGTCGATGCCCTTTGAGCGGGCGCTGACCCAGTCGTGGAAGTCCCCGCTTTCAATGACACTGCTCTTCGCGACGAGCCCTCCATCAATCGCCTAGTGTCGTAAGGCTGTTGGCGACACGGCTTGGTCGAGACACGCGGTGCATTCAATGCAGCACGCCAAGTTGTCAAGTGGCTCCACGTATCGAAGCGTGATGCCACAGTAGAGATATTGGGGGGCGGGTACATGTTCAATTCAGCGCGCAGACCACGGCGCACCGCACCGCGCAGAAGCAACGGCACTCTATGAACGGCGCTCACGTCCTCGAGGCCAACCAGTTGGTCAAGCGATTCGGCGATTTCACCGCGGTCAAGGAGGTCAGCTTCGCGATCGACCAAGGTGAGAGCTTCGGCTTCCTCGGTCCCAATGGCGCGGGCAAGACCAGCACGATGCGCATGATATCGGCGGTCTCCCAGCCGAGTTCGGGGAGACTGTCCATCTTTGGACTGGATCCGCGGACCCATGGTCCAGAGATTCGCGCTCGCCTCGGTGTCGTTCCCCAAGAGGACACCTTGGAACTCGAACTCTCAGTTCGACTCAACCTCGAGATGTTCGGTCGTTACTTCGACCTACCTCGAAAGCTACTGCGTGAGCGTGCATCAGAACTGCTGGAGTTCGCTCAGCTCTCAGACCGAGCGAACGACAAGGTCGACAATCTCTCGGGCGGCATGAAACGGCGCCTCACCATTGCCAGGGCGCTGATCAATCGACCCGAACTGCTCATACTCGACGAACCGACAACGGGACTCGACCCCCAGGCGCGCCACCTCCTGTGGGAGCGCTTGTACCGGCTGAAGCGAGAGGGCGTGACGCTGATCATCACGACCCACTACATGGATGAGGCCGAACAACTCTGCGATCGCTTGGTGGTGATGGACCACGGCACCTTTGTTGCCGAAGGTGCTCCACGTGAACTCATCGCGAGCCACTCGACTCGAGAGGTGGTCGAACTGCGCTTCAGCACCGATTCGCACGAGGGACTCCACGACCGTCTAGCACCGTTCGCGCGCCGGGTCGAGGTACTCCCGGACCGGATCTTGCTCTACGTCGACGAGGGCGACGACACCCTGCGTGAAATTCACGCCGCGGGAATTGCCCCGACCAGTGCTTTAGTGCGGAGAAGCTCTCTCGAGGACGTCTTCTTGCGCCTGACCGGTCGAACACTGGTGGATTGACGATGACGACCTCGAGCCAAACCACCCTCGGTTGGTCGCGATGGCGGCGAAGCTGGTGGTACCACGCAACGTTTTACTCCCAGACCTGGCGCGGTACTGCGGCCAGCACCGTCCTGTTCCCCATCTTCTTTCTCGCGTCACTCGGGATCGGGGTCGGTCATCTGGTGAGTGCCCATAGCGGACTCGTCCAAGGACAGAGCTTCCTCCACTTCATCGCACCGAGTCTTCTCGCCACGACCACGATGCAAATGGGAGAGAGTGAGTCATTGTGGCCCGTACTGGCTGCCGTCAAGTGGATCCGCAACTATCACGCGGCTGCAGCCACACCGCTCGAACCCGAGGACATCCTCACGGGCAAGTTGACCTGGGTCGCCACGCGCTCCTTGGCGACCGGAGTCGTCTACACCATCATTATCGGTTGCTTTGGCGCACTGCAATCCTGGTGGAGCTTGACACTCCCCCTGATCGGCGCGCTGATCACGTTGGCCTTCGCGGCTCCTCTCGTAGCGTTTGCCGCAAGCGCACAGAGCGACGCATCATTCACGACGATCTACCGGTTCGCGATCGTTCCGATGTTCCTCTTCTCAGCGACCTTCTATCCACTCTCGGCCTATCCCGGCTACTTACGTCCGGTCGTTCAATTTGTTCCCCTGTACCACGGCGTCGCCCGCGCGCGCGCGGCCGCCGTCGGGCAAGGTTCACTCGTCGCCACCACGTGCCATGTCGGTGTGCTCGTCATGATGTCGATAGGCGGCATCCTCTGGGGGCGACGTTCCATGCGACGCCGTTTGGTGGACTGATGTTGACACGAGCGATCCCTCGATTCGGCTCGCGCCGCTCGTATCACATCGTGGAGCGCAACTTCACGGTGTATCGTTCGCAGTGGCTCATGCTGGTCTCGGGCTTCTTCGAGCCGTTGTTCTACTTGTTGAGCATCGGGATCGGACTCAATCACCTCGTCGGGAACATCACGGTCGGCGGACGAATTGTCACCTACGCCACGTTCGTTGCTCCGGGCATGTTGGCAACTTCGGCGATGAACGGTGCGATGATCGACTCGATCTTCAACACCTTCTTCCGCCTCAAGATCTCACACGCCTACGAGGCCGTGCTGGCCACGCCCCTCGAGGTCACCGACGTCGCGCTCGGCGAGGTGTGGTGGGCCCTGGCCCGGGCGTCGATCTACGCCGCCTCCTTCATCACGTGCATGGTCTTGCTCGGCGACTCGCCCAGCTACTGGGTGGTACTCTGCTGGCCCGCGGCGATACTCACGAGTCTCGCCTTTAGCTGCGTGGGACTCGCCGCCTGCACGTACATACGATCATGGCAGGACTTCGATTTGGTCGCCCTGGTCCAACTCCCGCTCTTCCTCTTCTCAGCGACCTTCTTCCCGATATCGCTCTATCCGAAGTGGCTCGGGGTGATCGTCTCGTTCTCACCGCTGTACCAGTCCGCGACATTGTTGCGCGGGTTCTCCCTCGGCCAGCTCGACTGGATGATGATCCTTCGCGCCACCTACCTCGTCGCCATCGCCGGCGCGGGACTCTGGCTCGCGGCCAGGAGATTTCGCAGTATCTTGCTGCCTTGAGCGACGTAGTCCCGCTCTGCGGGTCGCTCGGTGGGTGCTGACCCACAGACCCGGTCTGAAGCGATACCAAACCAGCAACATTCGAAGCCCACGATTTCAACACTTCGTCGAGCCAATCGCGCTCCACGCTGCATGAACCTGACCACACCACTCGGGCCCTGGCGAACTCGTCGTTGGCGAAGGGCCGGCAAACCGGCGACAATGGTTGGTACTGACGATTTACGCACGTTCGCACTTCACGAGCGACTTTCGAACCGAGCTTTTGACGTCAGGAGGTGAACGGTGCACCAAGCTATGACGGATGAGATACGGGAGACTGGCTCGTTGTCAAGAGTCCCCGCGGTGTCGCGGCGGCCCTCGGATTCACGGGATTCGCCTGCTGACACCGGCTTCAGCTGCACGCAACCTGGAACGCGGCGATGACCAACGTCATCGAGGTGACGGGACTGACCAAGCGATTCGGCCGCCTCATAGCCGTCGACGACGTGAGTTTCGTCGTGAGAAGCGGTGAGATCTTCGGTCTTCTCGGCGAGAACGGCGCTGGCAAGACCACCACCATCGAGATCCTCGAGGGCTTCCAAAAGCCGGACCAGGGATCCGCGACGGTGCTGGGGGTCAATCCAGTCCACGCACACCGCCATTGGCGCGATCGGATCGGACTCGTCCTCCAAGAGTCCGACTTCGATCCACTCCACACGGTCAACGAGACCCTCGCGCTGTTCGCCAGCTTCTTCACCAACCCCCGTGACGTGACCGAGACCCTTGAGCTGGTGGGCCTCGCCGATCGGGCCGACGAACGGATCGGCCGGCTGTCGGGCGGCCAGAAGCGTCGCATCGACGTCGCCCTGGGAATAATCGGCCATCCGGATCTGCTCTTCCTCGATGAGCCGACCACCGGCTTTGACCCCGTAGCGCGTCGAGAGTTCTGGGGAGTGATCGAAGGGCTGCGTGAGCAAGGCACGTCGATCGTGTTGACCACGCACTACATGGAAGAGGCCGAGCGGCTCTGCGATCGACTCGCCATCATGTCCAAGGGTCAAATCGTGGCCGAAGGTACCTCGTCCGCACTCATCAGTGCCCTCGGTGCCACCACGATCCGCTTCGAGCTGCCCTACGGAGTCGACCAGTCGACACTCTGCACGATCTGCAAAGTCAACTTCGCAGTGCGCGACAACGTGGCAGCGGTGCTCCTGGGTGACGACGTGCAAGACGTCCTGATGCGCCTGCTCACGTGGTCCCAGTCCACCGGCCAAATGCTGGTCGGACTCGAAGTCGTTCGACCGACTCTCAACGACGTGTTCCTCGGAGCGACCGGAGCTGAACCGTGAGATTCATCCGACTCAGCCTCGCCCAGGCCCTCTATAACCTGCGCGCCTATCTGCGCAGCGCTCGTACCGTGGTGCTCGGCGTCGTCATGCCGGTAGGTCTCTTGGTCATCTTGAGTTGGGTCTTCGCCCATCAGGGCCAGATCGCTGTGGCCGCCGGGTATCAGATGAGCGCCATCGCCTTCTACGCTGGCGGGCTGACCGCCTACGGTCTCATGCTGGGCACCTTCACCGGAGTGATGGTGGCGGTGGTCGGTGCACGCGAGGCTGGCTGGCTCAAACGGTTCCGAGCGGCGCCGGTCCCGCCGGGCAGTTACCTCGCCGGACAGATCCTCTTCAACGTGCTGATTTCGCTGGGCTTGGTCGTGGTGATGATGACCATAGCGACCTTGGTCTACGACCTGCATCTGCGCGCAGCAGCCCTCTCGGCAATATTTGCCTACACCTTGTTGGGCGTCTTTTGCTTCACGGCCGTCGCGCTCGCCATCACCCGTCTGATCACGACCCCCGAGATGGGCTCCTCCGTCGGGCCCTTTGTGGCGATCACCCTGAGTTTCACCAGCGGGGTCTTCCTCCCTCCAGACCTGATGCCGCACTGGCTCGTGGATGTATCCAATTACCTTCCGCTCGAACCCCTCGCCCAGTCAATGCAGTCCGTCCTCGCCAGTTCGGCGGGGACCGGTTACCAATACCGAACCTTCGTCGTGCTCGGCGTTTGGGGAGTGGTTAGCTTTGTCGTCGCCCGGCTCAGCTTCAAGTGGCAACCGCTTCGCCGATGAAGGCTCGCCTCGCCCAACAAGGTTCCACCTGAACCAGTGCAGCGCTCTGAGTAGACCACCCTCGAGCTCGGCACCTCGTCCAAGAATCGAGTCCCAATCGATGCCGATTGCACCCATTCGGTCACTGGCAATATCCCCTTTCGCAGGGTACGTTCCTAGGCTAGATTAGAGACTTACCAACATAAGAGTCCCAGTTCGATGTACTCGGCATACTGTCGTCCCACCAATGAGGAGTACGCATGTTCAAGAAGGTTCTGGTCGCCGCCGACGGAACGACCACCGCCAAGCGAGCTGTCGAAGTGGCGGCGAGTCTGGCCGCCATGGCGGGTGGAGCTCTGCACATCGTGACAGTCCAGTCCCCCAAAAATGTCGCTGAGAGTCTCTTACCGGGAGAGTTCAAGCATGTTCACGACGACGGCGGGGTCAGTGCACTCCTTCAAGATCTCTCGTTCATCGCCAAAGCCCAAGGTCTTGATCCAGTCCTGCACCACGCAGGAGGAGAGCCCGCGGATGCGATCATCGAGACCGCCGCTCAGATCGAAGCTGACTTGGTGGTCGTCGGCAACCGCGGGATGAAGGGGGCGAGGCGCGTCTTGGGAAGTGTTCCCAACTCGGTGGCCCACGGCGTCAACTGTTCGATCATGGTGGTCGATACCTCCGAGTAGCCCGAGGCGCTCGAACGAGGTCGACTCCTCTGTCTGGCGCGACGGTACCGATGCCGTGCGTGGGGGCGGCGCTCTCAATTGAGGTCGATGCCCCAAGCAGACCTCAGTTCATCGCTAATCTCAAACTGCGGTCGGCCTCCACCGCGCTCAGCGGCCTCTAGGCCAATTACGAATCGTCGGCCGAGCGCCGCCGAAATCGAGTGTTGGCCGGGCAGGAGACCGAGTACGCCGCTCAGAGCCGAATCAATTCGGCGCATCAGCGGGAAGATCATTCGCGTCCAGTCCGCAGGCGGTACTCCGAGCAGCGTGGCCACTTCGCTTCCGAGGAAGTAGCGCACGCCAGAAGCTGGCAGTCCGACGAAGCGCTTGGATCCGAGCAGGTCTCCCATGGCACCCAGCGCCGTAGCCGTGAGTTCCTGGCCGGCGGCACTCGCCGCCGACTGGCGGGCAAAGATTCGATTCGCGACCGTGGTGGCGTCGGCGTGATCCAGCGGCAAGAGGTCCGGACGAACACCTATCTGGTAACCCACTAGGTTCCACGTGTGGACGTAGGCCTCGGCTTCGCGTGCATTCAGTCTGACTCCGACGCGTTCGAGTGAGCGCAGACCGAGCACGCTAAAGGCGAGCAAGCATCCGAGGAGGTCTTCTTGATTGAGGGGCGTGCCGAGTGACGGGTCCCACGCTTCGAGCGGCGGCGCACCCATCACCTCGACCGATTCAGGATGAGTCAGCGTGTAGCGCACGGCCGCGTGCATGAGGCGCACGTGACGCACCGCCTGATAACCACGCGCACCCGCTACGAGGGAGCCTGGCGACATAACGTCGATGATCATCTGACCAGTCTCGAGGAAGCGACGTTTTGGGTTGGAGGTCATTCGAGCGGTCCGAACGAGCGGTTCCGCCCCTTTTGCACAGGCGTACGTCATCGGCAACGAGGCCATGAAGAGTCCCGCCGAGAGCTGCATTCCCCAGTCGCCGAATACCTCCTGACCGAGTCTGACAAGAGACGCGTCGGCCCACTCCGGCCAGGGTTCGAGCATCCGAGCGAATGCGGCGACCCCGGGAGCATGTTCGTCGTCGAGTCCGCCTCCTGTCGCACGAACGAGCATCGGGTAAAGGCCCGATGCCGAAGCATCGACGACCTCGAAGAATGTTTGTACAGCTTCATCGGCCCCAGCGTCACCCTCTCGCCGGAGCCCCTCGAGGAATTCGTCGCTGAAGCGCTCGCTGCCGACCGACGGAGACGTCGCGGACCCGCCTGGACTAATCACGCGCTCTGGACCGTCATCGACGCCGGGAGTTTGTCTTCGAGCATCGCCGCCAACGTCGCGTCGTCGAATGGGGCAGCGTAGAGGGGCTCGAAGTGATGGCGCGAGACGAATAGGTTCGCGATGAAATCCATGCGGTCGTCGAAACTCGCCCAGTCGCGCGCGCCACTATGTCTACCTGGCCGGCGACTGCGCTCAAAGCGACTCAACAGCACCTCTAGATCGGCGACGACGGTTGGAGAAAGTTCGGGTGGGTCGAATGGTTGGCCCAAAATAGCCGGAACGTCGTGATCGAGACGCATCGTCCCCTCGGGACTGGTGATCGTGGCCAACGTCGCGGTCATGATCCCATCCCATAGGTCCGCGATGGTCCGGGTCGCTGGATGCAGTGCCAGATCGACGCCTTGTTCGACGGACGAGAGGACGTGCGAATGCATCGCGATGCTCTGGCTCAGACGTGCGGCTGCCTGATTGATCCCCATGTCCATGCTCGATGCGATGACCGGTTGAAGATGATTTTGTTCATGCACTCCCAGCTGCAATGAACCCGCGAGGATCAACTGACTGCGCTCAGTCGCGCTCTGCGAGGCCATCGCGTCGCACCACAGGGAGTAGCCCGCACGAAGCCGATTCACCCCCTCAAACTCCGGTGCCCCGTCGCAGGCGTCGAGGACCTTGGCTCGCGCAGAAGCGGTATCGACCGACGGGGCGCTGAACTCTGCGACGAACAGCGAGGCGGGTGGCGCAATCTCGACGAAGACCTCGGTGTTGCCGTTCGAGAGGTTGATGGCCATCTCACCGAGTAGCCCACGGGTGACGTCGAGCACGTGATGCGACTGAGGATTGTCGAGAAGTTGGCGCAACGCATTCCAATCATGGCCCGGGGATGACGAGCCGTCTGATCCCATCAGGCCGTCGGGCAAGAGCACTCGCTGACGTAACCAGGAGGGCAGAGCATCACCGCGCATGTTCCCGCCAACCGTGAAGGACGCCCATGTCGCAAAAGTGCACCAGTTGCACGTGCCGCGATCGAGCAGAGCACCGAGCGCGCCCGAAAGGTCGGCGTAGGTCTGGGTCACCCAAAGGTTACGCAGAACGCGGTCCTCAATGACGCTGACCTGCTTGATGTGCTCGAGAGAGATTGCACGATTCATCCGACCTCCAGTATTTGGCGGGCGTCGATCACAATCTGCGTCGCGCCGGCCCGCTGTGCCGAATCAAGAGCTGACTCGGCCATTTGACGCGACTCCTCGATCAGGTGGCGGCCCATCAGCGATCGGGCCCAAGCGACCTGAGTCATGGCAGCCATCACCGGTGCTTCGATACCTTGTAGGAGATCGAGTGCCATCGTGAAGTGCTCATCAGCGCCCTTGGGGTCACCGATCGCGTCGGCGAGAAGCGCCAGATAGTGATGGCCGGGCAGGTCCGGGGCCAATTGATTGAACAGCCGATCGCGATAGTCCCAAAGACGGCGTTGCAACATCGTGATGACGCTGTCATCGCGCTCACTCACCGCGGCCATATATGCCCACGACGTCAGTACCAGTCCAGCGTTCACTCCGACGTCGACCTGAGACTCGAGTCCAGCGCTCAAAGCACGCTCCCACCACACCTGCGCCTCGTCGAATCGAGCAGAAAGGTGCAGTTGACGCGCCACCCATGAGACCAGCGGAGTCGTCACTTCGACCGGCGTCAGGTCGAGAAACGTATCCATTGTCGAAGGTAGGCGACCCCTCAAATAGTTGAGATGCATCAGCTGCGCACCAGCGAAGACGAAGGCGTCGGACTGACCAGCGCCTGTGCCCAACTCCAGGGCCCGCTTCACCAGCGCAGCGGCCTCTTTCAACCGACCGGCGACGATGGCGCGACTTGCTTGGACCGACACCATCTCCCACTTGGCCGCTGGTAGGTCCACCTGTTCGTTGATCTGCTTCAGTCGGACGATGCACTCATCGACCAAAGCGATGTCCGCGTTCTCGGTCGCCGAGGCGCATAGGCGCCGCCGTCCGTGAAGCTCCAACAAGAGATCGTTCTGTTCGAGCGCGATCGAACACAACTCCATGCCCTCTCGAAGCCTCACCGCTAGGAAATCGGGGCCACCCAGTACATACTGACGATGGTTCAACACGCTCGCCAAAGTCGCCGGATCGCCCAGTTCTCTGGCGATGGACAGTGCCTCATCCACGAGTGCGAAACCCCGCTCTCTAGAAGCATCGAAGGTCGTCTCGTTGGCGAGCCTCGAAAGCAGCAGCGCCCGGGTCGCGCGGTGCTCGGACGAACAGACGTCCAGCGCGCCGCGCAGTGCCGCCACCCTCTCTTGATCGGTGGACCCGTAGACACTGAAATAGTTGCGCGAGTGCGCGAGTGCTGCTCGGGCCATCAACGCCGGATCACCGAGCGAAGTTGCCACGGCGCACGCGTGCAGCTGGTGGGATCTGGCCTCGGGACGAGCAGCCAGACACTCAACCTCAGCGCGCAGTACCGCTGCTTCGGCCAAAGTGCGCGCATCGTCGACGTACAGCGCAATCTGATCGACCCGATCAAGCAGCTCAGTGGCGTCGGCTAGCGCGAAATGGCTCATGGCCAGGGCGGCGGCGGCGCAGCCAGCGGTCACTGCCTTGGTCGGATCACCCAAGTCCCCAGCTTCGAACCAGTGCTGGGCCAACTGATGGATTCTCTCATCACGTTGGAGGGCGGGGACGGCCTCGAGTGCCCGGGCGATACGCGAGTGGAGGTCGCGACGTCTTCCCGGGCTCAGTTGGTTCGCAATGGCTCGACGCACCAGGGCATGCGCGAACTCATAGCGAAGCGGGGAGCCGTCAAGGGCCACGACCACCCCCGATTGGGACGCCTCTTCCAGGCATTCAAGGACCACCGAGCGGCTTAACCCCGCCGCTGCCGCGGCCACCACGATCTCGAATTGAAGTCCCATGAGCGATCCCACCCGCAACAGGTCCAACGTCGCTGGCGTGTGCCGCTCCAATTGTCGCTCAATGACATCAATCACTCCCTGTGGCAGATCGCGCGGAATCAATTCGTGCTCGCCCGTAGTGCGCAGCAGTTGCGAGACGAAGAGTGGATTGCCCGAAGTGATGTGCCAGAGTTCGTCGATCTGCTCACCCTCGATATCGGCTCGGCCCTTCCACTCCAGCGCGAGATCCATCACCTCGTGGCGTGCGAGGCCGTCAAGCAGGACGTCGGTCACCGGTTGGAGGAGCCGGTGGCGGTCGGCCAGCAACTGACCGACGTGCGGGTCACTTTCTGGGTCCCATGGTCGTGATGCCAAGACGACCAAGATCCGATCGCGAATCGCGATGCGCAACAAGCGTTCGAGCAGATCAATGGTGGTTGCCCCCGCCCAGTGCAGGTCGTCAAGGATGAGCACGACCGGTTCGTACGAACTCAGGCGACGTATCGCCGACACCATCGCGTCCTGCAGTCGCCATCGCTCGGACTCGGGGTCTGAGGAGCGCGCTGGGGATGGAACGCCGAGCCGCTCGGCGAGTCTGGGAACGAGGCGGTCGATCTCGCCAGCGGTCGGACCCAACGAGGATCGAAGGTCGTCGGGCGGACAGTTCTCCACGAAGTGGACCAGAGCATCGATGAATGGCTGATAGGGAGCTGACGAACGCTCATCACAGCGCCCGTAGAGCACAAACGCCGAATCACTCGATACCATTTTTGCGAATGTTCCTAGAAGGCTTGATTTACCCAGTCCCGGCTCACCAATCAGCACCCCCACGTGCACTTCGCCCGATCGAGCATGTTGCCAGCATGCCATGAGCGATTCGAGCTGGCTCTGTCGACCGACGAAGTGACCGCCGAGATTCGCTTTCTCCAAAGGGCTCGGGAGAGGAATCTTCACGTCTCCGCCAAGGTCGAAGACGACGGGCATCGCCGTCGCCGCTGGGGCAGCAGGAGTAATGGCCACCATGACCGGGTCTCCGAATGTGACGTCAGCTCGTCGTGCGGAGATGGCGGCGATCTCTCCGACCAGAATCGATCCGGCCCCCGCGGCCGCACAGAAACGAGCGGCTTCATTCACTGCGTAGCCAAAAACGTCATCGTCGGTGACGTCGACCTCCCCCGCGGCGATGCCGATGCGCACCAGAAGTGGGACCGCGGCTCGACGGTTGCGCCGCGCAATGCTCTGCTGGACCACGATCGCCGCCTTCACCGCCTCAGTCGGTACCCGAAACGTCGCCATGAGTCCGTCGCCCAGCCCCTTGCCCACGCTTCCGCGAACCGGTTCGACCA
>VFSW01002163.1_pt1 | contig 29792 bp, 30 predicted proteins | sample 5358111 | NCBI WGS metagenome assembly VFSW01 (sample SAMN11554181, study PRJNA540505) | mine drainage metagenome | isolation source: sediment from site ElyBrook_90M | place: USA: Ely Copper Mine, Vershire, VT | collected 2017 | reverse complement strand
GGCCGGAGCGGAGCCGGACGAGCGCCGGGGTGTTGGCGGAGGCGCGGGAGCTGGCGGCGGGCGGGTATCGCGAGGTCCAGTTACTAGGACAGAACGTGAACAGTTACCGCGATCCTTCGGCGGCGGGATGGGATTTCGCGCGGCTGCTGCGGGCGATGGGCGAAGTGGACGGCATCGAGCGGGTGAGGTTCACGACGTCGCATCCGCGGGATTTCGTGAAAGACATCGTGGATGCGATCGAGGAAAATCCGAAGCTGTGCAATCACGTTCATCTTCCGGTGCAATCGGGATCGACGGCGGTGCTGGGGCGGATGCAGCGCCAGTATACGCGCGAGGAATATTTGCGCCGCATCGCGTGGATGAAAGCGGCCAAGCGCGAGATCGCGATCACCACCGACATCATCGTGGGCTTTCCGGGCGAAACGGAAGCGGAGTTCGAGGAGACGCTGTCGCTTCTCGACGAAGTGGAGTTCGATTCGTTGTTCGGGTTCAAGTATTCGAAGCGGCCGAATACACCGGCGCTGAGCCTGGACGATCACATAAGCGAAGAGGAAAAAACGCGGCGGTTGGCGGTGGTGAACGAGCGGCAGCGGGCGATTCAGATCCGGCGGAACGCGCGTCTGGTGGGCACGGTGGAGACATGCATGGTGGAGGGATATAATTTGGCCACCGGGCAATGGATCGGCCGGACGTCGCAACATAAGACGCTGAACTTCACTCACGGGGCGATGCCGCGGCCGGAGAAGGGGATGTCGCTGTTGGGCACGTTCCTGCCGGTGCGGGTGACGCGGGCGGGGCCGAATTCGCTCGCTGGGGAAGCGTGCGAGGAACGCGCGGCGTAGCGGCGGGCGGGGCGAAAGGAGAGTTGCGATGGAAGTGGAAATGAAAATCCGGGGGCTGATGATGGACCAGGTGACGAGCATGCCGATCGTCGTTTTGAAAGACGTGAGCGGGAGCGCGATTCTGCCGATCTGGGTGGGCGTGTTCGAGGCCAACGCGATCGCGCTTGAGATCGAAAAAGTGGCGACGCCGCGGCCGATGACCCACGATCTGATTCGCGTGCTGCTGTTCGGGCTGGACGCCGGCATTCGAAAAGTGGTGGTGAGCGAGCTGCGCGACGACACGTTCTACGCGGTGATCTGGCTTGAAAAAGACGGCGAGCTGATCAGCGTGGACTCGCGGCCGAGCGACGCGCTGGCGCTGGCGCTGCGGCTGGATTGTCCGATCTACGTCGAGGATTCGGTGATCAAGAATTCGAAGCTGTCGAACGTGGCCGCCGACAAGGTGAACAGCGAGGAGCTGCGGCGATGGCTGGAGAGCCTGAACGACGAGGATCTCGGCCGCTATAAGATGTAGGCCGGCGTTGATCGAAATTTTGGAACGATTGGCGGCGGCGCGGATTCAATTGCTGCCGCTCACCGAGATCGCGAACCATTTCGTCTTCGAGCGGGCGGGGTTCGTTTGTCTGGTGGAGCGGAAGGGGGACGGCGGCTTTGGCGGGATCGGCGCGCCGGGGCTGCTTACCGGGAAGGGTTTTGCGGCGCTGGTGCTCCGCGGGAACGGCTTCCGGTTTGTCGGACGAGGGTTCGATGAGGCGGCGGAGGAGGAACGGGTGAGGGAATGCCGGAGCTTCGCTAAAGATCTGGAGACGGCTTTACGGGGCGCGGAGCCGTCTCCGGATCGAGGATGAGAACGCGAACGTAAAGCTTAGTTCGCCGTGCGGTGATGGACGGGGTGATGTACGGGCGCCTCGGCCTTACCCGTCCAGCCTTCGAGGTTCTTCTTTTCGACGGCGAAGGTGACCATGAACGGCGCGGCGGTGAAGGATTTGGCGACGCCGCTGAAGGAGATCGTGGCGCCGGGGTCGACCTTGCCGGGGAGCGCGGTCTCGAAGGTGAGCGTCACTTCGGGCGTGGTTGCGTCGCTGAGGGCGAGGATCAGCTTCTTGGGGTGCGTCTCCGGCTCCATCGAAACGAGTTTGCCGGTGAACTTCTGAACGCCGCCGGCGCCGCCGGGCAGATCGGCGTCTTTCATGCTGGAGTCGAAGTACGTTTGGCCGTTCGCGGTCAATTGATCCTTGATCGATTTCCAGAGAGCGAGGGCGGGATTGGCTGCCATTTCCTTATTCTCGGCGTCGATCTTCTGCTTCTCGATGTCGACTTGACTGAGGATTTTGAAATCGGCGGGAGGAAGGGCGGAAGTTTTCGCCTGGGCCAGAAGTTTATCCAGGCCGTCCTTGCTTCCGTGATAGGTGGTGTAGGCTTTTTCGAGGTACTTGGAGACCTGGTCGCGGCCGGTCGGATTCAGCGCTCCGGGACCGTCGTAAGCGGCCGTGCGGGCGAAATCGTATAGCGCGGCGGCTTGTTTTTCCGGTTTCTTCTGAGCGAGGACGACGGTGCCGAGCCAGTAGGAAACCTGGCCCGAATTGGGGTTGGCCTGAAGGCTTGCGGTGAACTCCTTTTCGGCGGTCTCGTAATCCTTCTTCTGCATGGCGACCCAGCCCAGGGTCGTGTGGGCGGTGGAATCGAAGGAGAGATCTTTCTTCGTCTTGTCCCAGTCGGCGTCGCTCATCGCGGCGGGTTTCTTGGCGTCGACGAGGCCTTGGGCGGCCTTGGCTCCGAAATCGAAGTTGTCGGGCGTGGGTGGAGCGAGGGGCGCTTCGACGGTGGCCCAATAAAGCGCCGTGACGTTGGCGGGATCGGAGGCGAGAACGGTCTTGGCGGCGTTCAATGCGTCCTGGGGCTTGGCGGCCTGGGCGTAGGTGGTGATGTACAGGGTGTCGCGGTCGGTCTTATAGTCGGAAGTGGGGTACTTGGTCTTCCAGTCGTCCATGAGCGCGAGCCGCTTGGTTGGGTCCGCCTCCTTGGTGATGGACACGTAGAGGTCGTACTCGGCGCGGTCCTTCCAGTTCTTGGTGGCGGGCGTTTGGGCATGCAGCGCTCCGCCGGTGGAGAGAAGAAGCAGCCCCGCGGCCGCGAATAGAGTCAATAGGTTCTTTGGCGCCAACACCACTAGCCTCCCGATTTTTCTTGTCATGGTCGCTTTCCTTTTGCGGTCACCGGACAACTCAACCCAACGAGGGGAATTCATTGCAATTGCGGAGTATAGCGGAATCGCATCGAGCGCCGCAACCGGTGCGGAAGCGATCGGGCGCCGGCGGCCCGGCGGCGGGGTCCGCTTCTCCTTCCTTGCGTTAGATGTCATCCGCTTACCATTTGTTCCGCGGCGGAAAAGAAAACATCCTCTGGAATGCCTTGGTCTCTCCTCGCGCGCGCGGGGGCGGTTGGGCCCGGGGCGGGCAGCGGTGCTGCTACAATCGCGGGGTCCGGGGGATAAGGAACGGTACGCGGCGGTGGAACGGCGGCGGGCCGGGGCGCGGTTATGGATCTCGATCAGCTACATACTTTTCTGGAGATCGTCCGCTTGAAGAGTTTTTCCAAGGCGGCGCAAACCTGTTACCGGACGCAACCGGCGATCAGCGCGCAGGTGCGTCAACTGGAGCAGGATCTGAACACGTCGCTGTTCGAGCGGCTGGGGACGCGGATCGCGCTGACGCCAGCGGGAAAAATCTTCGCCGAATACGCGGCGCAGATTCTCGATTTGCGGCGGCAGGCGCAGGACGCGATCAACGAATTGGAAAGAGTGCCGCGAGGCGAGTTGTTGATCGCCGCCAACGAGGCGACTTGCATTTACGTATTGCCGGGCGTGTTTTCCGAATTTAAAAAACAATTTCCGAACGTGCAGATTCTGGTGGACCGCTCCTACGGGGCGCGAGTGGTGGAGGCGGTGGCGGATAATCTGGCCGACTTCGGGATCACGCAATTGCCGGTGCAGGAGAAACGCCTGCAGGTGGTTCCGATTCATTCCGACGAGATCAAGCTGCTGGTTCCGGCCGGAGATCCGCTGGCGTCGCGAAAGACGGTGGTTTGCGCGGATCTGACCGGGAAGCCGTTGTTGCTTCCGAAGACGGGAACGACGCGGAAGCGGTTGAACGCGTGGTTGGAGCCGGTGGAGAGCCAGATCCAGATCTCGATGGAACTGGACTCGACCGAGATGATCAAGCGGTTCGTGATGGCGGGTTTGGGATATTCGTTTTTGGCCGCGTCGCCGTGTCAGGAGGAGATCGAAGCGGGCAAGCTGGCGGCGATTTCGCTGGCGCCTGAGCCGATGCAGCGGAGGCTGGGATTGATTTACCGCAAAGATAAATCGCTGTCGAAGGCCGCGCTGGGATTTATTCAGGTTATATTGGATCTTGCCGGGAGCGCGGAAACGGGGCGCAGCTTTTCGAGACTGCCGCGGGTGGCGGCCGGAAGCTAAGTTCCGAAGTCGAGCGCGAATGCGGATGGACGGAGAAGCATGTCTCGTGTGACCCTGAAGAAATCCACGATTTTCATTTCGGTGGGCGATAAGACGCGCATCTACCACTCGGTGGACCAGGTGCCTCCTGCGCTCCGCAAGAAACTGGAACAAAGCACGAACGGGCTGAACTCGGCGACGATTCTGATCGCGGACCGGCGGGGAAGGCAGGAATTGGCGCGGGCGATTCGCGGACTTCCGGCCGCGGTCCGTGCGCCGTCGTCGCCGGCGCGGGGCGCCCCGCCCGGGGATGCGGGATGGCGGTGGTGGCGGGCGGCCGGGGGGACCACGAAACGGCTTTGGCTGGAGTTTTTGCTTCCTCCGGCGCTGGGCGCGGCGGTGTGGTTGATTTTCCGCTATTTCTGACGGCTTGAAAAAAGCGCGGCGCGTGCGCGTAATACAGCGGCGGGTTCCGCCGATGAGGCTTTTGTGGAACGCCGACGTGAAACCCGATTTACCGTCAACCAGCAAGCTCAGTTGACGATCTTGAACGCGCGCAAGGAGGCGATGCAGGCGCATCTGGTGGAAGCCTCCGGAAAAGGGATGCGGTTCCGTACCGGCCGCGCGCTGGCGGCGGGGACGGCGGTAAAAGTGGAACTGGGCGACGCCTTGTTGTTGGCGGAAGTGATTTTTTCGCGTCCGGATGGGGCGCCCGGGGAGGAGAGCTTCGTAACCGGCGTGAAGATCGACCAGGTTCTGGCGCCGTTGTCGGAATTGATCAGCCTTCATCGCAGCCTGATGGCGGAGCAGCCCCAGCTCGGCGTGGAAGTTCCGGTCGTGAAGGCCATGCCTGCGCCGCGCGAAGCGGCTCCGCGCGTGGACCGAGCGGACGGACGTTAAACTTCTTCGCCGGCGAACGTCTATAAGGGGCGTGAAATCGGAATGCTATCCTGCCCATAGATGAAAGTCTATTGGAAATAGCCGATGCGGGACCACGGAAAGAAGGCGGTTGTTTTCGGGTGCCGGGGACAACTGGGAGTGGAGTTGGCGGAGGAGTTTGCCCGCCGCGAGTACGAAGTTTGCGGATTCGATCGCGCCTCGGTCGATATCAGCTCGTTTGAGGCGGTCGAAGCGACCTTGGGGCGCGAGGATCCGTCGCTCGTTCTCAACGCCGCCGCCTATAATCAAGTGGATGTGGCGGAGAACGAACCGCACGCGGCGTTTGAAGCCAATGCCTTGGCTGTCCGGAATCTGGCGCTCGCCTGCCGTCAGATCGACGCGCGGCTGGTGCATTTTTCCACCGATTACGTTTTCGACGGGACGGCCGGACGCGCGTATACGGAGGCCGATGCGCCGCATCCGCTGGGCGCCTACGCGGTGTCGAAGCTGGCGGGCGAGCTTTTCGCGCAGGCGTATCTGGACGATCCGCTGATCGTGCGGACTTCGGGTGTGTTCGGTCCGGGAGGGTTGCGAACGGCGCGCGGGAACTTCGTCGAATTGATGCTGCGGCTCGCGCGGCAAGGGCAGCCGATCCGGGTGGTGGAAGACCACGTCGCCTCGCCGACGTACGCGCCGGCGCTTGCGGCGAGGACGGCCGACCTTGTCGAGCGGGGACTTTCGGGCGTTTTTCACGTCGGAGGAGGAACGCCGGTTTCGTGGTTCGAATACGCCCGCATGATTTTTCGCGAGGCGGGGCTGAATCCGGAATTGACACCGGCCAGCGAGCGCGAATACCGGACCGCGGCGCGGCGGCCGAAATATTCCGCGCTGTCGAACGCCAAAATGGAGAGCGCGGGGATCGAGCCGATGCCGCCGCTCGACGCGGTGGTGCGGCAGTATCTGGCGGCGCGAAACGGGGGATAAACGGCGTGGTATCCTGGTCCGGCTATGCCGGAAAGAATGGGGTGCCGATGCGCAAGATATTGAGCTGTGTCGCTGTAACTATTTGCTCCGCCGCGCTCGCGCTGGCGGCGAGGAATGACGCTCCGGTTCGGGGCGCGAAGGCCGTGGCCGCGTTGAAGCGGCAGGGCGCGTACGACGGTTTCAACGCCGCCTACACCGCAGCGATTTATGCCGTGGAGCCTGACCGCGATGGCGGATATCAGGCGTGGAACGCGCGGCAGCGGTTGACGGCGCGGTTCGATACCGAAGGGGTGAAGGTGGAAGGCGCGCACGGCGACATCGGGCTTCGGCTCGCCGGGTGGGGTTACGGGACTACCTTGACTCCGGCGAAAGCGCCCGTGGTTTCAGCCAGCGGAAAGCGCATCGAGTATCGCCGGAGCGGCCTGGTGGAATGGTATGTGAACGAGACGGATGGAATCGAGCAGGGCTTCACTCTAGCCGAGCCTCCGGCGCCGGGACGGCCCGGAGCGCCGTTGGCAATAGCGCTCGCGATGCGCGGGCCACTGCTACCCGAATTGGAGGACGAGGGGCGCTCCATCTTGCTTCGGTCCGGCGGCACGCCAGAGCTGCGCTATGCGGGGTTGAGGGCGTGGGACGCGCGCGGGCGCGATCTTCCAGCGCGAATGGAGATTACCGGAGATGAAATTCGAATTTTGGTGGACGATGCGAATGCGGCGTATCCGGTCACCATCGATCCAGCCGTCCAGCAAGCGGAACTTACGGCCCCCGATGGCGCCGGAGGCGATGGATTCGGACTGCCCATATCTTTGAGCAAGAACACTGTCGCGGCTGGGGCCGCAGGCAAGAATGGCCACACTGGCGCTGCGTATGTCTTCGTGCGCAGCGGGACCACCTGGAGTCTGCAGGCCGAACTGACAGCCTCCGACGGCGCGGTCAACGATTTTTTCGGCTACTCCGTATCGGTGAGCGGAAACACCGTAGTGGTTGGGGCTATTGGCAATAACAATTCGACTGGAGCGGCGTATGTCTTCGTGCGTAGCGGGATTGCCTGGACGCAGCAGGCCGAACTAGCTGCCTCCGACGGTTTCCGCTACGATGTATTCGGCGCATCGGTCTCGGTGAACGGAGACACGATGGTAGCCGGGGCTCCTGACAGGAACATCGCAACAGGCGCGGCGTATGTCTTCGTGCGTAGCGGGAGTGCTTGGACGCAGCAGGCCGAACTAACTGCCTCCGATGGCGCCCCGGTCGATATGCTCGGAACTTCGGTCTCGGTGAGCGGAAACACACTGGTGGCCGGGGCTTTGAAGAACTCCGTGGGCGGCGCGGCGTACGTCTTCGTGCGAAGTGGGACCGTCTGGAGCCAGCAGGCCGAGTTGGTGGCCTCCGACGGCGCGAGCGGCAATAATTTCGGCCAATCGGTGTGCGTGAGCGGCAGTACGATCGTTTCTGGTGCTCCTGGCAGGATCAACTTCACTGGAGCGGCCTATGTCTTCGTGGGTAGGGGAGGATCCTGGACCCAAGAGGCCGAACTGACTGCCTCCCATGGCGTAGCGGGCGATAACTTCGGCACCGCGGTATCCATCCACAGAGACTCCATGGTCGTTGGCGCTTTGGGCAGGAACAACAACACCGGCGCGGCTTATCTCTTCACCCGCAGCAATACCGTCTGGACGCAACATCCCAAGCTGATCGCCTCCGACGGTGTCAGCGGCGACGAATTCGGTCGTTCGGTATCCATTAGCGGAGACACCATCGTGGCCGGCGCTCCCGGCAAGAACGGCGGCGCCGGCGCGGCCTATGTCTACGTCGTCGGACCGTGACGAGAGGCCGCTTTCGCGCATCACCGCGATTCAGCGCCCCGGCCGAATCTTTGATAGGATGCCCGTCGTATGCGTATACTTCGCGGCGCCCTCGTTTGCGCGCTTGGACTCGTTCTCTCGCTGAACGTTTTGGCGCAGACGCCGAAAAAGAAGCGGCTGCTCTGCATCGGAGAAGTGAAGGGCTTCGAGCACGATTCGGTTTCTCACGCCCTCGCCACCATTGAACGTCTCGGTAACGAGAGCGGACTGTGGGAAACCTACATTCGCACCGATAGCGAACTCATCACGAAGAAGAAGCTGGGCCGCAATGCCAAGAACCTGGACTATTTCGACGCGGTGTTGTTTTACACCACCGGCGAGTTGGACATGGACGATCAGCAGAAGAAAGATCTGCTGTCCTTCGTTCACGACGACGGCAAAGGCTTCCTCGGCGTGCATAGCGCGGACGATACGTTCTACAAGTGGCCGGAGTACGGCGAGATGATCGGCGGATATTTCGACGACCATCCGTGGGGCGTGTTCAAAGCTCCGGTGATTATCGAAGACCCGAATTTTCCGGCGATGAAGCCGTTTCCGGCGGCGTTCACGCTGGAGGACGAAATGTACCAGGTGAAAGATTTTTCGCGGGCGAAGGTGCGCGTGCTCGCGCGGCTCGATCCGGCCAAGCTCGATCTGAAGAATCCCCGGGTCCACCGCACCGACGGCGATTTCGCGCTGGCTTGGGCGAGGGATTACGGCAAGGGGCGGGTGTTTTATTGCACCTTCGGACATCGCAACGAAACATGGGACCGGCCGGATATTCAAACGATGTACACGGAAGCGGTGAAGTGGGCGATGGGGATTATTCCCGGCGACGCGACGCCGCGGCCGATGCCATAGCCTAGCGCTGGGATTGGCGGGGAGCGGAGGCGCGGCGCTTTCTCGCCTCGGCCGCTTTGGCCGGCCACGCGTCCGCCTCGCGAATTTCGTTTTGCCACGCCTCCATCGTGGGAGCGAAGTTGGCGCGGTCGCGAAGTAGAAGGCTCATATAGACCATGGCGTCGTCGTAATCGGGATCGATGGCGATGGCTTTTTGCAGGGCCGCGACGCCGCCATCGAGAGTTTCTCCGCAGGTTTTTTGCGCTTGCTCGCGTGCCTCCGCGTCGGCAATGGGACCGGGCGATTCGGGCTTCATGCCGGATTTTTCGCGCGCCGCGGCGAGGACCGGTTCGCAGCGGCTGGAGGCGAGCACGCCGATCATATACAGTGCGCCTTTGTCCTTGGGACTGGATTCGGCCAAGCGCTCGTACCATCCGGAAGCGCGTTCGAGCTGCGCCTGTTTGGCCGCGGGGTCTTCGAGCGTCGTCGTCCGCTCATAGGCGAGATTGGCCAGCGAGCGGAGGGCGTTTTCCTCCTCCGGGTTCAGCTCCAGGACTTTCAGATATTCGTCTTCGGCTTTGCGCAGCAGTGCCTCGGTGCCGGGGCGGTTCGATCCGGGAGAAGCCTGCGCGGCGTAGGAGGTCGCCAGATAGAGCCGGGGGTTGATGGAGCTCGGATCGAGACGGACGGCCTTTTCGAAATGATTCGCCGCCTCGGCGTATTGGCCCTGACGGTAGGCGCGGACGCCTTGGGAGATTTCGGCGCGCACTTGAGCCGAGTCCGGGCTGTCCTGGCCGAAGGCGAAGGGAGCCGCGGCGAAGAGCAGGCAGGCCAGGAGGCGCGTCGCGGCGGGCGGGGTAAGATTCACGCGATGGCTCCTTTGTCGAGTTCCTGGCGCAGAATCTTCAGAGCGCCGCGCGTCCACGTTTTCACCGTGCCGAGCGGCTGCTTCAAGCGCTCCGCCATCTCGGTCTGCGAAAGACCTTCGTAATAGGCCAGCTCGATGACGATTTTTTGATTCGGGGACAACTTATGGAATGCCTCCTTCAACACGCGAACGCGGTCCAGATTCAAAATCTCGTTTTCGAAGTCGCAAAACAACCCCGGCTGTTCCAGGCGCTGGAGATCGAAAACATTTTCGCGGCCGCGGCCTTCGACCGAGCGCAAATAATCGATGGCGCGGTTGCGGGCGACGGTGAGCGTCCACGGACCGAGTGCGCCCTTGTCGGCGTCGAAGCCCTGAACGCGGTTCCAGATGCGAAGAAACGTCTCCTGCGCCAGATCCTCGGCGACCGCGGAGTTTCGCACGATGCGATAAATCAGTGCGTAAACCAGGCGTCCAAAGCGGCCGTAAAGATCGTCCATGGCCTGGGGATCGCGCGCCTTCAGACGGCGGACCAGCGCGGCGTCGCCGCCGGAATCCTCCAGGATCGCCGCCAACAGGGGCAGCACAAGGGGGATCATCTGTCCTTGAAGAGCCTCGGAATGTCATGCCGCTCCCGGCGGCCTTTCGGATTTCGACTGCGAGTCATCGAGGGCTGGCGCGGGCCGCGGCCAGTGTCTCCAAAATACCATTCGCCGCCGTGGTGGGGTATTCTGATTTTCAATATGCGCGCCGCCCTTCTTCTTGCTTCGTGTCTCTTGCCGCTTTCGATTTGGGGCCAGGGCGGGCCGCGGGCGCGCGAACTGGGAGTTCCTTTCGACGGGACGCCGGGGAAGTGGAACGCCATCACCGACGTGAAAGGCGTGGAAGTGGGCCAGACCACGCTGATCTCAGGCGACGGGGCGTTGAAGGTGGGGCAAGGGCCGGTGCGTACGGGCGTGACGGTGGTGGTTCCGCGCGGGAGGGCCAATGGCGACCCGGTGTTCGCGGGGTGGTTCGCGCAGAACGGCAACGGGGAGATGACGGGGACGACGTGGGTGGAGGAATCGGGATTTCTGGAAAGCCCGATCGCGATCACCAACACGCACAGCGTAGGAGTCGTGCGGGACGCGGTGATCGCATGGGGGCTCGATCACCATCGCATGCTGCAGCCGTGGTCGCTGCCGGTGGTGGCGGAGACGTGGGACGGCGGGCTGAACGACATCAACGGATTTCACGTGAAGCCGGAGCACGCGATCCAGGCGCTCGACGGCGCGCGCGGCGGTGCGGTGGCCGAGGGAGGCGTGGGCGGCGGCACCGGAATGATCTGCTACGAGTTCAAGGGCGGCATCGGCAGCGCGTCGCGGGTGCTGCCGGCGGCGCAAGGCGGCTACACGGTGGGCGTGCTGGTGCAGTGCAATTGCGGGACGCGGGAGCAATTGACCGTCGCCGGCGTGCCGGTGGGCAAGGAGATCCGCGAAGGGACGCCGCAATGGCGCGCGGGGTTGGGCGTGGATCGCGATTTGGGTTCGATCATCATCGTGGTGGCGACGGACGCGCCGTTGCTGCCGCACCAATTGAAGCGGATCGCGCGGAGGGCGACGATGGGGCTGGCGCGTACGGGGTCCACTTCGGGTAACGGCTCCGGCGACATCTTCATCGCTTTTTCCACCGCCAATCCGGGAGTCTACGACGGGCCCGGGCCGAGCAAGGTGGAGATGGTGGACAACGGGCACATGAACGGGCTGTTCGCGGCCACGGTGCAGGCCACCGAGGAGGCGATCGTGAACGCGCTGGTGGCCGGGCGGACCATGACCGGCATCGATGGGCACACGGTGGTGGGGTTGCCTCACGAGGAACTCCAACGCGTGTTGAAGAAATATAACCGCTGATTCGGCGTGAGAAGCGCGGCGGCTTGGCCGCACAAAGATAGGTGCGGGCACGATGAGGGCGTTGGCGAAGGTTGCGATGTTGGCGGCGATGCTGGGGCCGTGCGCGCCGGGGCAGCAATCCTGCGTGAACGGCCCCACGCCCTGCTATGCGGCGGCGGGCATCGTCAACGCGGCCGATTACCAGCCGGGCAATCTGACGCCGGGGGCGATCGTGTCCCTTTTCGGAACGGGGCTGAGCTATTGCACCCGCGGCGTCCAGCAAAAGGACCTGAACGGCGGCACGATGCCGACGATGTTGGTTTGCCCGGAAGGCGCGCCGCTCGTGGTAGTGGGATCGGTGCCGTCGGCGCTTTTCTATGTGTCGCCGAAGCAGATTAATTTTCAACTGTCGAACAGCCTGCTTCCCGGACACACGTATTCGCTGGCGGTGGATCTGAACGGCAACTACGGACCTACGATTTACATCACGCTCCAGCCGGCGGCGCCGGCCCTGTTTCAAGCGGACGCGGCGACGGTTGTGGCGGCGCGGCCCGATGGCACCCTGTACACCGCGGATTCGCCGGCGCGGCCCTACGATTGGGTGATTCTCTACGCCACCGGTCTCGGCGCCACCACGCCGCCGGTGGGCGATCTGGAGATTCCCACACTCGCGGCCAGGATCGTCCAGCCGAACGATTTCCAGGTGCTTTTGAATGGCGCCGCCGTCGATCCGTCGCTGGTCCCTTACGCCGGCGTGACGCCGGGGTTCGCCGGATTGAATCAAGTGAATCTGCAAATGCCCGGCCAGTTCCCCGCGAATCCGCAGATCCAACTTTCGCTCGACGGCGCGACGAGTCCGGCGGGAATCACGCTGCCCGCGAAGCCATAGCGGCGGCGGGCGGGCGATTCGCGGCATAATCGTCAGGAATGAAAACTTACGACGTAGCCGTGATCGGGGCCGGTGTTTTCGGATCGTGGATCGCCTTCCGGTTGGCGCAAGAAGGCCGAACGGTGGTGCTGCTGGACGCCTACGGAGCGGCGAACGCCCGGGCCAGCTCCGGCGGGGAATCGCGCATCATCCGCATGGCTTACGGCGCGGATGAATTGTATACGCGCCTCTCGTTCCGGGCGCTGGAGCTGTGGCGGGAATTCTTCGACGGCGGGCGCGAGGGGCTTTTCTACCCAACCGGAGCGCTGGTCCTGGCGCCGGTGGGCGACGAAACACTGCATGAATCGCGTGCGGCGCTGGGCAATGCCGGCGTGCCGTTTGAAGAATTGGCGGCGGCCGAAGTGCGGCGGCGCTATCCGCGGATCGGCGTGGAGGACGACGTCGAGGCGATCCTGGAGACCTCCAGCGGGGCGTTAATGGCCCGGCAAGCCGTGTGGGCCGTGGTGGAGGCGGCCGTGCGCGCGGGCGCGGAGTACCGGCTGGCGGCGGTGGAACCGATGCGCGAGCCGGAGGCGTTGCGCACCTCCACCGGAGAAAGCATCGCGGCGGAGACGTATGTGTTCGCCTGCGGCCCGTGGCTGCCGAAGGTGTTTCCGGCACTCCTCGCGCGGCGTATCTTTCCCACGCGGCAAGAGGTGATGTTCTTCGGAACGCCGGCCGGGGACGCCTCGTTCGGGCCGGAGGCGATGCCGGTGTGGCTGGATCGCACGCATGAGGACATGCCCTACGGCTTCCCCGACCTGGAGCGGCGCGGTTTCAAGATGGCGTTCGACCGGCACGGCGAAGCCTTCGATCCGGACGAGGGCAGCCGCTTAGTGGACGCGGCGCCGGTCGAGCGCGCACGGGCGTATCTGGCGCGGCGGTTTCCGGCGCTCGCGAACGCTCCCTTGGTCGAAGCGCGCGTTTGCCAGTACGAGAACACTTCGAGCGGCGATTTTTTGATCGACCGCCATCCGGAGTTTTCGAATGTCTGGATGGTGGGGGGCGGATCGGGCCACGGGTTCAAGCACGGGCCGGCCGTGGCGGAATATTTCGTCGAGCGTTGGATGGGGCGCGGCGATGCGGAGCCGCGCTTCGGTTTGGAGTCGAAGGAGGAGGTTCAGAACCGCCGCGTGTTCTGAACCTCGGGGCGCCACGCTTACGGCTGGACGGCGATGTAGACTTTTTGCGAAGTCCGGACGGGGTTGATGGGGACGTTGACGGTGGCGACAACGGCTTGGTCGCCCGCGCTGAGCGACGACGGAACGACGGCGTTGATCTGATAGAGACCGGCGCCGGAGAGACCGGCGAATTCGACGGTGGCCGGTTGACCGCCGATGGTCACAAGCACGGGGTACTGAGTCGGCGCGGCGCCGCTGAACACCATGCTGGGATCGACCGGCGGATTGGTCGGACCGAAGCCCGTGCCATAGAGAATGACCACTTCGCCGGGTTTCGCGGGCCGCGAGACGGGCGAAGACCCGAAGAGCCCGGCCGGCCCGAGAAATTCCACCTGGTTATTCGGAAGAGCGATCTGCGCGGCGATGTATTTCGCGTTGTCGGGCGAGAAGGTGAAGAAGGCCGGGGATTCCGGCCTCAGATTCACCGTGCTCGTCTGGCTATTGCCAAGATTGTTACTCACCATGACGCTCACCGGTCCGACGGTGGTGTCCGCGGGAGCGAGGACGTTGATCTGCGTGGAATTGACGAAATTCACATAGGCCGGATTGCCGTTGATATAGACGCTGAGCCCGCCCAGCGTGGTGGGAAACTGGCCATTCACGATGGAGCCGTCCCAACTCAAGCCCGCGGTGTTCTTGGTGAAATTGGTCCCGAAGATGCTCACGAACGAACCGGCTTGAATGGAGGGCGCGAAACTGGCGCCATTGAGCACGCTCGCGATGGTGGGAACCGTGGGGACGCTTCCGCCTCCTCCTCCGCTCGAAACCGTCCCCCCGGTGGGCTTCAGAACGTAGTCGGCGGCGTAGATATTGCCGGTGGCGCTGCCGCTATAGGGCGGGCCGGCGTTGGCGGCGACGTAGATATGCACGTTGCCTTGGTTCGTCGAAGGCGCGGTCCATTGAACCGGAATCTTGTTCGTGGTGAAAGCGTTGTTGGCGTGTTCGATCCACTCGATGCCGTTGTCGGCGGAGGCGGAGCAGGTTCCCGTTTGGAAAAAACTGCCGTCGGCGCACATAATGCCCTGGCCCGCGCCCGCGGTGAAGCTGCCGGCTTGCGTCGAAGAGGGATTGCTATCGAGACGCGCCGTCATTTGAAAGCCGTAAAGGGAAGCCGAGGAGTCGTTGATGGTGATGGTGAAAACTTGCGACTGGCCCGGCGTATAAACCAAGCCTTGCGGGAAGTTCACGGTGACGCTTCCGCCTCCGCCGTTCAACGGGCTTTGATAGAAATGGCAATAGGTGCAGGCGACTCCGGGTTGATCGCCCGGCGCGGTCGTGAATCCGGGAGGAGGGCCGTAAATGTACGCCCACATCACCACCGGCGCCGCCGCGACCAAGGCCGAAATCTGCGCAATTCGAATTTTTGTCTGTTTTTGCATGGAATTCCTTATCTTAGGGTCGCGTCCGGGTGGAAGTCGTTGCGATTCCGTAAATATTTCGCCGGCGATCCGGGCGTTACTATTTCCGGAGCAGCGCCAACGCCTTGTTGGCCATGGCGCTTACCGGCACAATCCGGATCGCGTCCGGATTCAACCAACAAAAGCCTTCGGGAACGGAGGGGACGGAGGCCTCCCACACTTCGCACACATACTTTGTGCGCACGATGCCGTGCGACACCGCCCCTAAACGTCTTGTCAGCTTCGCACCGGGCAACTGGAATGGCTCAGGCAACTCCCAAAATCCCCCTAATCGCTTACCGGCAGCCGGCCGTTGCCAAAATAACACCGACTCGGAGTGTTGGATGAGCAAGAGACGCAATGTGGTTTCAATAATCTTTTTCTGCGCCTTTTTACTGGGGAATTCATTCTGCCGATTGGACGAACAGGCGAGGCATTCGCTGGAGAGAGGGCACCGGGAACAGTCCGGATCGCGCGGAGCGCAGAGCGTGGCGCCAAGTTCCATCATGGCCTGGTTGAACTCGCCGGGATGCTTAGGATCGAGCAGCGATCGCGCGGCATCGCGCAATCTTTGGCGCGTCGCGGATGCGCCGACCGGTCCGGATTCGGCGGTGAAACGGCTGAGGACGCGAATGACGTTGCCATCGAGCACGGCGTGGGGAAGGCCAAAGGCGATGCTGGCAACGGCGGCGGCGGTGTAGTCGCCGACTCCGGGCAGCGCGCGGAGGGAGTCGTAATCGGAGGGGAAATTTCCGTGCGTCGCGATGGACTTCGCGGCGCGATGCAGGTTGCGGGCGCGCGAGTAATACCCCAGGCCCGCCCACTCGGCCAGCACCTCCGGTTCGGATGCCGCGGCAAGTTCGCGCGGGGATGGATAGCGCGAGAGGAAACGGTCGAAATACGGAATCACCGCGGCGGCGCGCGTTTGTTGCAGCATCACCTCCGACAGCCAGATCGCGTAAGGATCGCGAGAGCCGCGCCACGGGAAATCGCGCTTCTCCCGCGAATACCAGCGGAGGAGCGCGCGGCGAAGGTGCAAGATGGTGGCGCGGAGCACGTTCCCAGCATAGGATAAGTCCCGGCGGGCGGCCGTGGTGTAATCGAGGCGAGGGGCGGAACGCGATTGATCCAAATTTTGGGCGGTGGGCCGGCGGGCGCGGTGGCCGCCATCGCGGCGAGAAGCGAGGGAGCCGAGGTCCGGCTGGTGGAACGGTCGGCGTTTCCCCGGCACAAAGTGTGCGGGGAGTTCCTTTCGCCGGAGACCGCGCCTTTGTTGGATCGGCTGGGCGTGTGGCGGCGCATGCTGGACGAGCGGCCGAGCGTCGTGCGGCGGATGGTTCTCCATTTCGAGCGTGGAGAAAAGCGCTGCCGCCTGCCGGAACCGGCGTTCGGATTGAGCCGGTACGTCTTCGATCGTATCCTGTGGGACGCGGCGGCCGAAGCGGGCGCAACATCTGCGTCCGAGGAGGATCCCGCGTTTCAAGGTCCGCGCATCGTGGCTTGCGGACGAAAAGCCGCGCTGCCGCGCGGGGCCAGGCTATTCGGATTCAAAACGCACTTCAGCGGCCCGATGGACGACGCGGTGGAGCTGTTTTTTTTCGACGGCGGCTATGTGGGTGTGAATTCCGCCGGCGAAGGGACCACGAATGTTTGCGGCGTGGCGCCGGAACATTTTTTGAAGCGTTACGCCTTCGATATGGACGCCGTAATTCGCTCCTCGCCCGCGCTGGCCGCGCGCCTCGAGCCGCTCTCCCGCCGCATGAAGTGGCTGACCTGCGGGCCGCTCGATTTCCGGCAGAACCTGCGGGCGCCGGCCCGCGGCGGGCCGGTCTACCGGGCCGGGGACGCGCTTTCGTTCGTCGACCCGTTCACCGGATCGGGGATGCTGTCGGCGGTAGCGCCGGGGTGTCTGGCCGGGATCGCCGCGGCCAGGGGCGGGCGGTCGACCGCTATCTGCGGGATTGCCGGCGAGCGGTGCGGCGGCCGTTCCTGATTTCCTCCCTGGTGCGCGGCGTGCTGGCGCGAGGATGGGGCGGGAAACTGGCTCCGTGCGTGCCGGGCGCGTTGATTTATTCGTTGACGCGACCGAATTCGGGGATCGCCGGGCGTTGGGGAGGAACGGACGTTTTCAGCCGGTGAGCATTCGGAGGAGGATGCTCACCGGCAGGCACTCGGACGCCCAGGCGTCCAAGGCCACTCGTAAGGGCGCCGCGGAGGGCATCAGCAAGCGTCCTAAAATCGTTCTGGAATGCGATCTCTACTCTACCACAAGCGCAGACGGAACGGCGCCAGTATTTTTCTCCCATTCGACGGGCTGGACCGTCCCCACCATCCGGAGGAAGCAAACCCCGCCCAGAATCGCGATCGCGGCGACCGTGGCGAAGGCCCAGAAGTACGATCCGGTGCGTCCGACGATTTGTCCGGTGAGGAACGGCGCGGCGATGCCGGAAAGATTTCCGAAGGCGTTCTGCAAGCCGGTCCATTTCGCGGCCGCCGCTTTCCCGGCGAGGGTCTGGGTGATCGCCCAGACATTGGAACTGTAGATTCCGAACGATAGGCAGGCGGCGATAAGCAGCGCCATGGAGGCGGTGTCTCCGGGCAGCAGATACGCGGGCAGCATCAGCGAACAGATCAATAGGCCGAAGCCCGCGAACCCGCGGCGCACCGGCGACGGACCGGCGCCGCGGCGGATCAGCCAATCGGAGAGCCAGCCTCCGGCCAGCGACGACGCGGCCACTCCCCAGAACGGGAGCGATCCGTAAAATGCCATCATCCGCGTGGTGTAGTGGCGCTCGGAAAGCAGGTACGGCGGGAGCCAGGTGAGGAGAAAATACCACGCGTAGTTGCCGCAGAACAAACCGAGGAAAGTGGCCCATGCGGCGCGTTCGTGCAGAATTCGGCGGTAAGACGGACCGGCGGGGGATTCCGCGGCGGCGCAGCCTTCGTCGGCGCGCGGAAGGTTGCGCGTGAGGAGCGTCCAGGGAACCAGCCAGAGCAAACTGGCGAGGCCGACGGCGAGGAACATGCCGCGCCATCCCCAGGCTTCAAGCATCAGTCCGCCCGCGAGCACGCCGATCGCCGGTCCGATTTTCGAACCCGCGTCGATCCAGGCGTTGGCCAAGCCGCGCTCGCCTTCCGCAAAGCGCGCGGTGATGATTTTCGAATACGACGGATAGGCGACGGATTCCCCGGCGCCGAGCGCGAGGCGGAGGGCGAATAGCGACGCGAAGCTGTGCGTGAGGGCGGTGAGCGCTGTGGCGATGGACCATCCCAAATAGCCGGTGGCGTAAACGCGCGAAACGCGATAGCGCTCGGCGAGCCATCCCGCGGGAATCAGGCACAGCGAGTAGCTCCAAAAGAACGCCGAGAAGAGCAGGCCTTTGTCCTGAGGACTGAGATGCAGTTCGAGGCCGATATCGCGCGCGGCGATCGAAAGATTTCCGCGGTCGATATAGTTGATGCCGATCGAGACGACCAGCAGGGCCAGCAGGACGCTTCGCGTCGAACGGGGCAGCGGTGGCGAGCGCGGCTGGGGAACGGGCCTCAACGCTGCGAGTCTATCATCGCCGGCGGGATGCCCGCGATCAGCGCAGATAGAACAGGCTCAGGCGGGGCAGGCCGGCGTCCTCGAACAAGCGCCGTTCCAGATATTGCCGCTCCAGCATGTCGAGCTGCGGGGCGGTCATTTTTCCGCGGTACGGTTTCAATTGCCGGTCCAGATCCTGCCGCGCGCGGAATAGATCGTCTTCGCTCCGGCACAAGCGGGCGATGGCCGCCATTTTTTCTTCGAGCGCGGCGAGGCGTTGTTCGAGCGCTTCGAGATCGGCGAGCCGCGCGGCGGCGTCTTCGCACAGGGCGCTCAACGAAGCGGCGATTTCTTCGAATCCGCTTTTGGCCGCGAGCGCTTGCGCGTTGTGCGAGAGATATTCGTGCAGCTCCTCCGCCGTGAACGGGGCGCGCTGTTCCTTGGGCGGAGCGGCGGCGGCCATTCCGGCCATCGCCTGCGCTTCGGCCATCACCGCCTGCGCGCAATAGGCGAGCGAGTTCACGGCTTGCCGCCGCTGCTTGCGCGAGCGCCATTTTTCGAACGCGGCGTCGATGCCGCGCAGCACGGCTTCCAGCGGAATGCCGGCCTTTTTCCAGCTCTCGATCAGCGCCCAATCGAGCGGCGAAAGCAGGAACAGGCCGGTGCCGCGCGCGCGTTGAAACGCTTCTTCGGCTTCGGTGAAATAGTTGAAGTAGTTCAGCCCCGTCCAGGACTCGTCCTCGGCGCCGTTCACTGCTTGCGATTCCGCTCCCATATCAATTCCAGGCCTTCGAGCGTGAGGTTTTCGTTCACCACGCTGAGATAGCGCGAGGCGGGGCGAATCAGGCGGGCCTGGCCACCGGTGGCGACCGTTTTCGTATCGGGGCCGAGGGCGGCGATGAGGCGTTCGAGGATGCCGTCGATCAGCCCGGCGAAGCCGTAGTAAAGTCCGGACTGGATGCTATCGACCGTGTTGGATCCGATGAGCCGGGCCGGTTCGCGAAAGTCCACCATGGGCAGCCGGGCGGTTTTGGTGAAGAGGCCGCCAATGGCGATGCCGATGCCGGGGCAGATGACGCCGCCCAGATATTCCGAATCGGCCGAAACGGCGTCGAAGGTGATGGCGGTGCCCATGTCGACGACGACGCACGGGCCGCCGTGATTATGCAATGCCGCGACGCCATTGACGATGCGGTCCGCGCCCACCTCCCGCGGGTTGTCGTAGAGAATCTTCATGCCGGTGTCGGTTTCCGAATCGACGAAGAGAGCGGACGTGTGAAAGTAGCGCTCCGCCATCTGGGCGAGTTGCGCGTCGAGCGGAGGAACGACGCTGCAGGCGACGATGCCGTGAACGCGCGCCAAATCGAGCGAGGAGAGCGAGAACAGATTGCGCAGCAGCACGCCCCATTCGTCGGCGGTCTGCTCGCGGACGGTGCTCAGCCGCCAATGGCCGGCGAGTTTGCGCCCTTCAAAAGCGCCGATGGTGACATTCGTATTTCCGACGTCGAGTGCCAGGAGCATAGCGGGCCAATACGATCAGAGTATCTTACCGGGCGGGTGCGTTCACGGAGCCGCTGGGCGAACGCCGCCGGCGAGGATCAGCGTTCTGCGGCCGTTATCCTCGCGCAGGGCGAGGAACCCCGCCGCGTCCAGGCCGTCGGTGGTTCCGGTGAGCACGCGGCCGTCTTGTTCGACGGTGACGCGGCGGCCGAGAACGTAACTCGATGCGCGCGAGAACATATCGAGAATCGGCGAAGGGCCGTCTTTTACGAGCAGTTCGCAATGAGTGTCGATCGAGGTCAGAAGGCGCACCAGGATCGGCTCGCGCGGGTATTCGCGGCCTCCGGCGATGCGGAGGGATGTGGCGAGCGCGGCGATCGATTCGGGGAACTCCGCTTGATTCACGTTCAGCCCGATGCCGGCGATGACCGCGGCGCCGTCGAGTTGGGCGAGGATGCCGCAGCATTTTTTCCCGCCCAGGAGGAGATCGTTCGGCCAGCGCAGATCGCAGGCGAGGTCCGTCGTTTTCGCGACGGCGTCGGCGACGCCGAGGCCTAGGGCGAGAGTGACGATCGGCAGGCGCGCCGGAGGAAGGCCGAGGCGGAGGACGATCGATTGATAAAGTCCGACGCCCGGCGGGGAGTGCCATGCGCGGCCGTAGCGGCCCTGTCCGGCGGTCTGCTCCTCGGCGCCCACAACCGTTCCGGAGGGACAGCCGGAGGTGGCGAGAATGGACGCCGCGCGCATCGTGGAGTCGATCGTAGAGTGCCAATCGATGGGCCGGCCGGGGAGGCGCTCGCGAACCCAATCGAGGTCGAGCGCCATCGTCAATCGAGGCTCAAGCGGAAATTAATGTCGACCGCCGGGGCCGAATGTGTGATGGCGCCGCAGGAAATGAAGTCGGCGCCGGTGGCGGCGTAGGCGGCGATCGCGTCGAGCTCGATGCCGCCGGAAAGCTCCACGCTGGCGCGGCCGGCGATGAAGCGGATCTCCTCGGCGGCTTGGGCGGGTGTCATGTTGTCGAGCAGCAGGCGAGTGGCCCCGCACGCCAGCGCCTCGGTGATTTCGGCGCGATTGCGGACTTCGATTTCGACCGGGAGCGCGCAGTCTCGCGCCGCCTCGAGCGCCGCCCTCACACCTCCGGCGGCGGTGATGTGGTTGTTCTTGATGAGCACGGCGTCGAACAAGCCCATGCGGTGATTCAGCGCCCCGCCCGCGGCCGCGGCCATCTTTTCAAGAAGGCGATGGCCCGGCGTGGTCTTGCGCGTGTCGAGAATGCGGCAGCGCATTCCGGCCGTGTGATCGCTGTAGCGGCGGGCGAGGGTGGCCACGCCGCTCAGCCGTTGGAGGAAATTGAGCGCCACGCGTTCGCACGCCAGGAGTGTGCGCGCGCGGCCGCGGACGCGGGCGATCTCGGAGCCGTCAACGAGCGCATCGCCGCTGTGCGCGAGGAGTTCGAGCGAATCGACGCCGTTCTGCGCTTCGTAGATCAGCGGCAGAAGCTCCACGCCGGCCAGCACGGCCGATTCCCGCGCGACGAATCGGCCGCGCGCAGTTTGGCCTTCGGCGACGCAGAGGCGGGATGTGATGTCGCCGGAGCCGATGTCTTCTTCGAGCGCCGCGTTCACGAGGGAGCGTATGGCGGGCTGCGAAACGTCGAAGCTCATTTCGCGAGCGTCAGGGTATAAAGATGCGGCTTCGGCTGCGCCGCGACACGCTGCGCCATGACGAGTTGATCTTCCAATTCATCCAGCGCGCGCTCGGAAGCGGCGGTGTCGAAGCCCTGGCCGTCGAGTGGAACCTGGACCGTGCGCCAACGGGCGAAATGGACGTTGTTGTGTTTGATGGTGAGTGCGTGAACCTCCGCCGCCTGCTTGGCCATCGGCGTCGGATATTCGGCGAGGTTGATGCCTTTGTCCAGTTGCTCGGAGGGGAAAACGCCTACCGTTTCGCCGTCGATCTTCAGAACGTACGTTCCGCTTGCGAGGCCGCTCACGCGAAGCAGTTCCTGGTCGAGGGAGTCGAGAAAATCGGACGAATGAACGGCGAGCGCGACCGCTTCGTCTTTCCAATCGATGGGCATGGGGAGCGCTTTGTCCGTCTCGCGCCAGCTCAACCCGTTGGATGCGTCCACCTGAGTCACTTCGGCGTTGCCCACATTCGCCGGCGACCGCGATCCGGCGTCGATGGTCACATCGCTCACTCGCGCCGGCGCTCCCCAGGCCTTCAACAGCGCCTCGGCCATGATCAGATGCCCGGAGGGTCCGGGATGGACGCGGTCGGGAAGGATCTTCGGGGCGAGCGTCGCGTTCGTGGTTTGCGCCTTGGCGAGCATCGCCGTCACCGGCGTGTTCAGGTCGGCGACGTCCAGCCGGTCCTTCGCCGCCATTTCTTTCAGAAACGCGCCGTAGCGCACCAGCACTGTGTTGTAGCCGCCTTCGAACATCGGCGCGCGCGTGATGTCGTCGTAAGGCGACGGCTCGATTTCCGTGATGCGAATGTCCGGCAGCGCCGCCCTCACGGTGGCGACGATGGCCCGGCTTCCAGCGGCGTATTCATCGAACAGAGGTTGATCGAAGGCGCGGTAGTGGCCGTCGTTCATGCCGAGCATGATCGTCATCACCGTCGGCCGGTAAGCGATGACGTCGCGCCTCAAGCGCAGATCGATAGGCCCGCCGCCGCCTCCGCCAACGCGGTCGCCCCCCCAGCCGGAGTGAATGAAGCGTACGCGCAGATCCGGGAAACGGGTCACCGCGTAGGTCTCGACGAAGGTGGTGTAGAGGCGTTGATCGGTGATGCTGTCGCCGTAGAAGACGACCGTGTCGCCGTTCTTCAAATAAAAGCCGTCCGCCGCGCGCAGCGGCGTGGCGAAAGGAAGCGCGCAAAGCGCGAGCAGGGCGCGAAGCCAGTTGCGAAGGATCATGTCCTTCCTATTTGACACCATCCGCGCGCCTCTGGTGTAATGAGATCGTCAACCCGCCCCGAACACTCCTCAGTAGCTCAATGGTAGAGCATTCGGCTGTTAACCGAAGGGTTGTAGGTTCGAGTCCTACCTGAGGAGCCAAATTGTTTAATTTCACCGATTTGCCTGCCCGTTGGTTGACGCCTCAGCCCTGCGTCTTACCGTAGTCTTTCGAAGGACTTCCGTCTCCGTTCGTCTCACCCTTTCGAGCACGTCACGGTCGGCTCGCCAACCCCGCCCCACTTCCACTCCCTCTCACCGCGCGTTCTCACCGTCTCTGTTTCCGATTCCCTGAGTTGGTTAACGCCCGCGCCGGGTCGGAGACGCCAAGCCGGACGCCGCCGCGGACGGCGTGCCAGGGCCGTTCCGGCGAGCCGGCCGGCCGGCCTTGAAGTGAAGTGGACCACCCCCGGCGTTCCTGGCAAGCGGAAGAGGTCCCCGGTAGGCGCCTCCATGACGGTCAACACACATTTCGATGGCAAGGTCATCGTTCCGGATGAGCCGCTCGACCTCCGGCCGAATCAAGCCTCGATCGTTCAGATCGAGCGGATCGAGGGCGAGACGGAAGAGTCGGCGTTGACATGGATCGCCGCCAACGCGGTTGACAGCGACGCGCTGCCCGACGATCTGGCCGATCGACACGATCGTTGCCTCTACGGCCGCCCTAAGAAGGACACGGGCCGGTAGTGGCAACCTGCTGCGCCGATAGCCCATTTTGGATCGGGCAAGCGGGACCGGCATCGACGGAAAATCTCGGGTCTGGGGTTACAGGAGTTCGCGGAGCTGTTCTGGAGTCGGACCCACCGAACGAAGAATAGATCGCAGGGTGCCGCGATCCAGGGCCCGGTGGTCCGGCACGACTACTTGGCGGAATGGGTTCTCACGGCGCAAGACAATGTGGCTTCCCACTTGGCGGACAATGGGAAAGCCCGCACGCTCCAGGGCTCGCACACACTCCCTTCCGGATATTACCGGGGGAGGTGACTCACACGGTTACGAGGCGGGCGTCGAAATGTTCGTCAGGGACCGGCAAGTTGTCGGCTTCCAGTGCGCCCACGTACGCCTGGACGGCTTCCTTCATGTTGGCCAGCGCGGCATCCTGCGTTTCGACTTGGGTGACGCAGCCGGGCAAGCTGGGGAACTCGGCGATCCAAAAGCCATCTTCCCCGCGATAGATGAGAACCTGTCGCATGCGTTCATTATGCCCGATTCCGGCGGCTCAGACAGATAGCCATGGCCGCGCTGGGCTTGGGCATCGTGCAGCGGTTTACGCGTATCTCCTCGCGCTATCCAGAACCCTCCGCTTTCTCCACACCCTGCTAGCGGGCGGGCATGGGAAGGTCGCGGTCGATCGCCGGAACCTTCTCTGTCTCTAACGTTTCCCTCCATTCTTCTCGCGTCGAGTTGGTTTCGGCCACGACCCTGGCAGCCAAGTGCTGCACGTTCCAAAACGGAGATGGCGAATTTGAGTAGCCCATTTAGAATCAAATGTTTTGCTAGTGTCTCTCGACCGTGAAATACCCTTTGTTTCACCTGAGGAGCCAAATAAAAACAATAACTTACAATCAAATCGACACCGCGCAGGAAGCCAGAAATGGGCCGACTGTGGCGGAAAATGTAGCGACTACACCTCAAAATCTGTAGCGCTATAGCGTATTGGGTAGCGTTCCCGGCCTCGATGTTGGCTGTGGTCAAGTCGACCGCGGGGCCATGGTCGCTCCTCTGACACCGCCGTCCACGACTCACGGTAAAAGCAAGATCGGCGTTGCAGATCCCGACCCAGCAAACCGGGAACACTGTCCTCGTTGCTGGCTCAATGCAATCCCGCGTCTGGGCGATCACCGTCACCGGCGCGAATCACTATCTACTCACGACGCTGATCTCGGGCGGGTACACGCCCAGCGTGGGAGACGCGACGTTCATCGATCTTCAGACCACGCAATGCACGTTCAATCCTTCCACCGTGACGCCCTACCTGGCGGCATGCTCCAAGCAGGCGGCTGGAATCATAAGCGCCGCCGGCCTCACGCCGTGGCTTCAATTCGGTGAGGTGCTGTGGTGGTATTTCAGCGCGGTCCAGAACCTCGTGGTGGGATATGCGAGTTGGACATCGCCGATTTCAATAGGTACGGTGGCCCCACACAACTTGTCCACGGGCCAGCGCGCGATCCTTGCCGGTGTTCAGGGCAACACGGCGGCGAACGGGGACCAGACGATTACCGTCACCGACATGACCACTTCACCCTCAACGGTTCAAGCGGGAACGGGAATTACGTCGGCGCAACAGGAACGTGCAGCGGCGGCGGGATGGCCTACTACGACGCACACACCGCGCAGGCCGTGCAAACCGCGTTGGGCCGATCGCTCGCGGCGTTCTACACGCAGGATGACGATCCGACCGTCAACGGATCGGCGGATACGAACTTCCTCGCCAGCCCGATCAAAAGCCACATCGACGCGATCCGAACGGCGGTCCTCGCTGTCTATTCCGGCGCGAAGTTCGAGTTGCTCTGGCCGTACGACGTGAACTTTGTGACGTGCTATTACACGCCGGATGTCCCCTACCCGCAGGGCGGGCGGCTCAACCGCGCCGTCAATCTGCCCTCGCAATATCTCGCGCAGACAGGCTCGGGTCTCGACCGGCTGAAGATGGAGGCGCTGTCGTGGGGAGCGACGTACCGGAACTTCACGAACGCGCAGTCCGCGATAGCATTCCCGGTTACATCCCCTGGTAGTTGGCCGGTCTCCGCGACCGCATACCTGGTACCGTGGTTCAATGGCGGCTGCCCGTGGACGAGCGAAGTGCTTCAGGCGTTTAACCAGTCCATTCCGCTCGTTTGCTTCTGGGCCTTCGACCACTTCTGCCTGTTCAGTTGGCCGTTGCCGCTCCCGAAGCAGGTCGGCCGCGCGATGTTTCTATAAGCCTGTGGTTCCGCCGCGGTTAATTTCGTCGCCGCCCGGTTCCAAGCTCACAAGCCTGTGCGAAGTTGCCCTTGATGGGAACCGATTCGAGAACATTTCGCGCGGGCATTGTTTTGGTGATAGCCTTGCATATACGGGCCGCGCTTCACGGGGCGTGAGACGAGCGCGCATGGCTGGAACCGACAAGATCATCAGGGACCCGATCCACGGCTTCATTAAGCTGAAACCGTGGGAACAGGATATTGTCGATCACAAAGTATTCCAACGCCTACGACGTGTTCGGCAACTTGCGCTCACCGAGATGGTTTATCCGGCTGCCTGTCATAACCGCTTCGAGCATTCGCTCGGAGTCATGCACGCCGCAACTCTCATGTTTGACCAGTTGCGCCCGATTCTGGAATCTCCTGAGGTGACAGAGCCGAAGTTTTCGAAGGACGAACTGGACCGGGCTCGAGTGATCGTGCGGCTGGCGGCGCTTACTCATGATGTCGGCCATTGCCCCTTTTCGCACGCCGGAGAAGAGGTGATGCCTTTCAAAGCGGCGGGCGGAAAGCGTTACAAGCACGAAGAATATTCTTCAGGTCTGATTCGACACCAGTTGGCCGAAGTCATCAATGGACACCCAGACAACCATATGGGTGTGACTGCGGAGGAGATTTGCGATTTCTTGTCGAAGAACGACAAGAATCTCTCCGCTCAAGTCCTGTTTTGGCGGCCGCTGATATCTGGTCAGATGGATGCAGATCGCGCTGACTACCTCCTCCGGGACTCGCACCATATTGGTGTCGCGTACGGGCGCTACGATCTGAGTCGGCTGGTCGCGACACTTCGAGCTGTCCGTGACCCCGAAACCGGGGCGTTGATGATTGGCGTCGAGAAGGGAGGGATTCAAGCCGTTGAAGGTCTGATCCTGGCCCGCTACATGATGTTCGTGCAAGTTTACTTCCACCACACGCGGCGCGCCTACGATCGCCATGTGACGCGGACGCTCAGTTATATGCTCGATCAGGAATACGGTGACACGTACGGGCAGCGTGGCACTTTCCCGCCACCCACGAGTCGAGAAAACGTGGAAGCTTATATGAACTGGAATGACACAAAAGTCCTTCGGGCCATCGACACCGAGTCTGCCGGTCCCGATGGGCTGGTGATCCGTGACCGGGCTCATGACCGCGTGGTCTTCGAGACATCGTTATTTCCTGGAATCAGGGACCTGGACCGGCTTCATGAGGAGGTCTTGCCCAAGGTGAAGGATCTGGGCGCGTGGGTCGACAAGGCGGATAGCTCCTGGTACAAGTTCGAAAAATCCGCAGATATTCGAATCGCCGTGACAGACAGTGGAGTCGATCCTTCGCCCGTGCCGCTGTCTGCAAGGTCATCGCTGATACAGGCGCTGCACGAGGTTACGCAGCGAAGAATTTACGTTCCCGTTGGGAGCAAACAAAAGGCGAAAGAAGCACTTGGAATTTGATATGGTTAACTCTATGCGCATGAACTCCGACATCACTTGGGAGAGGTACGCTCTGATCGCTGAAATTATTGAGCGCTTCAGCAGTGCGAAGTACCGCCTGGGCAAAACGGCGCTCCAAAAGATGATTTATCTGCTACAACGGTCATTCGGTGTCGATTGCGACTACAGCTACACGCTGTACACGTACGGCCCGTACTCCTCTGACGTCGCACGCGATCTGGACGTCGTGGCGGGTTTTGGTGGAGCAGCCCTGAACTACGACTTTAGTTTTGCTGGCTTCGAAATCCAGCCGGGCCCGGCAACTGGAGAGCTCCGGGGGCGCGCCAAAGAATTCCTCGAAGAAATTCGGCCGAAGCTCGACAGCCTGGTTGCTGACTTCGGTCGCTTCAATGCGAAGGAACTGGAATTACGATCCACCATCGTCTACCTCTCTGCTCCGAATCAAGCGCGAAAGGATTTGATCAATCGCGTTCACGAGGTGAAGCCTCATTTCAGCCATGCACAGATTGAAAGCGCGATAGCCGAGTTGGAGAAAAAAGGATACATGGCTGAACTCGCGGCCAGTTCAGCCAACTAGTGGTTTGCGGGGTTGCCATCTCTTGGCGGACCCGAGATCCCTCATACGAGTTCGAGCACGATCAACCGATCGTTGTAGGATTGGTGAATGAAGTTTTGGAGGCTGCAAAGTCTTATCAGCTTGGCCGTCGCGTTGGCGGCCTGGCAGGTCGTGTGTGCGCTGGGTTGGGTCCAGACAGAGATTTTGCCCCCACCCTCTGCGGTGCTCCATGCTCTGGGCAGCTTGATCGCCTCGGGAGAGATGGTTAAGGATTCATTTACTAGCCTTTGGCGGGTGATCGTGGGCTTTACCATCGGGGCCGCTTTAGGAATTGCGTTCGGTGTGCTAACGGGTTTGAGCCGCTGGTTTGAACGGTACATCACACCTCTCGTCGAAGCTATTAGGCCGATTCCTCCAGTGGCATTTATTCCTCTCGCGATTATGTGGTTCGGGATTGGCAACAAGCCAGCCTTCTTTCTGGTGGCCCTCGGGGCCTTCTTCCCTGTGTTTACAAACGCGTGGGCAGGCGTTCTCTCGGTGAGTCCGCTTCATCGCGATGCAGCGTTAACGCTGGGCCTTAGCCGGAGACTGGTGATAAGCGACGTAGTGCTGCCGGCCTCGATGCCATACATTCTGGCGGGGCTCCAGACAGGTCTCGGTACAGCCTGGTTTTGCGTGATCGTAGCGGAACTCGTCGGCGCACAGTCTGGCTTGGGCTACATGATTCAGCTCAACCGCTTGACGTTACAGAGCGAGAACGTTGTCGCTGGAATGGTGTCGATCGGTGTGCTCGGATACCTGATGAATCAATTCATGAAACATGTGAACGACGCCCTGCTACCGTGGCAACGATGATGCAAAGCGACACGATTCTCGTGGCAGACGCCATAGGGATGGCTTTCACATCTGGTTCCCCCGTGCTCCAGGACGTTTCCTTCCGCCTCGGTCGTGGCAGCTTCACGTCGGTTCTCGGCCCGAGCGGCTGTGGCAAGACAACTCTTTTGCGGATCTTGGCAGGACTAATTCCTCCGTCCTCCGGAACCGTATACTTCAACGATGCGCCCGTCACCGGACCGGGGCGCGAACGCACGATCATTTTTCAGGATTACGGCTTGTTCGAGTGGAAAAACGTCGTGGAGAACGTTGAGATTGGGCTCAAGGCTAAGGGCTTGGGAAAACTGGAGCGTCGCCGGGTTGCGCAGCGGTATATTGATTTGGTGCATCTTGACGGAGCGGAGTTCAAGTATCCTAAACACCTTTCCGGTGGTATGAAGCAGCGGGCCGCAATCGCACGCGCACTTGCCGTTGATCCGGAGTGTATTCTGATGGATGAACCGTTCGCGGCGCTAGACTCTCAGACGCGTTTACTCCTCCAGGAGGAGATCATGGACATATGGCAAGAGGCTAAGAAAACGGTGGTGTTGGTAACCCACAGCGCGGAAGAGGCGATTCTACTATCTGACCGTGTCCTTGTCCTTTCCGGTATTCCTGCTGGGATCGTTCTTGACCTCACCGTCGATTTCGAGCGGCCACGTCTGCGGGAATTGCGACGGGATACCGGATTTCTCCGATTGACCGATCATCTATGGCAGTGCCTTCGATCCGAAGTCGGAAGTGGCCCTGGAAGGGGGTTATGAGACTCATGCACTTCCTTCGTGCCTTTGCGGTTCTTGGCCTCGCATCAATTCTCGCGCTTGCAACGGCGTGCGGCCGTTCCGAACTGTCAATACCGGTTGAAAAGTAGTCATTCTGCCGGTCGAAAAGTTTGCCACCCTC
>VFSW01002162.1_pt1 | contig 29795 bp, 24 predicted proteins | sample 5358111 | NCBI WGS metagenome assembly VFSW01 (sample SAMN11554181, study PRJNA540505) | mine drainage metagenome | isolation source: sediment from site ElyBrook_90M | place: USA: Ely Copper Mine, Vershire, VT | collected 2017 | reverse complement strand
CCCCGCCGACCCCCCCCCCCCCCCCCCCCGCACCCGGGCGGCGCGGGGGGCGTGGCGGGCGGCCGCGCCGGCCCCCCCCGCTTGGCCGCCCGCGGCGCACGCCTCGGCCTCGGCGACATCGGCATCCGAGGCGGCGACGTCGGCATCGTGCCGCTCGCGGCGGACGCGCGCCTTGGTCTTGAGCTCGGCTGCGCGAGCCTTCGCGTCGGCCCGCATCTGCTCCCACCCCGTCCGGGTGCGATCGGCAGCGGCGCCGGCGTGCTGCTTGGCCTCGTCGAGCTCGCGCTCGGTGTTTGCCTGAACCTTCGCGACGTGCTCGTTGAGCTGCTCGTTGGTCTCGGCCGCGGCCGTGCGCACGGAGGTCTTAACCTTCGACACGCGGTCCTCGAGTTCGTCAAGCGGTTTCTGGAAATCCATTTCGTTACTCCTGTCGTTGTCTGTGGCCTTGTACGTAAACGTCGTCGTGCAGTCAGTCCATAGGCGGTCCCTTCGTGTCGGGCGCGGGAGTGATCCCGACAACGTGTTCGTGGACCTGGCGGGTGAGCTCGTGGATCTCCCGCGTCAGCTGGGTGTTGAGCTTCAGCTCCTGCTCTTCCTCGGCGAATTCGTGATCGGCCTTCGCCTGCTGAAACGCTGCCTGGCGGTTCTGCCCGATCATCACGAAGGTCGACAGGAAGATCGCCTCGAGTGAGACCGCCAGGGTCAGGGTCGGCCACGGGCTCTGTTCGAACACGAGCATCCAGGTCGCGAACACGAGGACGTGGAGATACACGAACGGCATCGAGCCTGCGAACGCGGTAATGCGGTCCGCGAGCCGAAGCTGAGAATCGGCGGCACGCTCCGCGTTGATCCGGGTGACGACGGGATGGTGCGAAGCGACCCTCGCCACTGACCACCCCGTCCTTGCGCCGCCCTCTGCGCCACGCGTCGGACCCTCGTTCTCGCTCACGAGTCGTGGCCGCTGGCCGCCGGTGCGTCGGGTCGCGGGACGTCGGGGTATTCGAGAGCGAGGCGTTCCTGGGCAGCTGCGAGCTCGGCGATGATGATGGCCTCCCCGCGGTCCGTGACGATGTCGACGACGTCACGCATCTCGGCCCGAATCGCATAGACCTCGGCGAGCTCGAGGTTCGCCCAGAGGCCGTACGTATCCGCTTCATCGAGAGCGATGCCGGAGCGCTCCTCCAGGTCGGTCACGATCCGCTCGGAGGGCGTGATCGGCTCGGCGTAGTCCTCGACGATGCCGCGTAGAGCGGCGCGAAGCGGCGGTTCGCCGGGCTCTGGCGACGGCCTCGAACTTGCGCTCAGGTGCCGCCGCGCCTCGATCGCGCGACGGGCATCTGTCTGGGGTGCCGGCGTCGTTTCGATGGGCGTTGGCTCGGCCGGTTGTAGCACCCATGAATCGGGATCCTCGGCCACGACCCGCACGCTCCGCGTGACAGACAGCACCGCCTCGACCGCGAACGCGTCCATCGCCGCCTCTTCCCGGCGCATCCGTTCGCGATCTCGCTGGCGACGCTCCTCGAGTGCCGCTCGGATCTCCTGCAAATTCGGTGTGTTCATTGCCTTTGCCTCCTTGGTCCATCCCGGACTGATCAGTAGCCCTCGCCGCTCGCGTGATCCACGCCGAGCTGGTCACGCTCGGCGAGGAGAGCGGCGGACAGGGCGTCGAATGCGACGACGCGCCGCCGAAGGGCGTCGTCGGGGTTGAGCGTCCGGCGAATGAACGCCTGGCGATGGAACTCGAGGGCGACCTGGCGTGCTTCGGAGCCGCCATGGGCGCTGCATCCGCAGAGGCGCGTGTCGAGCGAGTTGGCGTTCATCGTCGTGATCTCCTGTGCGTTTACAGCACGAGAGTCCGTCGCGCCCGGATGAGCCCGCATCGGTCGATTCGTGGGAAAGCGCCGCGCGCGTGTGGCACGGCAGCAGTCGGGAGGGTGGACTCTGGAGCAAACGACAAAGCGACGACCCGCGATGTGATCGCCGGTCGTCGAGGGTTGGAGAGAGCCCGGGCTGGCCGGAGCTGGACGCCTTCACCATACAGCCGGTCGGGCCGTCACGCCGCGCTCGAAAGCTTGCGCGCGCTGGAATGCTTGTTCAGGTCGCGGTCGATCCCGTGGAGCCGGTAGGCGATGCCCAGGCTCGAGAACCCGAACAACTCTGCCCAGAACCCGACGAGCCAGACGAGCGAGAGCAGTCCCGTGCCGGGGAATACAACGAGCAGGCTGCCGAACACGATCGAGAAGATGCCGCCGAGGACCACGAAGAATTCGCCATTGATCTCGCGGCGGAACTCGATCGCCGCGGCGATCTGGAGAATGCCCATCGCGATCGCCCAGATCGCCACCAGGTAGAGGAGCGTCAGGGCGGTCATGCCGGGCCAGACGAGCGTGACGATCGCCACGACGATGCCGAGCGCGCCCATGAGCCCCGTGATCCACTTGTGGCTGCGGGCCAGAACGTCGCCGCGCGCGAGCGCGACGAGCAGTGCGACTCCGTCGACGAACGCGTACGCGCCGAACAGGAGAACTAGGACAGCGAGCGTCGGACCGGGCCAGATGAGCGCCATGATCCCGAACAGGATCGCGGCGATCCCGCGGACCGCATAAACCCACCAATCCCGAGACACCAAACTGAGCATTTGAATGAACCTCCTTGCTGCTAAATGGCTTGGTGCTCGCAGATTCGTTGGCACGAGGATGAGGGGTCGTCACACGATTGGGCCGATTTCGGGGAAGCGCCGGACTCGACGCTGGCCCGCCGCGGGCGCGTCCTCCCGGAATGAGGGCGGGAGCGTGAGCCCATCAAACTGGGAGCGCGCGTCTCGCTAGTGGGATCGCTCGATCCCGTCGCCAGCGCCGTCTGGTCCGCGGAGCCGCGCCGAGCCCGTCCCTTGCCTGTAGCCCGGATTGACCCCTACGTCTTCAAGCGCGCATCGGCACGCTCGCACGATCCGGTGGATGCGCCCTCATCCCGTGCGACCCGAGGCTCGTCGCCATGGACGACAGCGGCACGACAACTCAGTACGAGATCCGCGTTCGAGGCCTCTTGAGCGACAGGTTGCTCAGCGCCTTCCCCGAGATGCACGCACGGATGCGCGATCACGAGACGGTGCTGACCGGCGAACTGCCGGATCAGTCCGCGCTGCATGGCGTTCTCGGCCGGATCGAAGCGCTCGGCCTCGAGTTGCTCGAGGTCCGGCGCGCGAGGCCGAGAGCGGACGCGCCGCGGCGGACGCGGTCGAAATCGAAGACGGAACGCACCGCGGAAGCATAGTGATGTCCGCGATCACCGCCACCTCTGAGATGCCCGGGCCCGCAGTCAAGGGGCTGAGCGAGACCGAGGCGGTCCGTCGGTACGACGCCGGCGAAGGCAACAGGCTCCAGGCGAAAGCAGGCCGCTCGTACGCGGCAATTGTCTGGCAGGCGACCTTCGTACCGATCAATCTCGTGCTGTTCGCCGTCTCGGGCGCACTCGTCGTCCTCGGCCTGCCGATCGATGCGGGGCTGACCGCTCTGCCCGTCCTCGGTAACATCGTCGTCAGTGCCGCGATGGAAGCCAGTGCGAAATGGCGTCTCGATCGTCTGCGCATCCTCTCGACACCGACGGCGACGGTCGTTCGCGACGGGACCGAACGATCGATCGACCCCTCGCGACTGGTTCGCGGAGACGTCCTACCGGTCAAGCGCGGCGACCAGGTCGTGCTCGACGCGGAGATCGTCGACGGCGAAATCGAGGTCGACGAATCACTCCTGACGGGCGAATCTGATCCCGTCGTGCGCCACGTGGGCGACGCTCTCCTCTCCGGCAGCGTCTGCGTGTCGGGCTCCGGACTCATACGTGTGACCCGCGTCGGCCTCGAGAGCTATGCAAACCAGCTCACCGCCCAGGCGCAGTCGATGCGGGCGGAGCGGACGCCGCTCCAGCGCGGCGTCGATCGGCTGATCGCCGTCACGACGATCCTCGTCGTCCTGGTCAGCCTCGTCGTCGCGGTTTCGTCGAGGATGGGCGCGGGCCAGACGGCCACCGAAATCGCGCAGGCTGCCGCCGTGCTCGTGGCGCTCGTCCCCCAGGGCCTTGCGATCATGGTCACGGTGACCTACGCCACGGCGGCGTTTCGCATCAGCCGGGCGGGCGCCCTCGTTCAGCGCATCAACTCGGTCGAGTCGATGAGTCGCGTGGACACGCTCGTGCTCGACAAGACCGGGACCATCACCGCTCCCCACTTCCAGCTTCGCGAGGTCCTCCCGGTCGGTATCGACCAGGCAGCCCTCACGCCGCTTGTCGAAGTCGTTGCCACCCGGATGCCTCCCGGCGATCGAATCGGCGACGCGCTCCGCAAATGGCTCGCGGGGCTGCGAGAGACGGAACCGCCGGCGGCGGCGTCCGCGTCGAGCGACGTGGGTCCGGCCGCTACCGTCGTCGATGTCGTCCCGTTCTCGTCCGCGCGGCGGTGGTCGGGGGTCGCCGAGGCAGCCACGCGTCGATCCGTCGTGCTGGGGGCGCCGGAGGTCGTTCTCTCGCCGGCGGCAGAGCCCGCGCTGACGGAGACGGTCGAGGACTGGACCAGGAGCGGCCTTCGGGTCGTCGTGCTCGCGCAAGGGAGCACGCCTCTGCGAGACGAGGCCGGGCAGCCTGCCCTGTCCACGGCGCTTTCGCCGGTTGCCGTGTTCGGCTTCGCGGAAGAGATCCGCCCGGACGCGAAGGCAACTCTCCAGGCTTTCGAGGACGCGGGCGTTGCCATCAAAGTCGTTTCCGGAGACAACCCTCGAACTGTCGCGCACATCGCGCAGGAAGCCGGTCTCGAGGGCGCCGAGGCGGCCGCCGCGAACGGGCCGGATCTGGCCGCGATGGACGACCGCGCGCTGCGCGAGTCCGTCGAGAGGTCGATCGTCGTCGGCCGCGTCGAGCCGGCCCTCAAAGCGAGGATCGTGCAGGCGCTTCGCGACGGCGGCCGTTACGTCGGGATGATCGGCGACGGCGTCAACGACATCCTTGGGCTCAAGAGCGCCCAGCTGGGCATCGCGATGGAGAGCGGGAGCGGCGCGTCTCGCGCGGTTGCCGACATCGTCCTTCTCGACGATCGATTCGCGGTGCTCCCGAAGGCGGTCGCCGAGGGACGCAAGATCGTCGACGGCATGCTCGGGAGCTCGGCGCTACTTCTCGCCCGAACCTTCTACATGCTGCTCATCGTCCTCGGAGCGGCCATCGGCGGGCTCGCGTTTCCCTTCACGCCGCGCAACAACTCGCTGCTGGCCCTCGTGACCGTCGGTCTGCCGAGCATGGTGGTCGTCGCCTGGGCGCGGCCTGTGCAGTCGCCGCCTGACTTCGTGCGGACGACGCTTCGCTTCTCGGTACCGGCGGCAATCGCAGTGACCGTGGTGGCGTTGCCCGTCTACGCCTACTACCTCGCGCACACCGGCTCGGTGGCAATCGCACAATCGGCCTTGATCACCATCACGACCTTCTGCGGCACGCTGCTCATCCCGATCCTGGCGCCGTCGAATCGGAGCGGGGCGGTGGGTCGTGCGCGCTTCCGCGACCTCGACTGGCGCCCCACGGTTCTCGCGCTGGCGATGGCCGCGCTGTTCGGCGCGCTCATGGCGCTTCCTCTGGCGCGCTGGTTCTACGAGGTCGAACCCATTCCTGTCGCCGACGCGGTTCGCCTGGGGCTCATCGCGATCGCATGGGCACTCGCCGTGTTCCTTGCCCGCCGCTCCGGCTTGGTGGACCGCCTCGACGCCCGCATTGCCGTGATGGCGGCCAGGCGCGGGGCGGAAGCGCTTCGGAAAGCGGCCTGAACCTCGATTTGACCGTTCCGGCGGGGCTCCGCTCCCGGCTCCCTCTGCAGAGAGTCGGCGAATCGTCCGGATCGAACGATTACGAGTCAGTCTCGCTTCCCAGACGCTGGCGGCAACCGGAAATCTCGCAGCAAGGGAATTGAGAATGGAAACGTCACAGCCCGCCGACGTGCGCGACCCCGCCACGACGGGCGACTCGAGCGATACGAACATTCCGAACGCGTCGAAGGCGAGCCGACTCCAACAGATGTTCGCGCGGCCGGGGCCGGCGCGCAGCGACGCGGACGCCTCGCAACCCGGGACGTCGCCGAATGGATCCCGGATGCCGACATGGAAGCAGGTAGTCGGGTTCCTGGTCGCACTCACGATCTGGAACGCGATCCTCCTGGTGTCGTTCGGGTCGACATCGGCACAGATCCCGTACTCGGAATTCGTGACCCAGGCGAAGAGCGACAACGTCGCGGCCGTGACATTCAACGGCCAGGGGATCACGGGCACGTTCCGCCAGCCCATAGTCTGGCCCGAGGCGTCGCCCAACGCCTCCTCGGCCGCGTCCACGGGCACGAACGGCTCGGCGCCCGCTTCCTACGGGCAGTTCACCACGACGATGCCCCCGACGGGCGACCCCGAACTTCTGCCGCTGCTCCGCCAGCAAGCCGTCACGGTGGACGCCACCGACACGAGCAGCGGGGGGTCTCTCATCTGGCAGCTCATCACGCTATTCGCCACCAGCGTGCTGCCCGCGCTGCTGTTCATCGCATTTCTCTTCTACCTCTCCAAGCAGATGCAGCACAGCCAGCAGGGGCTCCTCGGCTTCGGCGGCTCAAAGGCACGGGTCTACGACGCCGAGCAACCCAAGGTCAGGTTCGCAGATGTGGCCGGCCAGGACGAGGCGAAGACGGAGCTGGCGGAGGTCGTCGACTTCCTCAAGAACCGCGACAAGTACTCGAAGCTCGGGGCTCGCCTCCCGCGCGGCATCCTCCTCGTCGGACCTCCAGGAACCGGCAAGACGCTCATGGCGCGCGCCGTGGCGGGAGAGGCCGCCGTCCCGTTCTTCTCGATCTCGGGCTCCGAATTCGTCGAGATGTTCGTCGGCGTAGGCGCATCACGGGTGCGCGACCTCTTCGAAAAGGCGAAGAAGGCCTCGCCCGCGATCGTCTTCGTGGATGAGATCGACGCAGTCGGACGCCAGCGCGGCACCGGCATGGGTGGCGGCAACGACGAGCGCGAGCAGACGCTCAACCAGCTGCTTTCCGAGATGGATGGTTTCGATGCGTCCACGAACCTCGTCGTCATCGCGGCGACCAACCGCCCGGACGTTCTCGATCCCGCGCTGCTTCGCCCCGGGCGCTTCGACCGCCAGGTCACCGTTGGCTATCCGGACCGGGCCGGCCGCGAGGCAATCCTGCGGATCCATACGAAAGGGATCCCGCTCGCACCCGACGTCGACCTCGTCAATCTGTCGCGCGCATCGTCGGGCTTCTCCGGCGCGGACCTGGCGAACCTCGCGAACGAGGCCGCCCTGCTCGCCGCCCGGCGCAACCATGACACGGTGGAGATGTCGGACTTCGAGGAGAGCATGGACAAGGTCATGCTCGGAACTCCTCAGGCGGGGCTCGTCGATCCGGACGAGCGGCGGATCGTTGCCTATCACGAGGGCGGCCACGCGCTCGTGGCGTTCCTGATGCCTGGGGCGGACCCCGTGAACAAGGTGTCGATCGTGCCGCACGGCCAGGCACTCGGCGTGACCGAGCAGCGGCCCGACGAGGATCGTCGCAACTACTCGCGCGCATACCTCGAGACACGCCTTGCGGTGATGCTCGGCGGCCGGGCGGCCGAGGAGCTCGTAATCGGGCAGCAGACGACCGGCGCCGCGAGCGACCTCAAGGCGGCCACCGACCTCGCCCGGCGGATGGTGGGCCTGTGGGGCATGAGCGACGAGCTCGGACCGGTCTCCTACGGCGTCGGCGCGACGCACCCCTTCCTCGGGCGCGAGATGGGCGAAGCGCGCGAGTACTCGGAGACGACGGCAGCCCGGATCGACGCGGCCGTGAAGGCGATGATCGAGCAGGCGCGACTTGCCGCGATCGATCTCCTGCGCGCGCACCGCGCGACGCTCGACGAGCTCGCCGGTGAGCTGACCAGCAAGGAGACCGTATCCGCGGCGCGGCTTGCCGAGCTCGTGGCAGCGGTCGAGGCGTCGGAAGCGGATGGCGTCGGCGCGAGCGGGCCCGCGACGGCGGCCGCGTGACCGCGAGACGGAGGTATCGACATGAAGCGTCCGAATGCCAGGGAGATTCGCACTGAGCTGCCGCGGCGTCGCCTGCACGAGGCCGAACAGACACGCACGGTCGACGCGGCACAGAGCGCGCGCACCGCTGTTGGACGAGGGCGAGGCGATACGCGCGAGCCGGCTGCCGCGCGTCCAGGACCGCCGCCCCAGTTGGCCGGCCCGCGCCTCGCCGCCGCTCCGATTCACTCCAATCGGCTGACGACCGGTCATCCAGTCGAGACCGACCTTCTGTGCAGCGAACGCCAGCTGGATATGCATTCGCGACACGGTCAGGAGGAACAGATGCTTTCGGCGGTCTCCGTAACGGAAGGGGAGACTCGGGTAGACATCAGGGCGCAGGCGCTGATGAACCGCGGGTTCCTCCGCGTCATCCACACGGGTACGCGCGAGCAGGTCGTCGTGATGACGCTGCCCGCCGATGCCGAGATCGGGGAAGAGGTCCACTCCGATGCCGATCAACTCTTCGTTGTCGTCGATGGCAACGGCGAAGCACGAGTCGGCAGTCTCGAGCTCGCGGTGGAGGCCGGAGACCTCGTGTTCGTCGCGGCTGGCACGCGGCACAACATCATCAATCGGGCCACGATCCCGCTGCGACTGATCACGGTCTTCGCGCCGCCTGCCTACGCACCCGGGACGGTGATCGAGACGATGCCGGTCCATGAGCCCCCGATCGAGGAGCCCTGGCGGGCGTTTCCTTGGGTGCCGGAGTCATCCGGTCTGGACGAGTGACACCTCGTTCGGTTGGAACGACGACCGGTCACACGCGGGCCGACGCTCTTGCCCAGGACGGGCTTGCCCGGTCCAGCGTGGGGTTCGATAGCGGCGGCCACGGCCGGGCAGTGGTCTGACCAACGACGAGCGCGAGCATGGACCGCCAGACGCTCGAAGGACGCAAGATCGGCGGCCGACGCGTGATCGCTCGCCGGCCCATGCCCATTGCGTCCCGCGCATCCTCGTGGAATCGCCCTGTCTATCACTCGTTCGGCCGTGCGTGCGCTACCTCGAGGTCTCGCAGGACGAAGCCCCCGATCGGATGACGGCGCCATGCCGACAGCTTGCGCGCGTCACACGGCGCGGCGCGTCACGCGATCGATCAGATCGGCCAGGAGCGGTCGGCAGGCCGACGCATCCGGGAAGCAGGCCATCGGCCCGGTCCAGGTGATCGTTCGCCCGTCTCCTTCGATGAGCTCGAGTCTGCCCCGGTCGCGGCGAAGCAGCAGGTCCGACGTTCCGGCGGTGACGGTCTCACCCGGCTTCACGACCCGACCCACGGGCGGCCCGCCCAGGGCGGTCAGCAGCGCCGGCCACCCCCCGAGATCGCTCCAGCCGCTGGTCAGCGCAATCATCACAACGCGGCCATCCCGGGCCTCCGGCTCGAGGACGGCGTAGTCGATCGAGATCGACGGCAAATCCGCGTAGACGGCTCGAAGGGAATCGGCGTCGGCGGCGGCATTCAGGGCGACCGGGAGGACGGTACGGCGGCGAAGCGCGGCCAGGATGGAACGCCTCGTCCAGAGGAAGACGCCGCCGTTCCAGGCGACGCCGGGCTGTTCGAGCAGCTGCTGGGCGCCGGACACACTCGGCTTCTCGACGAAAGCGCGCAGAGGGCGGGCGGCCGCGGCCGTCGAGGTGGCACCGGGTTCGGGGTCCAGGTAGCCGTACTCCACCGACGCGTGCGTGGGAACGATGCCGAGCGTGACGAGAGGCTCGCGGTGCCCGTCCAGGCCGCCGGCGACGCGCTCGGCGGACGCCAGAAGGTCCCGAAATTCGTCCTCGCGCTCGATCAGGTGATCGGCCGGAAGCACGAGCATGACTTCGTCCGGCGGCTGCGAAACCCGAATGGCGGCGAGCGCCACGGCCGCCGCCGTATTCCGGCCCATGGGCTCCGACAGGACCTGACACAGCGGCAGCTGCGCCCGGACCAGCGCTTCGTACCGTACGTCGGTGACGACGGTCACATCGGTGGGTGATATGAGCGGCGCCAGCCGCGTCACCGTCCGTTGCAGCAGAGTCTCCGCGCCGAGGAGAGGCAAGAACGGCTTCGGGCGCTCAGGTGTGCTGATGGGATAGAGGCGAGTTCCGCCTCCGCCGGCGAGGACTACCGCGTACACGCGGCGCCTCGGGCCTCTCGTCGTGCCACGCTCAGAACCCCCGCAGTCCCGTGCTCGTCCGGCGTGGCAGGCCGCGATGGGGACGCCGGCGCAGCACCACCAGCTCGAGGCCGTGGGTCCGGCAGAAGTCCCGTTTCTCCGGTTTGTCTCCGTCCTCGTTGACCACGTAGATATGCGGCCTGATCGATGCGATCTCGGGTTCGGCGTCCATCCAGCCGCTGCCGGTCGAAAGGAGCGCGCGATGCACCGGGCGCATCGCCTGGACCATGTAGAGGCGCTCCGCTTCGAAGTGGAGTGGATGCCCATCGCCCTTGAGCAACCGCACGTTCCGATCGCTGCCGACGACCACGTACAGATGGCCAAGGCCCGCGGCGTCGCGGAAGAACTCCACATGCCCCGAGTGAAGCCAGTCGAAGCAACCGGTGACGACCACGCGGCGGGCGGCCGGGTCCTCGGGAGCCAGGGTTCCTGGCCCAGGCGACGGAAAGCCCGAGACGCCGTCCGCGCCGATGTCGATGTATCGGATTCCGGCCTTCTCGCACGCCCGGCGAACTGCGGTGCCGTTGTCGTTCGGCAGACCCACGATCGCGGCCGGGGGGAGACCGCGGACGGGTCCGGGAATCGACTCGAGAGAGTCCACGACGCCGACGCTGTCCACGAAGCGGAGGTTCGTCACGAAGAACCGTCGCTCCGCCTCGGAGAACCGCGCTCGATGACCGGTCAGCGACTCGACCAGCGAGTCCGACCAGAGCCGGACGTGAACGCTACCGAGCCTCGCAGCCTCCTGCAGGAGGCGGACTTCCCGCGATCCAAGTTGATCGAGACCTGCGACAACCACGACGTCCCGTGGCCGCCCGGTCGAGTCCGGTGGATCGGCCACGTCAGACTCGCACCCGCAGGGTGAAGGACCCCGGAACGTCCGCGTCCGAGGCCACGATCAGATAGCCACCGCCGCAGCCCGAGAACATCGCGCCCGGATACGTCGATTGGTAAGCCGAGAGCAGCCGCTTCAGGTCGATCGTGATCGCCCGATGCGAGAAGGTACCGGGCAGGATCGCCTCCCAGGCCGCCGAACACTCGGCCATCGACGCCCCGAAGGCGGCCAGGTCGCGATCGACGATGGCGTCGAAGCAATCTCGGCCGCTATTTCCGAGGCGACGGATCCACTCGGGATCGAGCCGCCTGGTCTCGAGCGGGTCGTAGCCGGGCGGCCGCGGCCCGACGGGAATGAGATGGAGCACGCGCTCCAGCCAGGCAACCGTCTCCGGATCGGAGGTGGACTCGATGTGGCACGGAAAGGCTCCGCCGTCCACGGTCGCGTCGTAGTCGAGCCGGCTGACACCGGGAATGATCAAGCCGGCCATGTCCTGCGAGCCCGATGGGTGCGGCAGACTCTCGTTCTCGGCCTCGAACAGCTCGCGCATCAGCTCGAGCGGATCCCGGTCCGGTAGCGTCTCGCCCCAGAGGGCACGGGCCACCTGGCGCGTGCCCGTCGCCATGCCGCTCCGGTCCATGAATCGAACGGTCGGCTGCAGAGACACGACCACCATCGATCCCGGCGGCTCGGGGTTCAGGGCGGAGACGAAGGGCTGGTCGATCCAACCACCGGCGAGGGCGACGCGATAGGGCAAACGCCCAACCACGTCGCCGACGGCCTGGGGATCCTGACGACTGCCGTCCGCTGCGGTCCCAACGGTCTGGACCACGATCAGCCCACCGCCACGAGCTTGCCGGCCTTGCGAGCCGCGTACTCGCCCGCTATCCACTTGTACGTGGCGGCCATGCCTTCCCGGAGCGGGGTCCGGGGCTCCCAGCCGAGCACGCTCTCGATGAAGGTGTTGTCGCTGTTGCGGCCCGCCACGCCCTTGGGCGCATCGGGCTGGTAGTGGCGTTCGAGCGTGATTCCGGCGATCCCCTCCACGATGGAGACCAGCTCGTTGACCGAGACCAGCTCGCTCGAGCCGAGGTTGACCGGGGTGGCGATCAGCTTCTCCGAGTGCATGATCTTGTCGATGCCGAGAACGCAATCGTTGATGTAGCAGAAGCTCCTTGTTTGCGTCCCGTCGCCCCAGATGTCGATCTGGTGGCGTCCGCTATCGATCGCCTCGATGGCCTTGCGGCACATTGCTGCCGGGGCCTTCTCGCGGCCGCCGTCCCAGGTCCCGTGGGGTCCGTAGATGTTGTGGAACCGGGCGATGTGGGTCTCGAGCGAGCGCTCCGCCCAGTACTCCTCGCAGAACATCTCGGAGATCAGCTTTTCCCAGCCGTAGCCGCGTTCGGCCATCGCCGGATACGCGTCCGATTCCTTGAGGGCCCGGACCTCGGGGCTGCGCTGCAGGTCGGTGTTGTAGGCGCACGCCGATGAGGAGAAGAAGTAGCGCCGCGCGCCGGCTCGGTAGGCCGCCTCGATCATGTTGGTGTTGATGAGGACGCTTCGCAGGCACTCGACCCGGAATCGCTCGATGAAGCCCATGCCGCCCATGTCCGCCGCGAGGTTGTAGACCTCGGTCGCGCCCTCGACGGCATGGATGGCGTTCGGCTCCTTGCTGAGGTCCATCGAGATGCACTCGACGTCGGGCACGCGCTGGTACCACTCGGGCAGGGGTTTGCGGTCGATGGCGCGGATACGCCGGTATCCCAGATCGTGAAAGTAGCGCGCGAGCGAGCCCCCGATGAACCCGCCCGCTCCCGCGATCACGATCAGATCGTCGGGTTTCGTGTCGCGGGTGACGTCCGCTCCCAGAACCCCGCCCTTGCCGTTGTCCATTTCGAGGAACCGCCTTTCGGGTCGCCCTGGATTGACCCGCCGTACCACCGGCGACAGGCGATACGAGCGGCTCTGTTATCGATATCAGATGGTAACGTTACCATGGCTCGAGGGCAATGACAACCCGCGGCGAAGTGACGGCTTCACGTCCAGCTGGGAGACTGGGGGAGGGGCGCTTGTGGAACCCGAAGCGTCCCTCCCCGAGTTGAAGGAGGAGTGCAGGGCGACGGGCGTGGCGCTGACTTCGGCGCTCGTCGCCGTGCACTCGACTTCCGTGTCTACACGGGCGGCAGCTGTCCGACGAGCGGGAGGATCCGATCGTCGATCTCGTCCTCGTCCTGGCCGCATTCGGTCCGGGCCAACAACCAGGCCTCCGGGTGCTCGACGGTCGCCCCCGGCTCGAGGCGGGTCATGGGGCCGAGGCTTTCGATCTCGAGAATGCCCGAGTCCGTGAACGTCTCGGTGTTGCAGCCCATGTCGGGATAGGCAGCAGTCCGGTCGAACCCATAGCGCTTGACGAAGACGTCTCCCGCCAGCACGTATGCCGCCCAGCCCCTGGCGTTGAGCATCCCGACTTTCTGCTTGGATGTTGCCGCGGGGTCCTGCCGGAGCTGGATGTACCTGCGTCCCCACGTCCAGCGGGGATCGCTCATGTCGGTGAAGTGCCACAGAACGAGCGGCCGCGCCGGCACGAGGCAGTCCGGGTGTGGCCTGAATTCTTCCTGGGGGTAGATGGCATGGCCTCCCGGGGCCATCACGGACAGTGCCCAGGGAGCCAGCTCGATCGCCCACGGGTTTCGATTCGTGATCCGGTGGACCACGCTTACCTGTGCGATCGAAGGCGACAGAGTCACCAGCGTCTCTTTGGCCAGGCCGTTCCGGGTTTCGGCGTTGTGGAGCTTGAGCGTCACGCCGTCCCAGGAGTGGTCGACGGGGAGATTGTCCGGCGCATAGGTTCGCGGAAATACCTCCGGGGCGTGCCAGAGCCTGTGGCCGCCGAAGCTGTGCCACTCATCGCCACCAACGAGCCCGGCGGACTCCGGAAAGACTCTGAAGAGGTTCTGGCCGCCCACGAACCCGAAACGGATGATGCGCGGGCCTACGGCCGTCGTGGCCACCAGATCCACGAGGCCGTTGCTCAGACGAATGCACCCCGGCCAGCCGGCGAATTCGATCTCCTCGCACGCGACCGCATGGCGAGTGTCCGGTTTCGGCCCATCGCCCACCTCGTGAGCGGTCGCGGCGTGCGGCGCGGGAGTACGTCCGACCGCGGGTTTGGCCCTGGTTGGGACAAGGTCGCTCATTGGGTCGGACCCCAGCCTTTCCGCGATTCAGTTGGATCAACTGTCAGCGGGACGACGGTTTCTCCGGCATCGATCTCGAGGTCCGCTCCGTACACCTGGACGGTGACCGGCGGGCCGTCGACCACGTGGAGACGAACGCCTTCCGCGTCCACTCGCACCTCGATCAGGGCGCCCCGGTACCGGATCCGGAACCGGTAGGACCGCCACTGTGTCGGCAGAGTGGGCCCGATGGCCAGGATGTCGCCATCGGTGCGCAGGCCGCCATAGCCGAAAACCATGCTGGCCCAGACGCCGGCGGCGGACGTCACGTGCAGGCCCTGGTCCGTGTTGCGGTTGTAGTTGTCGAGATCCATCCGGGCGCCGTACGAGAAGAACTCGTAGGCATCGTCGAGCTTGCCGAGCTCCACGGCCAGGATCGCGTGCAGCGATGGCGACAGCGACGACTCGTGGATCGTCCGCGCCTCGTAGAACTCGTAGTTCGCGAGCTTCTCGGCCGGCGTGTAGTCGCGGCTGTAGAAGTACATGAGGTTCAGCACGTCCGGCTGTTTGACCATGTCGTAGCGGAAGATCTTTATGTACGCCCAGTTCTTGTAGATCGGGATCTGGTCGGGCGGCAGGTGCTCGAGGTCCACGTGGGGCAGATCGAAGTAGCCGGCGTGCTGCTCGAAGACACCGGATTCCTCGTCTTTGGGGATGCGCATCTTCTCGGCCATGTTCGCCCAGAGGGCAGGCTCGTCCGGCTGAAGGCCAGTCTTCGCCACTGCCTCGTTGTATAGATCGGGCACGCCGGCGCGCATCTCGTCGAGCACCGACAACGTGAACTCGAACGCCTTCCTGGCCATGACGTTCGTGTAGCAGTTGTGGTTGACCATCATGTGGAACTCGTCGGGTCCCATGACGCCGCAAAAGCCGAAGTCCCCTTTCAACGGACTCCAGCCGCCGGCGCTCGCCAGGAACCGGCAGATCTGGAGCAGCATCTCGATGCCTTCGCGGTACAGGAACTCCTTGTCCCGCAGGATCACGTCGTGGTGCCAGATCGCATAGGCGACGGCCAGGTCCGAGTGGATCTCCAGATCGACGTGCTGCCACGTACCCGAATCTTCGGTGCCGGTGATAGTGGCGAACGGGAAGCGGGCGCCCGCGCAATCGAGCTGGCGGGCCCTCTCCATCGCCTTGCCCAGACGGTGGTAGCGATACAGCAGCAGATTCCGGGCGGCGGGCGGATCGACGAACATCATCAGGCGGTGCGAGTAGATCTCGCTATCCCAGAACGTCCAGCCGAAATAGACCTCGCCGGTCATGCCCTTGCACAGCGCGTTCAGGTCGGGGTTCTCGCCGTGGTAGGACTGGTACGTCTGGAAGCTGGAGAAGCGCAGGCCCTGCAGGACGGCAGGGTCGCCTTCGATGTCGATGTCCAGCACGTTCCAGACGCGCGCCCAGGCAGCGGCATGCTCGGCCCTCAAGGCGTCGAACGTCGCGTCGGCGTGGCGCCGCATCAACCCGAGGCCTCGGCCCCACATGAGGTCGACGTCCCTCGTCTGGGCCCACTCGTTGACGACGATCCTGTCCACGGTGCTGGCCACGGCCCGCTCGACGTTCAGAGTGAAGTCGACGCCGATGAACTTGGCGTCCTCCACGGGCGTTGTCTGGATGGGCTGGTCGGCATGAACGGTGAAGCCCGAGAACAGCTGATGGCCGCTCCGCAGCGTCTCGGCCTGGATGGCCCATCCGGCATCGACAGGACCCTTCCGGCGGGTTTGCCAGAAGTTGATGACCTCGCCCGGTCGCGAGCCGCCGCCCGTCTGATCCCAGCCGGCGCCGATCTCATAGTGCGTGTCGAAATCGAGGCCGGCGCGTACCTGGACCGTGCCCGAGAAGTCGAGCGGCTCCAGCACGATGCGCTGACAGCCAACACGCGTCGAATGCATGTCGGTGAAACGGACGAAGGTCAGCTTCAGGTGTTTGCCGGAGCGGGTGTTCCACACGAACCGACGCGTGAGCACGCCCTCGCGCATGTCCAGCTTGCGCGAGAAGTCTTCGAACGACGAAGTCGCGAGATCCAGCTGCTCGCCGTCGATCGACAGCCTCGTGTACAGCCAGTCCACGGCGTTCAGCATGGCCGCGCCCTGGGTGACGAAGCCCTTGAAGAGCTGATCGTGGCGGATGTCCATCATCTCGTAGAGATGGTTGAAGTAGCTGCCCAGCAAGTGGTCGCCGCCGTAGCCTTCCTCGAAGTAGCCGCGGACGCCCATGAACTCGTTGGCCACGGAGAAGACCGACTCCGATACGCGTTGATACGCGGGGTCGAAACCTTCTTCGGCGATCGTCCAGGGGTCACCCCGGAAGTAATCGATCGGCGTTTTTGGCAAGTGCATGGTCAGACTCCGACGAGCAGAACGATCGTGGCGATGGGCGATTGGGTGGCGTGAGATGTGGAATGCATCGGACTAGGAGGCCGCCTCCGCCATCCGGTCCAGCACGTCGGTGATCGTTCCGTTAAACGGACCGGCCCTTTCCATCTTCAGTGAGACGAGCGCGGACGCGAATCTCAGCGACTCCTCCGCGTCGTGGTCGAGCCGGCGGGCCATGTAGGCCGCGAACGTGGTGTCGCCACGCCCGGTCCTGCCGACCACGCTCCGATTGGTGAACTGCTCCCAGTACGTCTTCCCATTCACGCGAGCGAGAACGCCGTCCGCTCGCGTGATCAGAGTCTCAGGTGAACCCCATTCCTCGAACCGCAGAGCGGCCCGCTCGAGGTCATCCGTCCCCGTGAGAACCTTCGCCTCTACGACGTCGAGCTTGACCATGTCCAGGAGGGCGACGAGCTCGGCCTTGTCGGGGACGTCTGCAAAAGTGATGCGGTGGGTGGCCGGATCCACCTGGCGCACGAAGCTCTGCATGTCCGCCGAGAGCCGGTAGCCGCGGGCCTTCATCGCTCGCACGAAGTCCAGGTCGAATTCCTGGTCCGTGATCCCGGCGAGGTGGACCTGGCGTGCGTCGAGATCCGGGATGTCCGGTGGCGCGAACCTGCCGGCGCTCGCCAGCTGGATCATCTCCCGATCGTCGACGTCGCCGCTGGGGTGGATGACCTTCATGTAGGTCGTGGACGCGGCCGGAACCAGGTGGACCGCCACTCCGGCCCGCCTCATGGGTTCCAGAATCTCCTCGTTCTTCCGGGCCATCCTGGTCACGACCGCCACTCGCTTGCCGACGCGTGCCGCCGCCAGGGCACCGCACAGCACGGCGCTGCCCGGCGCGACTTGCGGTTCCCCATCGAAAGGGACCACCTCATCGAGGCACATGTGGCCCACGAATGCCAGATCGCAGGCCATTCGTTCAGACCTCATGGCAACCTCATGAGTCGACGGCACGTCGCTACGCCCCCGCAAGGCTGATCTTGAGCACATACGCGTACTCGCACGGCGGCGTCGCCGGCAGGTTTACCGTGAGGCCCTCGGCACTACGTGACCACGCCAGATCGAGGTCCGATCCGAGCAGCCCGACTCTGACGATCTCGCCGCGATAGTAGGGAGAGTTAGACGCGAGAGACTTGATTTCGAGACGTCCACCCTGGGGCCAGCTCAGTGCGATGGCATAGAGGGTGTCTCCCCTGGTCGTAAACCGAATGTCGCGACTGACAAACGTCGGTAGAGAACCCTTGTAGAGCGAGACTCCGGCGCTCTCGGAGGGACCCTCGCCGTAGACCTTCCAGGGTCGGCTGTAGTAGATGGCCTCGCTGTTGACGGTCATCCAGGCAGCCAATTCGTCGAGAAAAGTCATCTCATCGTCGTCGGGCCGCCCATGGCCGGGCAGCGGTATGTTGAGGAGCAAATTGCCGTTCTTGCTGACGACGTCGACAAGCAGGTGGACTATGTCCTCGGCGGTGCGATACCGATGCTCCTCGTAGATCGACCTGTCGTAGTGGTACGCACCGAGACAGGCGTCTGTCTGCCATGGATGAGGCTCGATCCCGCTCGCCTGAGTCATTTCGAAATCGCGAACCAGGGTGCCCAGCACCGCGGCTGGGACCTCCTTGATGTTGAACACCGCGTCCAGATTGCCGCCGTTTCGACGGAGGTTGGCGTTGTAGAAGTACGCCATGATGTGAGGAGTGAGCTCGGGCATGCCGAGCCAGACACGAAGGTCTCTGCCGAACGCGGCACCGTCGTCGAAGTCCCAATCGCAGTTGTCGTCGAAGTACAGAAGATCAGGGTTGTACTTGTCGATCACGTCCTGGACACGCAGCATGAACTCGTCGACGAAATCGGGGCAGGGGTCATTCTTGCCGTGTGGCCGCCCGTTCAGAGCGCGCGGGTCCATCCCCTCCCACCACTTGCCCTTGCCATCAGCTTTCGTCAGAACGCCATCGTATGCCACTCCGCGGAGCGGACCCGTCGCGTCGCTGCGGTAGCGAACGGGCATGAACTCACGCCAGACTCGCCCAGGTGTTCCGTGATATGTGATTCCAAACCTGAGCCCGTGCGCGCGAGCTACTCGCTCCCAGGTTCCAACGACATCCTTCTTGGGTCCGATGTTGACGGAGTTCCAGGGCTGGTGTTTCGAGTCCCAGCAGTCGAAGTTCCCGTGGTGGTTGGCCAGCGCGACGAAGTACCTGGCTCCCGCCTTCGAGTACAGGCGCATCAATTCGTCGGGATCCCAGTTCTCGCCGCGCCAGATATTGCATATGTCCTTGTATCCGAACTCCGATGGGTGCCCGTACGTCTTGACGTGGTAGTCGTACTGAGAGCTGCCCTGCACGTACATGCCGTGGGCATACCAGTCCCCCTGCTCGGGGACGGACTGTGGGCTCCAGTGAGCCCAGATACCTAGCTTGGCGTCGCGAAACCAGTCGGGGATCCGGTAGGCCTTCAGCGACTCCCAATTGGGGCGGAACGGGCCGGTGATGGGGCCGCCGGCAAAGCTGCCGTCCAGGTAGGTATCGCCCTGACGCAGGCTGGTGGCCTCCGCGGGTTCGCCGGCGCCGGCGGTCCCGAACTTGCTCGGCCGGGACTGGCCCGTCCCACCATTCATCTCTACAGTTCCTCTCCCGTGATGTGTCCAGCCTGGTCGGTCAACGTCGAGCGAGCCGCCCGCCGGCCCCCCACGCCGGCGGAACTCTCGATGATCGCAACCACTGCCGGCGCGGCGGAGTCGCGTTCGGATTCGCGCGAGGTTGGCCCGGTCTCGGCGCTCACCCCTTGACCGCGCCCGAACCCAGTCCGGACAGAATCCAGCGCTGGGCAATGATGTAGATGATGATCACGGGCAGGATGCTCAGTACTACATCGGCGGAAACAAGTGCCCAGTTCGATCCGCCGGCTCCGCTGAAACTCGTGCCCTGGCTGAAGAAGTTGTACACGGACAGCGTCATCGGCCAGTTGTCGCTGTTGTTCAGGAAGTAGAGCGGATTTATGAAGTCGCTCCACACGTTGAGTATGTTCAGGATTCCGCAGGTCACGAGGACCGGCGTCAGTATTGGAAGGATTACTGAGCGGAAGGTTCGGATCGGCGAGGCACCATCGAGGTAGGCCGCCTCGTCGAGTTCGCGAGGCACCGTGCCGATGAACGCATAGATCAGAAACACGTTGAACGGCAGCTGCATCGCCGCGTAAAGGACGATCATCCCGATCTGCGTGTTGATCATGCCGGTCATCTGCATCACCTTGGTCAGGGTGACGTAGTTGGTGGGGAGCGCGATGCCCATGATCAGCGACAGGTAGAGAATCTGATGCCACCTCGTCCGGCGGCGCGCCAGAACGTACGCCGCGAGCGCGGCCACGAGCACGCCCAGGATCGTCGACCCGAAGGCATAAAGGGCGCTGTTGAGGAAGGCGATCACCAGGTTGCCCTGATCGATGACCGTGGCGAAGTTGCTCCACTGCAGGCTCAGCGGAGGTTCCGGGCTCATCGAGTTGGCGTCGGATTGGGTCTTGAGCGCGTTCGCGAAGAGGAGGTAGATGGGCGCGATGGCGATGATTCCAGCCAGGCTGGCCAGGAGGTTGGTGATGGCAGCGCGGAACGAGCGCACCGGTAACATGGCTAGTCAACCTCAGATGGGCGCATGAGCCGCACGACCACGAAGCTCAGGGCGAGACCGACCACGACGAAGACGCTCGACAGCGCCGTTGCGACACCCCATTGGCCAAGCCCGAACGAGTCGAAGACCGTGGTGTAGACGGTGCTGGTGGCGTAGCCCGGCCCACCGTTCGTAAGGACATAGACGATGTCGAACACACGCAGGCCGTATAGAAGGTTGAGCACGGTCGTGACGGCAAGCACGGGCCGAAGGAGCGGCAGCGTGATGTACCTGAACGCCTGCCAGCCCGTGGCGCCGTCGATTGACGCCGCTTCGTAGTAATCGCGCGGTATCGCGACGACACCGGCGATCAAGATGACCATGATGTAGCCGACGCCTTTCCAGGTGTCGACGCCGATCACGCTCCACAGAGCCAGTGAAATGTCCGTCAGCCATTGCTGAGCGAGAAAGCCAAGTCCCGCTGACCGGAGCGCCAGGTTCAGCATGCCGGTGTCCGGATTGAGGACGGACTTGAATACGATGCCTACGGCGACCATGGGGAGCACGGCGGGCAAGTAGATGAGCGCTCGATACAGGTAGGCAAACCGTCGGACGCCGCTGGTGAGGAGCACGGCCAGTCCGAGCGCGATGACGGTCTTGATGGCGATCGTTGCCACGGTGAAGATGACCGTGTTCTCGATCGCGCCGAAATAGGTCCCGTTCGGGTCGAAGATGGTCGCGAAGTTGTCGAGGCCGACCCAGTTGACTTCGCTCGAGTAGCTGTTCCAGTCGGTGAACGCAAACCCGAGACCAAACAGGCTGGGTAGCAGTATGAACACCACATACAGCGCGAGCGCCCCAGCGGCGAACCACGTTGGATAGGCTCTTCTCATGTTCCCTGGCTCATTCCTGGATCCGCCCTCCATTGACGGACGACTGGCGGGGCGACCGGAGCTACTCGTATGGGTCCCGAGGTCAGGTAAGGGCGGAGTGCTTCAGCGCCCTTGTCCTGGATGCGAACAGGAGCGTCCAGGCTCCTTCGATCGCGAATACTCGCTGGGCTGCGTGGCGTGGCTCTTGCGACAGGCCCGAACCGGAAGGGAGCTACTGGCCCTCTTGCGTGACCTCGCGCCGCCCTTCTCGACGTGGCTGGTGGTGGGCAGACCGGTCGGGGGCGGAATTACCCGCCCCGGCCGGTCTGCAGCTACATGTCGGATCGCCGGCTACCTACTTGGACCAGGCCGGGTCCTTTGCGGTAGTTGCTTGCGTCGCTCGTCGCTTGTCGATGGCCTGGAGCACCTGGAGAGGCGTCTCCTTGCCCGTGAACATGGCAACCTCATCCTTGCCGATGTCCATCCACTGCGGGTTCACGTACATGACGTCGTCCTGGAGGACGTTGACGGTCGCGGCCTTGTACTTGTCCATGAAGGCCTGCTGGTCGGCGGTCCACTTGGCCTTGACGCCCGTGAAGTCGAGCGTGGCGAAGGCCGGGGTGTTGTCGATCAGGTACTGCAGGCTATCCGGCTGGGCAAGGAAGGCGAGGTACTGCTTGGCCGCATCGATCTGCTTGCTGCCGGACCAGATGAACTTGGTCGGGCCTGCCGGATGCGTCGGCAGGAGCTGGTTGTCGAGGAGCGGGATGGGGAAGAAGCCGTAGTTGGTCGCCGGAACGGTCGGGAAGTCGGTGCTGATCGCGGTGGGGAGCGTCAGGTTGCTGACGGTCATCGCGAACTTGCCCGTGGTCATGTTCTTTTCCTGATCAGCCACGGTTGCGGACAACGAGCTGTTGCCGAGGTACCCACTCTTGTACAGGTTGTTGAGCTGCGTCATGGCCTTGAGGGCATTCGCATTCGCGGCCAGGGTCGTCTTGTTGGCGTTCAGATTCGCGTACAACCCGGGCTCGAGGCTCTCCATCTGGGCGCCGACTTCGGGGAACCACAGGACATGGTGCCAGCCGTCGCTGATCGGCTCGTAGATCGGAGTGACGCCGAGCGCCTTGATCTTGTCGCAGGCAGCCGTGAACTCGTCGTAGGTCGTGGGAACGCTGGTGATCCCGGCCTTCTGGAAAATCCCCTTGTCATAGGTGACGATCCAGTAGCCGCTGTAGATGTCCCAGATCTCCTGGCCATACACCTTGCCATTCAGGGTCGCCTGGGCAACAGCATTCGGATCTTCGCGCTTCACCCATTCTTCTTTCGACAGGTCGACGGCGTTCTTCTCGACGTTGTAAGTGACCTTGAGGTCGGAGACACCGCTCTGGCCGCCGAAGATGTCCGGGCCCTGGCCCGAGTTGAGCTTGGTGCTAAGAACCTGGAAGTAGTTCGCCGACGGGACGATCTGGTAGTCGATCTTGATGCCCGTCAGGTCCTGGAACCTCAGCGCGAGGGCTTGCTCGGACGGGTACACCCAGCCCTGGCTCTCCAGCACCGTCAGGGTGAGGTTCTGCTTGGTCGCAGCCGGGGTGGGCGTGGCGGGGGCCGGCGTCGCGCCGGGCGCCAGAGTTGGCGTCGGGGCCGCCGTCGGGGAGGCTGTCGCGGCGGCGCCGGAACAACCGGCAAGGACCACGGCCGCGAGAAGAATCAGGGCTCGTTTCATCTACTCCATCTCCCAATTGGAACTAGCTGCTTACAGCGTCAGAGTGGTCTCCGTCAAACCCCTGTGCCGATTCTTCGCATACGCTCCTCTATGTGACGGATGGGGCCGTTCGCTCGCCGGTCCCGTGGCGGACGAGGGGAATGGACAGGCCTTGGTGCTCGCGGCGCGCAGGTCCCGAGACGTGACGAGCGGGTTGGCGCCGCAGCGAATCGAGAGTCGACTGAGAGCGCCGGCGACGTGACCGCTCGGCCGAGCCTTCGGGGTTGGATATCCGGGTGCCGTCCGGGCCGCGAGAGGGCCAGCGCGGTGGTTGCACGCGGCCGGCGGCACCCGATGCTGCACAATGGAACCCGGCGAAGGCCGCTCCAGTGACCGGACCAACGGGGCTGTTCCTCCAATCTCGCCAGGAATGCGGGCGGAAGCTGTGTTACCGTTACCAGAAGTGACCAGGTGGTATGTGTTATCGCTAACAGCACCTGCCTGACCGGGATGGTAACGCTAACAGCGTCGTTGCGCTAGCCCAAATCGCAGAAATCTTCGAGAGGACCCCAAAGACGTGACTACCCTCAACGATGTCGCGAAGCTGGCGGGAGTCTCGACGATGACCGTCTCGAGGGTCATCAACAGCTCCGGCTACGCGAGCCCGGAGGCTCGGGCAAAGGTGGAGCGCGCGATCGACGAGCTCGGGTACATGCCCAACGGTCTCGCGCGCCAGCTCCGGGCGAAGCGGACCAAGACGATCGCTTTGGTGGTGACGGACATCCGCAACCCCTTCTTCACCACGATCGCCGGCGGCGTGGAGGACATGGCCCGCACCCATGGCTATGCGGTCATGTTCTGCAACACTTACGAGTCCGAGGAAGAAGAAGCCGCCTACATCCGCGTCCTGATCGAGCGGCGCGTCGACGGGGTTCTCCTGGTGCCGGCCGGGGGAGCGGGCAACTCCGTGCTGATGCTCCAGACCCGCGGCATGCCAACGGTCGTCCTCGATCGCCATGTCCGCGATGTGGAGACCGACGAAGTCCGCGGCGACTCCAGAGCGGGCGCGTACTCGGTCGTGCGGCACCTGACGGGGCTGGGCCATCGCAACATCGCCATTCTCACCGGCCCCGAGGGAGTCTCAACTTCCACGGACCGCGTCGCCGGTTACCGGGAGGCTCTCAGCGAGGTCTGCCCGGGCGGCGAGTGCGGGCAGGTCCTGTTCGGAGAGTTCAACGAAGCGAGCGGATATTCGATGGCCCGCCGCGCCCTCGAAGCCGATCGCCGCCCCACGGCCATCTTCGCGGCCAACAACTTCATCGCCTACGGCGCAATGCGTGCCCTCCACGAGCTCGAGCTTCGAATCCCGGAGGACATCTCCGTGGCCGTGTTCGACGACCTGCCCCCGGGCTGGGTAGTGGACCCGTTCTTCACAGTCGTGGCTCAGCCCGCCTATCAGATCGGGACCGAGGCGGCGAACTTGTTGTTCGAGCGTCTGGCCGGCGAGGCACCGGAAGGACCTCGCAGCATCATCCTGCCGAGCGAATTGATAGTCCGTCGATCCACGGCCGCACCGCGGCCCGACTGACGAGGTTGGGTCCACCACAGCGATGAAGACCCATTCCAAGAGGCCCGCCCGTTGGCCGCTCCCGAGCGTGCCTTCCGGTCAGGCACCCGTGCTCTAGCGAGGAGCGATCCATGATCACGCCCATGCCCGTGACGCGCAGGTACGTCGGCGACTGGCCCAGGATCGGGATACGCCCGGCGATCGACGGCCGCCGCAACGGCGTTCGTGAGTCGCTCGAAGGCCAGACCATGGGGCTGGCGCGAGCAGCCGCGCAGTTCCTCAGCGCCAACCTGCGCTACCCGGACGGCAGCCCCGTCGAGTGTGTCGTTCCCGCCGACTGCATCGGTGGGGTCGTCGAAGCGGCCCGCGCGGCCGAGCTGTTCCGAGATCAGGGCGTCGGGCTGTCGATCACGGTGACCCCGTGCTGGTGCTACGGCTCCGAAACCATGGACATGGACCCCCTGACGCCCAAGGCGGTGTGGGGCTTCAACGGCACCGAGCGACCCGGGGCCGTCTACCTCGCGGCCGTCCTCGCGGCCCATGCCCAGAAGGGACTGCCGGCCTTCGGCATCTACGGCCGCGACGTGCAGGACGCCGGCGACGCGGACATCCCTGCCGACGTGCAGGAGAAGCTGCTTCGGTTCGCCCGAGCGGGGCTGGCCGCGGCGATCATGCGTGGCAAGTCGTACTTGTCGCTGGGCGGCGTGTCCATGGGCATCGCCGGGTCGATCGTCGATCAAGGATTCTTCGAGCGGTACCTCGGGATGCGCGTCGAGTCAGTCGACATGAGCGAGATCTCGCGGCGCATCGAGGAGGGCATCTTCGACCCCGCGGAGTTCGACCGCGCCCACCGGTGGGTTCGGGCCAACTGCCGAGAGGGCCGGGACCGGAACACGCCCGAGCAGACCCGCAGCCGGGAACAGAAGGATCGCGACTGGCAAACGGTCGTGACGATGTTCCTGATTGCGCGTGACCTGCTCGTCGGCAATCCGCGTCTGGCCGAGATCGGCTTCGGCGAGGAGGCGATGGGCCACAACGCCATCGCAGGCGGCTTCCAGGGCCAGCGGCAGTGGACGGATCACTCGCCCAACGGCGACTTCATGGAGGCGTTCCTCAACACCTCGTTCGATTGGGACGGCATCCGAGCTCCCTACGTGTTCGCGACCGAGAACGACAGCCTCAACGGCGCGGCCATGCTGTTCGGGTATCTGCTGACCAACACCGCTCAGGTCTTCGCCGACGTTCGCACCTACTGGAGCCCGGAAGCGGTGAAGCGGGTGACCGGGGTCGAGCTCGAGGGACGAGCGGCCGGCGGCGTAATCCACCTGATCAATTCCGGAGCGGCGAGCCTCGACGCGGCCGGCGGTCTGTCGCGCGATGGCGCGCCGGCGATGAAGCCTTTCTGGGAGATCGGCGAGGCCGAGGCGGCGGCGAGCCTGGCGGCCACGACCTGGTACCCGGCCGTCACCGGCTACTTCCGCGGCGGCGGCTTCTCGTCGCAGTTCGTCTCCCCGGGCGGCATGCCGGTGACGATGGGCCGGATCAACCTGGTCCACGGCGTCGGGCCGGTGCTCCAGCTGGCGGAAGGCTGGACGGTCGACCTGCCGGACCGCGTCCATGAAACGCTCAACGCCCGGACCGACCCCACCTGGCCGACGCAGTGGTTTGCCCCGCGGCTGTCAGGAAGCGGCGCGTTCCGGGATGTGTACAGCATGATGTCGGCCTGGGGCGCCAACCACTGCGCGATGAGCTACGGCCACATCGGGGAGGATCTCGTGGCCCTGGCCGCGGTTCTGCGCATCCCGGTCAACATGCACAACCTGCCCGAGGATCGGCTCTTCCGACCGAATGTCTGGATGAGCCTGGGCACGGCCGATCCCGAAGGCGCCGACTTCCGAGCCTGTGCGGTTCTCGGACCGCTCTACGGCCGCCGGTGAGTCTGGATCTCGGAGACCGGATGGAACGGTCGCGCGACTTCCTGGCGATCGATCTGGGGGCGTCGAGCGGCCGAGTGCTGGCGGCCCGATGGGATGGATCGAGGTTCGCCCTTCAGGAGGTCCACCGTTTCGCCAACGAACCCGTCTCGCAGATGGGCAGGCTCCAATGGAACGCGCTGGGGATCTGGTCCGAGGTCAAGGCAGGGCTGGCCCGCTATGCCGCCGGCCAGCCGTGCGGAACCGCGACCGAGGGCACGGCGGAGCGGCGCGGAGAGCTCGCGGGCATCGGCGTCGACACCTGGGGCGTCGATTTCGCCCTGCTGGATAGGGTCGGAAACCTGCTGGGCAACCCGTACCACTATCGCGATCGGCGAACTGCCGGGGTGATGGCCTATGCGTTCGATCGCGTTTCCCCGCGTGACGTGTTCCGGGCGACCGGCGTGCAACCGATGCACTACAACACCCTCTACCAGCTCCTGGCGATGGTTCACTCGAAGGATCCCCAGCTCGACGCCGCCGCGACGATGCTCACGATGCCGAATCTGTTCGCCTACTGGCTGACCGGAGTCGCCGTTGCCGAGCGCACCCACGCGACCACGACACAGTGCCTGCAGCCAGGTGCCGGCGGCTGGGCGACCGGCCTGATGGAGACATTGGGCATTCCCACCCGCTTCCTGCCGCCCGTGGTCGAGCCGGGCACTCTCCTGGGCCCCACCTCGGCGGACGTGACAGTTGCGGCGGGCACGCTGGCCGCGCCGGTATTCGCCGTGGCTTCTCACGACACTGCCAGCGCCGTGGCCGCCATACCGGGACTCAATGCCGACAGCGCGTACATCAGCAGCGGCACATGGAGCTTGATCGGGGTGGAGGTGCCAACCCCGCTGATCACCGATGCAGTCCTCGCGGCCGGGTTCACCAACGAAGGGGGCGTCGCGGGAACGACGCGACTGCTTCGCAATGTCGCCGGGCTGTGGCTCGTGTCCGAGTGCCGGCGCCGGTGGCTGCGTGACGGCCGGGAGTATGGGTGGGACGAACTGGTCGCGATGGCCGAGCGGTCTCCGGGGCTGAGGTCCGTGATAGATCCGGACGATCCAGGCCTGCTGAACCCGCCCGACATGCCGATCGCGGTGCAAGCGCTCTGTCGCGCGACCGGACAGGAGCCGCCGGACGGTGTCGGCGCGATCGTGCGCTGCTGCCTGGACAGCCTGGCGCTGAAGTGCCGGGCGGCCCTCGACGACCTGGCCGCGGTGACCGGCCGGCGCCCCGCGACCCTGCGGATCGTCGGTGGCGGCAGCCAGAACCGGCTTCTCTGCCAGCTCACCGCCGATGCCTGCGGTTTGCCGGTAGTCGCGGGCCCCGTAGAAGCCACGGCCTTGGGCAACGTGATGGTCCAGGCCATCGCGGCCGGCGAGCTGGGCAGCGTGGCAGAGGGGCGGGCGGCCGTTTCCGCTTCGGTCCATCTCGACGTCTACGAACCTCGCGGCGGCCCGGAATGGGAAGCCGCCCTTTTCCGCTTGCGGGAAGTTGCCGCACGCGCTCGAACCCAGTAGGGAGGGCCGATGTCAGCCCACGGCGATCTCTTCGAACAGCTGGCCGACGTCGGCCGGACCGCGGCCGCTCACGGGCTCGTTCTCGCGTCGGGCGGGAATCTCTCGGCGCGGCATCCAGGCTCGGACGAGTTCGTCGTCACCGGCACGGGCACCTACCTCGATCGACTGGACGCGACCGCCTTCTCGCTCGTGGGTCTCGACGGCCTGGTGCGGGGCGGGAACCCTGCTCCCTCGAGCGAGTGGAAGCTCCACCAGCGGACGTATCTGGCCCGGCCCGACGTCAACGCCGTGATCCATCTGCATCCTCAGTACACGGTCCTGCTCGACGGCCTGGGTCATCAGGTACGCCCTATCTCGCTGGACCAGGCCTACTACGTGCGATCGATCGGCCGCGTGCCGTATTTCCCATCCGGTTCGGACGAGCTGGCGGACGCCGTGGCTCAGGCATCTCTCGAGTGCAACGCGGTGATCCTCGCCTTCCACGGTTGTTCCTGCCTCGGCGACACGATCGCGATGGCGTTTCGCCGGGCCCTGAATCTCGAGCAGGCGGCGATGACGACCTACCGGTCGCTCCTCCTCGGGAACACGGACCTGACGTTTCCCCCCGAGTGGCTCGACAGGCTGGCCACGGTCTGACGGCGACGCGGCCGCCCAAGCGCGGTCCAGTCCGGCCCGATTCATCGGCGTGAGTGGCTCCGGGAGTCCTTGAGGTCGTTACGGTCGGCTTGTCTCCGCCGAATGAAGGGCGGTGCAGCCCAGGCGCGAGGATGGAAGCTTCACCGCCTGAGTGCGGTCAGCCACGAGCGCCCGCCTACCCTGAGGGTGACTGGGGCACAATCAGGACCGAGCAGGGCGCATGGTATAGGACGGAGCGAGCGACGCTCCCGATGAGCAGCCGCTCGATGGCGCTCTGCCCTCGATGGCCGACCACGATCAGGTCGGCATCCCAGGTCACGGCCGCCTCGACGAGCCTGCGAGCCGGACTGCCGTCCTGCACTTCTTCGTCAACTTGAAGTCCGCCCTTGCGCAAACCGGCCGCGGCCTCCTCGGCGATCTTCCCGTGAAGGGTGTGAAGCTTCGCCTTTCCCGCGTGGTGAGCATCCCCCAGCGTCACCAGCCGCAGCCAGGGATTGGATTGCGGGTCGACGTCGGCGACGCTCAGAACCCGCACCTTTGCGTGGTGAAGGATCGACCACCGGCGCACGATCTCCGTCGCGGCTGCGGCTCCTGCCGAGCCGTCTTCTCCGATCAAGACGCGATCGATCTTGTTGCGGCGTGCGACGAGCATCGGTCGATGGAGCTGCTCCACGACCTCCGCGCAGACCGAGCCGAGTACGGCGGATTCGAAAGGCCCACGACCGCGGTTGCCCAGGACGACCAGGTCCGCGTCGTCCTTCGCGGCCTGATCGACAATCGCCGTCCCGGCGCGGTCGCGTACGACCTGCGTCTCCACCGTGAGATCCGGGGCCGCGAACCGCCGGGCGACGTCGGTGACCAGGCGCCGAGCCTCGGCCGCCATGGCGTCCTCGGTCTCCTGGATGACGTCGGCCGCCATGACCAGGCCTGGCACGCCGTAGATCGCGGCCGTTCCGGGATAGGCAGTGAGCACGTCGATGGTGCTGCCCATCGGCCAGTCCAGGTTCGCCACGAGCGCCGCTGCACGGTCGGATGACGTGGAGCCGTCTACTCCCAGTAGAACTCGCATGTCAGACTCCAATGTCCCGCGTCCCGTCCCGACCGCCCGCCCCGGCCCCCCCGGGGGAGGGCGGGGGGGCGCCCGGGGGGTGGAAGGGGGGGAAAGAGGGGGCGGGTTGGAAAAGGCGTTGCGCGCGGGCCGGACCCGGCGGGGGTTGGTTGGGAACGCGGGGGGGGGCCAGG
>VFSW01002161.1_pt1 | contig 29814 bp, 16 predicted proteins | sample 5358111 | NCBI WGS metagenome assembly VFSW01 (sample SAMN11554181, study PRJNA540505) | mine drainage metagenome | isolation source: sediment from site ElyBrook_90M | place: USA: Ely Copper Mine, Vershire, VT | collected 2017 | reverse complement strand
GGGCTGACGGGTCACGGTGGGGGGCGTGACGTGGTCGAAGGTGCCGCCATGTTCGTCGTAGAGGATGAGGAAGAGGGTGCTTTTCCAGCCCGGACTCTTCGTGAGCGCGTAATAGATGTCCGAGATGAGCGACTCACCTCGGTCGACGGGAAAGTCGGGGTGCTGGCTGTCGGCGAAGTTGCCCTGACCATCGTCGTCATAGGTGGGCTCGATGAAGGTGTAGGCGGGAAGGTTGCCAGCGCGAGCGTCAGTGGCGAACTGGGAGTAAGGAAAAAACTTTCCCTGATGAAGCATCAGGTACTTGTTGGCGATAAGGATAGACGCGCCGTTGGCGTAAATGCGGAAGTCGTAGGGTGTGGTCTCGTCGAAACTCTCGAAGATGGTGTGGAGCAAGAAGGGCGCGTCGATGGCGTCCTGATTAACCGAGCCGACAGAGTTGGCACCGTGCACGAACATGCGGTTGGGGATGGTGGAGCCGGGGACGGCGGAGAACCAGCGGTCGCAGACGGCGTATTGCGTGGCTAGCGTCGTAAGGACCGGGAGAGTCGCCGGGGTGAAGCACTTCATGACGTTGCCAGCGCGAGCGGGATCCTTGGTCAACGTGTAGTAGTCGCGGACGAAGCCGCGCATGTCGGCTGAACCGGTGGTTCCATTGCTGAAAATCTGGGCGGTGACGTCGCCGAAATCGTGGTGGGGATCGGGGGTGAGGTCGTGGACATCGCCAGCATCAGGAGTGACGACGACGTTAGGATCGAGCTCGCTGGCAGGGTAGTTCCACTCATCCCCATGGAGGCCATCGATGGCAGGGTTGAGGGTGTTCATGAACCCCAGCATGTGATCGAAGGAGCGATTTTCCAACATCAGGACGACGAGGTGATTGATCGGGGTCGGCATGGTGGAGCACCTCAAATAGACTCTGCGGGAGCCGAGGCTGATGGGAAAATTTACCACAAAAACTCAGACTAGAGACAATATTTAATGGGCCCCCCAAGTGGTCTCAGCCGTTGCGATTTTGCAAAGGCAAAATCTGACCCAATCCTGATGATGCGAGCCGAAACGAGATGAGACGTTCCTGCGCAGACTACGAGAAACGGCGTCCGCCGAAGCGAACGCCGCTTCGCGGGATGCGTCTCCCAGTTAGAACTCGTACTTTAGCGAGTACTGGAGCTGACGAGCCGGAGACAGGGTCGAGGTAATTTGACCAAAGGTCGACAGCGTGGAAGCCGTTGATCCCGGGGCTGAGTAAGAAGCAATATTGCCCACATTGAACGCATCGATGCGGATCTGGATGAACTGCTCCTTGTACGTGCGGAACTGTTTGAACATCGAGGAATCGACGACGCGGTATCCCGGCGACCGTTCGGTACCGACGTGCGCTGTTCCGAAGGAGTTGGGGAGTTCAGCACCGTACGCGCAAGATCCGTTGTCTGCCGCAGCACAAGGAATCGCACTTGGACCGGTCCCGAACCAGTGCAGCAGCGAGCGGTTCACGACCCGCAGCGGGCGGTACTGGTTGGCACGTGCGCCACCTCCGTTGTTTGAGGCCGAGGCATTGCTGCTGCCGATGGTGATGGGGAAGCCGGAGTACAGAACGGCCTCCATGGAGACCTTCCAGCCACCGATAGCCGAATCGACGAAGCGGTTGACGTGGTCACCGAAATCACGTCCGTGGCCAAACGGAAGTGCATACGTACCGACGAAGTTGGCTGCGTTACGGGTATCGAAGGCCGCTACACCGTAATCGCCATGCGGATTGTAGATGTTCTGCGGGTAGGTGCCTGGACCGTCGACGCCACCAGTACCGAAGTACCCGGGGTTGTTAGTCATGTTCTTCGAGAAGGTGTAATTGAAGGTGAACTCCAGGCCGTGCCACTGGCGCTGGCGCAGTTGGAGCTGCATGGCGTTGTAGTTCGAGTAACCTTCCGCCAATGTTAGGTAAACCTGACCACCCTTGCCGACAAGACCAATGAACGGCTGAGTCGCCGTATTGGTCCCCCCCGGAATTGTCTGCTGGTTGATCGGTTCAGGAATGACGAGATGCTGCGCGACATTCCCCACGTACCCGATCTGGAAGGTGAACCGAGATCCGACGAGTGTCTGGAGGGTGAGGTTGTACTGCTGAATCAACTCGGGCTTGATGTTCGGGTCCCATGCCTCGTACTTGTTCGAAGCGCCAGGAGTAAGCCCACCAACGGTGAAGCCCTGGCTGACACGGATGGGTGTTCCACCGCTCAAGGCCGAAGGTACCGTGCTGCCGTACGAGTACTGAGGAATGAATGGAGGGTTCTGCGTGAGACGCTGCGCAGCGCCCATGCCTTCAAAGTCGTCCGTGATGCCGTAGCCCCCACGGATAACCATCACAGGGCTCATCTGATAGGCAAACGAGAGGCGCGGCATGAACTGCGTGTAGTAGGCGTTGTAGAGCGCGCGGCTGGCGCCGTTCTGGCCGGCAACAAGCAGACAGGCGGGGCAGCTCTGCGGGTTCTTGACGTCAACGTTGACTTCTTTGTTGTTGACTTCATACATGGGCTGGTCATAGCCATAGCGCAGGCCGATGTTGAGCGTGAGCTTCGGCGTCACCTTCCACTCATCTTCTGCGAAGTATGCCGTACGATACTGGCGTTGACCAATACGTCCTGCCGTACCGGAAACAGCCTGGAACTCGGAAGCATCGACGACAAAGTCCGCAAAGCCGTAGCCTCTGCCGTATTTAGGATCTACCGATAGATCCCTGGTGAACACGCCGTTGTAAGCAAACTGACCCATGTTGCCATTGTTGCTGGCGTAGTAGTAGTTCTCCTGGTAGCGCAGAACCTGTGCGCCAACCTTGACGACGTGCTTGCCGTGCAGCCAGGTGACCGTGTCGCCGTAGTCAAAGATGTTGTCGATATAGTTCTGCACGACACCCAGGGTGCCGATGTTCTTTTCGGCGGTGGAGATATTGGTCTCCGTGAAGCCGGGGTAGGGGCTGGCATAGGGGTAGCCAACTTTCGGATCGCTGCCGGCAGGGAAGTTGCCGAAGGGATCGACCGGAATGCCGCTGAGATTACGGATACGCGAGTAGCCGGCGCGGAACTCGTTCTGCAGGCTCGAGCTGAAGGTATGAACTTCGTTGAGAACGCCGTTCCAGAACGGATAGTCATTACCGCCCGGAAACTGGAAGGCAAGCACGGAGACGATGGGCCTGTCGTACGAACCGCCATGCGTGAAGCGCGCCCACATGTTGTCCTTCGGAGAAACCACATAGTCCACGCGAACATCGCCCTGGTTATTCACGGCGGCAGACTTGTTGTATCCGCCATAGTTGTTGGTGTCCGGCGAGTTGGGATTCGTGCTGGCACGGTTCGGCAGCGGATAGAACTCCGGATGTGCGAAGACATACACCGCAACGGGATTGTTGACCGGAATCTGATTGTTCACATACGGCGTAGCTGCCGTGAGACCGCTCGTGGTGTTGTAGAGCTGGATGTACTGTGCCGCAGGAATGGACTGATTGAATTCGTTCGGTGCCCCTAAGAACTCAGAGAAGTCGCCCGTGCGCATTCTGCGCGAAGGCAGCGAGATCACACTGGTTCCGGCCGAGGTCTCGCGAAAGCCCTCATAGTCCATGAAGAAGAACAGCTTGTTCTTGAACACGGGACCGCCGAAGGTGGCACCGAAGAGGTTCTGGTGGAAGACGCCCTTGGCAATTTTGTTGTAGTTGTTGCTCCAGGTGTTTGCCGTGCCGTCCTGGTTCTCGTAGAACGCGTAAACGCTGCCACGGAACCGGTTGGTTCCGGCCTTGGTGACGGCGAGGATTTCTCCGCCGTTCACGTTGCCGTATTCGGCGTCGGGGTTCCCGGTGATGACGCGCATCTGGCCAAGGGCTTCAGGGGCGGGGTTATAGGCGATCGTGTTCTGCAACGGTTCATTGATGTCCGTACCGTCGAAGATGTAGTTGTTGGTCTGCATACGGTTGCCGTTGAAGGACGGCTGGGTGGACGAGGCAAAGGACGTGTCACGCTCTGTACCCTGCGTGCTGCCCAACGAACCGTAGGTCGGCAGGACCGCTCCGGGGACGAACACCGTTGCGGCGGAGAAGTTCTGGCCAGGAAGCGGCATGCTCTCGAGCATATTCGAGGTAATGGTGGTTCCCAGTGAGGCGTCTTCCGTTTGAAGGATGGACCCGGAGTCCGCAGCAACATCAACGGTGGTGGTTACTTCTCCCACTTGGAGTTTCAGGTCGATCCTTGCGATCTGGTCGATCTCCAGCGAAAACGGATGATTGGCCGTGATCTTGAAGCCCGTCTTTTTCACAGAAACAACATAGGTGCCGATGGGGAGAGTTTGGATGTTGTACGCGCCACTACGGTCCGTCACCGTGGTGGTGATGACGCCCGTGTTGATGTTACGGGCTGACACCTGTGCCTCAGGGACGGATGCGCCGGTCTGATCGGCCACGCTACCACGGATGGAGCCCGTGACCGTTTGTGCCCATGCGGCCGTACAACCAAGAACGGTGACCAGCGTCATCACTGCCAACCGAAATGCGAATCGACGTAACTGTAAAAACATACATTGCCTCCCCGTGCCGCTAGCGAAGTGCTCCCTGCCGTGTTCTTGCGTGGGTCTTCAAGCGTGCGAGCCATTTCTGGTCCGTCGGCCTGCTTTGAGCTTGATGCTCAACGGAGATCCCATGCGGTGAACCATTTGTTTCACATTGGTATTTAATTTCAGGATAGATGCGACGTTATTGAAACATTGACCCAGTGTCAAGTCGATTCATGTAATAGGAACGGCGTGCGCGCACTTTCGCTTCGAGCCTGCCTGCGCATCTATTTCCGCTGCGGAAACTGCCATGGCATCGCTCCAGCGTCTCCTTGCCCAGGCCACATTTGTCGCTGGCCTTTGTGCTCCTATTTGCTGGGACGATTTCATTGCCCGGATACAGATGTTTCCGATCACACCAGATCTTAGGTTAGTATGGCTCAAATGTTTTGCATGTCTTTGCCGATCTTCTCCGAATAGCTAACAGTTCGCATATTGATTGTGAGGCTCTAGTCCAGCCTGAATCGATAGCCATCGTGCAGGTCTCCTTGGATCGACTTTCTGCATTTCTACCGGACGCGCGAGGAGTGTTCTGCTATGCGAGCAAGCAATGATGCAATCGGCTCCGGATTTAACTCCGATCTCGAACTTCGTCTGAAGGAACTCAGCGAGAAGCGCCAGCACATTATCCGCCCCGTACTGGAGTCTCCCCGGGAGTTTGTGCTGCTCAACGTACGTGACATGGCCGCGCGTCTTGCCACAGCTCCCGCTACCATCGTGCGTATCGTTCAGGGGCTGGGCTTCCCCAGTTACAAGGCTTTCCAGCGCTATCTCCACGAACTTTCCGTCACTAGCGCCACCATCCTGGATAGCATGCAATCGGTCGGCGTCGCACAGACACCGAAAGTTCTCCGAGGTTCCCGAAAACAAATTCACGAAAACTTGCAGTTCGTCACGGAGCAGGTTGATCTCCACCAGGTGCTGAACATCGCTGTCCGCATCCATGAGGCCAAGCGCACCCTGCTGCTTGGCGGCGACATGGCCTCATGCCTGGTCGAGTACATGGAGTACCACCTTACCATTGCCGGTCTCCCGGTCTCCGCCGCTACTAATCCCGGTCGTGCTTCGCATCTCGTCCGCTCGGCCGGCGAAGAGGATGTCATCATCGGCATCAGCTTCCGTCGCGGCTTGAGGATGACCATCGAAGGCATTCAAAGAGGGCGACAGAAGGGCGCTTACTGCATCGGAATCACCGACTCTTTGCTCTCACCGCTTGCGCGCTTCTCAAACGAACTGGTCATTGTCCCCATTAATAGCCTGTCATTCGCCGCCAGCTACGTTGCCCCAATTGCGCTCATCGATCTCATTACCGCCGCAGTCGGCAACCTACGCCGCAAGCAGGTCGTCGATCGACTGAAAGAGGCCGACCAGGAGCAGAGGCACGGCTATCGCTGGTATCAGGCCGAATCATAGCCACGCATCGAACTGTGCGAGCCAGCACCTCGGGGCGCAAGGAAACGCGCCTCCTCGACAACGACGTCACACTTGACGTGATTGAACGCGCCGTAGCATGGGGATGTTGCCGCAGATACGTGAGCCTCTTGGAGGACACCGCCAGCGATCCCATCTTCAGCTTTTGCACCTTCCTGACTTGATCGAGGAGGTGCAGGGTCTTCCTTGTCTCATCAACACCACCACCAAATCAGGTGGTGGTGCCTGGACCGGTTGAGACCGCCTGCTTTTCGGAAATTTCAGTCATTCACTACAAGCTGACCGTCTACCCTCGATCGTAATTCTTTCCAGGTTCCCGATCCTCATGGAGTGGGCAAAATCCTTTAGAATCGCTGAGCCTGGACTAGCCAAGCAATCGTTACGGTCTGCGCTAGCCAAAGCGGCCCTGTATTGTTCGATGGCGAGATAGTGAAAGGACAGGCCAATGAATCGGAGAGACTTCATAAGCATCGCAGCCGCCACAACGCTCGCGCAGGCTGTACCTTCGCTCGCAGCGCCTCCCATGGCACCGCCCGCACCGGTCAAACCCATGGACGTCGGCCTCCTGATCGCACCCTTTCGTGCTCCCGAGCAGAGTTTCCGTCGAGTACGAGAACTGGGCTTCGACAATTGCTTCCTCTCGCTCGACGACTACATCGGCGGTTTCACGCCCGCAGTCGTCAGCCAGTTTCGGGAGTTGATTGCAAAGTACGATCTCGCCGTCACTGCAGTCGAGGTCGTTGGCCCGGGGAAGCTCGAATGGAACTTCACCGAAGGCCCGTCAACGATTGGTCTCGTCCCGCCTGGGACCCGCGTGGCGCGCATCGATGCCCTCAGACAAGTCTCCGGCTTTGCAAAGCAGCTTGGCATCCTGCAGGTACAGACCCACTGTGGCTTCATTCCTGAAGATCCTTCCGACCCGCTCTATCCGCAGGCCGTCGAAGCCATCCGGGACGTGGCAAGCATCTGCCAGGCCAATGGCCAGTATTTCCTCATGGAGACCGGCCAGGAGACCCCGACCACCATGTCCCGCATGCTTCGCGATGTCGCGATGCCCAACCTCGCGGTCGGGCTCGACACCGCGAATCTCATCCTTTACGGCAGGGCCAACCCGGTCGACGCGGTAGATATCCTCGGGCCGCATGTCCGCAGCATCCACGCCAAGGACGGCCGCTGGCCCACCGACCCGAGCAAACTCGGCGAAGAGGTTCTTATCGGCAAAGGGCTGGTGAACTTCAAAGAGGTCTTCACGAAACTGCATCGCCTGGGCTACGCTGGGGCCGTTACCATTGAGCGCGAAACCTCCGGTCCGCAACAGATCGAAGACGTCCGACAGGAAAAGGTCTACCTGGAAAACATCCTCCGCGATGTTCTTGCGTGACTTCTTCGTCCATCCAGACTGTCTCCGCCGCACCACGCTAAAGCGAGGTCAAATGAATCGTCGCCAGTTTCTCCAGACAGGGTCCGCAGCCGCCTCGGGCCTTCTCCTTTTGAAGCCCAGCACCGCTTTCGGGTACCAGGCAAACTCCGCCGTCCGTCTCGGTCTGCTTGGCTGCGGCTCTCGCGGCACTGCAGTCTCGACGTCGTTCTCGCAGAACACGACCGCGCAGGTGGTAGCGCTCGCCGATCTCTTTCCCGATCAGCTTGCCGCAGGCCGCAGCCACTTTGATCAGCTCAACGCGACGCTGGGTCGTCAGCCCATCAGGAGCAAGCTGCTCTTCCACGGCCCCCGGGCCTTCGAGCAACTCGCCGCCTCGCCCGACATCGACCTGATCCAGATCTCCACGCCGCCCTTCTTCCACGTCCAGCATCTAGAGGCTGCCGTCGCCTCCGGCAAACACGTCTACTGCGAGAAGCCTATCGGCATCGATGTCGCGCAGGCGCGGCAGGCGCTCGAAATATCCAAACGTGTGAAGCCCATGCAGAGTGTCGAAGTCGGCTTCCAATGCCGCAGCGCGCCGCCGATCGCCGCCATCGCCCAGAGGATTCAAGCGGGCGCCCTCGGCAAGATCGCCTCCGTTTCGGCGAACTATAACGCGCCCGCTTCGAAGGAGAAGTTTCGTCAAGGCGCATCCGCCGACGAGCTCCGGCTCCGTAATTGGCTCTGGGACCGCGCTCTCTCCGGCGACATTCTGGTCGAGCAAAACATCCACATCATCGACCTCTGCAACTGGCTCCTCGGTGCTCATCCCCTGAAGGCCACCGCTACCGGAGGCCGCAACGTCCTCACCCATGTCGGCGACTGTTGGGACAACTACCAGGTGGACTTCGTCTACCCGGAGGATGTGCATCTCTCCTTTTCGTCCACGCAGTTTGGGGACTATGGTGGCTTCGATGCTGGCCTCCGTCTCTATGGTGCCACTGGCTCGGCCACCGTACCCTACTCAGGCCCCGTCCAGATCCTTGGCGCGCAGGCATGGACCTGGCAGGACTCTGCAGCCAGCCCCACCGCCGACTCCGGCAAGCTTGCCGCCAACGGTAGCTTCTCCGACAACCTGGCCTTCGCCGACCGCGACAAGGACCGCACCTTCATCGAAAGCATCACCTCAGGTCGTTCCCATAACCAGATCGCCGCAGGCGTCGAGACGTCGCTGCGCTGCATGCTCGTTCGCTCCGCCGGGTACCTGCAGCGCGAGGTGACCTGGGATGACCTCCTCCTCCACGGTGAAACTTACAAGCTAGGCATGGATCTCAACCAATTCGCGTGAAGCCTTTCTTCCAGGAACATAGGATGGCACGGTATCGCGTGGATATTGTCACAATCAGCCCATAAGAGCTCTGTTTTTGTGGCACCTAACATGTGAGTAGCAATGATTTATCAGGATTTTCGACGTGAGTCCCTTGGCAATGCAGCAAGCCAAGGCGGAATCTCCGTATTGGAAATTCGTTCCCCAAAATCAAAGCTCAAGAGGCATGTGAGCACAGGGCCGGTCTTCCCAGTTTGGAAGGGACCTCTCACCTTATAGATGGTAGACCTAGCAAATCGTTTCAAAAGCAATCCGATTCTCAGCCCGGCCGACATTCACCCGAGCATAGAAGGCATGGAGGTAACCTGCCTTCTCAATCCTGGCGCCTTCAGGTTCGATGGAAGGACATGGCTCCTGTTGCGCGTCGCCGAACGCCCCGTGCAGGTACGTGGCAGGACCTCGTTCCCTGTTTTGAGCGAAGGCGGGAAGCTGAGGATCCTGGACTTCGATAACTCCGATCCTTTGCTCGATCTCACTGACCCTCGCATCGTTAAATACGCAGGACGCGACTACCTGACAACGATGTCTCACCTGCGTCTTGTCTCAAGCACGGATGGCATCCACTTTTTTGAGCCCGCTGCCACTCCACCCATCCTTGGTCTGGGAGAGCTCGAAACGTTTGGTATCGAGGACTGTAGAGTCACTCAATTGGGTTCGCAGTATTGCCTGACATATACGGCTGTATCTGAGAACGGCGTGGGAGTGGGCCTCAAAACTACCTCAGATTGGGTGAGTTTCCGGAACCACGGAATGATCCTTCCACCACACAACAAAGACTGCGCCATCTTCGAGGAGAAGATTGGCGGCCTCTATTACGCTCTGCATCGCCCTAGCAGTCCGGAATTGGGCGGGAATTACATCTGGATCGCAGAGTCTCATGACCTGATTCATTGGGGCAATCATCGTTGCATCGCGCACAGTCGCCCGGGCTCCTGGGATAGCGCTCGCGTCGGAGCTGGCGCTTCACCTATTCGCACCGAGCGTGGATGGCTTGAGATCTATCACGGTGCCACGGCGGAAAGCCGGTATTGCCTTGGAGCAATATTGCTGGACCTCGACGAACCCTGGAAGGTCATAGCCAGGTCGCACGCTCCGATTATGGAACCGCTAGCGGACTATGAACGCACCGGATTCTTTGGAGAGGTTGTGTTCACTAATGGACATCTCCGCGACGGAGACGAGCTTACTATTTACTACGGCGCGTCGGATAGTGTCATTTGCGCAGCACGCTTTTCGATATCTGAAATCTTAAGCTCGTTGCTCAATCACAAGGTGGCCAAGGCATGAACTGGCTATCCAAGGAGTATCAGCTTTTCCGATCCTACCCGCGGGACATGCGAGTGCTGTTGATCACAAATATGATCTATGCGCTCGTTCTTCCAGTGATTGAAATATTCGTAGCCGCCTATGTCATGCGGAATTCCCATGACGTCACCAAGGTAGTCACCTACCAACTGGCGATTTATGCTGCGACACCTTTGGCTTTTCTGATCAACGGATTTCTCCTTGGTCGGACAAGTGTCTATCGCTTGTACTCTCTCGGAATGCTGCTTAGTGGGGCTTCCATGTTAGTAATGATGTCGTCGACAGTAATTACCCCTTACCAGATTGCAGCTTCTGGCCTCTTGATGGGGTTTGCGACAGGTTTGTTCTGGGCCAACCGCGGCTTCCTCGCACTGTCTACTACTAACGATCAAAACCGTAACTACTACTATGGCCTCGAGACGTTCGTCTATACGATCACCTCCGTGGTGGTGCCAATCGCTATTGGATGGTTCATCGAGGGGACAGCCAGGAATGGATGGTTTGGCGGAGTACGGAACGAAGCCTACCATATCGTCGCAATCGGCGTTTGCCTCCTGACGATCATCGCGTCAGTCATCATTCATCGCGGAGACTTCACGAATCCCCCGAAGACTCGATTTATCTACTTCCAATTTCATCCCCTCTGGTACAAGCTGCTCTCTCTCTCGGTATTGAAAGGATTAGCTCAGGGATATTTTGTTACGGCGCCCGCCATGCTCATTATGATGCTTGTTGGTCAGGAGGGCGCCCTCGGAACCATCCAGGCCGTTGGCGGTTTTATCTCGGCGTTTGTCTTATACGCCATTGGCCGGATGGCTAAACCGCGCCATCGAGTCCTAATCTTTACCGTCGGCCTTGTGCTCTTTGCCCTCGGCTCGCTGGTGAATGCGGTGATGTTCAACGCGATCGGAGTCCTGATATTTATGGCATGCCTCCTCTTGGCAAAGCCATTGCTCGACATTGCCTATTACCCAATTCAGATGCTGATCATCGATATCGTGTCGCGCATAGAAGGACGAAATCAATACGCGTACATATTCAATTGTGAGTTCGCGCTATTTCTCGGTCGTCTTCTGGGATGTGGCCTCTTCATCGTCCTCGCTCGTTATGTCTCCGCCGTAGCAGCACTCAAATATGCCTTGCCGATCGTTGCCGGAATTCAAATGCTATCGATCTGGGCATCCCGTTCAGCCCTATCAGATCCAGCAGTAATGAAGGAGGAGAGAACTCAAGCGCTAACTCCAGACGTTATTCTGCCATTGCCCATCTAGCAAATGGCAAATTGAAGACACCATTATTGAAGAATAAACAACAACAACTCAATTAGAGGGAATGCCAGTGAAACCTTGGAGAGATTTACAAAACAAGAGCGTCTATATCGGCGCCGTGCTGCTCGCTATCATGTCTTTGGTTCAACCAGTGACATTACTAGCTCAATCAGCCGGTACTTTGACCGGAACTGCTACAGACAGTGCTGGCTCAGTTGTTCCAAACGCGTCCGTGGTTCTGACCGAAGTTAGTACTCAGACAAAATATAAGACGGTTACGAGCCATCAGGGTATATACACCTTCCCTCGCGTCGCTCCGGGTACCTACGACCTGCTTGTCGCAGCCAGGACCTTCAAGCAGTATGTGCAATCAGGTATTAGGATCGACGTTGGCCAAACGGTCACAGTAAATGCGTCCCTGGCTATAGGCGAGGCCGATCAGACGGTAACCGTTAACGCTGATGCATCTCAGTTGCAAACAGAATCTTCAGATATCGGAACATCCATCTCACCCAAGATGCTCGAGGATCTACCTCTTTCCTTTAGCGGAACAGTGCGCAACCCACTGCAATTTATAGCACTCACTCCGGGCTACGCAGGAACGGTCACCACCTCCCCGACTAGCCCTCCTTCGGGGGCCTTCAAGCTCAATGGTGGTCAACAAGACGGTGCGCAGGTCATGCTTGACGGCGCGAATCTGAATCTCATTTCGGCCAACATGCAGGTGAACTATGGCGTGAGCGTCGAAGCTGTCGCTGAATTCAAAGTTGTAACGAGTACGTTCGATGCGGAATATGGCAAGGCTAGCGGCGGTGTGGTCAATCTAGTTACCAAGTCCGGAACAAACACGCTCCACGGCGCTGTTTATGACCTCTTGAAAAATCGGGTGCTCGACGCGAATAACTGGCTGAATGACTACAACGGCTCGACGAAGCCGATCGATACACAGAATGACTTCGGTGGCATCGTCTCGGGCCCGGTATTTATTCCGAAACTTTACAACGGAAAAGATAAGACCTTCTTCCTGTTTAACTATGAAGGCTTCCGCTTTGACACGGGTGGCGTTTCCGTCCAATCCGCACCCACTGCGGCCATGATTAATGGCGACTTTTCGTCGCTTCTCACCCCTGTTACCGTCAATGGAAACACGTTCCCGGCTCATATTCTGTATGACTACAGGACTTGCACCGGTGCGAATCAAGGGCAAGCATGCCAGCCATTTCCTGGCAATATCATTCCAGCCGATCTGGCGGATCCTGTCTTCAAAGCTGCTGCTGCCGTAATGCCGCAGACTACATCGACTAGTCCTTACTTCAATACCACCGTGACATCGAAGAATCCCGTGAGTGCGAACCTATGGGAGATACGCATCGATCAGAACATAGGAACACGTAACAAGATTAGTGGTAGCTATGACTACGATAATGTTCCCAACGAAGTTACCTCGAGCCTCGGCCCGCTGCTAACAAGCGCCACAAATCAGAAAACCCATTATGTGCGTCTTGCCTATGACTACACAATTTCACCGGTAGTTCTGAACCATTTCAATTTTGGCTTTACCCGACGGTTCAGACAAGAAGATAGCGGTCTAGGCGGGTATGGAGGAAATTGGTCCACAAAATTGGGCCTTAAGGGTGTCGACAACGTGGTCTTTCCGAGTTTCAACTATAACTATCCGAACGGAGTCAATGTCCCGAGCGATGGCGCGAATGAATTTGCCGACAACGCCTATCAGACAGACGATATTGTTTCGTGGCAGCACGGACGCCATAGTTTTAAATTCGGTGCTGAGTATCGCCCCGGTCAGTTCAATATTCGCATTCTGACGGGAACGTCTGGTCAATTCAACTTTGGATCGGGTCCGACTAGTTCGTCCACCGACACAAACTCTGGATTCGGCTTTGCCAGCTTCTATCTTGGTTCAGCATCCAATGCGTTCATCGCATTACCCGAGACGCTCGGCTGGCGATCGAAATATATGGCGGGCTTTATAACGGATGACTGGAAGGTGTCCCCGAAGCTTACAGCAAATCTTGGTCTACGCTATGAGATTACGCTGCCGACCACAGAAGCCCACAATCAGATGTCGTATATGGATCCGACCCTTCCTAATCCGGGTGCAGGAGGCATTCTCGGAGCCTATGCCTTCTCTGGAACCGGGCCGGGGAGAACAGGACAATCTACTCCGCAAACCACTTTCCGCAAGGCAATAGGTCCGCGGCTCGGGTTTGCCTACGCACTCAATCCAAGCACGGTGATTCGCGCGGGCTACGGAGTTTACTTCTCGAATCTGAGTGTCGGAGGATTTGCTGAAAACGATAGCCAAGGATTCGCCGGAAACTATACCTATCCGAATGCTGCGAGTCCGCAGACTCCCACAGTTGTCCTATCTCAAATATCGGCGTACCCAGGTAACCTTCCTCCGTTCATCGAGCCGACTGCACAGAATGGAACAACGCCAACGATGATCTTGTCTAAGGTCGCAAGGCCCGGCACGATCCAGAATTGGACATTGGATATACAACAGCAACTGCCTGGCAAGTTTTTAGTGGACGTGGCATACGTCGGAGCGCATGGGGATCATCTCCAGGCATTCATGCACGATCCTAACCAGGGAAACCCGGCAGACCAGTCAAGAGGAGCTTGCCTTGAAGTTCAACTAGCGAACCAAGCCGGTAACCCTGCCTGCGCTGGACAAGCAGTGGTTGGCTCGCCCTACACGGGCTTCAGCGGAACGGTTTCGCAGGCTCTTCGTCCGTTCCCGCAGTATGCCAATGTCAACGTCGACTCAGCGACAATGGCCGATCCGTTTGGTGACTATACCTTCAATGCCTTACAGGTTCAGGTTACCAAGCGCATCTCCTATGGGTTGACGGTCCTTGCCAATTACAGTTGGTCTAAGAACATCACAAATGCAGATTCGGAGTATCCCAGTCAAGCGGCTTGGGAAGGTAATGGCGCCTCGGGAGCTTTGAACACATACAACCTCAAAGTAGAGAAAGCCGTTAGCCAATTCAATACTCCACAGCGTGCCGTTCTTAGTTACACCTATGAGTTACCCTTCGGCAAAGGCAAGCAGTTTCTGAGTCGGGGTGGTATTACAAATGTGATTGTCGGAGGCTGGCAGATTGCAGCGGTTCAGACCTACCAGAGTGGCACGCCACTCTCGGTGAGCTCTCCTAACTGGGATTCCGGTATCTTCGCGGGAAACCTCTGCTTGGGCTGCAGTCGCGGGAACGTTGTTCCCGGTCAGGACCCCAACGGTCTAAAAGGTAAGTTCATCTATGGGCAGAGTAGAAGGTTGAACCCTGCTGCATTCACAACCGCGCCAAACTTTACATTCGGCAATGCTCCACGATCGCTTGGTGTGAGTGAACTCGCTACCCTGAATGAGGACGCAAATTTCTCGAAGACGATTCCCATGTTTACCGATAAAGTTCAAACGGTGTTTCGAATGGAGTTCTTTGACGTCCTCAATAGACACAGGTTTACAGGGTTTAATACCTCTGCTGGAGATCCTGGATTTGGCCAGGCCAGTGGTGCAACCGGCCCACGGAATATTCAGGCAAATTTGAGAGTAACCTTCTAACAACGTACATCCCAGACCCTCAGCCCCTCCTCTATGGAGGGGCTGAGAGTTGAAGACCGGACTTACTGACGGACAATGCACAAAGCGCGCTACCCCCCGATCGTCTCTCTCGCAAGGAACGCAGTGGCCTCCTGTTGTCTGATCATTGTTGCCCAAGCGGGCGTTGGACGAGCGCAAGAACTTTCTCCTGAAGTTCGTCAACACTTCACGGCCGCCCGCCAGGCACAGGACGCCAACAATTTTGAGAGAGCCGCACACGAGTACCTGGCGGTTATCCATCTTCAGCCACGTTTTGCTGAAGCCTACACCAATCTTGGCCTTATCTATTATGTGCAGGGAAATCTCCAGCAATCAGCCGCGGTCTTACAGGAGGGTTTGCGGATCAAACCTGCTCTCGTCGGAGCCAACCTCTACCTTGGTATCGACTACATCAAGTTAAACCAGGCGGATAAATCGATACCATTTCTCAAACATGCGGCTCTGCTGGATCCAGGAAACAAGGACGCGCAAAGTTGGCTGGGGACGGCTTACTGGGATGCGGGTCAACACTGGGCCGCATTACAGCAGTTGCGTCAGACTGCGATCAGCTTTCCCAATGATCCCGATATTATGTTTGTGTTGGGCGAGACCTACCGCAAAATTGCCGATCAAGAGATGCAATCCGTAATCCGAAGCGAGAGCGGAACAGCTTACGTTCACCAGATATATGGAGATATTTACCTCGACCAACACGCCCTGACGAAAGCAGAAGGACATTACCGGCGGGCTTTGGATCAGGACCCAAATCTCACGAATATCCACTTTTGCTTAGGCGAAGTGTACCTCCGTCGAGATGAACTCGATAAGGCCAAGGATCAGTATCTTTTGCAGTTGCACTTGGATCCTGCGAACGTGCCGTCGAAGGCCAGACTAGCTGAGATCAGTCTCCTAAAGGGTGAAATTCAACCCTCCATGGAGATGCTAAAGGCGGCCATCGCTCTTTCTCCTGAGCAGACTGCAAGCGCACTCCGTGTGCCCCCGTCATTTGCAACAGGTGATGAGTTGTTTAATGACGACATGCTGGGACGATTGCACAACGCAGTTCCGGCTCTCGAACAGGCGCAGCCCGGCCCCGCTCGAAGTCTGGCATTGGCGACCGTTGCCGCGAGACTCGACCTGCCGGATGTGTTCCAGCAGAACTGGACGCAGTTTCAACCTACTGTTCAAGCGAAGTCTCTGGGAGTAAATTCATGGGTAAGAGCCAATGAATGCTTCGAACGCCAATCCTTCAACGATGCAGAAAGGGAGATCCATTCCTGGCTCGCTACGCATCCGCAGGACTTCAAGGCGCAGTATCTCGAGGCGCGAATAGATCACTATCTTTCCCTCTCAGTCTTGGATCGGCTACTCAAGTCCTTTCCGGATTCCGCTCGATCTCATCAACTCCTTGCCCAAACATTTGCGCAGCGCGACGAAGATGGCAAAGCCATTGCGGAATATCAGAAGGTCGAAGAATTGGACTCCACCCTTCCCGGAATACACTTCGCAATCGGCCACTTGCTTCTCAGGGATCAAGATTTCGATCATGCAGCTGTACAGCTTAGCGAAGAGCTAAAAATCAATCCTTCGCACCCTGAGGCGAATGCGGAGATGGGGATGCTCCTAATGGAGCAAGGCCACGACGAAGAAGCTGTTGAATACTTCAAAAAAGCAATTACTTTTCAGCCAGACTTATGGATTGCGCATCAGGAATTGGGGAAGGCCTACTATGTGCAAAAGGACTATGAAAAGGCTCTTGCAGAATTGAAGTTAGCGATCAAGGATGACCCCGACGGCAATGCACACTACCAACTTGGAATGGTCTATAAGGCGATGGGTCAACCGAGCGACGCGAACCGGGAGTTTGACGCCTCTCGGAAGCTTAAATCGGATCTCCTGTCCCAGGCTAAGCTGCAAATTCCCGAGGGAACAAAACAGTGATCAAGTTCAATCGAGGATTGATGCTATTGCTGATCGTGTTTGGGCCAAGGCTGATTCTGGGCCAGGACGTCCACCTGCAGCGTGGACTGGAATTGTTTCGCCAGCAGCAATTCGAAGCGGCACTCCAGGAACTCACAAAAGCTCGACAGTCCGAACGGCCTAATGCTGTGATTGAGAACCTCATTGGAATTACAGATAGTAAATTGAACCGAATTACAGAAGCTAATTCCCACTACAAGGAAGCAATTCATCTAGATCCCAAGCTTCCCGCTCCGCATAAGAATCTTGGCTTTAACTATCTGACGGCAGGTAACTATGCCTTGGCCGAGCAAGAGCTGAATACTGCCTTGTCATTGAATGAGCAAGATCCGTTTATTCACTATTATCTTGCGAACCTATATCTTGCGACATCGAGGGATCGGGAGGCTATCAGGCAACTGGATCCTGCCCGATCTCTTCTTCTGAATGATCCCGATAATGAATTTCTGATGGCCAAAGCTTGCCTCAACTCGAATGACGCGGCCGAAGGGCTTTCCCTGATTGAGGCCATGGAAGCCCGCTCTCAACTCTCGGTGGATCAGACCTACGAGTTGGCAGTCCTTCTGGAGAAAGTCCACCTGTTTATGGAAGCGACTCGTCGCTTTGAAACCGTTGTTGCGGCGAGGCCCGGCGCGTGGGAGTACAAGTATGACCTGTCGATTGCATGCCTCAATGCGAATCATCCAGATAAAGCGATATCAGTCCTTGAGCCATTGGCGATTGAGCGACCGGAGAATGCAGCCGTTCTTAGTTTATTGGGCTCAGCCTATGAAGCTGCGAACCAACTACCTCAGGCTCTCGACGCATATCAGAGAGCGGTCAGTGCTGATCCACAGAACCCAGATCGATATCTGGATTACACCCGGTTGCTCATGGATCTCGATAGAAATGACGAGGCCACTCGGATAGTCGAAGAGGGAATCCAGGGAGCTCAAGACGCTTACGCGCTCGATATTCGCTTAGGCGTATTGCAAATGAAGAAGGGAAAATATGACGACGCCCGTACGTCATTTAATCACGCAATAGAACTGCATCCCCAAATTCTGATCGGCTATATAGCGCTGACTAAGACCTACATGCAACAAGGACGCAATGCCGAGGCATTCGATACTCTCACCGGCGCGCGTGAGAAGCTTCCACAAGACGCCACACTCGAATACTATTACGGGCTCGTCGCCTTGAGGTTGGGTAAAGATGCGCAAGCGCTCATCGCTCTCATGAATGCTGAGCGTCTTGGTCCTGACGTCGTCGGACCTCACTACCAGCTAGGCCAACTCTATTTCCAGACCAACCAACTGCAAGACGCTCGAAGGGAGTTTGAAAGAGTCGTCGTGCTTGCACCGGACTATAGCAATGCGCGTTACCAACTGAGCAGAATTTATGCGCGACTTGGAGACACGGAAAAGTCGCGCCAGATGGCGGTAGATACTGCGCGACTCATGCAAGAACAGAGAGAGAAGGCCATCGCACTCCAGCGAGAACGCCTAGGTGATTTCAAGGCTCCAACGTCTACGCCTGCTACCCCCCAGTAGGCTGCCTGGGCGCTAACTGAGTCCGCTCCCTATACCCCGGATCCATTGAAGGCTTGCGCAGCCCTGCCACTTCGAGTGCCTGAAGAACGAAAGAATTCCAGGCGAAGACTCGATGCGATCCGAAGAATGGATTCTTCGGATCTGTTGCCAGATACTCCTGGCTCGTTGGGAAGTTTTCATCTGTATGGATCTCAGCCCAGAGGCGGTTTGCAATCGCGTGATCCGCGCGCTGCCAGCCATGAACCTTGCCCGTCACATATCCACAGATTTCAACCCTCATCCAACTGCCACCGTTATAGTACGCTCCATCCATCGCGTGATTTGCATAACTGGCAGCGTAGGAGTCGCTTACCATAGGGTGCCATGATTCCGTGAAGAAGCTGCCCTTTTTGTGATCTGCAGGCAGACCGATAAAGATAGGCCGTGCAGAGCCGCCCTCCTCAGGGTAAGGGCAGTTGCTGTTCGGTAACATGACTGGAATATGTTCAAGATGACTAACGACCATTTCATCGGTCAGGATTTTGCGCTTGAACAGCCAGAGTGAAAGGAACTCAGGGAATATATCGGAGAAGCCGATCGCATCGGTTATATTTCGCGCAGGGTAGAGGAAACCGCGGGCTGAGTCGTAATAGCTTCGATACCCATCCTCTGCTTTTGCAATATAGCTATCTGATATAGATTCGCTTAACTGCGGAATTGTTAGTTCACGAATAACTCTGAGGAGAATGGCGAGTATTCCCTGGTTCTCGCAAAGAATGCTGGTGCCTTCCGGGTATTGAATCACGTCGAGTTGCCCGATAACAAACTTCGCTGTGCAGATGCCTTCGCGCTTCGGATCGTAGGTCGCAAGGCAGTATTCTGCTGCGAGCCGTATTTTATCTGTCGGCAGCACGGTTCCGAATCGACGGCGATTAAGTAGTGCCCACATCAGCCAGAGCGGCGTAGAGTCGTTCGACTTGCGTTCCAGGTTCGCAATATTCGGCTCCACCAGGGTATTGATCGCACCGTCAGCACCCTGGTTGTCGGCCCAGAGCATAAAGACCTTTTCGTTCAATTCGGCGTTATGAACTCCGTTGAGAGCGTAGAAGCTGTCACGCAGATACATCTCGCCAGCGGCCGAGTACCAGATGCTTGGAGCCAGCATTGGGCGGAAATCCTCCGCGTCAGAACTCCAACTCAGCATCATGACGTCTGCATAGAGGACCTTCTCTGTTTCGCCGCCCGTGAACCCGAGGCCGTCAGCGAGTTTGAGTTGGCTGGCAAGTCGATACCCTCCAACCGTATCGGGGACGGCATCGCTTGCGAAGATGAAGACGGTCTTCGTTTGTGAATGGTCCATCTCCAAGCGGTGGTACGGTTCGCTCTTGCTTGCGACACGAGAAAGCTCAATGTCTCGGATCTCAAATGACGGTAGTCCGGCTTTGCTGTTCCCGCGCACGCCTTCTCCGAGGAAATCGGGAAGCCCCAGGACGATGGCGGCCTCGGTACCTTGCAACGTGGGCACCACAAAAGAATTGCGAAACTCTGTGAAGATGGATGGAGAGGCCGGAGTCGTATCATTAAACAAAGTGAGATCCCCGAGCTTCTGGAACTGGTCGTTGGTATCCCATGCGTGGATCGAAAGCGGAGTCGATGAACGATACTTCAGACGTAAGGAGAAGATTTCACCTCCCTTCGCTCCAAAGGGAAGGAGCACGTAGTCTTTAAGCGATTGTGGCGATACCTTTACGACACCGTCATTTTCCTCAACGTGAATATCGCCCTGCCTATTCCACCGTGAGGCTTCGGGGAGCTTGATGGGTGTGCGGGAATGCTCTCCAGACATCTGGACCGTAGCCTCGCCGAAAGTTTGTTGGATGAATGCGCCGCTCTTGACACGCTCGTCGGGTCTCGGCAGGAGGTAAAGATTCAGATCCAGAATTCTGGTCGGCGCAGGTTTGACGGGTACTCCGTCGCGCCGTATCACGCGGCCCCATTGATTGCGATAGCCGGAATCAGTCAGCAGCCCAACCGTGACTCCATTCTGCGTGCGGAAGCCGGCGGCAGGAAAGTATTCATGCAGCGCGCCTCCCTTGCATTCTGGATGATCAAAGCTCCAGAGTTTGGCCTGCTCGGCTTCGGGCTCCAATCGATTGGAGAGCTGGTAAAAGAGCATGTACATATCCGACTGATGCAACTGAATGGTTTTCTTCACCACTTGCAATGGCAGAACTTGGTACATTACTTCGGCAAAAACCGTTGTGCGTAAGTTGGGGAGAAGAATCTTGCCGACGAGACTTACCTTCTTGCTGTCTCCACTCCAGGAAGTGGCTCTCCAGTCGGTGGTGTGATCCTCAAGGCTCCTTTCGCCATTTTGAAAGGCCGCGGAGAACTCTCCTCCCTGATTATGTCGACCGATGAGCCGGCCATCGTACAGAAGTGTGACTCCATATCCACGTTGAGGATCACCCACCACTTGGAGAGATAGAGCGCCGTGGTCTCCTCGAGATAATTGTGTAGCGTGCAAGGATCGCGGCAATAAGGTTGCCGAGCTCGTGAGTGCTGAGAGGGCGATAAATTTCCGGCGGTTCAGTGTTCCTCGTCCGATCACGTTCGTCAATGGTTCCTCGTTCTAACTGATATGAATTGTCAGATCCAACGTTACAGTCGCATCGGTGTAGGGAAAAGGTCTTTACATGCTAATCACAGGTGCGCGCCAATTCATCTGATCTTCTGCCTGTCAAAACCAAGGTGAGCTCTGCTCTATCCTGTCTTGTTTCGAGGATGGCGCTGATATAAACTTGAGCTCATCTGGTCGTATGATTTTCTGCGGGAGGAATCTCGCGGTTCTCGATACATTTGAACCCTCCCCATGAACTTTAATCGCCGTACCTTCCTCTCGGGTTTAATGGCCGCATCGGCCCATAGAGCCCTCTCGCAATCCGGAGGAATGGCGTCTCGCGTGGTCACGGCACAGGCGAGTGCAGCACCTTCCGGACGGCCCTTCTCCCGCTTTGTTGACGTCGGTCGAGAAGCGGGTCTCACAGCCATCGTAGTCTCCGGAGGATTTGACCATAAGGACTACATTATCGAGGCGGTCGGATCTGGTTGTGCATTCTTTGACTTTGACAATGATGGCTGGATGGATATCTTCCTTCTCAGCGGTACTCGGCTGGACGGTGCACCGGTTGGAGCTACTAATCGCCTATATAGAAACAACAAGAATGGAACATTTACAGATGTGACGGATAAAGCAGGCCTCCGCGATGTTGGCTGGGCTTACGGAGTCTGCGTTGGGGATTACAACAACGATGGTTTCGAGGACCTATTCTGTACGTACTTCGGCCAGAATAAGCTCTATAGGAATAATGGTGATAGCACTTTCACCGATGTTACGAAGGAGGCAGGCCTGCTAGGTCCTGCTTCTCGTTTCGGCACCGGGTGTACCTTCGTTGATTACAACCGTGACGGCCATCTAGACCTCTTCGTTTCCAACTATGTCCAGTTTGACTTCAAAACCGTTCCGAAGCCCTCACAGAATCCAACCTGCAATTTCAAGGGTGTACCCGTCAACTGTGGCCCTCGTGGATTAGTCCCGGGCTATCATTCCCTCTACCGCAACAATGGCGATGGCACGTTCACGGATGTGAGTAAGGAAGCTGGAATTTCGAAGTTTAGAGATTCTTATGGACTTACCGTTGTCGCCGCAGATTTTGACGAGGATGGCTGGCCAGATATTTTCGTGGCGTGTGACTCAACGCCGAGCTTGCTGTTCATGAATAACCGGGATGGCACCTTCCGCGAAGAGGGCATGTCGCGAGGTCTTGCGCTAAGTGGTGACGGAAATGAGCAGGCTGGAATGGGGGTGGGTGTAGGAGACTACGATCTGGATGGCCACCTTGACGTTTTCAAAACTCATTTTCAGAACGATTCCAGTGGCCTCTTCCACAATGACGGTAAGGGCAATTTCGATGATGTTTCGATGACTGCTCGTCTAGCGGTTGAAACTCGTTACATTTGTTGGGGCGCCGGGATTGTGGACCTGGACAATGATGGATATCCTGATCTGTTTATGGTGACGGGGAGTGTCTACCCCGAGGTCGAGAAGATCCTTCCTCAGTTTCCGGATAAGGGTCCGCGCGTGATTTTCAGAAATCTCGGCAATGGCACGTTTGAGGAACTACACGATACGGCTGGGCCGGGGATCGTCGCTCGCCATTCCAGTCGAGGCTGTGCTTTCGGGGACTTCGACAATGACGGGGACCTCGATATTCTTGTGATGAACCAGAATGAACCACCGTCGCTTCTGAGGAACGATGTTGTCCCCGGGAATCACTGGTTGAAGTTGAAACTTATTGGCACCAAATCCAACCGCGGCGCAATAGGAGCGCAAGTTCTGCTGCGCTACGGAAAGAAAATTCAGAAGCAGGAAGTCCTTAGCCAGTCCAGCTACTTATCGGGCAATGATCCAAGGCTCCACTTCGGCCTCGGACCAGAGACTACTGCAGAAGTTGAGATTCGCTGGCCGAGTGGCCTTCTTCAAAATCTCAAAGGGATTGCCGCAGATCAGCTAGTCACGATCCAGGAAAATGTTGGAGTCATTGCCACCATAGGATGGCCCAAAAAGGCTCCTGATGCGATGACGTCGCCATAAGCCTGTGGTTCAGATCTTTGCGAATACTTCAAGTCATTCGAAAATCTCTATTCCTAAATGTGACTAACAATGATTCCGCTTTGTTTTATGCGTAAACACCTTGGAATTCGACCCACAATTAGCTGACTCTCGTACCTGTGTTTGCAGGAAGATTCTAAGATGGCGGATTCTGTTACGTACATGACAGGAATTCAAGAGCCTATCGAAGGAGCTGAATTGGAGCAGGGAACTGCGACGCATCGCCAATCAGAAAATTGTGAGATGGATGCTGAAGAAGATGGGGATAGAAATGGATAAGAAGAGCTCGTTGAGCCGGCGAAGCTTTATTTATAGTTCCGCGGCATGTGCTGCTGGAAGTTTGGCGCTCAAACCGTGGTTAGGAATCGCGTCTGCTGCCGAGGTTACGGGAATCAAGGGTCAGCTTTACAGCTCAATCAAAGATGGATTACCCGCAAAGCCAATCGAGTTGCCGCTTCCCTGGCGCTCCATCGCTGACACTTTCGACTCTTACATCATGCAAAGTAGCAATCGCGTCCTCATCCATCGACCAGACGGAAGCCCTTGCTTCGTATCCGCTCTCGAGGGAAAGACTGACGGTGGCCTGACAACCTTTGGCCCAATTCTTCTGGGAAAAATATTGCGGAACGACGACGTCTCTGAATTGATCCCCTCATTCGCGGGGTACTTCAATGAAGAGGCCGGGATATTTCTGGATGGCGTCGATGCCGAACTATGCGAGTACTGGTATCTGATGAATATCAACGCACTCGCTGCTGGGATCATTCGATCGAAGCTCTCAGATGACCCGAAGTGGGTAGGTAGGGTGCGTAGCAGTTGTGAACGCCTGATAGCGTTGGCGCAACAGATCAAGTACGACTTCAATGACCAGGGCTACAACTTCAAAGAGCATCGAACCTTTACGAAGCAAGACATCTATCGTCAACCGGACGCAATCGCTGGGTATAGCTATCTCATGCTCTTTGCACACGAATTCTTGGGAGATGAGAAGTTTGCTGACGAGGCAAGAACTTCCATAGCACGATATCAGTCCTTCCAGCACAATCCCTGGTATGAGATTCCAAGCGGCGCGATGGGAAGCCTTGCGGCTGCACGGCTTTCAACGCTCGACCCAAGCGTGGACCTGCACAAGGTTCTCGGTTTCGTCCTTGATTCCCAAGTCGGCCTGATGCACACGGGGACGTGGGGAGGTAAAGAAGTCAACGGATTGATGTCGGGCTTTAGTACCGAGCCTGCCGATCAGGTCTACAGCATGGAATCGATGGTTGTGCTTCCGTATGTGTTACCAATTCTCCGATATAGACCTGAGTATGCAAATGACATTGGTAAATATGCCTTAAATGCTCTCGCCAATATGCGCTGGTTCTACTCCAATTATCTGCCTGCTGACCTACAGGACAGGCCGGAATTATCGTCTGCGTTCCCGTATGAGCGTCTTAGCAAGAACGAAAAAGGCCACAGCCCGTATGCTACTGGAGACTATGACAGTCACCGCTCTGTATATGGCGGCGCGTATGCCTTGTGGCTTGGAGAAATCGTAATTCCCACTGCGGACAAATACATTCTCCAGATTGACATTGCCAAGACTGATTTTCTGGCCGGGAAGAGCTTTCCAACCTATCTCTACTACAACCCATGGGACCAGAAGCGCAGCGTCATCATGAATGTGGGAGGAAGTAAGACGGATATCTATGATCTACACACGCATCGACTTGTGCGTGTGGGTGTGAGCGGAACGATTGCTATCTCAATGGATGCAAATAGCTCAAAGGTTCTCGTGACAATTCCTTCAGGGAAGAAGCAATCGATGAAGAATGGTGTCCTATATTTTGGCGGTGTCGCAGTTGATTATTCGGCGCAGTGAGCCCCTCATGCAGGAGTCCTCAAAACAGTGAGAGGCCCTAGTCGCAACTCGCTTAGGGGTTGATGATGCGGGTTGCGACAATCTCAGTTGCTTCTGAAGCACCGGCGACTGCCGTGGTGCGAAGCAAGGCTTCAAAATGGATCGTCTTAGAAGGTGTTCCGGAAATGCCTAGGGCCTTTTCAAGGCGCTTCCGGCCCTCAGGGTCAGCAAGAAACAATGCCGCCGCTTCGGTTCCTTCCTGCTGTAGTCCCTGCAGAATTAATACATTACCTTGTCCTGTCTCAGTGGGAAGAACTGAGATTGTGGCATAGTCCAAACCTGTTGTTCCCGTGAATTCCAAGCCACTATAGCTCTCTTGTTCTCCCGGATGCGGATGTTTGTTCTGGAAGAACTTCTTGCTTTGCCCCACAACTCCTTCTCGTTCCACAAAATTGAGTTGGTCTTCGAAGAGTGATACCCAGGGATTCGAGCCAGGACTGCCGACAAGAATGAAGTTTCCATGCCGCATGTCTCGCAGGCGTAGGTCACGTGCAGAAGAGACAATGACCTGGCTACGGCCGCCTCCGAAAAGATTTGATAGTGCATGCACCGCGACCACATCTGCGTAGGAGGTCAAGAGTGAACTAGAGATGTAATCCACGAGTCGGGTCTCTCGTTCCGTCATCTTCACGGGCATGAAGTCCTGCTGATATTGCGGGCTAAGATATTGATCCAGAGAGCCTGATTTCTCACCGAGAATCCGCAGCATCCCATAGTTGATGTCGGCCACCACCATGTGTGTTTCTTGGTCATTTCCCATCACTTCCGATAGTGGCCAGAGCGGAGCCGTTGCCTGTACTCTCGACATCCGCAACTGCTGCCATAGAAACAGAGCTAATACAGTCATCGCTGCGGTGAGTATCCACGGAAGCGTCTTGATCTGCCACACGGTCTGTCTTGCAGGCACTATCGTCAACTGGGGTGAGGGAGGTTCCTGCACCGCGGGCTTGACCGTTCGGAAAACCGGAGTGTATGCCCCCTTGGGGATCTCGACCACAATCTCAGAGTCTCGCCCTTCACAGTCAAAATACTCGTGGAGCTTCAGTCGGAGTTGGCGAACATGAACGCGAACAGAACTGTCCTCTGTCGGGCTGTAATCTACCGGTTTCCCAAACACGGCACTGCCGATGCGCTGTTCCGTAAGCTCTTCCGGATGACCGTGGATTGAGCGCTCGGCCATGTAGCGCAATAGATCGGGTAGGCGAGCCGACTTCTGAAAGGGGCCTGTAGCGAGGATTCTCCCAATCAGTTGCCACCGCTCATCAAGCTCTAAATCGCCATAGGAGCGACCGCCATGAGTTTTGTCGATTTGCAACAAACACTTACTCCCTTCGGTTCCTGGCCTTGGCCATTACCTAAGTCAGAAGGAAGATAACTGGTCCGGTGAGATGGTAGCACGTGCCATACAGCATGCGACACCTCGCAGTTCCTGGCTGGCACCAATCTGCGCCGAGTCCCCAACACATACCTCCTGACCCCGCTTCTGCAACAGCTGTACGAACCACTGATCGCTTCCCGCCCAATCAATGCCAACGATGGCTGGCGAGGCCAGCTTCCTATAGAGGCTTTCGATTCCTCCGCTCCTATACATCCGCATGTGTTCTTCGGTTACGCCCGCCTCGTTATCGAGCACCGCGATTTGTTGAAAGCCAAGGTGAAATTCACGACCTACTATGTTCATCGGACTCCTCCTCACGCTGACCCTGGTCTCTAAGTCAACCGCAGTCTGCCCTGTGAGTGTTCGCTCTTATCTAATCAACCTGTTGGTGGAGGCCAAAGCGTCAAACACCGCTTTCGACCGCGCCCGGGTCCTTAGAGTCCGCCCTTTCCCTGACGCTTCTGGGCAAGACCTACCACTTCCCAACGCAAAAACTCCTTGCCCGTCTGCGCGCTTGTCCACCATCGGTTCGCTCGCGTAGCGAGTGATTGCAGATCGCTCAAGTGTCTTTGGAACTGCGCCTAAAGCTGCTCAATGGGTCGGAATAAATTGGCCTATATGGTTGATAATACTATGTTTATCTATCACTTTGCCGATGCAGAAGGCGATACTACGTCCAAAACCAGCGCTTACGCTGTTTTTCACCTGCTCGACTGTCTCTGGAGACTCACTGGAGACTCAAAAGTCCTTGGCATCACGAGCTCTCATGCATCAGCAGATTAGCAAGCAACGGTGGCGGAGATTAGAAATATCGGACTGCCACAGTTCAGACGGTTGACTATTGCGGGGGGTAAGTCAGAAGGAAAAACGAAAATGTTTTGGGTATATGACCCGTGTTTCGTTGACGTCGGAAAGGGTCCAGTTGCGCAGCGAATCGATATCTGGTAACGATTCCGCTATGATTCTGGTAACGATTCCATTTTGATTCTCAAAGCCGGTGAGACCTTGCTGACCATATAACTTGTCGCAGAACATGACAAATCGAGTTCAGGGTCGTATTAGTCGTCAAGCTTGATACCAGCAGGGCCATGTTCATGAGTATGCTAGAGCGACAGTGAACTTTACCGCTCAACTCTAGGTATATGGTTGTGTCGCGATCCATGCTTGCCTGGTAAATCGCTCAGGAGTAGAAAGGTGCGCAGATGAAAGGTGGGAAACGCCATGCTACGCTCTCCGATGTAGCGAGAAGTGCCGAAGTCGGAACGACTACTGTTTCCCGGGTTATCAACGGGGGAGCGAAGGTGAGTTCCAAGACTCTCGCCCGGGTGCGCAATGCGATTGCGGAGTTAGGATTTATTCCTAATCACGCCGCAAGGACACTCAGGGGTGAGCAGACCAAAATTATTGGCCTTATCGTTCCAAGCATCGCAGATTCCTTTTTTTCCAGTTGCGCAGAGGCGATACAGGAAGTCGCCCGCCGTCATGGAACGCTGGTCATTCTTACCGTCACGAATAATGATCCAGCTACGGAGAACGCTACGATTAGCACCCTGGCTCGTCGGACCGATGGCCTACTGCTCGTGCCTACGAGCTCAAACAGTGACGAGTTGCGCAATCAGTTACGAGAAATATCCATTCCGGTGATCTGTTTTGACAGGCCGATGTATGACATCCAGATTCCAACGGTGATTACCCAAAACTTCGAGGGAGCCAGGGCAGCCACGAGGCATCTTCTCGAACATGGATATCGTCGCATCTTGTGCATGGGGGGAGAATCGGAGCTCTTCACCATGAACGAGAGAGTTCGTGGCTATACAGCTGCGATGAAGGAGGCCAACGCGCGTCCGCTCATCGATATGAGGTCCACAGCTTGTGACTATGAGAGCACGTCGAACGCCATCGTTAAGCACTTGAAGGGAGCGAAACCACCCCAGGCAATCTTCTGTCTGAAAAACAGTACGACGATCTCCACCTACTCTATCCTTCGAAAAATGAAGATCTCCATCCCATCGCAGGTGGCACTTTTAGGCTTTGACGATTTCGAGTTGGCCTCTACCTTGCGACCCTCTATCACCGTTGTGCAGCAGCCAATCGAAGAGTTGGGGCATACCGCTGCAAGACTTCTGTTTCAACGTCTAGCACTTGGCACAGGCATGCAAATCACTGATAAAGACAAGATAAAGCCCATCCAACTCAAAACCCGTCTGATGCTACGAGAGTCCTGCGGTTGCCGCAAAGCCGAAGATCCACAATCAAACACGGCGTCTGGACGCCGTCGCGATTAACGCCGGTTTATCTCCGTCGCGACATCAGCACATCGAGCTAGGAGCTTTGCCTATTCGCATCGTCCATGTGCGATAGTTCGTCCGTACGGGGAAGATGAGGTAATTTGTTTTATTCCATTGTCCGCGGCCTGTGTGTTTCAGATGCATGCGGCGCGATAGCCCAATTTACGAGGAACTAAAGATGCGATGGAGAGCACTTAATTCACGGGTGCAAGCCCGAATTCGGTGTTTCCAGCGAATCAGTTTAATGCGTTCCGTTGAGAACAGCGCAACGCGAAAGTTCGCTTTTCGCACCCTCGGTCATACCCTCTCTTTGATAAATTCGTCCCAGTTGAAAATGCAAGGATGACACCTTCTGCGCAAGAGCCACCGCGGCTTCAAGCTCTATTTGAGCTTTGCCTCAGTCCTGAAGTTGTTCGTACACACGCCCATGCAATCGGCGCGAGCATCTTCCTGACGGTCGGCAAAGTGACACTGCGTAGAGACGTGCTGAGTGGTGGCAGCTTTGCTTCGTCAAATGATCCATGCGTTCATTTCGGCTCGGCAACGGCGACATCGCTCGATGCTGTCATCATCCACTGGTCCGGCGGAAATGTAGAGAAGGTGAATGTGCCTGCGGTAAGTTCCCCGACAGCGAAGTTAACCGAGCACTGGCTGTTCGCTTAGTCTATTAGGTATGGCCAATTACTCCCGGCTTTACCGGTCCTTCGGCACAATCGCTATTCTCACCGCGGCCGTATTCTCGGGCCGCGCGCAAGCGCCTGCTACCGACATTGTCAGCGAGGTCAATCCTTTCATCGGCACAGCGAACGGAGGGAATGTTTTTCCGGGAGCCTCCGTGCCATTCGGCATGGTCCAGTTTTCTCCAGAGGCCACGCCCATCAATCCCCGCCACCCCATCGCAGCACCCGGCGGTTATGAGTTTCGGGCCACCGCGATTCGCGGCTTCTCCCTTACGAACGTCGAGGGTTGGGGTTGCGCTGGAGGCTCCGGCGACGTTCCCATCATGCCGACCACGGACGAGGTGACAACGTCTCCCTCTACAGACTTCCGGCACGCGTACAGCTCGTCGTTCAGTCATGCGGACGAGCATGCAGTTCCGGGCTCTTATCGTGTCCACCTTGGCAACGGAGTGGATGT
>VFSW01002160.1_pt1 | contig 29821 bp, 26 predicted proteins | sample 5358111 | NCBI WGS metagenome assembly VFSW01 (sample SAMN11554181, study PRJNA540505) | mine drainage metagenome | isolation source: sediment from site ElyBrook_90M | place: USA: Ely Copper Mine, Vershire, VT | collected 2017 | reverse complement strand
CCGCCGCCGCGGGTGGTGCCGGTGCCCCGTCGCCAGGGCCGGCGCCTGCTGCGCACCCGTGCGAGGGACGGCGCTGCGACACCGCTGGGGGCCGGGGTGGTGATGCCGGGGCCGTTCGAGACCGCCCATCCGCGCTCGGCCGGTCCGACAGAGTTGCCCGGCTGGGGGGGGGTCGATGCCGCCGCCCTGCTCACCGCGGCCCTGCGCATGCCGGTGATCGTGGAGAACGACGCCACCGCCGCCGCCGTTGGCGAGCATCTGCACGGCGTGGCGCATGGGCTGCGCAATTTCTGTCTGCTGCATCTCGGCACCGGTCTGGGACTGGGCCTGTTCGCCGATGGCCGGCCGTTCACCGGCAAGGACGGCAATGCCGGGGAAATCGGCCACGTGGTGGTGGAACCGGGCGGGCGGGCATGTTTCTGCGGCAAGGCGGGCTGCCTGGAGCGCTACGTCTCACTCGATGCGCTCGGCGAACATCTCGGCATGCCGCCCGGGCTCCACCGCTTCGAGGCCACCCGCCCGGCCGCCATCGAGGCACGGATCGGCCGCAACGACCCGCTGCTGGCAGGCTGGATCGAGACTGCCGGGCAGCGGCTGCGATGGGCGGCGGATATGCTGGCGGATCTGCTCGACCCCGAAGCGATCGTGCTTGGCGGGGCGGGGCCGGACGGGCTGCTGGACCGGCTTATGGCGGTGATGACCCGGCCCGGCGCACAAGCCGGCCACCCCGGGCCGCCCGTGCTGCGCGGCAGCACCGGCGCGATGACACCCGCGCTGGGCGCGGCGGCGCTGCCGTTGCAGGCAGCGGTCAGCCCGATTCTCGGCGGCGCCCCCTGAGGAGGGCGGTCAGGACGCCAGGAAGCCGCCATCCGCGGCCAGTACATGGCCGGCCACGAAGGAGGATTCGTCGGAGGCGAGCCACACCACCGCCTCGGCCACCTCCTGCGGCTGCCCCATGCGCCGCAGTGGCAGCCCGCCGGCGACCACCGCCATGTCCGCGATGCCGGAGCCGAGCATCATGTCCGTGACCACCCGCCCCGGTGCCACCGCATTGATCCGCACGCCCCGTGGGGCGCATTCCATCGCCGCCGAGCGCACCAGGGAGATCACCGCCGCCTTCGATGCCGCGTAGAGCGCCAGGCCCGGATTGGGGTTGCGGATGCCGCTGACAGAGGTGTTGATCACGATCCGCCCGCCCCCGCCGGCCAGCATCGCCGGGATCTGGTGGCGCAGGCAGAAGAAAACGGAACGGACATTGCTGTCGAACACGCTGGCGTAGATCGCGTTCGTCTGCGCCTCGATGGGCGCACGCTTCTCCTGGAAGCCGGCATTGTTGAACGCCACGTCCAGCCGGCCGAACCGGGCCACCGTGGTTCCAACCAGGCGCGCCCCCTCCCCCTCCTGCGTGACAGCGGTGGGCAGGAACAGCGCCGCCGCCCCGGCGGCACGGCACTCAGCCGCGGCGGCCTCGCCTTTAGCGGTGCGCCGACCCGCGATGACAATCGCGCCCGCGCCTTCGGCCGCCATCAGCCGCGCCGTGGCAAGGCCAATGCCGCTGCCGCCGCCGGTGACCAGGCAGACCAGGCCCGCCAGCCGCCGCCGGATCGTCATGGGGCGCGGTAGCGGCTGGGGATCAGACGGTTCGCGACCAGAGTGAGCAGCAGGGTGGTCGCGGTGAGGATGAAGGCCAGGGCTGCGGCAAAGGGCCAATTGTTATTGACTGCGAATTCCACATAGACCTGGGGCGCCATCATGTGAAAGCGTGGTCCTCCGAGCAGGACCGGCGTGGCATAGGCATTCATGCTCATGATGAACGACAGGATGGTGGCGATGAGCATGCCCGGCAGCGAAAGCGGCCAGACAATGCGCCAGAACGCGCTGCCCGGCGCCGCACCCAGACCACGTGCGGCTTCCTGGAGCGCGGGGTCGATCTTCTCGAACACCGCCTGCAGCATCAGCACCATGTAGGGCAGGTTGAAGGAAAGAATGCCGACCATCACCGCCAGGGGCGTGTACATAAGATCGACCCCGTGCCCGGGCAGGATGGCACGGGTTGCGAGGTCGAGCATGCCGCCATGGGCGAACAGGATCATCCACCCCACCGCACGCACAGTACCGCCCATGAACAAGGGCAGGATGACCATCAGGACCATGAGGGATTTGCGCGGGCTTTGCGTGCGTGCCAGCCGATAGGCGATGGGGACACCCATCAACAGGCACAACGCGGTTGCCGAAACGGCGACGACCAGCGTGGTGCGCAGGACGTCAAGATAATACGCTTCAGTTACGAACCGTAGATAGTTGGCGCCGGTGAACGCGGCGATCATCATCTGTGTCGGATCGAAGCGATTGACACTGAACCGCGCCAGCAGGACCAGCGGGGCGATCATCATCACCAGCACGACCGTGGTGGCCGGACCGAGAAAAAAGGCAGCCGATGCGGTTGATTTCCGCACCGGCTGCATCGCTGCGCGGGGTTCGACAGCCGCGCTCATCGTCAGCTCGTGAAAGCTGTTCGCATGGTCACGCCTTCTGGATCGTCCGCTGCCACCAGTCGCTGAACTGCGACGTGATCTTGGCATCGAACGCATAATCCGGGGAGAAAAGCTTCGGCTTCGGGGTTGGCATGGTGAGCTGCTCGGCGATCTTGCCGGTAAGCTTCGCGTTGGTGACGGTCGGCAGGTAGCCCATATGGTTCGCGAAGCCCACCTGCGCGCGCGGGTCCAGTGCCGCGTTCAGATATGCATAGGCCGCTTCCTTGTCCGGCGCATTCTTGGGCACCACAAAGCCGGACACGTAGATGACACTGCCTTCCTTCGGGAAAGAGGCCTTCACCGAGATGCCGGCGTTCTGCCACATCACCACACGGGCGAACCACATCACCCCGGCCTGGAGTTCGCCGGATTTGAACGCGGTGCCGATGGAATCGGTCTCCGGATAGAGGCGCAGCCCGTTGGCGTTGAGCTTGACGAGCAGTTCCTCGGCCTTGGCCACATCGTCCACGTTGCCGCTGGCGAACAGCGAGGCCGCCATCATGACATAAAGATTGTTACCGTTGGGGAAGCCGATCTTGCCCTTGAAGCGCGGCGCCATCAGATCGCCGAAGGTCAGGGGCGGAGCGCTGACGGTCTTGGGATTGTAGATGAGGATCTGCGGGCTCCAGATATGCGGCACCAGGAAGTCCGAGCGCATATGCGGATCGACATGGGCGAGGTTTGGAATCTTCTTCTCGTCCAGGGTTTCCAGAAGTCCCATATTGTGCAGCCGCCACGCAAAGGGGGCCTCGACACAGGCGATATCCAGCGCGCCGCGCGGCAGCATGCGCTGGGCGATCAGTTTGGCGACGCGCGGCGCCTCGTCACCGACATCCTGGATCACCTTGATCCCCTGCGGGATCACCAGCGGAGCCTCGATGTTCTCGTGCAGAAGACGCGCGTAATCACCCCCCCAGGTGCCGATCACGACCTGCTTGCTGGCCGCCCGCGCCTGCGCGCCAAGGACAGCGGGCAGCGCCAGGCCGGCGGCGCCGGCAAGCGCACCGCGGCGGGAGATTCTGAACCCGGATGCCCGGTTCTGTTTGTCTTGCATGGTCCGTTGCTCCATATATTTCAATTGTTACCGTCACCCCTGCCCGTTTCGCGGCGGCAGGGGCTTGTCATCGTTATCGAACAGTTTCTCTCCGGCCAGCGGCCAGGCCACCGACACCGGATCCCCCACGGCGAAACGCCGCGTCGCGCCCCCTTCGAGGGTTGGCCCCCGCACCACCAGATCGGTCTCGGTGCCGAGGCGGACGACATGTTCGACAGTCGCACCGAGATAGGTGGACAGCGTGACGCGGCCGACCGCACAGACGGACCCATCCGGCTGGCCACGCTCGGCGCCGGCGGCACCCGCCGAGGCAAGGACAATCCGTTCTGGACGCGCAGCGAGGCGGCACACACCGCCGCCCGCGTAGCGACCGACGAGGCGGAGCACGGTTGAGTCCGGCAGCACCAGTGCCGAGCCGTCGCGCAAGGTGCCGGTGACGACATTGCTGTGGCCGATGAAGGTTGCGACGAATGGCGTTGCCGGCCGTTCGTAGAGATCCTCCTGCGTGCCGATCTGCTCCACACGGCCCTCTCGCATCACCACCAGCCGATCGGCCATGGCCATCGCCTCGGCCTGGTCATGGGTTACCATCACCGTGGTGAATTCGTTGTCTCTTTGCAATATTCTGATCTCGCGTGCGACATCCTGGCGGAGCGCCGCATCCAGATTCGAGAGAGGTTCGTCCAACAGCAGCAATTTGGGGTGGATGGCGAGCGCACGCGCGAGTGCCACGCGCTGCTGCTGGCCGCCGGAGAGTTGCCGCGGCAGCCGTTCGGCAAAGGTTTCGAGCTTCACCAGGCGCAGCATCTCCGCCACACGCTCGGCGATCTGCGGGCGCGGCATCCTGCGCATCTGCAGGCCGAAGGCGACGTTCGCCGCCACCGTCATATGCGGGAACAGCGCGTAGCCCTGGAACACCATCCCCATACCGCGCAAATGCGGCGGCTGCCCGCCGATGCTCTGCCCGTCCAGCACGATCGCCCCATCATCGGCGTCCACGAATCCCGCGATCATGCGCAGCGTGGTGGTCTTGCCACACCCCGAAGGGCCGAGCAGCACGATCATCTCACCCCGACGCACCGAGAGGTTGACCTCCCGCACCGCGTACGTGGCGCCGAACTGCTTGGACAATCCGTCGAGGCGCAGATAGGCGGCCGCCCGGTCGCTCATTGCACGACCCCGCTCAGACGAACGTAGCGATCAAGCAGCGTGAGCGCGACGCCGATGACCAGCATCTGCAGCACCGCCATGGCCGAAATCAGCGGGTCGATGTGGTACTTCAGGTATTCCAGCACGGCGATCGGCAAGGTGGTCATCCCCGGACCGACCAGGAACAGAGTCATTTCGAGTTCGCCCAGAGAGATGATGAATGCGAACAGCGTAGCGGCCAGGATGCCCTGGCGCATCGATGGCAGCGTCACGCGCCACAGCACCACCAGCGGCCGTGCGCCAAGGCTCGCCGCCGCTTCCTCGGCCGCTTCGTCCTGGTTGACCAGGCTCGCCACGCAGAGGCGCACCACCCACGGGATGGTCACCAGAAGATGCGCCCCGGCCAGCACGATGAACGACCCGGCGAGCACGGCACCGGTGTTTTCCTCCACCACCACCGCCAACACGTAGATCGCAAGGCCGAGCGCGATGCCCGGTACGGTGAGCGGTGCGAGCAGCAAAGTGCTGATGACACCCCGCCCGCGGAACCGCCGCCGGGCGATCACGATGCCGGCGGGCACGCCGATGAGCAGGCTCAGGCTGACGGCGATGGCCGCCACTTCCAGGCTGGTGATGAGCGCGCCGCCGAAATGCGGAATCGCGGCAAGGTACCAATGCAGCGTGTACCCGCGCGGCGGAAACAGGATCAGCTTCTCATTGAAGAAGCTGAGATACAGCGTGAGAACGAGCGGAAGAAACATCATGATCCCGCCGGCCAGAACCAGCAGACCCACCAGCCCGCGCCCGATCGTTGCGGAGGCCAGGCCGGCCTCTCTCCGCGTCAATGTCAGCGCAGCGTTCAGAGCCTTACCCCCATGCCCACCCGGATGCCGGCCGCCGGGCGCATCTCGGCGCGCATGATGCTCCCGTCCGCGTCGGCTCCTGTCAAGGCTGTTGCGCCGCGCGCAATCACCGCGCGTGTCACAGCGTGTTCTTCACGAAGCGGCCGCCCACCATGATCGCCGGAATGCGCCCACCTTCCCCCTGGAGCACCGCCAGATCGGCATAAGGGTTGCCGTCCACGACCAGAAGATCGGCATGCGCGCCGGGTACCAGCTCGCCCAGTTCGCCGGCGCGCTGGACGATCTCGGCGTTCACCAGAGTGGCGGAGCGGATGATCTCCTGCGGAGACATGATGGCGGCCCGGATGGTGAACTCGTTGCAGTGATCGTTCTGCAACTGGCCGAGCAGGTCGCTGCCGAAACCGATCTTCACCCCCGCCGCACGGCACATCTCCAGCGAGCGCAGCCCCCCTTGCAGCACCTTCTCGTTCTTCGCCAGGCTGACATCGGTGAGGCCGTAATCCCGGCCGCGGCGCTTCAACGCATCGTAGGCGACCAGGGTCGGCACCAGGTAGGCGCCGCGCGCGGCCATCAATTGTGCGGTCGGCGGATCGATCAGGTTGCCGTGTTCGATGGTGCGCACACCACCAAGAACGGCGCGCTCGATCGCCTTGGCGCTATAGGCGTGGGCGCAGACATAGGTGCCCCAGCGTGTGGCTTCGTCCACCGCCGCCTCGATCTCGTCCATGCGGTACTGCAGGCTTTCCAGCGGGTCGCTCTGCGAGGCGACACCGCCCGAGACCATGATCTTGATCTGGTCGGCCCCCTTGCGCAGTTCATCGCGCACCGCCTTGACCACCTCCGGCACGCCATCGGCGATGCGCGCGGTGTAGCCGAGCCCCGAACAGCAGGCGCAGAAGGCACGCGCCTGGGTGCGTGCGCGATGGTCGGCATGGCCGCCGGTCTGGCTGATCGGCATGCCCGAGATGAACAGGCGCGGTCCCACCAGGCTGCCCTCTTCGACCGCCTGCTTGATGCCGTAATCGGCGCCACCGGTATCCCGCAGCGTGGTGAAGCCGCGCATCAACATCGCCCGCATCGCGACCGCACCGCGCGCCGTCAGCAATGTCAGCGGCACATCGGCGAGCAGGCGGATATTCACCTCGGTGAGCACGACATGGATATGCGCGTCGATCAGGCCGGGCATCAGCGTCCGCCCGTGCAGATCGATTCGTGTGGCACTGCCCGCCGCGATCGGCCGGTCGGACACTTCCTTGATCCTGCCGCCCTCAACCAGGACCTCGATGCCCTCCAGCACGGTGTCCTGCCGCGGGTCCAGGAAGCGACCACCGAAGAAGAGAAAGGACGACATCACGACCTCCGCCACACAATGTTGGGCCGGCGCGCGGATGCGGCCAGCCTTGTCGTTACATCCACGCTCACGCGGCGGCGGCCAGTGCTGGAAGGGCGGGGCGGGTGCGCAGCGCTTCGCGGATAATCGCCTCCACACGGGCACGCTCCGCACCGGCGAGCTTCTGGCGCGGGCCGCGCACCGTTTCGGTACCGACCCCTACCAGCGCCTCCGCCAGCTTGATGTTCTGGACGAGGCGCGGGCTGACATCTAGCTCGAGAAGTGGAATGAACCAGCGGTAGATCCGCAATGCTTCTTCCAGCCGCCCGGCACGCGCCAGGCGCCAGACCGCGACGGTTTCGGCCGGAAATGCATCGACCAAACCGGCCACCCAGCCATCGGCCCCCACCATGCAGCTTTCCAGAGCCAGATTGTCAACGCCGGTGAAGATACCAAGGCGATTCCCCAGGGCATTGCGAATCTGGATGATCCGGCGAACATCGTCCGAGCTTTCCTTGACGGCAACGATGGTGGGCAGTTCGGCAAGCCGCTTGAGCATCTCCACGGTCACGTCGATGCGGTAGGAGACGGGGTTGTTATAGACCATCAACGGCAAGCCGCTGGCCTGCGCGGCGGCGGTGAACCAGGCCAGCGTCTCCTCGACCGACGCATGATACATCATCGGCGGCAGCAGCATCACGCCATCGACACCCTGCGCTTCGGCCCGGCGCAACAGGTCCAGCATGCGTGCCGTCGAGCTTTCGGCGATGGTCATGATGGTCGGGCTGCGGCCCCCCCCCGCCGACCGCGCGATGCGGGCGAGGTCCAGCTTTTCATCGGCGCTGAGCGTGCTTCCCTCCCCCAGTGAGCCGGAGACGATCAGCCCGTCGCAGCCATTCTGCAGCAGCCATGCGAAATGCGCCTCGCAGGCGGCCGCATCCAGCCCCCCGCTCGGCGTGAACTTGGTGGTCACGGCGGGGAACACGCCCTTCCAGTTGGCGGCCATCGTCATTGTCGTCCCTCCTCGCGGTCTTGCGCCTGCGCGCAGTATGTTCTCAGGCCTCGTAGCCGAACGGGTCATCGACCGAATGACAGGGTCGGGTGAACCAGTGCGCGCCATCCTCGGCAAGGTAGATGATGTCCTCCAGACGCACGCCGAACTCACCATAGATGCAGATCATCGGCTCATCGGAGAAGCACATGCCGACGGCGAGCGGCGTCTTGTTGCCGCGAACCATGAAGGCTTCCTCATGCACGTCCATGCCGATGCCGTGGCCGGTCCGGTGCGGCAGGCCGGGAACCTTGTAGCCTGGACCGAAGCCGGCGGCCTCGATCACGCCGCGGGCCGCCGCGTCCACCGCCTCGCACGGGGCGCCGACCACAGCGGCATCGAAGGCCGCCTGCTGGGCACGCTTCTCCAACTCCCAGATTTCGCGCTGCCGCGGTGTTGGATCACCGAACACGAAGGTGCGGGTGATGTCCGAGCGGTAGCCCTGGACGAAGGCGCCCATATCGATCAGCACCATGTCGCCATTCTGCAACGTTTGCGGATATGGCACGCCGTGCGGATAGGCGGTCGCCTCGCCAAACTGCACGGCGCCGGACGGCGTGGCCCCGCCGAGTTTCAGATGGGCCTGATCGAGAAATGCCTTTACCTCGGTGGTGGTGACGCCTTCGTGCAGGCAGCGCGCCGCCGCCTTGTGGACGGCGAGGGTGATGTCCATGGCACGTTGCATCAATGCAATCTCGGCCGGTGATTTCACCTGGCGGCAGGCCGCCGTGATCGATCTGCCGTTGACGATACGGAAGCTGTTTCCAGCGCGGTTCAGCCCGTCCACGGTGAAGAAGGGCGTCGCCGGATCGACCGCGATGATGCCGTGCTCATACCCTTTGCTGCGGACCGTCTCGATGGCGAGCGCCGTGGGGTCCTCGTGCTCCTCCCAGATGCGGACATCATCGCCGAAGCGGATGAATTCGCGGGTCTTCGGCTCCTCGAAGGCGGGGCTGAGATAGGCGATCTCGCCATTGGCGGGAATGATCGCGCCATGCAGACGTTCCGTGAGCTTCAGCGGGATGCCCGTGAAGTAGTGGAGGCTGGTCGAGGTATCCAGATAGAGCGCGTGCATCCCCTGGGCGCGCAGCAGGTGCTGCGCCTTCTCGACGCGGCGGGTGAGTTCGGCAACCGTGATCGGTTCGACCCCCTCCAGCATCGGCGACATGCGCGCGAGTTCCGCCGCGAAAGTTGAGCCACCGACCCCGACCGTCATTCCCCGATCCTTAGTGCTGACGTCCCCGGCCCGTGCGGCGACGCGGGAAAAACGCTAGTGGATATTGTATCCGGAAACAAGCCGACCTATACGCAGATCTATGGAACGCGTGCCGGACCAAGGTCGCGGCGTGGTACCGCGCATGACGGTGGTGGCGAGTGTCACCGATACGTTGCGGGAACGCATTCTGTCCGCCGAGCTTGCCGAAGGCACCCCGCTCAAGCAGGAAATCCTGGCCGCCGAACTGGGCGTCAGCCGCATTCCCTTGCGCGAAGCGTTCCGCCGCCTGGAGGCCGAGGGCCTGCTGACCATCGTGCCGCATCGCGGAGCCGTGGTCTCCGCCCCCTCTCTGGACGAGATTTCCGAGTTGTTCGACCTCCGCGCGATGCTGGAGCCGGACCTGATCCGCCGTGCCGTTCCAGCGATGAGCCCTGCGCAACTGGCGATGGCGGGCGGCATTCTGGCCGATTATGGCGCCGCGCTCGCCCGCCGCGACGTCGGCGCGTGGGGGGCGCTCAACACACGCTTTCACCTCGCGCTCTACGCACCCGCCGGGCGGGTGCGGTCGCTGGCGCTGGTCCATGGGTTGCTGGACCAGACTGACCGCTACACGCGGATGCAGTTGCTGCTGACCGGGGGCGAGGGGCAGGCCCGTGCGCAGCAGGAACACGAGGCGCTTCTGGCGGCGTGCGGCGCGGCGGATACGGCCGAGGCGGCCCGGCTGCTGGAGGCCCATGTGCGCAACGCCGCGCAGAGTCTGCTGGGGTTCCTGAAGACGGCGCGCCGCGAGCCGCCCCTCGGGAACGCGCCGCACGGCGCCAACAAGAAGCACCGAGGAAGCGACTGACAGCGCAGATGATGCTTCCGACCGCGCTCCATTCCGCAGCCTTCGCTGGAATGACGGCGATAGCCTGTCCGTCTCGGTATGTGCCGGAGCGGTGCATAGATCAGGCCCGCATCCCTTCGCGGAGGTGCAAAGGACATGAACTCCATGCTGCCGCCACTCGATCCGGTCACCAGCGATACGCAGCTTCCGGCGCGCGCCGATGTCGTGGTCATCGGTGGCGGCATTGTCGGGGTTGCCGCGGCCTATTTCCTGGCGCGGAAAGGCCATGTGGTCGCGCTGGTCGAGAAAGGGCGGATCGGCGCCGAGCAATCCGGCCGCAACTGGGGGTGGTGCCGCCAGCAGAACCGCGACCGGCGCGAATTGCCGCTGATGCGGCACAGCATGGATCTCTGGAGCCGGTTCAACGGCGAGATCGGGGCCGATACCGGCTTCCGTCGCACCGGCCTGGTCTATGTGACGAAAGACCCCGCCGAGCTGGCGAACTGGGTGGCCTGGGGCGAGATGGCGTCCGAGTTCCAGGTCGATAGCCGCATCCTGTCGCCGGCGCAGGCGCGGGCGATGACGCCAGGCAACGAGCAGGACTGGATCGGCGGTGTTCACTCGCCCACCGATGGCCGCGCCGAGCCGGCGATGGCCACGCCCGCCCTCGCCGCCGCCGCACGGAGGCTGGGCGTGACGATCCATCAGGCCTGCGCCGCCCGCGGCCTGGAGATGACCGCCGGCCGGGTCTCGGGGGTGGTGACGGAGCGCGGCACCATCGCGGCCGGCGCGGCACTGTGCGCGGGCGGGGCTTGGGCTTCCATGTTCTGCCGCCGGCATGGCATCGACCTGCCGCAAGCCGGCATCCGTTCCACCATTTTCGCCACCACGCCGGCGGTCGAGGTGACACCCGGCGGCTTGGTGACACCCGATTTCACCCTCAGCCGGCGGCTTGATGGCGGCTACGTCGTCGCGGCGCAGAATCGCGGCCGGCTGGAGGTTACACCGCAGGGCCTGCGCTATGCGCGCCGGTTCTGGCCAACCTTCCAGGTCCGGCGAAAGAGCCTGTCGGTGGGCATTGGCCGTTCGTTCTTCGAAGGGCCGGAAGCGATGCCCGGCAAGTGGGCGTTCGATAAACCCTCTCCCTTCGAGCGCAACCGCATCTTCGCGCCACCGCCGGACCTGCGGATCGCCGAGCCGGCGCTGCGGCGGGTGGTCGCCGCCTATCCGGCGCTGCACGGCATCGGTGTTGCGCATATCTGGGGCGGCTGGATCGATTCGACCCCCGATGCGGTCCCGGTGATCTCGGCCGTCAACGCCGTGCCGGGTTTCTTCCTGGCCACCGGCTTCAGCGGCCACGGATTCGGCATCGGTCCGGGTGCCGGGCGGCTCGCCGCGGACCTGGTTGTCGGCGATCCTCCGGTCGTGGACCCCGCGCCGTTCGCCTATGCGCGCCTGGTCGACGGGACGGATCTCGGCAAACCGGGCATGATGTAGCGGTATGATTCCGAGCTTCAGACCGCTGCGCCCGATCGCCGGGGCACAGCCTTGACCGCAGCACCGGCGGCGATCGTGCTGCGCCCATTGCGGCGCGAGGATCTGCCGGCGGCACACGTCCTGTCGGCGTCATTCGGCTGGCCGCACCGCCTTGAGGACTGGGCCTTCATGCACATGCTCGGCCATGGGCTGGTGGCGGAGCGGGACGGCGACATTGTCGGCACCGCCCTGTGCTGGATCTATGGCGCCGATCCAGCCGCCAGCGGAACGGCAGCGCGCGGCATGGTCGGTGTCGCGCCCGGCATTCACGACCAGGGCCTCGGTCGGCGCCTGGTGGAGGGGCTGCTGACCGGACTCCATGGCCGCAGCGTCACGCTCTATGCCACCGCCGCGGGTGTGCCGCTCTATCGCGCACTCGGCTTCGTGGCGAGCGGGGTCGCCCGGCAGCATCAGGGGGCGGCGTTCGAGGCTGGCCTGGTGGCGCTGGCCGATGGGGATCGCCTGCGCCCGATCGGCCGCAGCGATCCCCCGGTGCTCACGGCGCTGGACCGCGAGGCAACCGGCATGGACCGCGAGGCCCTGATGGCCGGCCTGCTCGACTCCGCAACGGGGGTGGTGCTGGACCGTGGTGGGGAGGCCAGCGGCTTCGCCCTGTTGCGTCGCTTCGGCCGCGGCCATGTCATCGGGCCGGTGGTGGCACCCGACTCGACGGCGGCGCGGGCGCTGATCGGGCATTTCCTCGCCGTCCGGCCGGGCCAGTTCACCCGCATCGACGTGCCGGAGGACCATGGACTGTCGCCCTGGCTCGAACACCGGGGGCTCGACGAGGCCGGCCCGGCGATCCGCATGATCCGGCCCGGCGCGGAACCCTGGGCCACGGGCCGGCCCGTGGCGGCAACGCCCGGCGGCAGCGGCAGGGTTATGACCTTCGCGCTTGTCAGCCAGGCCTTCGGATAGGCGGGGGCGATGGCCTTTCTCTACAAATCCGAGCCGGTGCGCGGGGCGGCCTGGGCGCGGCTGTTCGCCGAGCGTCTGCCGGGCATACCGTTCCGCATCTGGCCCGATACCGGCCGCCCGGAAGACATCCGCTTCATGGCCGCCTGGACCTTGCCGGAGGACATGGCGCAGTTCCCGAACCTCGAACTCCTGTTCTCGGTCGGCGCCGGCGTGGATCAATTCGACCTCACCCGCCTGCCGCCACACCTGCCGGTGGTGCGGATGATCGAGCCCGGGCTGGTGGCGGGGATGGTCGAATATGTCACGCTGGCGGTGCTCGCGCTGCATCGCGGCTTCCCCGCCTATCTGGACCGGCAACGGCGCGGCGTGTGGGAAGTGGGCCGTGCCGGACCGGCGGCGGAGTGCCGCGTGGGGGTGATGGGGCTGGGCGTGCTGGGGCGCGCGGTGCTGGAGCGGCTGGGCAGCTTCGGGTTCCCGCTGGCGGGCTGGAGCCGCTCCCCGCACGCCGTGCCGGGCGTGGCGTGCCACGCCGGACCCGCCGCGCTGCCGGATTTCCTGGCGGGATGCGACATTCTGGTGTGCCTGCTGCCGCTGACCCCTGACACCGCCGGCATCCTGGATGCCGCGCTGTTCGCCGCCCTGCCCGCGGGTGCCGGGGTTATCAATGCCGGGCGCGGCGGCCATCTGATCGCGGATGACCTGCTGGCGGCCCTGGATAGCGGGCGGCTGGGTGCGGCGGTGCTGGATGTCACCGATCCCGAGCCGCTGCCCGCGGGGCATCGGTTCTGGTCGCATCCCCGGATCTGGCTGACGCCGCATATCGCCAGCACCACCCGCGCCGATAGCGGTGCCGAGGCGGTGATCGCCAATCTCCGCCGCCACCTCGCCGGCGAACGCCCCGACGGCCTGATCGACCGCGCGCGCGGATATTGAGCCACGGAAGGGCACCATGTTACACTGCCTGACCCGGCGTGGAGCGCTGCGTCTGCCAGCATCGCCGGCGGGGGCCTCAGATGACCGGGAACGCATGATGATCGGCGGCACACCAAAGCTGGACCGCATCGATCTGCGCATCCTGGCGCATTTGCAGAAGAACGGCCGCGCGACCAACGTGGAACTCGCCGACGCGGTGGGGCTTTCGGCCAGCCCCTGCCTGGTCAGGGTCCGGCGGCTGGAGCAGGCTGGCTACATCATCGGCTATGGCGCGCACATCCAGATGCAGAAGCTGGGCGAGCTGCAGTTGATCTTCACCGAGGTCACCCTGTCGGACCATCGCTCCGCCGACTTCGCCCGCTTCGAGGCGGCCGTGCGCAAGATCGACGAGATCATCGAGTGCCACCTCGTCAGCGGCGGCTACGACTATCTGCTGAAATTCGTTACGCGCAACGTCCAGCACTACCAGGAGATCATCGAACGGCTCCTGGAGATGGGGGTCGGTATCGAGAAATATTTCAGCTATGTCGTCATAAAATCCATTTTCAGCAAAGGCAGCTACCCGCTGGAGAAATTCTTCGCCTCGCGGGATTGACCGATCGCGCTGGTTCGTCGGGGTCGGCGGCGGAATCTGCCGTGTGGCCAATGCTGAACGCAATAATGACCCGGCGCGTGCGGCGTTGCCGCCACATCCGCCACCATGCCGCGCCTAGGCTGCGCCTGGTTCCGCGGTTGCGCCCGGCATCGTCCGGTCCCGGCCCGGACCTTGTCCCGCGGGGAGCAGCGACGATGCTTGATAAGCTCAATCATACCGAACGGTTTCTGGCCGATCGCGAACGGCATGTTCCACGCGGCCTGCTCACCGCACACCCGCTGGTGATCGAACGCGGGGAGGGCGCGCAGGTCTGGGATGTGGACGGGCGCCGCTATCTCGATTTCGTCGGCGGCATCGGTGTTATGAATGTCGGGCACAACCACCCGCGCGTGGTGCATGCGGTGCAGGAACAGCTTCAACGCATCAGCCATGTGGCGTTCCAGGTCGCCGCCTACCCGCCCTATCTCGAACTCGCGGCACGCATGAACGCCCTGGTGGGCGGCGGCGAACCCTATAAGAGCATCTTCCTCACCTCGGGGGCCGAGGCGGTGGAGAACGCGGTGAAGATCGCCCGCGCCCACACCAACCGGCCCAGCGTGATCGCCTTTCGCGGCGGCTTTCATGGCCGCACATTGCTCGGCGTGACACTCACCGGGATGGCCGCGCCGTACCGCCAGAATTTCGGTCCGTTCGCGCCGGAGATATTCCACGCCGCCTACCCGAACCCCTATCGCGGCTGCACCGCGGCCATGTCGCTCGCGTCGCTGGAGGAGCTCTTCGCCACCACCATCACACCGGACCGCGTTGCCGCCTTCCTGATCGAACCGGTACAGGGGGATGGCGGATTCCTGCCCGCGCCGCCGGAGTTCCTCCAGGGGTTGCAGGCGCTCGCCCGTCGTCACGGAATCGTTTTGATCGCCGATGAGATCCAGACCGGCTTTGGCCGCACCGGCACCATGTTCGCCTTCGAGCAATCCGGCATTCGGCCGGACCTTGTCACCACCGCGAAAAGTCTGGCCGGCGGCTTGCCGCTCTCGGGCGTGGTCGGCCGCGCAGAGATCATGGACGCACCCCTGCCAGGCGGGCTTGGCGGCACCTATGGCGGCAATGCCCTGGCCTGCGCCGCCGCGCTCGCGGTGCTCGATGCCTTCGCACAGGATGGCTTGCTGGAGCGCAGCCGCAGCCTTGGCACGGCACTGAACAAAAGGCTGCGCATGATGCAGGCCGCCCACCCGGCGATCGGGGAGGTGCGCGGTCTGGGCTTCATGCAGGCGGTGGAAATCGTCGCCCGGGACCGCACACCGGACGCCGCGGCCACGCAGCGCATCATAGACAAGGCGCGCGAAGAGGGGCTGCTCGTGATCAAATGCGGCGTCTACCGCAACGTTATTCGGTTCCTCGCGCCGCTGGTAACAACGGACGCGCAACTCGCCGAAGGCATGGATATCTTCGCCCGGGCGCTGGATGCGGCGGATCAGCCCAGATAGTCCTTCAGGCGGTAATAGCCGCCAACCAGGGGCATGAACCAGGGCGGGCCGAAATGCCCCGGAATGGCCGGCCAGGCGAGGTCGCGCAGCGGGTTGGCGGCGATGTCGCCCCCCATCACCGCCGCCATCCGTTGGCCCATATGCACCGACATCTGCACGCCATGCCCGCTATAGCCCATGGCGTAGAACAGGCCCGCATGCTCACCCGCATGGGGCAGGCGGTCGGCCGTGAGGTCGATCAGGCCGCCCCAGCAATAATCGATCCGCACGCGGCCGAGCTGCGGAAAAACGCGGCCCAGTGCGGCCTCCAGAATCTGGCCGCTTTTCGCGTCCGAGCGCGGGTTGGACAGGGCGAAGCGCGCACGCCCGCCGAAGATCAGCCGGCCGTCCGGTGCAATACGGAAATAATTGCCGATATTTTTCGTGGTGGTCGCGGTGCGGCGGGTCGGCATGATAGAGTCGAGCCGGGCGACATCCAGCGGCTCGGTGGCAATGATGAAGCTGCCAACCGGCACGACGCGACGGCGGAAATGAAAGAACGGCCCCTGCCGGCTGGGGCCGGTTGCCACCAGGACCTGGCGCGCCGTCACCCCTCCGCGCGGCGTGGTGAGGCGATGCTCCGCCCCGCGCAGGCGTTTCAGCGCGACCACCGGCGCGTTCTCGAAGATGCGTGCCCCGGCCCGCTGCGCCGCCTCGGCAAGCCCGGTGCCGAACCGGCCCACATGCATCTGCGCGCTTTTGCGATACAGCAGGCCGCCGTGGAACGTATCCGACCCGATTTCGGAACGGATACTCTCAACCGGCACCAGCTCCGTCTCGGCATCGGCCTCACGATGGAGCAGGTCGAAATCCTGCGCCATGGCCGCGTAGTGTGACGGCTTGGCAGCCAGCTTGATCTTGCCGCCACGGCGAAAATCGCAGGCGATCTGCTGTTCGCCGACGATCCGTTCCACGCTGTCCACCGCTGCGTCATAGGCATGGTAGAGTGCGCGTGCCCGGTCCAGCCCAAGACGCGCGACCAACCCGCCGAACCCGACCGCCGTGCCGTTATTCACATGCCCGCCGTTTCGGCCGGAACCCTGGCCGTTCACCGCCTCCGCCTCCAGCACAACGACGCTGGCGCCGCGCTGCGCGAGGGCAAGGGCGGCCGACAGGCCGGTGAAACCGCCGCCGATCACCGCGACATCCACCGCCCCCTCCACCGGCCCCTCCGCACCGCCGGTGAAGCGAGGTGCGGTGTCCAGCCAATAGGACAGAAGCTTCATGGCGCGCACTCCGCTCGACGAACGGCGCGCGTCAAAGCCCGAGCAGCCCAGCCAGCCCGCCAATATCCTTCACCTCGTGATAGCCGTAGTACGGTGTTGAGGGTTCGTGGCCGCGCGCGACGAACACTTTGTCGCGGATACCAAGATCATGGGCGGTCATCAGGTCGTACCGCAGGCTGCTCGACACATGCAGCACCTCCTCCGGCCGGGCGCCGAGGTGGCCGAGCATGTATTCGAAGCCACGCATGCGGGGTTTGTAGGACTGCGCCTGCTCGGCCGTGAACACCGCATGGAACGGGGCCCCGAGCTTCTCCACATTGCTGTGGATCTGACTATCCGCGGCGTTGGACAGGATGACCAGCGGATAGTGTCGCGCCACACGCCGCAGGGGCTCGGGGACGTCCGGGTGCGGCCCCCAGCTGGGGACCGCCTCGTACAGGCGCTGGCCTTCCGCCTCCACGAAGGTGAGGCCGTGCCGACGGCATGTACGCTCCAGAGCGTTCTTCAGCACGTCCACATAAGGTTGCCAGGCGCCGAGGACCTCATCCAGGCGGTAGGCGGCGAAGTCCTGGATAAACTGATCCATCTGGCTGGCCGCGACGCGCCCGGCCAGCATCTCCCGCGTCATCTCACCCATGCGGAAATGCGTCAGCGTACCATAGCAGTCGAAGGTGATGAATTTCGGGCGAAGGTCGGACACGGGCATCTCCCAATCGCTTGCGGCCGATCGCTCATCGCGCTCTGCGGAGCGTCTGGTCGTGGTCAAGCCTAGACGGGTACGGAGCGGTTGCCAGCCACATGCAGGGCGGGTAGGCGCAGATCCTGCCGATTGTTGCCGTCACCGCGGCAGGGCTTGCCGCCCGATGCCGGTGGCGCCTCAGCCGCGGTCTGGCAGATCCTGCCGCCACACGCGGCAAAACGGCATGGCCAGCGGCGAAGCTGCGACTTTCCCATCCTGCGCACGCATATGCGCCGCCTAGGCTCCTCGTCGTCCGTTTGCGCACGAGGAGCCTGGCATGACACAGCAAGAGCCAAAGGTGCTAACCTTCGATGTCGTGGGCACGCTGATCGATTTCGAGACCGGCCTGCTGACCTACCTGCGACAAGCATGTGGGGCGGCGGTGGCACGCATGGATGACGATACCATCCTCGCCGCCTATCAGCATGCGCGCGCCAACCCCGCGACGATACGCTTTCCCGACGACCTCGTCCGAGTCTATCGGGAGATCGCGCCGGCGCTGGGGTTGCCGCTCGATGCCGCGACCGCCGCGGGCTTCCGGGACTCGGTCCACGCCTGGCCTGCTTTTGCCGATGCGGCCGAGGCGCTGCGGCGGCGGGGCCGACGCTACCGCCTGGTGGCCATGACGAACGCCGCCCGCTGGGCGCTCGACGCCATGAGCCCGGCCTTCGGCGTCTCCTTCGCCGATACCGTCACCGTGGACGAGGCGCTGTGCGAGAAGCCGGACCCGAGCTTTTTCGCCTTTGCGCGCGGCCGCCTCAGCCGCGATGGTCATGGCATGAACGACATTCTCCACGTCGCGCAGAGCCAATATCATGATATCGGCGTAGCCCGACGGTTGGGTTACACCGTCTGCTGGATCGAGCGCCGCATGGGCCGGCAGGGCTTCGGAGGCACCATCGCCGCTCGCGAGCTTACGCAACCCCATTATCATTTCGCCACGCTGGCCGAACTGGCCGACGCGGCCGAGGCCGGAACGCTCCTCATGCACCCCACGACGGAGAAAATGATGCGCACCAGGCATTGAAAGAGCAGAACATGCTGGTTGACGGTGGTGTTCGAAAGATTGTGCGCGCTGCGCACCCATAGCGTTTGTTCGTGCACAGTCCGGCCGGCGGCAACTTCCCATCCTGCAACAGAGAAGGCGTGCGAACATGACCGAACAGACGGTAAGAAATGCCCTCGGTGGGCAGGATCCCGCGACATCACTTCTCCTGCCTGCCGCGGTCGCCACGCGGCGGGAGGCAATGCGGCTGGCGCTCGCGGCGGGACTGGGCGCGGCAGCGGCCAACGCCACCATCCCAGCCGCACTCGCGGCAACGCCGCGCCGAGGTGGCAAGCTGCGCGTCGCGGCCTATGCCTCATCGACAGCGGATACTCTCGATCCCGCCCATGCGAGCAATTCCACAGACTACTCACGGCTGTTTATGTTCTACAACGGCCTTACCGTCTTTGATGAGAAGCTCAACCCGCTGCCGGATCTCGCAACTTCGATCGAAAGCAGCGATGCCACCGTCTGGACGATAAAGCTCCGCAAGGGCGTAACCTTCCATGACGGGTCCCCCTTCACCTCTGCCGATGTCGTCTATTCGCTGGCACGTCACAAGGACCCGAAGACGAGCTCGGTGGTTCGCCCGTTGGCCACACCGATGCAGCAGATCAAGGCGACCGGCCCGCACGAGGTGCAGATCACGCTCACCGCGCCCAACGCCGAGCTGCCGACGATCCTGGCGATCTATCAATTTGTCATCGTCAAGGCAGGCACCACCGATTTCAGCAAGGGAAACGGCACCGGCCCGTTCCTGTGCAAGCAGTTCACCCCGGGCGTGCGGTCGGTAGCCGTTCGCAATGATAAATATTACCATCCCGGGCGCCCGTACCTCGACGAGGTCACATTCTTCGGCATCACCGATAACACGGCGCGGGTGAACGCGCTGCTCTCCGGTGACATCGATATTGCCTCTGGAATCGACGCACTCTCCACCAAGCAGATCAAGGCCGCCAAGGGGTTCGAGGTCTTCGAGACCACCAGCGGCAACTACACCGATCTCATCATGCATGTCGACGCGCCTCGGATCGGCAATCCGGATTTCATTCTGGCCATGAAATACCTCCAGGATCGGCAGCGGATTCGCAGTAGCGTCTTCCTCGATTACGCCGCGATCGGGAACGATCAGCCTATCCCGCCCTCCAGCCCATATTACTGCCATGACATTCCACAACGTGCCCTCGCCCCCCACAAGCCCAAATTCCACCTGAAGACGGCCGGGCTTGCCGGCGCCACCATCCCACTGGTCTGCTCGCCGGCGGCGACCGGATCGGTCGATATGGCGGTGATCCTTCAGAATAGCGCACGCCAGGCGGGGCTTAATATCGATCTTCACCGCGTGCCGGCGAATGGCTACTGGTCCAATTACTGGCTCAAGGCGCCGTTTACTTATGGCAACATCAATCCACGCCCCAGCGCCAATATCCTGCTGACGCTTTTCTTCAACGGCAGTGCACCATGGAACGAGAGCCACTGGAAGAATCCCACTTTCGACAAGCTGCTTGTGGAATCCCGGTCGCAAACCGATCTTGCCAAGCGCAAGGCTCTCTACTGCGAGATGCAACGCCTGATCCACGACGATGCGGGGATCGGGATTCCGGTCTTCATCAGCGGCCTCGATGCTCACTCCTCGCGCGTGAAGGGGTTGCGGGCAATCCCCACGGGCGATCTGATGGGCTTCAACTTCGCGCAGAACGTCTGGCTGGATGGCTGAACGCACCCGCAACCCCGCGGGCCGCGATCGGTGGCGATGGCCGGGCGTCAACCCGGTCATCGTCCGGCTCATTGCGCGGCGGGTCCTGCTCAGCGTCGTGCTTCTGTTCGCGGTCTCCGTGATCGTTTTCGCCAGCACGGAGTTCCTGCCTGGCGATGTCGCGCAGATGGTTCTTGGCCAGGGCGCGACACCGGCCGCGCTGGCCGGTCTGCGCGCGGCGCTCCACCTCGGCGAACCGCCCTGGCTGCGCTACCTGCATTGGCTTGGCGGAATGATGACCGGCCGGCTCGGCACATCATTAGTCAACGGCATGTCGATTGCTTCTCTTATCGGCTCGCGCCTGGGCAATTCTCTGCTGCTTGCGCTGCTCACCACGCTTGTTACGGTACCGCTTGCTCTTGCCGTCGGGATCACCTCGGCGATGTGGCAGGGCACACTCTATGACCGGATCGTGAATGGTATGACGATCTCGGCAGTGTCTGTCCCTGAATTTCTGTTCGCAACGCTCGCGGTGCTGATCTTCGCGGTGCGGCTTCACTGGCTTCCCGCATTGTCCTACGCCGCCAATACGGGGTCTCTCGTCGGCCTGTTCCGCTCCTTCGCACTGCCGGTCGCCACGCTTGCGCTTGCCATCTTCGCGCAGATGGCGCGCATGACCCGCGCCGCACTGATCAACACGCTGGGTTCCTCCTACATCGAGATGGCCGTGCTCAAGGGTGTGCGGCCAGTGCGCCTAGTGCTGCGCCATGCCCTGCCGAACACCCTGGGCCCCATCGCAAATGCGGTTGCGCTCAGCCTTTCGTTCCTGCTCGGCGGCGTGGTGATCGTGGAGACAGTCTTCGCCTATCCGGGTCTTGCCAAGTTGATGGTGGATGCCGTCAGCACGCGGGACATGCCGCTGATCCAGGCCTGCGCGATGATCTTCTGTTCGGCCTATCTCCTGCTTGTGCTGGTTGCTGATATCGTTGCGATTCTGTCAAACCCTCGACTGCGCCACGGATGAGCCGGACAACAAAGGCAACCCTGCGCCGCCTGCCAGGAGTCGGAGTGGTGGCAGCCATCCTGGTGGCGGTGTGCCTCGCACTTGCCGTGGCGGGCCCCGTCTTGACCCTCTATGCTCCGGGTCAGATCGTCAGCAACCAGGTCTTCGGCCCGATGACCTGGCGCACTCCGCTCGGCACGGATTATCTCGGGCGCGATATGCTAAGCCGGATCGTCATCGGCGCGCGCTATACGATGGGCGTGGCACTTCCGGCTACGGCGCTGGCGGCTTTCGCTGGCACCCTCCTCGGCACGCTGGCGGCCACGCGCGGTGGTGCGTTTGATGCTGTTTTGAGCCGGGCCATGGATACGCTGATCTCGTTCCCGAGCATCATCTTCAGTCTGGTCGTGGTCGCAGCACTCGGTTCCTCGGCCATGGTGCTGGTTATGACCGCGGGAGTGATCTATACGCCCGGCTGCTATCGGATCGTCCGCTCGATTGCGGTTGATATCAATGCGACGGATTTCGTGCGCGCTGCGCGGGCGCGCGGCGAGCGCAGCCTGACCATCGTGGTGGAGGAGATCCTGCCGAACATGCTCGCGCCCATCCTCACCGATTTCGGCCTGCGCTTCGTCTTCATCGTTCTGCTTCTGAGCAGCCTGAGTTTCCTTGGTCTTGGCATCCAACCTCCCTATGCCGATTGGGGCGGGCTGGTGCGCGAGAACCTTGCAGGCCTGAGCGCGGGCGCACCGGCGGTGCTCGCCCCGGCCATCGCCATCGCCATCCTGACGGTGTCGGTCAATTTGCTGATCGACAACCTGCCTAACCGCAGGGCACGGCGGCCGTGAGTGGTGATGCGTCGCGGCATGTGGAGGTCCAGGGCCTTTCGGTGGTCGGCCGGGACGATGCCGGGGGCGAGACCGAGATCGTAACTGATCTTAGCTTCACCATTGCGCGCGGCGAGGTGCTGGCCCTGATCGGCGAATCCGGCTCCGGCAAGACCACCGCGGGGCTCGCGCTGCTGGGCTATGTTCGCCGCGGCTGCGCGATCACCCATGGGCGCGTCCGCGTCGGCACAACCGATGTGCGCGCTCTCTCCCGTCGGGCGCTCGCCGATTTTCGCGGCCGCAACGTGAGTTACGTTGCGCAGAGCGCAGCCGCCTCCTTCAACCCGGCGCGGCGGATCCTGGCACAGGTCATCGAGCCGGCGCTGATCCACCACCTGATGCACCGTGCGGACGCCGAGGCGAAAGCGCGCACGCTGTTCCGCGCCCTTGCCCTGCCGGACCCCGATGGCGTTGGCGCATGCTATCCGCACCAGGTCTCCGGCGGGCAGTTGCAGCGGCTGATGGCGGCGATGGCGCTGATCAACGACCCTGAGCTCGTTATCCTCGACGAGCCAACAACCGCCCTCGACGTCACGACGCAGATCGAAGTGCTTCGGGCCTTCAAGACCGTGGTTCGTGAGCTGAACACCACAGTGCTGTATGTCTCACACGACCTCGCCGTGGTGGCGCAGATGGCGGATCGGGTTATCGTGCTTCGCGGCGGGCGCATGCAGGAAAGCGGGTCGATCCGGCAGATCCTCACTGCCGCCACCCATCCCTATACGCGCAGCCTGCTGGCGGCAGTTGCCCCGGTGGTGCGGGCCGAGGCGACTGCCGCGGCAACTGCCTCGCCGCTGCTCGAGGTCTCCGGCCTGGTGGCCGGATATGGCGGGCGCGATGCCGCCGGGCTGCCGCAGATCCCTGTTCTACGCGATATCACTTTTCATATCGCGCGCGGCTCCACCCTGGGCGTGATTGGGGAATCCGGCTGTGGCAAGAGCACGCTGGCACAGGTGATTGCGGGCCTGCTGCCGGCCGCGCGCGGCACCGTCCTGCTGCACGGCCAGCCCCTGCCGGCACGCGTGGAGGATCGCAGCCCCGCGCAATTGCGGGCGGTGCAGATTGTCTTCCAGATGGCGGACGTCGCACTCAATCCGGCACGGACAGTGACAGCAATCCTGTCGCGGCCTCTGATCTTCTACCATTATCTTCGCGGCGAAGCACGGCAGCGCAAGGTGGCAGCGCTGCTCGACATGGTTCAACTTTCCCCTGATCTGGCGGACCGCTATCCGGATGAGCTGTCGGGCGGGCAGAAGCAGCGCGTCAATCTGGCACGCGCCCTGGCCGCCGAGCCGAGTCTGATCCTATGCGATGAGGTAACGTCCGCGCTCGATACCGTGGTTGGTGCGGCGGTGCTGGAACTGCTCGCGGAATTGCGGCGGGAACTCGGCATTGCCATCATGTTCATCAGCCACGATCTGTCGACCGTGCGGGCGATCTGCGATCAGGTGATGATCCTTTATGCCGGCCGGCGGGCGGAGATCGGCGGGCGGGCGGCGCTGCAGCAAGCGCCTCGTCACCCCTATACGGACCTGCTGCTCTCGTCGGTTCCGGAACTTCGGCCGGATTGGCTGGAGGGCATCAGCGCGGCGCATCTGGACGAAGCGGCCGGCGGGCTTGCCTTCTCTGACCTCGCGAGTCCCTGTCCGTTCTTCCGACGCTGTGCGGTACGGATCCCGGGCACGTGCGATGCCGTGCCGCCGCCGGTGCGCCATCTGGCGAAGGGGGCGGACATCTTGTGCCATCGCACCGAAAACGAACTCGCCCTCGCCCAAACAGACACCCGGGGAGGAGGTGGCCTCCCCCGGGTACCTCACATGATATCAATGCGCTCAGGACTTTAACGCGCCTATCCATGTCGGCGCTGCGTACCGTGCAATACCGCGCCGCCGGACAGGGGGGGAAAGCTACGGCGGCGCGCTGCTGAGGAATTCCTCGAAATATTCCTCTGTCGATATTACCCGGCTGGTCAGGCCGGCAACATGAGCGGTCTTGCAGAAAATTTCCATCTGCCCACGGTTTTTCTCAAGGCCGTCGCCATGGAAATCCTCGCCCATCAGCGCGGTCGCATCCTCCAACTCCGCCTCCATCCAGGGGCTGGCGTACGGAAACCCCCGATAGGAAGCGGCCGCAGCGCGCTGGCAGCGGATGAACGCCTCGGTGACACTGGCCGCGATCCAGGGATGGGCTTCGCAGACCGCCCTGCGCAGCACGATCAGGTGCTGCGGCGGAAACGCGCCGGTTTCTCGAAAATAGCGCTGTTCCAGAGGGCGGAACTCGGGGAACAGCCGGATGATTGGTCCCTCGATGGGATGGTAACGTTCAGGACGTGGCGGGCTATAGATCGCGTCGAGCTCTCCTGCGATCAGCAGATCTGACAGCGACTTGCCAGGTGGCGGCTCGGTCATGCCGGCTGGCAGGCTGGTCGCGATGCTTCCGACGCGTGGCGAATCAACCGCCCCGATGCACCAGTGCAGGCTGGCGAGATCCACACCGAGCCAGGACAGGAAGTGGCGGTACCAGACGCTGCCGCTATTGGCCCAGCCATACATCCCGATGCGGATGCCATTGAGGTCCGCGGCGCTGCGGATGCCCGAGCCGAGGCGCACATAGAGGTCGCGCGCCGTGAAGTTGCGCAGCGGGAAGACCGGCAGAGCAACATGGGACCGATCACCATGCGCCACACGGATGAGGTGCCCGGCCATCGATTGCTCGCCGCCATGCACATCCGGATCATGCAACGCCCGTCGAAGCATTTCGGCACGCGCCTGCCAGGACCCGCTGCCGCTGACCACCAGGTTCAACGCAATCCCCTTTGGCTTCACCTCCCCGGTGAGCAGCGGCATCAGCCGGGAATAGCCGGCCATCGTCAGGGTCAATGCAACTTCGGGCATAAAATCTCCTCAGTTCGACAGCGGAAAATAACAGGCCACGCGCTGATCGTCGCCGACTGGTGCAAGCTCCGGTTCCTGCTGCTCGCAGGGTGCTGCGGCACGCGCGCAGCGCAGGCGAAACCGGCAACCGCTCGGCAGTCGTCCGGCGCTGGGGGGTTCACCCTCCAGCCGGAAGCGTTCGCTGATGCGGCTGCTGCCGATGACGGGAAGCGCCGATAGCAGAGCTGCCGTATAGGGGTGCGCCGGTGAACCGAAAACCGCGTCGACGGTGCCGGATTCCACCACGCGCCCGAGATACATGACGGCAACCCGCCGGCATATCAGGCGGACGACGGACAGGTCGTGGCTGATGAAGATGTAGCTGAGCGCATAGCGTTCCCGCAGGTCCATGAGCAGGCGCAGGACCCGCGCTTGAACGGAAAGATCGAGACCCGCCGTGGGTTCGTCGAGAACCACCAGGCTCGGTTGCAGCATGAGGATCCGCGCGAGCCCGACACGACGCTGCTGACCACCGCTGATTTCATGCGGATAGAGCGACAGATGCGCCTTTGGCAGACCCACATCGTCCAGAGCGGCATGGACCCGCTTCATCCGCTCGGCCCGGGTGAGCTTGGTGTGGATCACCAGCGGTTCTGCAAGCGAGCTGCCTATTGTCCAGTTCGGATCGAGGGAGGCGCTGGGGTCCTGATAGCAATATTGCAGTTTCCGGCGCAATTGTCGCGCCTGGGAGGAACGCGCATTCGTTGCATCCTGACCCTGAAAGACAATGCGGCCGCTGGAAGCATGATGGATGCCGCACAGCGTCTTGCCGAAGGTGGATTTGCCGCAACCGGATTCCCCCACCACCCCGAGCACTTCGCCAGGTGCGACCTCCAAGGTCACGCCATCGAGCGCGCGCAACCATCCGGTCCTCAGGCCGAACGCGTTCCGCACCGGGAAATGCGTCACCAGCGACTCGACCGCAAGGGTCGGCTGATATGTATCAGGCGACATCATGGACCGGCAACGGGCTGTAGCACCGAACGCTCTGGGTTGCCGAACCGCTGGCTGGGGGCCGCTCCGACCGGCAGACCGCCATCGCCCGCGGGCAGCGCGGATGAAAGCGGCACCCCGAGGGCGGATTGATCAGGTTGGGAACCGCGCCGGGAATGCTCTCGGGTAGGCCCGCTCCCGGCCGGGGGATGCTGTTCAGCAACAGCCCGGCATAGGGGTGACGAGGGCCGGCAAAAAAGGCTGCCAGCGGCGCCGTCTCCGCTTCCTGGCCGGCATACATTACCGTGATACGATCGCATATTTCCCAGGCCGCTCCAAGATCGTGCGTGGTGAACAGTACCGCCACCCCCTGTTCCAGCGCCAGCCCGCGCAGCAATGTCAGGATCTGGGCCTGGATCGTCACATCCAGCGCCGTGGTCGGCTCATCGGCGACAACCAGGCGCGGCTCCCGGAGGAGTGCCATGGCAATCAGAACTCGTTGCAGTTGCCCGCCTGACAACTCATGCGGATAGCGCCGCATGATCGCGAAAGGATCGGGGAGCTGCACGCGCGCAAACATCTCCGCGATGCGATCCCGCTCGGTCCTGCGACCGCGTCGTCCATTTTGGCCCGACCAGCGCAGTACCTCGCGGGCCTGCGTTCCGATTGTAAACAGCGGGCTGAGCGCCGCCCGCGGTTCCTGGGGTACGAACCCAATGCGGAAAGCCCGACGGATGAGCGCTTCCTCACCTGGCTTCAGGAAGACATCGCGCTCCTCGAAGCACAGCGCACCGCCATGCACCGTGGCACCTGGCGGCAGAACGCCCAGGATAAGCCGGGCCAGCGTGGTTTTCCCACAGCCCGACTCGCCGACAAGCCCCACGATTTCCCCCGCTCCGACCGAAAGGCTGACATGATCGAGCACTTTCGCGGTCCCGCCGGGAGCCGGAAAATCCACCGATACGTCGTGCACGCGCACCAGGTCAGTCAAGCGATGCGCCCTTCGGAGAGCTTTGGCGTCGCAGGCGCGGATCAAGGACGTCACGCAGGCCATCGCCCAGCAGATTGAACGCCATGACCAGGATCAGGATCGCGATGCCGGGTGCGGCAGCATACCACCACGCGCCCGGCAGAAAGGCACGCGCATCGGCGATCATGCGCCCCCATTCCGGCGAGGGCGGGGGCGGGCCAAGGCCCAGAAAGCCCAGCGCAGACGCCGTCAGGATGGTGCCACCCAGTCCGATCGAGGTGCGGATAATGATGGCCGGCGCGATCGCCGGCAGGATATGCAGCACCATCACGCGCCAGGGCGCGGCGCCCAGCGCGATCGCCGCTTCGATATAGGTCTCGTTCTTGGCGTTGCGTGTCTCGGCGTACACCAGGCGCGCCCAGAACGGCCAATATGTCAGTGACAGCGCGAGGATGACATTTTGAATCTGCGGCCCCAGCGTGGCCGCGATCGCAATGGCCAGAACGATCTGCGGCACTGCAAGGAAGATGTCTGATATACGCATCAGGAGATCGCCGAGAAACCCGGGCCAGTAGCCGCCCACAAGGCCCATCGGCACACCGATCAGCACCGACACGCTCACGGCGATAACAGCTGTGATCAGCGTAATGCGGGCGCCGAACAACAGGCGGGAATAGATATCACCGCCCATCTGGTTGGTGCCAAACCAGTGGACTCCGCTGGGTGGCAGCAGGCGCTGCGCCGTATGGTAGGTGTTCACGTCCTGCGGAAAGGTCGCCAACTGCCCGGCGAAAATCGCGGCGAGCACGATGGCCGCAAGCACGATCAAACCAGCCAGCGCCACGCGGTCGCGCGCAATCCGGCCGAGCAGGCTCATCGGCCGCGGGGATCGAGCAGGACCTGCCCGATATCGACCAGGAAATTCACCGCCACGAACATGACGCCGACATAGATCGTGAACCCGAGGATCGCGTTGTAGTCGGATTGCAGAATCGAATTGACCGCGAATTGTCCCAGCCCGGGCCAGTCGAACACCGCTTCCACCACCACCGCCCCGGCGAGAAGATTGCCGAACACAAGGCCGATCTGCGTCAGCGTTCCGGTCAGCGCGGATCGCAGGACATAACGCCAGACCGTCACTCCTCGGGGAATTCCCATCGCACGCTGATAATCGACAAAAAAACTGCCGAGCGTGCCGATCACACCCGCCCGCGTGAAACGCACGATGGTCGCCATCGCCGGAAAAGCCAATGTCGCGACGGGCAGCGCCAGATGGCGCAGCACATCGATCTCTGTGGACCAACTCCCCGATAGCAGGGCGTCGATGGTGTAGAACCCCGTTACGCTGTGCGGACCGAAATCACTGATGCGCCCCTGCACGGGCGTAACGTTCAACCACATGGAAAAGAATAACTGGAGCAGAATGGCAAACCAGAATGCCGCAATGGCCAGGCCCGAGACGGTGACAACGCGCAGAACATGATCGAACCAGGAGTTGCGGCGCAGCGCGGCCGCCACGCCCAGCGGTACCCCAAGCCCGATTGCCACCAACATGGAATAAAGCGCCAGTTCCATCGTGGCGGGCAGGCGCCTCCAGATTTCTCCCGCCACCGGCGTCTGGCTGTAGAGGCTGACGCCCATGTTCCCACGGATCACCGCGGTGATATAGCGCAACAACTGGATCGGCAGCGGGCGATCCAGGCCATATTGGTGGCGCAGTTTTACCAACTGCGCCGCAGTCGCGTTTTCACCGGCGAGAATCCTGACCGGATCGCTCGGAACCACATGCGAGATCACGAACACTACGACAACCAGGCCAAGAAGGGTGAACGGAACCCAGATCAGCCTTCGTGCAAGCAGGCCCAGAAGGCGCACGGTTTCGTGCTCAGGCGAGCCATTGCCACCGCATGTCCTGGGCATCCCCGATCGGGCAGTAGCGAATGCCGCTTACCCGCTTGTTGAAAGCGCCGTAGTAATTCGTGTTATAGATAAACAAGCCTGCGGCATCATCCACCAGGATGCGCGAGGCTTCCTCGTACAGCGGCTGCCGATCTTTCTGTTTCACGAGGACGAGCGCCTTGTCGGTCAATTCGTCGAATCGCTTGTTGCTGTAGAAGCTGAGGTTGCCGCTGCCGATCTGCTTGCTGTTGTAGATGTAGCCGGTCCAGTTATGGGGATCGGCAAAGTAGGCGCTTCGCCACAAGGGAATCAGGTCCGCGCTGAGTTGTTCGTTGCCCAGTTTGGCGGCAACCACAGGCCAGGGTTGGCTGAGAATGGTCGTCTTGACGCCGATTTTCGCGAGCCCGCTTTGCAGAAGTTCGGCGGCCTGCCCGCTCTGCGGATACCCTCCGAGCGCGTTGATGGTCAGCGTCCGAATGGGACCCTTCACCTTCGCCAGCGCAGCTTTGGCCTTGTCGAGGTCGTAGGTATAGCCAGCCATGCCTTGCGGCGCCCCCCACATCGGGTTCGGAATGATACCGGCATTGCGGGCGACTGAACCATCCAGGAGATTGTTGATGAACCCATTATAGTCGAACGCGTAGCACAGCGCGCGCCGCAGATTTACGTCGTCGAGCGGGGCGCGGCGGTTATGGATAATGAAATACATCGTACGAAGCGACGGCTTGGCGAGGATCTGAACGCCCGGCTTGCCCCTCATGCGCTTGATCTGGTCATAGGGCGTAAAGCCGTCCAGCGCGTCGAACTCACCTTTTTCCAATCCCAGGACCCGGCTTGCGACCTCAAGGATGCCACGGAACTCGACGCGGTCGAGGTATTTTGGTCCCCATGGCACGAAATGATCGGCAAACCGATCCGCGGCAAACCCGACGGCCGGATCATAGTGGGAAAGCTTGAAC
>VFSW01002159.1_pt1 | contig 29828 bp, 25 predicted proteins | sample 5358111 | NCBI WGS metagenome assembly VFSW01 (sample SAMN11554181, study PRJNA540505) | mine drainage metagenome | isolation source: sediment from site ElyBrook_90M | place: USA: Ely Copper Mine, Vershire, VT | collected 2017 | reverse complement strand
AAATGTAGTGGAGACCTTTTGGATCGTTGCCTTGGAAATCAATGGTTTAGAGTTGTGCCGCCTGCCCATCCATGAAATTTCGGCTAAATCCGCCATGGCGCGGAGGCTGGCCGCATCCAGACAGGCAGCCACTGATTCAGCAAGGGATTCCAACAAGACGGGCGTCGACGTTGCGCTCATGGCGCAACTCTAACCAGTATCGCCGACCAAGGCAAGCCCCTCGCGCCTGGCTATATTGTAGAACGTTGGGTATCGCGTTCAATGATTCAACCGGTCTAGCACTGCGGACGCGGAGTCGAGCAAAGTCCTTTCCGCATCAATGGCCTTTGCGACGCGGATGATCTCGGTGTCGGCCTCAGTGTAGCGCGCTTGTTCGATGCCCTCGCGCACGCCGGGCATCGTCTTCGCGCCGTATCCCGCATAGACGCCCGGCGCATATAATAAATGCTTGTACCAAGGCCGGCGCGGCAGGCCGGACGGATCTGTAAGGGCGCGTTCCGCTTGCAGAAGAATCTGGTTCAGTGCTTGCACCGCCGCCTGCTGCGCCGCGTCGCCGAATTTTGGCTGCGCTTTTGCAAATGCTTTCTGATACCGCCTGGCGCCGGCAGACAGAGCTTTTTGGGCATTGAGCAACGGCGCGAAGTTCAGCTCGGGTGGCGCAGGCTCGGCTTCGGGCGGCCCCTCTGGATGTTGCGGGTCGGATATGGCGGCAAACACGCCTTCCTCCAATTGGCGGTTGCGCTCCTCAATGTCTTCCTGTTTGTGCTTGAGGAGCTTTTGCAAGTCTTCAGTGTATTTCCGCACAACGGCGGCAAGGTCGCCAAACTCGAATGGAATAACCTCGGCGTCAGCCAGGCGCAGGACGGTGGCGCCTATTGTCTGCGCCAATGCGCGGCCATAGGCAAAATTCGTGTCGCCATAATGAGTGTACCAATAAAAGTCGTCGTAAATGGAGTGATAAACCCCGCCGTCTTTGCTTTCGCCTCCGAAGCCGAGGTCAAGCGACGGGATGCCGAGAAAATCAATAAATGCCGTGTAATCGCTGCCGGAACCCAACGGGGCCAGGAGGAGATCGGGCCCTTCCCGCAATTCGCGGCGTTCGGCGGCGTTGTCGGCCGCGGCAATTTTGAAGGCCCGGCTGCGCTTCCAAACGCTCATCTTGACTTCCGGGTCGTCAATGTCGCGGGCCACCGCGTTGATGAGGTGTTCGAGGATGTGCGATCCGCTCATTGATAATTCGCCGCGTCCGGTGCCGTCGGAGTTCACATAAGCGACGGCGTGGCGGCGCAGTTCATCGGCGTGGGTTTCCACCCATTCGGTGGAACCCAGCAGCATCGGCTCCTCTCCATCCCAGGCGCAGTAAATGATCGTGCGGCGGGGTTTCCATCCCTGTTGGAAAAGATGGCCCAAGGCGCGGGCTTCCTCAAGGAGGCAAACCTGGCCGGAGAGCGGATCGGACGCGCCGTTGACCCACGCATCGTGGTGATTGCCGCGGATCACCCATTCCTCGCCGGCCGCGCCGCCCGCCAATCTGCCAATGACATCGTACACAGGTTTGATGTCCCAGTTAAACTCAAGTTTCAGATGCACCTTCGCCGGCCCTGAACCCAGATGGTAGGTGATCGGAAGCGCGCCGCGCCAGGCCTCGGGCGCCGTTGGCCCTGTCAACTGCGCCAGCAAGGGCAGCGCGTCGCCGCTGGAAATGGGCAGCACGGGTATTTTGGTGATCCCCGCCGCGTCGTGAAGTGCGATTCGTTCTGCGCCTTTCACCGCGCCGTATCCCGGCGTGAGCGGGTCGCCGGGGCTTGTGGATGGAAAGTCCATCACGCTGCCGCGCTGGACGCCGTTGGTGTTGCGCATCGGCCCATTTGGAAAAACGTCATCCACAGAATAACCGTCGTCCTTGGGATCGGAGTAGAGGATGCAGCCGATTGCGCCGTGCTCCGCCGCGACCTTCGGCTTGATGCCGCGCCAGGACTTCCCATATTTGGCGATAACGATCGCTCCTTTGACGGAGACGCCCAGCCGGGTCAGTTCCTTGTAATCTTCGGGCAGGCCGTAATTGACATAGACCAGCGGGCCGCTCACATCGCCATCGGTCGAATAGGCGTTGTAGGCTGGCAATTGCTCAGCCGTCTGGCTCGATGTGGGGTCCAATGCCAGAGCCGTTTCCTGCAACGACGCGGTGAACTGGACCGGCTCCGTCATTTCGAGCAGGCGCGTTTTTGGGGTGGGAAAAAGGACCTCGAACATCTCAATGGAGGCATTCCATCCCCAAGACTTCATCTGCGCGAGAATCCACTCGGCATTCTCTTTGTCGTAAGGCGAGCCGACGTGATGCGGGCGCGCGCTGAGCCGCTGCATATTCCGGCGGAAATTGTCCGGCTCGGGCAGGGAGCGGAAGGCGGCTTCCGTTTTGAGCTCGGCTTCCGAAGCGCCAGGCGAGAAGCCATAGAGCGCGGGCGACTCGGCGCCGGTTGCGCGCCTCGCAAGCCCAAAGGCGATTAAAAGGCCAAGGATCGTGACAATGCGATTTTTACTCCGTGTGGTCGAACATCGGGGCAAATTCCTCTTGTCAGGTGCCCGATCCATTTGGAGGCGTGAGTCCATGTTCCATTCTTAGCCTGTCCCTGGTTCATTTCAACGTCATTGTCGCGCCCGTCGTCAACCACCGGGCGAAAAGGCGAAGGCGATTGAAAAAGGCCGGCCTCGATTCGCCCGAACCCACCCTATGACGTTGCGGGCCGTAACATGCGAAGCGGCTCGACTTCGCGTTCGATGGCGCTCGCTTTTTTATGGCGCGCGAGGCGCAGATCATAATCGGATTGCAAGCCCGTCCACATTTCCGCGCTCGTGCCGAAGTAACGCGCCAGCCTCAAGGCGGTGTCCGCGGTGAGGCCTCGTTTCTCCAGAACAATCTCATTGATCCGCCGCGGTGGAACGCCCAAAGCCCGCGCAAGCGCGTTTTGCGACAACCCGAGCGGTTTCATAAATTCCTCGGCCAGAATTTCGCCGGGGTGAATCGGGGGAAGTTTGTTCATTTTCATAATCTAATCAAAGAATCACCGAAACCGGCGCCAATTGGCGTCCTTGCTTTAGGCATCGCGAAAGAATAACTTGAGCAACTCTGGCTTGTTCTTTTGGCGGCTGGCGGCGTTGCCCGCTCGTTGCAGATCGCTGCGGATATGCGCCTGACGAGCGCCTTGCCAGCGGCCAAAATTCCTGCGCCATAGTTGCTCAAGTCATTCTTTCGCGATGCCTTAGCATTGGATCACCGACAAATTGCGGACTCTGGAAAAATGCTCGTCGCGGGCAAGCAGGGGAAGGCCGGCTTCGATGGCCAGTGCCGCAATCCAAATGTCGTTGACAGGGATCATTGTTCCGCGTTGCTCGAGATCGAGATAAACGCCCGCGTAAAATGCGGGTGTTCGCCCTGAGCCGTGGAGCATAGGCACACCCCGCAGTACCTCCATGCCTCTCTGAAAGGCGGCAAGTGGATTTCTCGCTTTTAGAAATCCAAGGTCAAGCTCCGCCAGGGTGACGAATGTGATTGCGAATTTATAACCCTCGACCTTGCTCTCCATTGCCGCATCCCCTCGTAACAGACGAACCATTCCACTGGTATCGGCTATGGAATCGAACGTCCCTCCGTTCATGGAACTTGTTCAAAGGCATCATCGATGTCTTTCTCGAACTTGTCCCAGTCTTGTTCGGTCATTTCATCGGCGCGCACTTTCCTGCCCGACCTCGCGGTCCGCCGTCCGGCGGTCGCTCTGAGGCGAATGACGGACAATTGGGGATGGCCCTTGACCGCCTGAAGTCGGACCTGTCCAAGAATGTATGTTAGGCTCGTTGCCGCGCTCATATCAAAAGATTACGCGGTCCAGAGCGCCCACGCAAGCTCACTGTCGCGAGCGTTGAGATCGTCGACGAGCTCTCCGTTAGGCCGGCAATGCCCTTACAACCTCGGCGCAACGTCCGCAGAGAGTCGGATGCGCCGTGTCTTCGCCAACGTCGGGTTCCCAATGCCAGCAGCGCTCGCATTTTTGACCCGTGGCATGAGATGCAACTATCTGCAACTCCGGGGAGGGCCGCGGAGCTTTGATCGGGCTCAATTCCACCACAGAAACGTTTAGTAATTCACGGAGAATTCCTGGATCTGTTCCAATTTCGACGATGGTGGCGCCCGAGAATTGGCGCGTCCCTAAATCGGTGGCAAAAACTGCGGCCGATTCTGGCAAACCCCACTTTGATCCGGGTGAATCCATGTTGGCCGTGTGCGTATATTCAACGACGATTTTTGCTTCCAAGTCCTTTCCAATGATCTTCTGTTCACGTAACCGTTCGAGCTTCTGTTTCGCGAGGTCTCGCAAGAAGAGGTAATCCTTCCATTTCTTCTCGTCCGCAAAATCGAAGGACGCAGGCTGCCATACGGAGAGATGAACGGATAGCGGGTCGCTTTGGGGAATGAATTCCCAGGCTTCGTCGGCGGTGAAGGCGAGGATGGGCGAGAGCATTTGGCACAGGCCCGAAACCAGGCGATGAAGGACGGTTTGCGTCGAGCGGCGGCGCGGGGAGTTGGCGGCGTCAGTGTAAAGGCGGTCTTTGACAATATCGTGGTACTTGGCGGAAAGCTCGACGGCGGCGAATTGGCTGATTTTTTGATAGACCGAATGAAACTCGTAGTGGTCGTACGCGGCGGCAACCTCGCCCTCCAATTTGGAAAATCCCGCCAAAATCCAGCGATCCAGGCCCGTTAAATCTTCGTCCACCACGCTATGGATGGCCGGATCGAAGTCATAAAGGTTGGAAAGTTGGTAACGCAGGGCATTGCGGAGATTGCGATAAGTCTCGCCGACCTTGTTCACCCGCTCATCGCTCACGATGATGTCATCGCGATAATCCTGGGAGGCGACCCATAAACGCACGACATCGGCCCCGTATTTGGCCACATACGCCTCGGACGTTTGAGGTTTCTCGTAAATGCCCTGGCCTTGTTTGCTCTTGGAGATTTTCTCACGGTCGGCGTCCACCATGAATCCGTGAGTCAATACGGTTTTAAACGGCGCCGCGCCATTGCCCGCCAGGGAGAGGAGCAGGGAGGATTGGAACCAGCCGCGATGTTGGTCGCTGCCTTCCAGATAAATGTCGGACTGCCAGCGGGGCAGGGGAGCGCCCTCCGGAGATTGCGACGGCGCGTGATGGAGTTCCTCGCGGCGCATCAAAACGGCGCGCGACGACGAGCCCGAGTCAATCCACACGTCCAGCGTGTCGTTTGATTTGGCCACAGGTTCGGCGCCCGTCCAGTCTGGTGGTCTGACGGCGGACCAAAGCTCCGCGACGGATTGCTCAAACCACACATTTGAGCCGCGCCGCTCGACGAGGGCGGCGAAGTTGCGGAGAATTTGCGCGTCAAGAATCGGATTTTCATTCGCATCGTAAAACGCGGAGATCGGCACACCCCAGGCGCGCTGGCGCGAGATGCACCAGTCGGGCCGGCTCTCGACCGCGCCTTTGATGCGGTTGACGCCCCAGTCGGGAATCCATTGGACGCGGTCAATTTGTTCCAGCACGAATTGGCGAAAGGTTTTGCCGCCCAGCGAATGATCAATTTTGATGAACCATTGGTCCATTGCCCGATAAATGACGGGTGTTTTGCTGCGCCAGCAGTACGGGTAGCTGTGATGGTGGTTTTCCTGGTGCAGCAACGCCTGGCGAACGCGCAGTTCATGCAGGACACCCTCATTTGCCTCGCTCTTGCCGTGTTTTTCGAGGATGGGTTTGCCGATGAGTTCCTTGGGCATTTGCCGCTCAAGGGGAAGATCATTGGTGTAGGCAAACTTCCCGTCGTCATCCACGGGCGAGTAGATTGGCAAGCCGTGTCCGCGCCCAAGATTGTAATCCTCCAATCCGTGGCCGGGGGCGATATGGACAAAGCCGGTGCCGGTGGCGCTCTCGACGAACGCATCGCCCGCGTAAAGCTTGCCCGTGCGGTCGCAAAATGGATGGTGATATTCCAGTCCGTCAAGCTGCCGCCCGGCGACACATTCCACCGTTTCATGGCCTTCCCACCGGCATTTCCCGGCCACCGTGGAAACCAGCCCCGATAAAATCCAATACTCCTCGTTTCCGACGCGCACACGCGAGTACTGCAATGCGGAATTATATGCGACCGCGAGATTGGCCGGAAGCGTCCACGGCGTTGTCGTCCAGATCACCACGAAGGTCCCGGGTTTTCCGATGATCGGGAATTTGACGTAAACACTCTGGCTGACGTGCTCGTGATACTCGACTTCCGCCTCGGCAAGCGCGGTGCGGGCCGGAATGCTCCAATACACCGGTTTTTTGCCGCGATAGACAAAACCCTTTTCCACGATGTCGGCGAAAAGCCGCAGTTCGTCGGCCTCGTATTCCTTGTCAAGAGTAAGATACGGATTCTCCCATTGGCCCAAAACGCCGAGACGTTGAAATTGGGCGCGCTGGATATCAATGAACTTTCGCGCATAAGCCTCGCAGGCCTGGCGGACGGCGACGGGGTTGGCGGCGGTTTCGCCGGCCTTTCGCATTTCCTGCGTGACTTTGAACTCAATGGGCAAACCGTGGCAATCCCAGCCGGGAACGTAGGGCGCGTCCCGCCCGCGAAGGCTGTGGTACCGGACGATGATGTCCTTGAGAATTTTATTGAGCGCGGTGCCAATATGGACGTCGCCATTGGCGAAGGGCGGCCCGTCGTGCAAAACAAATTTCCCGGCGCCGGCGCGCGAGGCGCGGATTTTTTCGTAGAGCGCGGCCTCCTTCCATTTAGCAAGCCGTTGCGGTTCGCGGGCGACGAGGTCGGCCTTCATCGCAAACCCGGTTTGCGGCAAGTTAAGTGTGCTCTTGTAATCCATCTGTCAGGAACCGACGTTGACCAACTCTTCATTGGTTGCAACATTGACGATTTTAAACTGCTCGGCGTGGAATGAGGGTTCCGGGCGGAAGGAGAGCTTGCCGAAGTAGCGTTTCTCCATCTCAATGATGAGCTTTTCATCCTCGGTGCGCAATCGCTCCAGGACGGTTGGATGGACGGCGATGCGGAGTTGAAAATCCGATTCGTCGCGCGGGCGTTTCTTGAGGATTTCATTGAGCTTGCGCTGGATTTCAACGCTCATGGTCAGCGCGCTCTTGACCTTGCTGCGGCCTTTGCAATAAGGGCAATCGTCATAAACGGCGTTGCGCACGCTTTCGGAATGGCGCTGGCGGGTCATTTCCATCAGGCCCAGTTGCGAAATGGGCAGGACGTGGGTCTTGGCCTTGTCGCGGCGCAGGCCTTCCTTGACGCGCTGATAAACGTTTTGTTGGTCGCGCCGGGATTTCATATCGATGAAGTCCAGGACGATGAGGCCGCCCATGTTGCGCAGGCGCAATTGGCGGCAGATTTCGTCCGCGGCCTCCAGGTTGACGCGCAAGATGCTGGACTCCTGATCGCGGCTGCTTTTGTGGCGGCCGGTGTTGACATCTATTGCCACAAGCGCCTCGGTTTCATCAGTGACAATGTATCCGCCGCTTTTGAGATGCACCTGGCGGGCGAACGCATTTTCCAGTTGGCGGGTGATGTTAAAGCGGTCGAAAATCGGCTGGTGATCGGTATAAAGCTTGACCGTTTCAGCCGCGCGCGGGGAAATGCGCGAAATCATCGTCCGCATGCGCTCGTAAGCCGCCGGGCTGTCCACAACGACGCGCGAGATGTCCTCCGTCAGAAAATCGCGCACGGAACGCTCTATCAAGTCGGGTTCATGGAACACGCAGGTGGCGGGGGGCTGGGTCTCGATTTTCTTTTGAACTTCCGCCCATTGCTCCTTGAGCAGTTCGATGTCGCGCACGAAATACCGCGCTTTTTGGCCCTCGCCGGCGGTGCGCATAATGACGCCCATGCCTTCGGGAATATCAATTTCCCGCAGGATTTTTTTCAGGCGCTGGCGTTCCTCGGTGTTTTCGATTTTACGCGAGATGCCGCTCTGCTCGGAGTTGGGCAGCAGGACCAGGTAGCGTCCGGGAAGGACCAGATTGGTCGTCACGCGGGGCCCTTTGGTGCCAATGGGGCCCTTGGTGACCTGCACGATAATGTCCCGCCCAGGCGGATAAAGGCGCGGGATGTCCTTTTGGGTGATGCGAGGGCGCTCGCGGCGTTTGGTTTCCCTTTCGACTACCTCAACCCCGCTGTCAAACTCCGTGGGCACGATGTCCCAATAATGGAGAAAGGCGTTCTTCTCGAAACCAATGTCCACGAACGCCGCTTTGAGCGCGTCCTCAAGATTGCGAACCTTGCCCTTGTAAATGCTGCCGACCAGGCGCTCCTCGGTCGTGCGCTCAATGGTAAACTCCTCCAGGCGCCCCTCCTCCTGCAACGCGACGCGAGTTTCGAGGGACTCGGCGTTGATGATGATCTCCTTGTGCGTTTGCGGCTCCGGCTTCATCATCCGCTGCACTTTCTTGACAATCTTATTGGCGGCGGCTTTGATGTTTTGAACCAGCCCTTGCGGGGATTGTTCATTGAGCGGCACCGGTTGATATTTGTCCTCCTGGACTTCGGCGGGGGTGTCCAAATGCGGCTGGCGAAAGGCCTTTTTGCCGCGGTTGTCCTGGCGCTCGCGCGGGGAGGGCCTGGCCGCCTCGGGAGCCGTCTCCGGCGGCAGGCCGGCGGCGATGTTCTCCGAGCGCGCAACTTCGTGTTCGTGGCGCGAGCGCTCGAAAAGCGAGTCAGGGGCTTTTTCGCCCGTGACTTCCGCGCGCGCTTCCAGCGCCCCGCGGTCCGGCTTTTGTGGATGCCCGAAACCGCCGCTGGGGCGAAAGCGCATGCCGCCGCGCCGGCGGCGTGAAAAATTTCTGTCACTCATAACTAATAAGACCTCCGATAAACGTGGATGTTATGCAAAATGCCGATGGCGATCAGCGAGCAGACCACAGACGAGCCGCCGTAACTTATCAGCGGCAGTGGAATGCCCGTCACGGGCACCAAGCCAATATTCATTCCTATATTGATGAAGACGTGGCAGAACAACAGCGTCACCACGCCAATAGCCAGCAGTTGGCCCAGGCGGTCGCGCGCCTGGCTGGCAACTTTTATCCCGCTAAAAAGAAGCACGGTGTAAAGCGTCAAAACCACGACGCTGCCAACAAAGCCCGCTTCCTCGGCGATGACCGAGAAAATGAAATCGTTGTGTGCTCCGGCCCGCGGCAAAAACCCCAGGGCGGATTGCGTGCCCTGCCGCCAGCCTGTTCCAAACAATCCGCCCGAGCCGACCGAAATGAGCGCCTGCTCGACGTTGTAACTTTTCTCCCGGCGCAGTTTCTCGAGGGCTTTGCGCTCCGCAAGAGAGGCATGCATCGGGGCAAAATCACGGCCCAAATAGGTCAGCAGCCGCATTTTCTGGTACGATTCACCGATCTTGAAACGCGACGGCGCGAACAAAACGGCCGCCACCAACAAGACAACCAACAGACCCGTCCCGCCAACCAACCGGACCAGCCAACTGTTGGGCGCGCCGGCCACAAACATCATCGCCAGGCAGATTGGCAGAAAAACGAACGCCGAACCAAGGTCCGGCTCCTTTAAGATCAACACAAACGGCAGCAGCGTCATGCCCAGCGCCTTGAAGAATACCGCCGGCATGCGCAATTCTTCCATGGGACGGCTCAAAAAATTCGCAAGCGCAAATATAAAAGCGACCTTCGCAAATTCGGACGGCTGGAGGCTCAGCGCGCTGCCGGCGTTGATCCATCGTCTGGCGCCCAGATGCTCGGCGCCGATGAAAAACACGGCCACCAGCATAAGTATCGTAATCCAATAAAACACCGTCGACCAGCGCGCCACGCTTGAGTAATCAACCGCGCAAAGGGCAACCGCCACGCCCGTTCCCAGCACATCCCAGAGGATTTGATGCAAATACATTTGGCTGTGCCACGCCGCCCCGTGCGCGGTTTCATAACCGGCTGTCGCGCTGAAGACAAAAGCCACGCCCACAATCATCAACCCCGCCGCCGCCAGGAGCAGAGGCAATCCAAAATCGCTTTTGCGTTCGTTGAGATATGTCTGGTTCATCTTCTATGGAACCGCGGAATCTGCCAGGGCGCCCGGCCGATTCGCGGGAGACTGTTCGGCCTTGAGGATGGCTTCGTAAATTTTTTCGGCGACTGGCGCGCAGCTATCCCCTCCATAATTCCCGTGGTCGACCATCACCACAACCGCATAGCGGGGCTTTTGATAGGGCGCAAAGGACACGAACCATGTGTCGTGATACTTCCCCCGGTCCGAACGTTGGGTTTGGACTTGGGCCGTTCCTGTCTTCCCCGCAACCTGAAAATCCGCCGGGAACGGCCGGCGGCCCGCGAGATGGAATGCCATGTAGGCTGTGCCAAGGTCGCCGGGAGTATCATGTTCGGTATCGGCCAACATCGCCTTGCGAATGACGGCCAGATGGGCTGGGTTGAGATTGAGCCGGTCTCGCACTCGGCCGGCCGGGGCAATTTCCTTTTGCTCGCCCGAGTCCGGTGAAACTGAATGACTGATAAGACGCGGCCAGAATAGTGTGCCGCCGTTGGCGATTGCCGCCGTCATCACCGCCATCTGAAGCGGGCTTACGTCAATTTCCTGGCCGATGCAAACATCCGGAAGACTGCTTTGCCCCAGCACACGTCCGGCGTCTTCCGGACCTGGAACATGGCCGGCGGCCTCGGGATTGATGCCGATCCGGGTTTTTTCCCCCAGATGAAATCGCTTTGCCACCTCGAGCAGTTTGCGAAGGCCTGCTTTCATCCCGTAATGTATAAAATAGGTGTTGCTGGAACGATAAAACGCGCGCTCAAAGTTAAAATCACCCGCCGGGGCCAGATCGTCAATGGGGTGATACCCCGGCTCCTCGAACCGGCCTTTGCTGGTGTAAATCTCGTTCGGGTCCATCACCCCGGCTTCCATGCAGGCGATGGCGGTGATGATTTTGAAGATCGAGCCAGGCGGATATGTTCCCGCGAGGGCGCGGTTTAGCAGGGGGCGATGCTCCTCGTCGGTCAATCGTTCCCATTCGTGGTCCGAGATGCCGGTGATAAACTCATTCGGATCAAACGCCGGCGCCGAGGCCATCGCCAGGATATCGCCGTCGCGAACATCCATCACCACCGCCGCGCCGCCGCGGGAGCTGTTCAAAACGGCCGCGGCCAGCGCCTTTTCGGCCGCCTGTTGAACGGCGAGATCAATCGTCAAGTAGATGTTCTCGCCGCCCTCGGCCGGAGTGATCGTTTCCTCGCGCTGGCGATAGCCCCGGTTGTTGACAAGCACCGATTTGACACCCGGCTTGCCGCGCAACTGAAAGTCAAACGCGGCTTCGGCCCCCGCCTTGCCCGCGTAATCGGGCAGGCGGTACTGGCAGGTAAACTCTTCGTCGTCGAAATCCTCCTTGCGCGAAACGTATCCCAACAGATGCGCGGCGACGGCGTTGTTCGGGTAGTAACGCACCGGCTGGGTCTCCAACTCGAGGGCCGGCTGGCTGGACAATTGTTCGGCAAAAATAGCCACCTGCCGGGGCGCAAGGTTGGGAACGATCTGGTATGGGACGTACGGGTAACTCCCGGTCTGCTGCAAAAAGTGTTTCTCGTCCAAAGCGCGCGGTTGTTCCAAGAGCGCGCCCACGCTCCAGGTCAGATTGCTGACGACGCGATAGCCGGCGTCCGATTGAAGCCTGATTCGGACGACCGAATTGGTGATCTTGTGCTTGACGCTGACCCCTTCCGGATGTTGCCGGACGTAAGCATGGGTGAGCCGGTCCAATTCATTGTCGAACTGGCCGCGCAAATCTTCCAGGTAAACGACGGCGTTGTAGTGGGGGCGGTTCTCCGCAAGCGGTTCCCCGTTGCGATCCAGAATGCGCCCGCGAATCGCCGAGACGCGCACCGTGCGGAAGGATTGCCGTTGCAAATCCATCTCGAAATGTTTGGAGGAGACAATTTGCACATACCACAATCCCGCGACCAACACTATCAGGCCGGCCGCGATGCACACGGCCACCACGCGCACACGTTGCTGCTGGTTTTTCAGGAGGTCGAATATAAACATGTCAGAACCGTCCTCTCTTGATTTCCCGGTCAGGCCGGAAGGTTGTTTGAGTCGCCGGCGGATAATCGAAGGCGCGATGGATGCGGTCGAACAGCGTAAAACACATCGGCGTCAATGCTCCGCCCACGGCGGCGGCCACCGCCCATTGCCAGACCGATTTCCAGCCCAGCAACGGAGCGCTGCCGGAGTTGAGCAGCAGGAATAAGGTCCCGACGGGGCAAAGCGCGCTTGCCGCGACGCCTAAAATGAATTGCGCGGTGGCGCTCTGACGCAGGATTATTTCCCGATTGATGAAAATGACGCAGCCGACCACCAACAACGGCAGCACGCTGGCGCCCAGCGGATTGGCCGAAAGGGAGTCAACCAAAAGGCCGCCGCAAACCGCCAAGAGAGCGATTGTAAAAAATCCATTGGTCAAACTGGCATAGACCATCAAGGCGGGAAGAAGGCTCACTTGCGCGCCCAATAAATCGCGGAAAACATCGCAGGACGCCTGCAAAAATACGGAGACGTAGGCGACGGCCAGAATGAAGATGGGATGGAGGCGGTTCATGGCGTCATCACCCACACTTCGTCCAATTGGCCCAGATTGGCCGACAATTTCACCCGCGCCTCGGTGGCCAGACCGTTGTCCTTGTGGCGGATGTCCACAATTGCGCCAACCGGGATTCTGGCCGGAAACACGCCGCCCTGGCCCGAAGTGATGACACTCTGGCCCGGACGCACCGAACTTGCGCCGGAAAGATAACTCAGATCGACCATGTTGTTTTCCCCCGGGCTGGACGAACGGGAGAGAACCACGCCCGTTTCTCCGTTGGTTTCCACCGACACGGCAACGCGCAAATTCGGATCACCCAATATGAGCACTTCCGAGCGCGTCGCCCCCACGCTTTGCACACGGCCCACCAAAAAACCCTCCGGACTCAACACAGTGCAGTTGGTGCGGATGCCGTCGCGGCTTCCCAGATTGATTTGGATGGCGCGCCACCAGTTGGCCGGGTCGCGCGCGACAACCCGGCCGGCCTTGAGATTGGCGCGAGAGAGCCTGCCCCAGCCCAGCAACGCCCGCAGCCGCGCGTTCTCCCGCTCGATTTCCGCGTCCTGTTGCAGCCGGATTTTGAGTTCCTCAAGCTGAAGGCGCAACTGTTCGTTCTCGCGAACCACCTGGCGCTTTGAGACAAGCGTATTGCGGGCCGCCCCTTCCAGTTCATGGGTGGACGCGGCCAGGCCGAAGAGCGGCAAAAAAAGGCCGCCGATGGCGAGCTTGAATTTCTCGACAGTCTGGCTGGGCAGTTTGAAAAGAACCGCGACCAGCAAGACCACTGAAAGTAAAATTATATACTGCTGCTGTTTTAACATTTCGCCCGTCTGCCGCGGCGCCTCAAGGCCGGCCGGCATTCTGCGGCTCGCGGGAACCGTTCCCGCGGCCAGGTTTCTGGGCGAACGGACACTTACGTTCTGGAGGAAGCCACTCGCTTGAGAAATTGCAGCTCCTGCAATACCCGCCCCGTGCCTTCGGCCACGGCGCTCAAGGGATCTTCGGCCACATGGACCGGAAGGCCCGTTTCCTTGGCCACCATGCGGTCAATGCCTCGCAATAGTGCGCCCCCGCCCGCCATGACTATGCCCCGTTCCACCAAGTCGGCGGAAAGCTCGGGCGGGCAGCGCTCCAGGGTAATGCGAATGGACTCCAAAATTTGCGATAGAGGTTCTTTCAAGGCTTCGCGAATTTCCTCCGAACGAATGGACAAAGTTTTTGGCAAGCCGGCGCCTAAATCGCGCCCCTTGACTTCCATCGTCAACTCCTGGCCGTCCAAAGAAAAAGCCGATCCGACCTTGATTTTGATCTCCTCCGCGGTGCGTTCGCCAATCATTAAATTATAGGCCCGCTTCATGTGCGCGATGATCGTTTCGTCAAACTCATCGCCTCCGACGCGCAAACTGCGGCTGAAAACAATTCCAGCCAGGGAAATAATGGCGATTTCACATGTCCCGCCGCCAATATCAACTATCATATTTCCCGCCGGTTCATGGACCGGCAAACCGACGCCAATGGCCGAAGCCATGGGCTGCTCGATTAAATACACTTCTCGCGCGCCGGCATGAGTTGCGGAATCTTTGACCGCTCTTTTTTCCACCTCGGTAATGCCGGAAGGGACCGCCACAACCACCCGTGGGGCGATCAATTTGCGGTGGTGAACCTTCTGGATGAAATGCCGCAGCATCGCCTCGGTGATTTCGAAGTCGGCTATCACGCCGTCTTTCATCGGACGAATGGCCACGATGTTCCCCGGCGTGCGTCCCAACATCCGTTTGGCTTCATCGCCCACAGCCAGCACATTGGTCGTGCCGGCCTCGATTGCGACCACCGACGGCTCGCGCAAGACGATGCCCTGGTCCTTGACGTACACCAGGGAATTGGCCGTGCCCAAGTCTATTCCGATATCGTTGGAAAAAAGGCTTTTAAATTGCGCAAACATGAATCATGCCTAACCCCGATGACCTTAAGGACGCGCGCAACGCGGGTCAAGCCTTATACTGCCAAGACGGCGGGATAGACGCATGTTGCCGGGAGAAAGAACGCAAAACTACGCGGTCCAGTCCCAATCATTGAAAAGCTCGCTCACCGCAAGGTGGAATCCCGGCAGGAGATCTCCGCCGTCCAAAACCCCAGCCGGCCCAATGATGCGCCGGTCCGTTCGCGACCGGCAAACCTCGGCGAATTCGTCATCCGGATGAATGATCCAGACAACGCGCGCTCCGCTGGCAAAAAAATCGGCCAATCGCTCATCCATTTCCGCGCGCGTGTTGCCGGGAGAAAGAACTTCAACGGCCAGGTCGGGCGCACCCGGAAAGAATGTTTTGGTGTCCGGCTTGAAACCGAGCCGCACCAGGCGCTCCCGCCGCACAAACGAGACATCCGGCGCACTGCAGTTGCGATTTGCCATCCAAAATCCAAGGCTGGAACCGAAGACAAGCCCAAGCCGGTGAACACGATTGAAGCTTTCCAACGCAAAATTGAGTCGCTCGCAAATTTGCTCGTGCTGAAAGTTATTCTTCGGACTCATAACCAACTCGCCGTTGACAACCTCATGGCAGTAACCGTCCTCTGGCATCGCCATAAGCTCTGCCTCCGTCCACCCTCGCGCCTCTTTTTCAACCGCCGCATCCACATTGAAATCGTAAACCACTTCAGCGCGACCTGTCAACGCGCTCGGCTCCGGGCGGTCCGGGCGCGCATCGCTTTCGAGTGCCCCGCCAGGCCATCGCCACACCCAAACAAGCGCGGCAACAATTCGGAAGCGGGCTGGAACCGGCCTCCGGCCGGTTGATTTTGGCGTCCCGCCAAAATCCCGCGCGCGGTTGCCAACTGCGACTAAAGCGCGCGCCGCCCTCGAAACCCTTTCCAGTGCGTGCGCCCAGTCAACTGGGATAGCCGGTGGCCCGGGGCGCCGCGACAGCCTGAAATAACACTTTCCCGAAAGACGGCGGTTGTGATAGGTTGCAGCGCAAAGGTCGCAAAAGAAAAAAGAGCTTTTCTTTGCGGCCTTGGCGGCCTTTGCGTGAGGAAATCCCTTTGCGCAATAATTCCTTGAAAAAAATCCCTGGGCCAACGCAGCTCAGCTGCTAAGTTCCCTGTCGGCGGGACGTTCCCGCCAGGAAGACGGGGAATGTGAAACCAGGGACTGGAAAGTGGCGCGCCAGCGCCCAAGCCTCTCGACCCGCCGCCGTTCGCGGCTTGCCATACTGCAAAGGAAGTAAGTAATGCAAAAGACCCAGCCAGCCAAAGGACGTTCGAGAAACTCCGACCTCCGCCCCCTGTGGGCTATCGACGCGGGAGCGCGGAGTTTGGGCGCGACCTGATTTTTCCATTGGCGTTTTGCCGAATTTGTTAATAGATTTTTGCCATGCCAGAGAAAATACTGTCCCAGATTTCCCGCCCCGCCCGCGAACAGTACGAAAAGGGAAAGGCCGCCTTGGACCGCCAGAACTACGACTATGCCATCGCCATTTTCACGCAAGTCCTGGAGCAGGAACCGGCGTTTTTTGATTGCCGCCAGGCCTTGCGCGTCAGTCAGCACAAGCGGACTGAAAATTCCGGCGGCGGTTTTTTTAAGAAGATGCTCAGCGGCGCCAGTTCCTCGCCGGCGCTGGCCAAGGGGCAACTGGCGTTGCGGACGCAGCCATTGGACGCGTTGAAATCCGCCGAGCAAATTCTCAACGGCGATCCGCAGAGTTCGCAGGGCCACAAACTGCTGGCCGACGCCGCGCTGGCTTCGGATTTGCCAAAAACGGCCGCGCTCTCGCTGGAAATCCTGGCCAAGCAGTCGCCCAAAGACGTCGGCGTTCAGAAAGACCTCGCCCGCGCTTACGCCCTGATGGGCCAGGCGGAAAGGTCGGAAAAGATTTACTCGGAATTGATCCGGCTCAGGCCGGGGGATCTCAGGCTCATCGAAGAACTCAAGGACATCTCCGCTCGCAAAACACTGGCCGAAGGCGGTTACGATGCCTTGTCCGAAGGCAAAGGCTCGTACCGCGATATTCTCAAGGACAAGAACAAAGCCGTTTCAATGGAACAGGAAAATCGGCAAGTCAAAAGCGACGATGTGGCCCAAAAACTCATCGAAGAACTCCAGATCAAACTGGCATCCGAACCCAACAACCTCAAGCTGCTCCGCACCTTGGGCGAGCTTTACTCGCAGAAGAAGGACTATGATCGGGCGCTGGAAGCGTACAACCGCATCGTCACCACCGAGGGGACGACCGATTCGACCTTGCAAAAAACGATTTCCGACACCACGGTTAAAAAATTCGATCAGGCCCTGGCGCAGTTGGACCCGCAAGCCCCGGACCACGCCCAGAAGGCCCAGCAAATCAAAGCGGAGAGGGATCTGTTCCTGTTGAACGATTGCAAGGAACGCGCCGAGAAATACTCCACCGACCTGACGATCCGGTTTGAACTGGGCCAGCTTTATTTTCAAGTTGGAAAAATCACCGAGGCGATCCAGGAATTTCAGAAGGCCCAAAACAACGCGCATCGGCGAGTCCAATCCCTGACCTACCTGGGCCGGTGTTTTGCGCTCCGCAATATGAATGACATGGCCGCCCGCTCGCTGCAAACCGCGCTCAAGGAAAAGCAGGTTTTCGATGATGAAAAGAAAGACATCATCTATGCGCTTGGCACGGTGCTGGAGAAGATGGGCAAAAAGGAGGAAGCCATCGAGCAATTCAAGCAAATTTACGAAATGGATGTCGGCTTCCGCGACGTCGCCGCCAAAGTGGACGCCTACTACTCAGGGAATTAGTTGGGAGTGAAATTCATAATTCATAATTCATAATTTATGATTTTCTTATCTGTCTCTCTTGAGCAAAAACTCCGCCAACGCCTCCAATCCCCAGGCGTTGCCCTTGAAAATCTCCAGCGCCTTAAACGCCCTGGCTGTCAGGGCCGCCGCAATGCCGCGCGATTTCTCCAAACCAATGATTGACGGATATGTGGCCTTTTGCGCGGCGGAATCCTTGCCGGCGGTTTTGCCCAGGTGCTCGGTGGTTTGGGTGATGTCAAGAATATCGTCAATAATTTGAAAAGCCAGGCCCACATTGCGGCCGAAAACGCCCAGGGCGCGCAGTTGTTCCGCGGTGCAATTTGCGCTCATGCCCCCCAGGCGCGCCGCGCACCGCAACAACGCGGAGGTTTTGCGCTCGTGGATGTATTTGAGCTGGGCCGCGGAAATGGTTTTCCCCTCGCCTTCAAGGTCGGCCACCTGCCCGGCAATCAATTGTTTGGAGCCGGCGGCCTCGGCCAAATCGGAAATGACTTCACGGGTCGAATAGCGCCGTCCGCCTTCAAACCTGCCGGCAATGGCAAAAGCCTCAGTCAACAACGCGTCTCCGGCCAAAATGGCGATTCCCTCGCCAAAGACCTTGTGGTTGGTGGGTTTGCCGCGGCGAAAATCGTCATTGTCCATCGCCGGCAAATCGTCATGAATAAGAGAATAAGTATGAACGCACTCGACGGCGCAAGCCAGGGGCAGCGCCGCGCGCATCAAGCCGCCGCACGCCTCGGCGGCGGCCAGGCAAAGGGCCGGACGGATGCGCTTGCCTCCGGCGAAGGCGGAGTAACGCAAGGCTTTGTGGATCGTCGCCGGCTTGGCGCCGGACGGCGGCAGGAACCGGCGCAAAGCCCGATCCACGGCGGCGGCGCGCCGCGCCAGGTAAATTTCAAAATCCACTGAAGACTGTGAACCCCGGTTTCCTTTTTTTCCGGCAAATGACATGCGGCTTTTTAGACTGGATTTTGGCCGCAACGCAAGTCCCATCGCCTCAAAAACTCCGTTGGTTTTTCGCATGTTTAAAGAAAATGAATTTACTTGTTTACATACCGGCATTGAGCGATTAGGTTTGTCGGCTCGTGAATAGCGAATACGTTAAGCAAGCTTTGGCCAAGGTCGGCAACCCGAACGTCCTGGTGAATCTGATCTCCAGGCGCGTCCGCCAATTAACCTCCGGCGGCGGCGGCGGACGGCCGTTGATTGACCCGCCGGTGGGTTGCGGGACCGCCGACATTGCATTGTTGGAAATCATCGATGGCAAAATGGCTTTCGAAATCTCCTCCGCAACGGAAGAGGAAGCTCAGCCGGTCGCCAAAAAGCGCCGGCGCTGACCGCGCGGCCGCTGGCAGGCCGTCGCGTCGCGATTATTGCGCCAGAATGGCGGCGTTCCGGCATCGTGCGCATGGCTGATATTTCACACAACTCCAAAGCCCGGCGCGATTACCACATTCTGGAAACCTTCGAGGCCGGCATGGTCTTGCACGGCTCGGAAGTGAAAGCGTTGCGAGCCGGCAAAGCCCAGATCAACGATGCCTTCGCCCGTGTCGAACGGGAAGAGGTCTGGCTCTATAACGCGCAGATTGATGAATATGCGCAGGCCAACCGTTTCGGGCACCAACCCACGGCGCCGCGCAAGCTGCTTCTTCACAAGTCCGAAATTCGCAAGCTTTTCGGCCTGGCTTCCATCAAGGGCAATGCGCTGGTGCCACTTGCTCTTTATTGGAAGAATGGAAAGGTGAAGGTTTCGTTGGCGGTCGCAAAGGGAAAAGTTGAATTTGACAAGCGCCAGGACATCAGGCAGCGCGATGCGCAACGCGAACTACAGCGCGCCACAATGCACCGATTGAAACGAAACCAATGATAGCTGTTCCGTGACAATAGCCCGAGATTGCATTCGCCGCGCTTTCCGCGCATGGCCTCTGGGTCGTGCGCGACGAATACCTCGACGCAAAACAGATCGCGCTACGCCTTGGCTGGAGTCGCCTCCACGGGTTTGGTCCAGCGGCGTTTGGGCGCCTTGACAACCAGCCCCTTTTTGAGAGCGCGCGCCGATACGCGCACATACCGGACCTCGCCATTGATGAGGGCCTTGACGCGCTGGAGATTGGGCAGAAAACGGCGCTTGGTTATGGCGGTGATGTGTGTGCCGATGCCGCCTTTTTTCTTGGCCTTTCCACTGCGCCAAATGTGGCTGCCTTTGATAGGGCCAACGCCCGTAAGTTCACAACGTCTGGACATAAGATGCTTCAGTTTGTCTCACTCAAACGGCCAAAGTTAACGATCCGGCGCCTGGATTCAAGTTTTTATTTTGGAATTGGGAACAGGCGATCGCTTCCGATTCAATGCGCGTCCATCTGATCCCGGTCCGGCAAAGGAGGGAAGGGTTTGTGCGGTTCGTTCTGATACCAGTAGGCCACCGATGCAATGTCGTCGTGGAGTTGCAGGTACTTGCCGGTCGATTTCCAGCCCAATGCCTGAATGGTCACTCGCAGGTCTTTGTCAAAGTGGACCGGATCGGTGATGTGCCAGCGGTAAAGCCCGAACCGCTGGCCCGGCTCGTAAATTTTGTCCGGCGGCAGCACCTGCGCCAAGCCGGTGTAAGGGGTGGTGAACGTTGTGTAACGGCCTTTTCCGTCCGGGCCTTTGGTTTCAAAATCATAAGAGCCGCAGAAGTAATCCTCGGTGCCGGTGCCGCAGATTGTCGGAAATTCCGTGTCGCCGTCCAGGTAGAACTTGATTTCGCCTTCGCCCCACCAGCCTTTGGCGTGGGTTTCCCAGGCAAGATAAGTGCCCACGTACTGCCCCGCGCCGTGGACGCCGTCAAGAATAGTATAAAATCCGGCGGTCTTGAGAGGCGACTCCCGGCGGAATTGCGCGTGGAAATATGCCGCCTTCCTGGGCACCGCCGCCAATACATAATTAATCTGGTAATAGACCGTCATCTCTTTTTCATCGCGGTTTTCCAGCGTGAATCTGGCTCTCTTGCGAAAGGGCATCTGCCAATAGCAGTTGAAGGCGCTTCCCGGATTGACGCACACCGCCAGAGAAATCAGTTGCGCGTAACGTCCCCAGCCGCACGCGAAGAAATCGCCCACCGGGCACTCGATCGAAGGCTCCGCTTCACCGTCCCAGTAAACGCGCAGGATGGAGCGCCGCCAGTTTCCAGTCGGAGTCATCCAAATTTGATCGACCCGGCCCGGCCCATGAATGTCCGCCAGCGTGAAAGTTGTGCCGGCCTTGATTCGGACCATCGGAGAAACCTTCCATCCCCGGCCCAGTTCCGACGCCGCGCCGCGCGCCGCGCCGTTGGTGGACATTCCTGCGCCGCCCTTTTCACCCGTGAAATTTTCGGGACTCACCGAGCGGGATTTGGCCTTGGACACCAGGAAAAGATTCCCCAGGCTGGAACCCATCGCGCCCGAATCCTGCTGCGCGCGCGCCTTCGAGGCCGGAGTTATGAGGGCGACGGCCAGTGGCAGCAAAAAGATTATGCGTTTCATAGTGGTAAATTTGTTTCGCCGACTAAACCTTGGGGCGCGGCGGAACGCGAGCACTTTTATTTTTCACACCCTTGCATCCAAGACAGGAAAGACGGCTGCGGAAGCGAACGAAGGGGTTGACGCGAAATAACATTTTTTGAAAGGAATTGCGGCCCTACTGGATTTTCTCCAGCTTAATTTCCGACAAAACGACCGGCGCGGGCGGCTCGGGTTTGGTGAGACAGCCGCGCCAGAAGCCAATCCCGTAGATGACATGGCTGACGAAAATCAGCCCCATGATTTGAGGCAGCCAAAGAATTTTTTTCAATGGCAACAAGACCAACGCCTGAACTAATACCACAACACCGTATGCCGCCAGGACACACCAAAATACCGCCGGCAGAAAAGGAAGCGCCGCCAGAAAGAGGCAAAACAACGGCGGGACAAAGTTCGGCGCCGATCCGGGCGTGGGATGGAGGCGAAACTGCTCGGCCCTGCCTCGCCCATAATTCAGCAGCATTTTGCAAAACGCCTTAAACGTCGGACGCGGATGACGATGGACAATCAATTCCGGATCGTAGAGAAGTTTGCCGCCGCGCTTTTGCAATTCATCCATCAACGCATTTTCTTCATTCTGATAGAGCGATTCGTTAAAGCCGCCGAGTTCCAGCAGGGCGTCACGCCGCGCCAAAAGATTGCAGAGGATCAGTTCCTTCTCGCTCGCGGGCCGCGGTTCGCCGACGCAACGATAGCGCGCGCAACTCGGTCCGAAAGCCAGCCAACTCCCCATCGTCAGCGCAAAAGCCTGCTCCAATCGGCCTGCCTCCGGGGGACAAAGGCTCGGCCCGCCGGCCATCTTCACTTCCGGCGCTTTGAAATGTCCGACGGCCCGGCGCAGGTTGCCACGCAAAGCCATCGAATCATCGTCCAAAAAATAAATGATTTCTCCAAGTGCCGCGCGAATGGCGGCGTTGCGCTGCACCGAAGGCTGCCTGCCGCGGGCGATGAGAATTTCAAGCTTGTCGGGGGCGTAATCAAGTTTCCCTGCCGCGTCCAGAGCCTGGACGTCTTTCTGGCCGGGCCGCGCGGCAATTATAATTGTCACCGTTGGAAGAGACTCGGTCACAACCGAAGGCTACACGAGGCGGCGCCCGGTGACGAGTGGCGAGTGAACGCTGTCAAAAACAGCCATCGATTCGGACGCGCAGGCTCTTCACCTTGGGCGGGCGAACCTCCTGGCAAGCCCTCAAATCGATCACGGCTCGCCCGGAGGACGCTTGTCTGGCATATCGACCTGGTTTCCTTGATGACTGGACGCGGCGGATGGAAGGGCAGGCATTGCCGCCCCATCCCATAGCCGTGGAGATGAATTTTAGTCACAGGCCCGTCGTCAGTACAGTACTTATGGAGCCAAATATGAATAAAAAAATCCTCTTTCTCTTGGTGGGCGTGGCCGGTTGGGCCGTGTGCGCTCAAGCGCAATCCGATGACATGGTGATCTATCGGCCGCTATTCGATGGGGACGTCATTGTCGCAGGCGCCGAACCCACCCCGGCGCCGCCGATAGTTTATAACCGGCCAGTGGTATATAATGCGCCGGTGTTGTACCGCGCGCCCGTCGCTTATGAAGCGCCCGTTTACGGCGACGTCTCTCCTTATGACGCTCCGGCGGGGTACCAGGCTTACCAGCCAGATGACTACGCCGGCGACGCCGGATCGTCTGTTCAAGTGATTGATTTTGGCGGCGGCCAAGCGGCAGAGCAGGGGTATGACTTTGGCGAGCGGCGCTAGGAGCCTGTCGGACTTGGGCCGTTGATGATTTGTAAGTTGCTCATAATAAACATGTTAGTTTTTAGCGCCAAAAAGTCTCCGCCTTGCAAATCAATAACTTACGTCGTAAGTTCGACCCGCCGCTCGCGGGTTTTGGCCGATAGTCTTTTTCAATGTTTCATTCCCATTATGGCCGCGGCGATTCATCAAGACGCTCGGAGTTGGCATCCTGAATTTCACAGTGGCCGCGGCGGAAGAGCAGGGTGATCGCTCCAAGTTGATGACAGTAAACGACGGGAACGCCGCGCCGCGCCAATCGTTCTCTGACCTTCGGCGGCGCACTGCGATTGGCGGGAAATTCCGAATCGGCAATGACAATGAACCTTGGCTTCAACATATCCAGAAGTGGTTCGCATAGAGGCTCATCTCGCGCCGGCAACCCTGCGCCAACAATATCCGCGCGCAGGCGCGGTTGCCGTTGGCCCAGGGCATCCTGGCCGGTTCGACCCAGAGAGGAGAGAAGCAGGATCGATTGACCGCCAAGCTCGCCTCGCAGAACCACCGCATCGTCGTCGGCTTGGGCGAATTGATCGAGCGCGTCGGGATGGAGGACCGACCAGCCATCCAGTTGATGGCCCGCCGTCAAATTGGTCGGGCGGTCCTGGGTTTCTTGCAACTGCGCGAGCAGGCGGCGGTAGGCCATCGAACGTTCCCGCCCCGCTCCGTAGAAGATGTGACGCGGAGAAAAATTCGTCAAAACCACCCAGGCGCCGCCCATGTTTTGGCCGCGACCGACCGTCACGCAGAAATTTTTCGAGGTGTTGATTCCCTGGGCCTGCAAAAACGGTTTGACGATCGTCTCGGCCGAATCGGGATCGCCGCAATCCAGCAACAGGTCGCCGTGCCCGTGGAATGAAGGGACAAAGATGGCCGGCGCTCCTGTCAAAGGTAGAACATGGATGCGAGAAATTTGACTTTCAATCCACCAATCCCCCGCCCAGAGGAGGCTGACCAGCGCAATGAGCGCAATTGGGCCGCGCTTGGAACGCTGTCGAAACAACCACCCGGTGCATACAGTTAAGAGCACAAGGTAATACCACACGAAAGCGATTGGCCGCGGGCTTGCGACGTTCCAATACGCCGCCGGCCAATGGGAAAACCACTGGGTCAGGCTGATGATGGATTTCATCCAGAACCAGCTCGAGTGGTTGAAGAGCGCGGCGGCGCCGGCACAAAACGGGGCGACGAGAAGACTCGCCATCCCGCCCATCAAGGCCAGCGCCGTGAGCGGCACCACAAAAAAGTTGGCGGCAACACTCGCAGGCGTGAAGAGATGGAAATAGGCCGCTGACAATGGAAGGGAGCCGAGCCATGCGGCCAACGAAACGGCGAAGATGTCCAAAACAAATCGACGCACCGGCGCCAGTGCCTCGCGCCAATTAGTTTCGGCGATTTTGGGAATCAGACGATGTGTGGATTTTCTGTCAGCGGCCTCAATGATCGCCGGCGCCATTAAAGCGATGCAGAGCACGACCAGAAACGACAATTGAAAACCGGCCTGAAAAAGTTGCTGCGGGTTCCAAAGCAAAATAATCAGCGCGCCGCCAAACAGCGAGTTGACCACGTTGCCCGGTCGCTTGGCAGCCCACCCAACGATCACCACGCTGGTCATTATGGCGGCGCGCACCGCCGAGGCCGGCCAGCCTGTCAGCCCAACATACCACCAGATTGCCGGCACGACGATCAGCCCGGAAATGGCCCGCGCAATCTGGAGCGTGCGCAACAGGCCGATTCCAATGGCCGCCAGCATGCCGATCCGCAGGCCGTCCACGGCAAAAATGTGATACGTGCCGGCGCGCATGAACGGTTCTTGAACATCCGTCGTCAGTGCTGGCCTCCAATCCAGGACCAGGGTCCAAATCAGCCGCAGAGGTTCGTCCTCAACCGGCAGTCCCATGGCGAGAGTTTTTTTGGCCCATGCCGTGAAGCGTTGGGATAGGGGAGTCTCCCGTTTGGCGCCGGCGCCAGTTTGCCAGTCATTCGTCGAAGCGGCTTTGAGTTGAAAGTAAATCTCTTGATGCCGATAGAAACGGCGCGGATTGAAGAGGCCCTGCGCCAGCGCTTCGCGCGGCGGGGCGATAATGCCGGAGACCTCCACCGGTTGGCCCATAAAAAAATTCTCCGGAAGCGCTCCAGGAGTCGACACGGTGATTCTTCCAAAGACGGGTTTCCACTCGCCGCCCAGCAACATCTGATTTGGTTCCAGGATGGTGGTGGTGTGCCATGCCTCCTTGCCGCGACGTTCAAACATGCGCTCCGCCGGGGCCGCGCCAATGATCCCGCGCACACGCACGTCGGCGGCTCGGCCGCCCAAGAGTATTCTCAGGTCATTCGGCGATAGAATGGCGGTATGGCATACCATGTCCGTCCATCCCGCCAAGAGCAAAGCCGCGGCCAGCGCCGGTCGGCTGAGACGATGCAAATCAAGGAGGCAGGCTATCAGCGCGACCAAGGTTGCTGACAATGAAATCGCCAGCAGGACCACGGGCGCGGCGCGGAAACTTTGTCCCAGGACAATGCCGGCGACCAACAGCAAAGTCACTGGGGCAAGCGGATGCTTCATGCAAGGCGCCTTCGCTCCCGGCGCGCCAGCCAAAACAGCAACAGTCCAAATGTTGCCCCGCAGGTGTCGAGAAGAACGTCTTGCACCGCAGCCTGGCGGCCGGTCACGAAAAGCTGGTGAAATTCATCGGTCGAAGCATAAAGAGCCGACAGAAGAAGCGCCAACCGGATTTGGGAACCGGTGCTCTGGGCGGCCAGGGCGGTGTCAAATTGGACCAATCGAAATATCAGCAGGCCCAAAACGCCGTATTCGGTAAAATGCGCGCACTTGCGAATAAAATGGTGGACCGACTCGATTGTTTGCTCGCTCATGTGCGGGTTCAGCCAAAGCAATAACGGACGAATGAAGCGCGAGGTGTGTTGCGGCGTGCCCAGCGAAGTGGAGGCGCTGAATACCAAACACATCCAAAGCAGCACCGGGAGCCAATATCTCAAAAAACGCGCAGACATAAGGGGAAAGAACAGTGGAGATTGTTCCAATGCAAGCAAGAATGGGCCTTGGAGGCCGGCGGAAGGCGGCCACTCACGCAGCCGATTCCGCATGCGCCGTTTTCGCCCTGAGATTCAACCGCCGACGCCCGGGTGCTTGACAGGGCGGTGATTTGACATCAAGCCCGGCGCGTCCCACGCCTTATAGCTGATTTCTTGCCCGGCCTCTCTAAACTTGAGAACAATCAGCGCATTTCCAAGATTTTGCGCGCGGCAGAACTCCTCGGCCTCCACGACGGTTTCAAAATTCGCGGCATCCTCTTCATTGGCGTTCCAATCGCGGCCGTTGAAATAGCTCCTGCTTAGGGCGTGTTGAATAATAATGCGCATACGGCTTACGAGAAACATTAAGGGATTCCCTTACCAAACGCAAGGGGGAAAACACTATGCGCCAGCCCGGATATTTCGCAGGGCGGTAGAGCGAGGCTCACGCCGGGCCGTCTGGCATAGGGTGCCCCGGCTCGGCGGGAGACCCCAACCTTTAAAAAGGTTCATTCTGCCAGTGAACCCATTAGCCGGAGGTTCATTGGGAGCCTTGCCATCTGCCTTGCGTTTCGTTGGCGTTTTAAAGCCAGTGTGAAGTATCCGGGCTGGCATTACTCCGTTAAGTTGCAGGCGTGTTTACCTCGTAAGAGCGGCACGGAATCTGAAAATTTTTTATCGAGGGCATTTGACAGAGTAAAACTAGAATATCGGTTTAAGGGTTCATTTCCCCGTGGCTGCTTCGGCCTTTTCCGCCGCGCGGATTTCCGCCTGGGACGGCGCGCTTCGCGGCAGGCTTGGCTGGTTGACCTCCCGCTCACCGTGACGGCCCGGCATTGCTATCATTTCGGTTCTTGTCGTAATCGGCCCAGAATTCGGCGGCGGTTTTGTTCGGGTCATTTTTGAAACCGAGGCGCGTGAGATTGGTCAAGCCGCGAAGAAACTCGATGTTGGTTGCGTTCGGCGGAAGCAACAGCGTTTGCAACGTGGTCATTCCCGCCAGCGGCTCGAGATTGGTCAGGCTCGTGCAACTGGCCAGGCTCAAATCCGTCAACGGCATCCCGCGAAGCGGCGAGATGTCGCTGACCGGTATTCCTGAAAGGTCCAACGAAACGAGCGCCATGCCGCTCAGCGGACTTAAATCCCTGACTTGTGTTCCTGCAAGAATCAGTTTTGCAAGCGGCATGCCGCGAAGGGGCGTCAAATCGGACACCGCAGTATTTTGAAGGAAAAGAGATCTGATCGGCGCGCCGCGTAGAACTGAAAGGTCGGAAACCGGCTGGTTACCCAACCACAAAGCCCAAGGGCCGTCCGATTGCAAAGAGGTGTCGAACTTCAGTCCCGCACGATCCAAAGCCATCTGCCAGCCGGGTTTTTCCGCCACGACCTCAGCAAAAGCGGGGTTGGACGCGATGACCTCCGGCATCATCCCGGCCGCTTCGCGCATCAGGAAATGCGCCATAAGCCAATCGTCCCAGTCAGGTCCAAGATCGTTGCCGGGCTTGATCATCTTTTCGTCAGCCATTTGAAGCCCCTTGACGAGCGCGGTGCGGGCGTCGTCGGTTTGTTTCAATTGATATTCCGACATGGCAAGCAGCATCCAGGTCTGGACTTGCAGATTCCAGTAAATCCCGGGATAGGTCCATGATGCGGCGGACTTTTGCAGCCATTCCCCCGCCTCGGCAAAGTGGCTTTGACGATATTCCCACAACCCTTTGAGCTGATTGACGCGAGGCCGTCTCACAAGCGCCAACGACCCCGAGTTCGCCATGAGAAAATCCATCACGTTGCCAAAGGTTTTGGCCTCTGCTGCGGCAGGCGGAGCAAGCAAACAGACCCTGGGAAAGTTGGACGCCTCCCAAACGTTTGTCGTCGTTCCGAATTGTCGAAACACTTCGCCGCGCCAATGTTCATAACCTTCCGTATCTCCGGTTTGGAAGTCGAGCACGGCCAACGCGGTGGAGGGCGGATTCGACGGATCGAGCTCGGCGACTTTCGCAAAATTGGTAATGGCATGCTGCCAATTTGCGTCACGGGCATAGTCGTCGCCCAATTTGGCGAACAGCCCAACCATCTCCGCCTGGAGAGGCATCGCATTCAGGATTTGTTCCGCACCGCCGTTATCGCCTCGCGCGAGGAGCATGCTGGCTTGGGCGATTTTCTTGCTCCGCGCGGCTTCCTCCTCTGCGGCGATGCGCAACCGCGCCTGCTCCTGCTCGGCGGCCAACGCCTCGCGCTTGGCGTGCGTTGCCCGCACCGCCTGCCATGTGGTCGCAATGATGCCGAGCAGAAGCGCACAGGCCACAGCTCCAGCCGCTCCAAAGGCAAGTTTGTTGCGCCGAACCAGTTTTTGAAAACGATACGCCGAACTTGGCGGGCGCGCGACGACGGTTTCGTCGGCCAGGTAGCGTTGCACGTCCAGGGCCAGGCCGTTGGCCGTCTCGTAACGGCGGGTGCGGTCCTTCTCCAGCGATTTCAGCACAATCCAGTCCATGTCGCCTCCGAGGAGATGCAGCAGTTTCGGCGGTTCGCATTGCCGGTGCCTGGCGACGGTGGTTTGCTCGGCGGCAGTCAGTGTGCGCAGTCGCGTCGAGGGACGCGGCGGTTCTTCTTCGCGGATGATGCGACGTACTTCGTCCAGACCCGCTTTTGAGAATCGTTGGGCGTCGAATGGCGTCTTGCCCGTGAGCAATTCATAGAGCAAAACGCCAAGGCTGTATATGTCGCTGCGCGTATCAACATCCAAACCGCTCAACTTGGCTTGTTCCGGGCTCATGTAGGCGGGAGTGCCGATGAATTGCTCGAAGGCCGTGAATAACGTCTTGTCCGTCAAAGGCTGATCGGTCGTAGCTTTGGCAATGCCAAAATCAATGATCTTGGGCACCGGCACTCCATCGTGATCGGCGACCAATATGTTTGACGGTTTGATGTCGCGGTGGATGATGCCTTTTTGGTGCGCGTGCTGGATGGCCTGGCAGATTTGCACGAAAAGCCCGAGGCGCGTTTTAGTGTCAAGATGATTCTCGTCGCAATAGCGGGTGATGGGGATGCCCTTGACCAATTCCATCACGAAAAACGGGCGACCGGTTTCCGTCGCGCCCGCCTCCAGCACCTTGGCAATATGCGGATGGTCCATCAGCGCCAGCGCCTGCCGTTCGGCTTCAAAGCGGGCGATGACTTGCTTGGTGTCCATCCCCAGTTTGATGACCTTGAGGGCGACGCGGCGACGGACAGGTTCCTGTTGTTCGGCCATGTAAACGACGCCGCAGCCGCCCTGTCCGATTTCCTGGAGCAGCTTGTAGCGCCCGATGCGATCCCCGGATTTTTCCGACGGGGCAAAGGCCATCCGCATCGTTCCACCTGGACCTGGAGGAGCTTCCGGTTGTTGACTCGAAGGCTCTCCACGCTCAGGGGGCAGCCCTTCGAGCAATCCGCCGGCGGTTGCGTCTTCCTGCAAGAGATCGTCGATCCGCCGGCGCAATGCGGCATCGACGGCACAGGCCTGGCCTAGATAGCCGGAGCGTTGGGCGGCCGGCAGTCGTCGGGCGGCGACGAAAATCTCGGCTTCCCGGTCGGTGGAATCGTTCATTGTTCAGTTTTACACCACGAAGAGCACGAAGGGCACGAAGGCGGAGGAGGTGAGATTTTGTCTTCGTGAACTTCGTGCTCTTCGTGGTGAAAAGATATTGTGAGGCTGAATGAGCGCATGTCCTTCACCTTCATTTACAAAACATACCGTTTGATGCCTTGTTTCAAGACGGGGACGTTAAAATTGATGAGCAGGCCCGTCTTGAGTGGGGCCAATTTCAAACAAGGTCGATTCAAGCAAACCGGGGCCAAGTTCGCGATGGACCTCGATGGCACAACCAATTACCCGGACGGAAAGGGGATCAAAGGTCATTAAATTCTCATACCACGAGGAGCACGAAGGGCACGAAGAAAAACCTCGCTTCCCCCGCCTTCGTGAACTTCGTGCCCTTCGTGGTGAATAAATTTTTTGAGGCTGGATGAGCCGTCACGTCCTGAGGTGGCCGGTTGTGGGGACGAACAGAACGTCCCCACAAC
>VFSW01002158.1_pt1 | contig 29828 bp, 28 predicted proteins | sample 5358111 | NCBI WGS metagenome assembly VFSW01 (sample SAMN11554181, study PRJNA540505) | mine drainage metagenome | isolation source: sediment from site ElyBrook_90M | place: USA: Ely Copper Mine, Vershire, VT | collected 2017 | reverse complement strand
GCTCCCGCCCGCCGTCGCCGGCAGGGCGCGCCGTCCCCCCCACATCTTCTACTGAGGCCGCGCGCATGGGCGGGCGGGAGCTTCCCGCCCGCCGGAACGGCCTCCGTCAGTCGACCTTGATGCTCACGCCGCGGGGTTTGACCTCCGCGGGCTTGCGCATGGTCAGCGTCAGCACGCCGTCCTTGCACGCCGCCTTGACGTCCTCCGTGTGCAGCCCTTCGGGAAGGGAGAAGCTGCGCTGGAACGAGCCGTAGGACGACTCGCGCCGCAGCCAGGTTTTCCCCTTCTCTTCCTTCTCGCTTTTCTTCTCGCCGGTGATGGTCAGGATGTCGTCCTTGACCTCCACCTTCACGTCCTCCTTCTTCACGCCCGGAGGCCGCCCAACGGGAACAGGCGGAACTCGCGGAGCGGATCCAGCATGCGGAACGGGTTCCACGTCTCGAGCTCCCGCTCGGCCGTCTTCTCCAGCACCGGCATGTGTTTCTCAGCCATAGAAGCCTCCCACCAACGATTTCCGTCCTCCCAGACCGATCAGTACAAGCGCGCTCCGGCCCGCGAGACGATCTTCCGGACGAGACGCGGGCTCGAACGGCCCGAGGGCACGGCGAGCACGGGAATCTCCGAATGGCGCAACAGGCGCTCGATCGTCGAGCCGAGCACGAAATCCGAGGCGAAGGCGCGCCGGTGCGCGGACATCACCGCCAGCTCGTAGCGCCCGGAGTTCGCCTCCGAGACGATGTTCGCGCGCGCTTCACCCCGCTTCGTGCGCAGGGTCCAATCGGGTCCGGCTCCGAGGAGCGCCACGAGGCGCTTTTCGAGCGCCACGTCGTCGAGCGCGTCCGCGTCGCCGGGCTCCTTGACGCGGAGCACGTCCAGCGTCGCGCACAGGCCGCGCGACAGCTCCCGCGCCCAGCGCAGCGCGCGGGTCGCGTAGGGGCGTCCGTTCCACGGGGCGAGGACGCGCGCGACCTCAGAGACGCCTTTGCCTTCGGGCACCGCGAGCACGGGGATGAGCGCGCGCCGGATGACGGCCTCGGCGACCGAGCCCGTGAGCAGGCGGTCGAGGCCGGCGTAGCCGTGGGTGCCCATCACCATGAAGTCCGCCCGCTCGGGCCGGGCCAGCAGCAGGAGCGCGGTCGGCGGCCAGCCGCGCACCGTCCGGAGTTTGAGGCGCTCGGGCGGAAATCCCGCCGCAGCGCGCCGGAGCTTCTCCTCGACCTTGCGCGGCGGTTCCATCAAGGCGGGCGGAGCGCTGACGGGCATCGCGGCGGGCCCCACCCAGGCGACGGGCTGCGGGGGCTGCTGGACGTACACGATCTCCAGCGACGCGCCCCATTGCTGCGCGAGCGCCTTCGCCGCGTCGAGCGCGGACAGCGACGGGCCGGACAAGTCGGCGGCGACGAGAACGCGGCGCGGAGGGAATCGTTTCATGCCGGTTTACGTCGCAACGGAACATCCTCGGGGGGCCGATCCCGGCCGGAGCGTTGCTACCCCTCGGTCATGAGCCCCGAACAGGCGCCGAGCGGAAAAGGCAAGGAGCGCTGGCTGGTGACGGCGTGGCCCGGCATGGGCAGCGTGGCGGTCACCGCGGTCGTTTATCTGCTCTCGAAGCTCAAGATGAGGCAGATCCGGGAATTCGACGCGCGCGATCTCTTCGAGCTGGAGGAAGCCGACGTCGAGAACGGATTGATCCGCGCCGTCCGCCTGCCGCGCAGCCGCCTGTTCCTGGCCGAGGACGCGGCCCCCGGCCGGGACATTCTCGTTTTTCTCGGCGAGGCGCAGCCTCCGACGGGCAAGCTGGCGCTCTGCCAGCGCCTTCTGACCGCGGCGCGCGAGCTGGGCGTGACGCGCGTGTTCTGCCTGGCGGCGTGGGCCGCGCAAGCCGCGCCCGCTGGCCCCTCGCGCGTGCACGGCGTGGCGACAGACGCGGACGGGTTGAAGGACTTGCGGGCCCAAGGCGTCGCGGTGGTGAAGCACGGCCGGATTGCGGGCCTCAACGGCGTGCTGCTGGCGGCCGCCGCCGAGCAGGGCCTTCCCGGCGTGGGCCTTCTCGGCGAGATGCCCGTGCTGGCTCTTCACCTTCCCTATCCGAGCGCCTCGGCCGCGGTTCTGCGCGTGTTCTGCGCGATGGCCGGAATGACGCTCGAGCTCGAGGAGCTCGAGCGCTACGGGCGGCAGATGCAGGAGCAGCTGTCCGACGCCTATCAGCAGACGCTGAAGGCTTTGCGCGACGCCGGCCCCGAAACGGCCGAGGACGAGCGCCCCGCGCCGCCGAGCCGCGAAACGGCCGGAGGGCTGTCCGACGAGGACTCAAGCCGCGTCGAGGATCTCTTCCTCCAAGCGGCGACGGACCGGGCCAAGGCCTTCGAACTCAAGACCGAACTCGATCGGCTTGGCGTCTTCCGGCACTACGAGGATCGCTTCCTCTCCCTCTTTAAGAGCCCGTGACCGCGGCCGCGCCTCCAATCGGAAGGAAGATGGAAAATAGGCTGCCCCGGTCGGGCGAGCTTTCGACTCGGATGTCCCCGCCGTGCGCCTGCACGATGCGCCGCGACGTCGGAAGCCCCAGGCCGGTCCCCTGCGCTCTCGTCGTGAAGAAGGGCTGGAATATCTTTTCGCGCTGATCCTGGGGGATGCCGTGACCGTCGTCCCGGACGTGAACGACGACCGCTCCGTCGCGGACTTCCGTCTTCACCTCGATCAGGCCGTCGTCGCCGAGCGCCTGGAAGGCGTTGCTGATGACGTTCCACAGAGCCTGGTGGATCTGATCCGCGTCGAACGAGATTTCGGGCAGATCCGCGGCGAGCTCCTCCCGGACCTCGGCCCTGCCGGCGTTGCTCGGGTCCGCTTTCACGGCGTCGAGGACCTCGCGCACCGTCGCGTTCAGATCCCCGGGCGTCATGCGCGCCTCGCCGGGCTTGGCGAACTGCAGGATGTCCGTCAGCGTGCGGTTGAGCCGATCGGTCTCGAGCGTCAGCAGCGACAGGACGCGCTGGTGCTCCTCGGGGCTGAGATCCTTGTGGCCGACGGCCTTGGCGGCCATGACGATGGTTCCCAGGGGATTGCGGATCTCGTGAGCCACGACGCTGATCATTCCGCCGATGTCCGCAAGCCTCTCGCTGTTCGCGAGCTTCTTCTCCAGAGCCGAGCGCCGAGTGATATCGATGACGGACGCCAGCGCGAAGCGGCCCTCGGTCGTTTCGAAGATCTGGAGCCCGATTTCGACCGGGAACTCCCTGCCGTCCTTGCGCAGGGCGTAGACGGGGCGGCCCTCTCCCATGACGCGGGCCGCGGGGAGGTCGTAAAATTCGGCGCGGCGCTCGCGGTGCTTCTCGCGGAAGCGGCGCTGGAGCAGCATTTCCAGCGGCTGCCCGATCAGCTCGGCGCGGCCGTAGCCGAAGAGAGCTTCGGTCCGGGAATTCACCAGCGCGATCCGTCCCGAACGGTCGACGATCAGCATGCCCGCGGGCGACCCCTCCAGCGCCGAGATCAAGAGCGTCCCGCCGGGAGTCCTTCCCGCGACCGCGTCGGCGGGAGCCGGGGGCGTCGGCTTGGGGCGCTTGGCGTCGGCGGAACCCGGGGCGGATTTCCGCGCCGGAGCCGACGGACGCGCCCTGCGGTGGTCACGATGTCGTGTCGTCATGTTCGCTGGCTCCGCGCCCGAAATTAGCAAAATGACTCTACCACATCGGAGCCGGGGCGAGCCAGTGGAACCGCAGGATTCACGACGACGAGGAATCGCGGCGGCGCTCGTCGCCTCGCTTCGGCCCGTTCAAGTGCCCGAGGAACCAGTCGGCGGCCAGGCGCGAAACCTCTTCCAGGGCGCCGCGCTCCTCGAAGAGATGCGTCGCCCCGGGGACGACCTTGAGCCGGCGCTCCGTCTTCATCAGGCTCGCGGCCGCCTCGTTCATGGCGAGGACCTCGCGGTCGTCGCCCCCGACGATCAAGAGGGTCGGAGACCGGACGCGCGACAGGACCTCCAGGGCCAGGTCCGGGCGTCCGCCTCGGGACACCACGGCGAAGACGTCTCGCGACCGCGACGCCGCGGCGAAGAGCGCCGCCGCCGCGCCCGTGCTGGCGCCGAAATAGCCGAGAGGCAATTTGCGGATCTCGGGCTGGGATTTCACCCAATCGGACACCGCCTCCAGGCGCCGCGCCAGGAAGGGGATGTCGAAGCGCAGCTTCCCCGAGGCGTCGTCGATGGCTTCCTCCGAAGGGGTCAGCAGGTCGACGAGCAAAGTGGCCAATCCCTTCTGGTCCAGGGCCTCGGCGACGAACCGGTTCCGCGGGCTCGCGCGGCCGCTGCCGCTGCCATGCGCGAAAAGAACCAGCGCCCGGGCTTGCGGCGGCAGGCGCAAATCCCCGCTCAGCAGCGAGCCCTGGGCTGGGATCGTCACGGCGGTCGGCTTCGTTTCGATCTTTCCCATATCGCGGCTCCTCGTCACGAAATCGGCGGCAAATCGACCCATGGTCGTGAACGCATCATTGCTGCCAATCCGGCCGCCGGCGCCGAGGTCGCATCGTTGCGTCAGTTCCGGCAAGCCGTGATCGAGGCGATTATGATCCTGAAAAAAGATCCGAAGAAGGGAAAAAAGGAAGGCCTGCCCGGGCGGTTCTCGGGCAAGGTCGCGCTCGTCACGGGAGCCGGCACGGGCATCGGACGGGCCGCGGCGCTCGCGTTCGCGCGCGAGGGGGCCCAAGTCGCCGCGATCGTGCGGGACGCCGCCCAGGGCGAGGACGTCCTCGCGGAGATACGCCGGAACAAGGGCGAGGCGGTCTGCGTCGTCTGCGACGTGTCGAAGGCGCCCGAGGTCGAGGCCGCGGTGAAGACGGCCGCGGGCGTCTACGGCACGCTCGACTGCGCCTTCAACAACGCCGGCGTCGAGGGCGCCCCGGCCCTGACGGCCGACTGCACGGAGGAGAACTGGCAAGCCACGATCGACGTCGATCTCAAGGGCGTCTGGCTGTGCATGAAGTACGAGCTCCGCGAGATGCTCAAGCGGAAGAGCGGAGCCATCGTCAACTGCTCGTCGATCGCGGGGCTGATCGGCTTCCCTTCGATTCCGGCCTATACCGCCGCCAAGCACGGCGTGCTGGGACTGACGAAGACGGCGGCTCTGGAATACGCGAAATCGGGAATCCGCGTCAACGCGGTCTGCCCGGGCGTGATCCGGACGCCCATGATCGATCGCTTCACCAAGGGCGATCCTCAGGCCTACTCCCGACTGATGTCGGGCGAGCCGGTGGCGCGCATCGGCACACCGGAGGAGATCGCGGCGGCGGTGCTCTGGCTGTGTTCGGACGCCGCGTCCTTCGTCACCGGGCATCCGCTGGTCGTCGACGGCGGCTGGGTGGCGCAATAGGAGGACATCATGGAAATACAGCCGAGGGTCCGGACGATGATCGTCGTCGTCGCGGCGGGGCTGCTCCTCCTCACGCTGGCGACGGCGCTGGCGCGGAAGGCCGCGCGGCCGAGTTCTCTTCGGCAGCCGGGTTCCCCCGCCCCTTCCGATCGGCGAAGCGGACCCTGACCCGGACGCCATCCGCGTCGAACTTCGATTCCTCGACTCGGTTGAAGCGCCCCTTCAGGACGCGGAGCATTCCGGGGTTGGCTTCCGCGATCTCGGCGTGGAAGCCCTTCAAGCCCCGGGTCTCGGCGATCCAGGCCAGGTAGTCGACGAGGAACGTCCCGATTCCGTGCCGGTGAAAGTCGTCGCGCACCGTGAACGCCGCTTCCGCGGAATCTCCGATTGAATCGGCGTAGTAGCGCCCGACCGCGATCATCTTCTCGCGCGCGCCCTCGCGCACGAAGGCCGCGATCGCCATGGAATTGCGGTAGTCGATGGCGACCAGCTCCTGGAACTGCTTTTCGCTCAGAGATTTCAACGGCAAGCCGTAGCGGCGATAGGTCGTTTCCAAGGACTGCGAGTAGAATAGATCCTTGAGCCGCCGCTCATCGGTGGGCTTCAGGGGACGGAACCAGACCGTCTTGCCGTCGAAGGCCCGCTTGGTCTCGAGATCGACGAGATACGGCTCGGTCGGCGCGGGCAGAACGTGCCCGGGGTCCAGATAGCCCCAGGTCTTGGCGGCCGCGATCAACTCGCCGCGGAACTCGGGATGCGCGACCTGGATGAGGGCGATGGCCCGCTCGCCGATCGTCTTGCCCTTGAGGCTCGCGATCCCGTACTCCGTGACGACGAAGTCGATGTCGGCGCGGGTCGTCACCACGCCCGTCCCTTCGCTCAAGGCCGGCACGATGCGCGAGACGAGGCCGTTCTTGGCGGTCGACGGGAGGACGATGATCGAGCGTCCGCCGTCGGAGCAGGCGGCGCCGCGGATGAAGTCGACCTGGCCGCCGACGCCGCTGTAGAAGCGGTGGCCGATGGAGTCGGCGCCGACCTGCCCGGTCAGGTCGATCTGCAGCGCGGAGTTGATCGAGACCATCCGGTCGTTCTGCGCGATGACCGACGGGGCGTTGACGTAGTCGGAGGGATGAAACGAGAACGCGGGATTGCGGTCGACCGCGTCGTAGAGCCGGCGCGTGCCCATGCAGAAGCCGGCGACGATCTTTCCCGGCATGAGCGATTTTCGTCGGCCGGTGACGACGCCTTTCTCGAAGAGGCGGAGGATTCCGTCGGAGATCATCTCCGAGTGGACGCCCAGGTCCTTCTTGTCTTCCAGACAGGAGAGAATGGCGTCGGGGATTCCGCCGATGCCGACCTGGATCGTCGCGCCGTCCTCGATCAGTCGCGCGGCGTAGCGCCCGATCCAGAGCGAAGCCGCGGCGGGGGCCGCGGATGGGAGCTCCACGAGCTCCTCCTCGTGCTCGACGAACGCGTCGATGTCCTCGACGCGCAGGAAGGAATCCCCCAGGGTCCAAGGCATCCGCGGATTGACCTGGGCCACGACGTAGCTCGCCGTCTCGACGGCCGCTTTCAGAATGTCGATCGAGACGCCGAGCGAGCACAGCCCCCCTTCGGGCGGAGCGACTTGAATGAGAACCGCGTCGACGGGCAGGCGGCCGGAGCGGAGCATCCTCGGAATCTCGGACAGAAAGCAGGGCGTATAGTCGGCCGCCCTCTTGCCGACGGCGCCTCGCACGTTGGGGCCGATGAACAGCGCGTTGTGGCGGAAGTGCCCCTGGAACCGGGGCTGGACGTAAGGAGCCATTCCAAGCGTGAGGATGTGGATGATTTCGGTGTCGGTGAGCTGCGGCGCGCGCAGGGTCAGGGCCTCGACGAGATGCTGCGGCTCGGCCGCCCCGGAGCCGACCAGAACGCGCATGCCGCTGCAGATGGGCGCGAGCGCGGCCTGCGCCGTCGTCCGTTTTTCCGAGTATTCGTCGCGTGACATGATCCGCCTCCGGGGCTCGCCGCGCTCACCGCCGCAGCTTCTTCTCCATTTCCAGAACCGCGAGCGTCGTCTTCAGCGCGACGTCCGGGTTCAAGGAGATGCTGTCGATCCCGAGCTCGACCAGGAACTGGGCGAAGTCGGGATAGTCGCTGGGCGCCTGGCCGCAGATGCCGATCTTGCGGCCCTTGGCCTTGGCCGTCCGGATTACGGACGCGATCATCGCCTTGACCGCGTCGTTGCGCTCGTCGAAAATGGGCGCCACGATCTCGGAATCCCGGTCGACGCCGAGCACCAGCTGGGTCAGGTCGTTGGAACCGATCGAGAAGCCGTCGAAGATCTCCGCGAACTGCTCGGCCAGGATCACGTTGCTGGGGATTTCGCACATCACGTACACCTCGAGGCCGTCCTCGCCGCGCCGAAGCCCGTGCCGGGCCATCTCGGCGAGCACGCGCTTGCCTTCCTCGACCGTGCGGCAGAACGGAATCATGAGCTTGAGGTTCTTGAGCCCCATCTCCGCGCGCACCTTGAGCATCGCCCGGCACTCGAGGGCGAAGCCCTCCCGGTAGCGCGGGTGATCGTAGCGCGAGGCGCCGCGGAAGCCGAGCATGGGGTTCTCCTCGCGCGGCTCGAACGCGGCCCCGCCGACGAGGCCGGCGTACTCGTTGGTCTTGAAGTCGCTGAGGCGCAGGATCACGTCCTGGGGATAAAACGCGGCCGCGATCATGCCCGCGCCTTCGGCGAGCTTGTCGACGAAGTAGCGCGGCTTGTCTTCGATTCCGGCGGTCAGGCGCTCGATCTCGGCCCGCGCCGTCGGGTCCTCGACGCGCTCGGGGTGGACCAGCGCCATGGGATGGATCTTGACGAAATTCGAGACGATGAACTCCATGCGCGCCAGGCCGACGCCGGAGTTCGGGATCATCGAGAAGCCGAAGGCTTCCTGCGGATTGGCGACGTTGAGCATGATCTTGGTCTTCGGGCGAGCCAGGCCCTTCAGGTCGACGCGGACGACTTCGAACGGGAGACGGCCCGCGTAGACGAAGCCGGTCTCGCCCTCGGCGCAGGACACGGTGACCTCCTGGCCGTCGCGAAGGGCGGTCGTGGCCGTCTCCGCGCCCACGACGGCGGGCAGGCCGAGTTCCCGGCTGACGATGGCCGCGTGGCAGGTGCGGCCGCCGCGGTTGGTCACGATCGCCGCGGCCTTCTTCATGATCGGCTCCCAGTCGGGGTCGGTCTTGTCCGTGACCAGGACCTCCCCCTCCCGGAATTCGCTCAGGCGGCGCACGTCGGCGACCACGCGCACCCGGCCGACGCCGATCCGGCCGCCGACGCTGCGGCCCGAAACCAGCGCCGGGCCGCGCTCCTTGAGGCGGTAGGTCTCCATCGCGTCCGCCCGGCGCCGCGACTGCACCGTTTCCGGGCGAGCCTGGACGATGAAGATCTTCGCCGTCAGGCCGTCCTTGGCCCACTCGATGTCCATGGGAGACGGCTTGCCGGCCTTCGCGCTGTAATGATCCTCGATCGCGCAGGCCCAGCGCGCCAGCGTCAGGATCTCCTCGTCGCCGAGGGCCAAGCGCGCGCGCTCCTCGGCCGGCACGGGAACGTTCTTCGTCCGCTTCGTTCCGCCGCTGTCGTAGACGAGCCTTGATTCCTTTCCCCCCACGGTCTTTTCAATGATGGGCTTGAAGCCGGCTTTCAGCGTGGGCTTGAAAACGACGTACTCGTCGGGATTCACCGTCCCCTGCACGATGTTTTCGCCCAGGCCGTAGGCCGCGTTGATGAGGACCGCGTCGCGGAAGCCGGTCTCCGTGTCGATGGTGAACATGACCCCGGAGACGGCGAGATCCGAGCGCACCATGAGCTGGATCCCGACGGACAGCGCGATGCGGCCCTCGTCCAGGGACTTGTCCGCGCGGTACGCGATCGAGCGGTCGGTGAAGAGGGAGGCGAAGCAGCGCCGGCACGAGTCGAGAAGCGCCGCGCGGCCGCGAACATGCAGAAAAGTCTCCTGCTGCCCGGCGAAGCTCGCGTCCGGCAGGTCCTCGGCGGTCGCGCTGCTGCGCACGGCCACGTCGACGTCCTTGCCCTCGCCCAAGCGCGCGTAGGCCGCGAGGATCCCCGCCTCCAGAGCCGGCGGAAGCGCGGCGGCCAGGACGGCTCGCCGGATCTCCTCTCCGCGCCGGTGCAGCTCGTCGGTATCGCGCACGTCGAGGCCGCTCAAGGCGCGCGTGATTTTCTCTCGGAGGCCGGCATGGCCGATGAAAAGGCGGTAGGCGTCCGCCGTGATCGCGAAGCCGTTGGGGATTCTCACGCCCTTGGAAGACAAGGAGCGGTACATCTCGCCCAGCGAGGCGTTCTTCCCACCGACGCTCGGGACGTCCTCGATGCCGATCTCCTCGAACCATTTGATCAGCTGGACCGCCCGCGCGATTGTCGCCATGGCCGTGCCTCCAAAATGCGAGACGATGATCCCGTCCTCTCAACTTCAAGCAACGGTTCGTCCAGGCGAGTCGTTTCGTTGCGCCATTGTTCGGCGCCGGGATCGGGCGGCCGCGCCGCCCCGCCCGGGCAAACAGACCCTCTCACTGAGAGGGCGCCGCAAAAGACGCACAGTCGGTCCGGAAAGCGCCGCGGGCCCGGCTCGCTCGGGGTCCATGAAACGGCGGTCCGGGAGCACGGGCCGGACGGGTCAAAACCGCCCGGCCTTCGCTTTTTCTCGCGGCGGCAGAATCGTTGCGGCGCTCTCCGATAAGGCCGCTGGTGGTAAGGAGGAGACCGCGATGAGCCCGAAGAATCGCTCGCCGAAAGGACCGGACGGCGCCGGCTGGGAGCCGGTGCACGACATCTTGGAGGGCGTCGAGCAGATGGTCGCGGGCGGTTGGTATCCCGCGCGGCGCCTGCTGCTTTCACGCCTGGCTGAGGCCTCAAGCCCGCAGACGCCCGCGTGGGTCCCCGAGGCCGACGTGGAGGAAGGCGCCCGCGAGATCACGGTGAGCTTCGCGCTGCCCGGGGTCGGCAAGGGCGAAATTCGCGTTCAGGTCACCGAGGAGTCGGTGTCGATCAGCGGCGGCCGGCGCGAGGAGAACGCGGGGGCCGAATGCGCGCGGCGCGAAATGCCGCGAGGCCAGTTCTTGCGCCGCGTGCGCCTGCCCGCCGAGGTCAAGCCCGAGTCCGCCAAGGCCGTCTACCGCGACGGAGTCCTGCGCGTGACCTTGGACCGGGTCCGGGTCCAGGCCGGCCGCAGCGTGAAGATCGAATAGCACGGGGGGCGCATGGGCGGGCTTCAGGCGCTGGGGCGGACCTATCGCCATTTGAACCGCTACCGCGAGGTCGTGACCGTTCTCGCCAAGCACGGCTTCGGCGACCTGCTGCACATGCTGCGCCTGGACTCGTACATCGAGGCGGGGTTGAAGGGCGTGATGCGGCACCCCCCCGTGGACACGGCCGCGCGGCCGGAGCGCGTGCGCCTGGCCCTGCAGGACTTGGGACCGACCTTCGTGAAGGCGGGCCAGTATCTCTCCACGCGCGCGGACATTCTCCCCGTGGAGTACCTGCGGGAGCTGGCCAAGCTCCAGGATCACGTGCCGCCCTTCCCGGCCGAGGAGGCGCGCCGCATCGTCGAAGAGGACCTGGGAAGACCGGTCGAGAAGCTCTTCAAGAGATTCGACGGACGTCCGCTGGCCGCCGCGTCCATCGCCCAGATTCATTCGGCCGCCTTGCTCGACGGCAGCGAAGTCGTCGTTAAAATCGAGCGGCCGCGCATCCGCGCCGTCGTCTCCGCCGACCTCGAGATCATGGCCCACATCGCGAGCCTGGCCGAGCGCCACCTCGAGGAGTGGTCCTGGCGCCGGCCCGCGCGCGTGATCGCCGAGATCTCGCGCTCCCTCGATCGCGAGATGGATTTCTCGCTCGAGGCCTCGCACGTGGAGCGCTTCGCGCGGCAGTTCGCCGACAATGCCACCGTGCGCGTCCCCAAGGTCCACCGCGCGCTGAGCTCGGCGCGCGTGCTGACCCTCGAGCGCCTCGACGGGGTCAAGGCCGACGACCTGGCCGGGATGGAGCGCGAGGGCCTGGACCCGCGCGTCGTCGCCGAACGCCTGGCAAGCCACTATCTGGCGATGATCTTCACTTACGGCTTCTTTCACGCCGATCCCCATCCGGGAAATCTTCTGATCGAATCCGGCCACGTCGTGGCTTATCTCGATTTCGGCATGACCGGGCGTCTCGACCGCGCGCTGCGCGAGAGCCTGGCCGACGTCGTCCTCGCCGTCGCGGAGAGGGACCAGGCTCTGCTTTCGAGCGCGCTGCTCTCCCTTTCCGAGCACGAGGAGGTGCCGGACCCGCGCACGTTCGAGGACGACGTGGCGGAGCTCATGGATCAATACGCCTACCGGCCGCTCAGCGAATGGCGCCTCGGCCGAATGCTCGAACAGTTCTTCCAGACCACGGCCCGCTACCGCGTGCTCGTTCCGCCGGACCTATTCTTGATGGTCAAGGCCATCACCGAACTGGAGAGCCTGACGCGCTTCCTCGATCCGGATTTCGACGCCGTCTCGGCCGCCGCCCCCTTCATCCGGCGCGTGCACGAGGAACGCCTGGCGCCCCGGCGCCTGGCGGAGCGCTTCGCCGCGGCCGGACGCGAGACCCTCGACCTGCTGACCTCGGCCCCGTCGGAGCTGCGTCAGCTGATCCGCCAGGCGCGGCGCGGGCGCCTGCTCATCGAGTTCGAGCACAAGGGCCTGGAGCCGGCGCTGTCGGAGCTCGATCAGATCAGCAACCGGCTGGCCTACGCCATCCTCCTCGGCTCGCTCGTGATCGGCTCGGCCTTGATGGTGCACGCGGGCGTCCCGCCTTACTGGCGCGGCGTCTCCGCGCTGGGCGCCGGCGGCTTTCTCCTCGCGGCCCTGATGGCGCTCTGGCTGCTGCTGGCCATCCTCCGCCACGGCCGGCTTTAGAGGGCCGGGCCGCCCGACGGGGCGTCAGCGGTCTTCGAGAGGAGGCACGAGCACGGCCGCGCCTTGGAATCGTCCGCGGCGCAGGCCCTCCAGGGCTTCGTTCGCCGCGCCGAGCGGGAAGCTCGTGGTCTGCGCGCGCACTCCAGCCTTGGGCGCGAGTTCGAGGAATTCGCGCGCGTCGTCGCGGGTGAGATTGGCCACGGACTGGAGGCGCCGCTCTCCCCAAAGCAGGGCGTACGGGAAGCGGGGTATGTCGCTCATGTGGATGCCGGCGCAGACGACCGTGCCGCCCTTGGCGACGGCCTTCAGCGCGGCGGGCACCAAGGCTCCGGCGGGCGCGAAGATGATCGCGGCGCCCAGCGCGCGCGGCGGCATGCGGGTGGACTCCCCGGCCCAGACGGCGCCCAGGGATTTCGCGAAACGGCGCCCGGCCGAGTCGCCGGGCCGGAGGAAGGCGTAGACGCGGCGGCCTTGCCAGCGCGCGACCTGCGCGACGATGTGCGCGGCCGCGCCGAAGCCGTAGAGGCCGAGCGCCTCGGCGTCTCCGGCCTGCTTGAGCGCGCGGTAGCCGATGAGCCCGGCGCAGAGCAGGGGCGCCGCCTCGACGTCGGACCAGCGTCCGGGCAGGGCGAAGCAGAAGTCCTCGTCGGCCGCGGCGTACTCCGCGTAGCCGCCGTCGAGATGGTAGCCCGTGAAGAGCGCCGCGTCGCAGAGATTTTCGCGCCCCGCCCGGCACCAGCGGCAGGTCCCGCAGGCGCGCCCGAGCCACGGCACGCCCACGCGCTCGCCCAGCGCGAACTTGGCGGCGCGGCGGCCCCGGCCGACGACGACGCCGACGATCTCGTGTCCGGGAGTCAGAGGCCGCCTCGTCACGGGGAGCTCTCCGTCCACGACGTGCAGATCGGTGCGGCACACGCCGCAGGCGCGCACGCGGAGCAGGATTTGGCGCGGACCCGGCCGCGGAACGGGAACGTCTTCGGCGCTCAAGGTCTTTCGGTCCGCCTTCAGGCGCATCGCGAGCATGGCGGAGCTTCCTTCCCCGAGGAGCTTATCCGCCCTTCGAAGCGTGGGCGCGAAGCTTGAGCAGCGCCAAGGCTTCGTCGTCCGACACCTGCGCGAAATCGCGGTAGTACTGGCCGATCGCCATGAAGTCCGCGGGGACCGCAAGGCAGACGGTCTCGTCGGCGCTGCGTTCGAGCGTCGCCAGCGTGTCGGGCGGGGCGACGGGGATCGCGACGACGATCTTGCCCGCGCGGTCGCGCCGCAGCAGCTCGACGGCGGCCAGGAGCGTCCTTCCGGTCGCGGCGCCGTCATCGGCCAGTATCACGGTCTTGCCCGCCGCGCTCATCGGCCGCGAGGTCCCGCGGTACAGCCGGTAGCGCTGCCAGAGGCTTTCGCGGATGCGCTCGATCATCGAGTCGACGTACTCCCGGGGGATGCCCTCGCGCTCGATCAGGCCGGAATTCACCGCTTCTCCGGTCAGGCTGACCGCGCCGATGGCGAACTCCGGATTGTCGGGATGGCCTATTTTTTTGGTCAGTATGACGTCCAGCGGCAAGCCGAGCTCCTCGGCCAGCGCGGCGCCGATCGCGACGCCGCCGCGCGGGACGGCCAGGACGACGGCGTCCTCTCGACCCTTGTAGCGGGCGAGCCTTCGGGCGAGCGCCCGCCCGGCGTCGCGGCGATCGGCGAACACGGCGTCCTCAGCGCGCTTTGCGCCGCGGGCCGTGACGGAACGAATCCACGGACGCGATCTGAGATTCGGGCATCCAGGTCGTCCAATTCCTGGTCCCGTGGCGGCGCGGCTTGTGGAGGTGCGGCACCAATCGGCGCGTCAGCTTGGCCGGATGTTTCTGCGTCATAAACGCCTCCCCGCCCGATCGGGCGCGCGTGAGATCGAGCGACGCCGTTATTCGTCGCAACGTTGCGGCCCAAGACGGCCCTCATTCCGGCCGTATCGTTGCGACGAAAACACTTCAGGACCCGAGAAATTTCGACAGGAAAGGAGAGGACCATGGCCATCGCGACAAAGGAAAGGAAGCACAAGCACCCCGCCCGCACCCAGTTGTCGGTCGATTTCCCCCGCCAAGACGAGAAGATTTCCAGCGCCGAGTACACGTTCCGCATCAGCGCGCCCGAGGATGTCCAGAAAGTCGAGGTTTCCATCGATCAGACCGATTGGCGTCCGTGCCGCAAGGCCGCGGGCTTCTACTGGTGCGACTGGTCCGGCTACGAGAACGGCGAGCACGAGATCACCGCGCGGCTCGTCACCTCCACGGGCAGGATCGTCAGCGCGGAGCCGCACGAGTTCTTCGTGCAGCTCGTGAAGTCTCCGGCCTAGACTCGGCGCGCCCGCCGCCGGCGGCGGAGCGGGAGTTCTCTTATGGCGCGGTCGGACGATGCGGTTCGCGAGTGGCTCGACGCCGCGTCCGACGCCGCGCGTCGAGCGCGGCGCGACCCGAGCGATGCCGGCGCGCTCCATCGCTTCCGGATCAACGCCCGGCGCCTGATCGTCTACGTCAAGGTTCTCGAGAAGGCCTGCGGGTTCCCGTTCGGGGCGCGCAAGCGCCTGCGCCGGGCGCTGCGCGCGACGGGGCCGTGGCGCGACGGCCATGTCGGCGTCCATTGGCTGGACGATTACGCCGCCCGTTCCCGCGGCAGCGGCGCCGCGGCCCTGGCCCAGGCCTATCGGCGCCGCGGAGCGCCGGTCTCGGCCGGCCCGGGCTGGCGGCGCGAGGTCGACAAGGCCCTGAGGCGGCTGCGCCGAGGCCTCGACGAGTGCGCCCTGAAAAAATCGGAGCTGCGGGCGGCGCGGCGCGCGGCCGCAGCCCAAGAATGGCGGCGCTTGGCGCGGCGTCTGCGCCGCCTGGGCCGCGCGCGCGATTCGGCGGCGCTCCATTCGGCGCGCATCGCCGTCAAGAGGCTGCGCTATCAGCTGGACACGATGGAAAAGGTCCCGTGCGGGCTGCCCAAGCCGTCCGACCTCCGCCGGCTCCAGTCGGCCCTGGGCGAGGTCCATGACCGCGAGGTGATCGCCGCCGAAATCTCCGCTCTCGGACGCGGCGCGCAGCTCCGCGCGCCGACGCGGCGGGCGCTGCGCCGGCTGAAGCGCGAAGAAAGCGTTTTCCTGGCCCGCGCACGGCGCTGCTGGGAGCCGCTATTGAAGGTCGAGAGGCCGTTTCGTTGCCTCAATTAATCTCGCCATTCCCGCCTCGGCCGCGTCGCGGCTCACCAGGCGGCGGTCTTGTAGTCCTTGAAGAACTTGCCGGAAGCGTGCGTCCCCGTGTTGAGGCCGACGAACAGGGGGTCGAGGATGCGCGCGGCGCCGTCGACCACGTCGAGCGGCGGCTGGAAGTCGTGCACGGCCTGCTTGCGCAGGGACAGCGCGATCGGATCCTCGTCGGTGACCCAGCCGGTGTCCACGGCGTTCATCCACATGCCGTCCTTCGCGTAATCGGGCGCGGAGGTCAGCGTCATCATGTTGAGCGCGGCCTTGGCCATGTTCGTGTGCGGGTGCTTGTCGGTCTTCGTGCCGCGAGAGAAGATCCCCTCCATCGCGGTCACGTTGACGACGTGGACCTCGCGCGTGCCGGCCTTCAGCATGAGGGGCTTGAGCTTGGAGGCCAGCACGAAGGGCGCGACGGCGTTGATCAGAGTGACTTCCAGAAGCTCCGGCGTGGGCACGTCGGCGAGCGTCATGCGCCAGGTGTTCATCGTGCGCAGGTCGACCTGCTGGAGGTCGGCGTCGAGCCGGCCTTCCGGGAAGACCTCCTTGCCGGTGGTGCGGTCGTCGTAGGTCATGCGCACCTGCGACAGGCGCGCGGATTCGCGGATTCCCACGCCGAGAGCGCCTCCGTCCCAGGTGGTCAGCGCGCGCTGATCGGCCTCGGCGGGGTCTTGTCCGAGCGCGGCGCGCACCTCGTAATGTCCGGCGAGGATCGACTTCTCGGCCTCGCCGAGGTCCTTCCAGCCCAGCGCCTCGCGCGGCAGGAGGTGCTCGTAGAAGCCGACGGGGCGGCGCACGGTCTGCGCGGCGTTGTTGATCAGCGCGTCGAGGCGCGTCTCGGTCGCGCACAGGTAGCGCGCGAAGATCTCGACGCTGGGCGAGTGGCGCAGGTCGAGGCCGTGAACGCGCACGCGCGCGCCCCAATCCTTGAAGTCGGGCTCGGCGGCGAAGCGCGCGGCGGCGTCGTGCGGGAAGCGCGTGCTGACGATCGTGCGCGCGCCCGCGCGCAGGAGCTTCAGCGCGGCCTGGTAGCCGATCTTGAGCCGCGCGCCGGTGATGTAGGCGGTGCGTCCGGCCATGTCCGCGGTCTGAAAGCGCTTGGCGTAGTTGAACTCCGCGCAGTCCGGGCACATGTTGTCGTAGAAATGGTGCAGGCGCGTGTAGGCGGTCTTGCACACGTAGCAGGCCTGCGCCTTGATCAGGTCTCGGTAGGGCGCCTCGGGCGCGGGCAGGGCGAAGGCGGGCGCCACGAACACGGTCTCCCGGCGCGCGGCGCGGATGCCGGTGTCGGCGCGCGCGGCGCGGTCGGTTTCGTTCAGAATCTTGCGGCGCTCGGTGCGCATGCGCCGCGACTTCTTCTTCATTTCCCACTTCGTCGGCCGCGACAAGCGCCCGGCGGCGGTGATCAGGCGCACGCGCGCGTCCTCGTTGATGTCCAGGGACAGCGCCGGGTGGGCGATCAACGCCTCCAGCGTCGCGGCCGCGCTCTCCAGCTCCTCGCGGGTCAGCATCGGCGGCTTGCGGCCGGACGCGGCGGGAGACGCGTCCGAGAGAATGGGAGGGTTCATTGTCATTATTGTATCACGGCGGGAGGTCTTCGACGACGCGCGTGCCGCAGATCAGGTCGTGGAGGCTCAGCCCGTCGCCGCGCCACGCGAGCGTCAATCCGTCGGCGACGATCCAGAGCGGGAAGGAGCGCGCCGCGAGAAAAAGCGCGTTCGGCCCCCACGCGGCGAGCGGCCGGAGCACGGCGTTGACGAGGAATCCCGCGTTCTCCCCCGTCCTTCGGCGCACGACGCGCTGGCGCAGGAGAATCTTGCCGAGCGTCTGGCCGCGGCGGGCGAGCAGGCTCATCTGGAGCAGGACCACGGCCGCGGCGGCTCCGGCCCAGACGACGCGGACCGGCTCCGCGAAATCGGTGAGCGCCGCGGCGTAGGGGACGTAGAGCGCGAGTCCGTCGACGGCCGTGGCGGCGGCGCGCTTGGCGGGATGGGGAGTGTTCAATGGACGAGCTCCGTGCCTTTGGTTTCCGGGAAGGTCCAAACCCAGGAGGCGGTGAAGAGGGCTAAGGCGAAGGCGAGCAGGAGGCCGTGCGAGACGCCGACGGTCGCGGCCAGCGCGCCCATGACGGCCTGCGTGACGAACTGGAAGCCGCGCGCGAGGTTGTAGACGGCGCCCATGGCGGTGTTCCTCACTCCGGTCGGGAACAGCTCGGCCAGCAGCGCGCCGAAGCCCGCCGTGCAGCCGGAGCCGAGGCCGACGGCGGCCATCGCGGGCCAGAACAGCTCGGGACGCGCGAGGATTTCCGCGCCGTGCATCGCCAGCGCCCACAGGCCCGCCGCGGTGACCAGCGAGTACAGGCAGAACGCGGGACGGCGGCCGAGCGCGTCGGAGAACCAGCCGAACAGGAGCATCCCGACGAACTGTCCGCCTTGGGCCACGAGGATGAACTTGAGGCGGATCGCGGAGAACGCCAGCGGCAAGGTCTGGCCCGCGGCGCGCGCGTTGGCCTCGAGCTCGGCGAAATACTCCGGGAGCCAGACGTACGTGATCCAATAAGTGCCGAGCTTCGACGCGCCCAGCAGCCAGGCCTGGGCCGCGCGGCCGCGGTGATGCCGCCACACTTCCCGGTACGGCTCCCAGAACGGCCGGCGAGGAGCGTCCCTCCTCGCGAGCCACAGCGGGGACTCGACGACGTGGCGGCGCACGAGCAGGACGAGGAGCGCGGGCAGCGTCGACAGGAAGAAGACGAAGCGCCAGCCGAATTTCGGGGCCAGCCACAGCCCGGCGATCACCGCGAGCGCCACGCCGAGGGGCTCGCCGGCCTGGAGCAGGGCCGCCGCGCGGCCGCGCTGCTCCTTCGGGAAAATCTCGGCCATCAGCGCGTGGCCCGTGGCCCACTCGCCTCCGACGCCGAAGCCCGTCAGCGCGCGGAAGGCGGCCAGGCTCCAGAGCCCCCACGACAGCCCGCACAGGCCGGTGCCGATCGAGTAGATCAGGATGGTCCACGTCATGACCTTCTTGCGGCCGTAGCGGTCGGCGAGGCCGCCGAAGACGATCCCGCCGATTCCCGAGGTCGCGAGCGCCGCGCCGACGATCAATCCCTTGTATTCCGCCGCCCGCGCGCCCCAGGACCAATCCTTCGCGATGGCCGAGGCCAGGTACGCGAACAGCATCAGGTCGTAGAAGTCGAACAGCCAGCCCGCCAAGCAGACGGCGTAGGTGCGCCAGCGGCCGAGCGCGGGGACCGCGCGGGAGCCGTTCACGCGCGATCGGCGATGGGCGGGTGGTGGATGAACTGCAGGACGTTCCCGTCGGGGTCCGACGCATAGAAGGAGCGCGCGCCGTCGCGGTGCGTCTTCGGCTCCTTGAGGATCTTCGCGCCATGCTTCTTCAGGTGCTCGTGCCAAGCGTCCACGTCGGCGGCTTTCTTCAAGACGATGCCGAAATGGTCGAGGCGCGTCTCGCCGGGCGCGGTCTTTCCCTTGTGAAGGGCCAGATTGTCGTGGCCGCTCATCGTCAGGTATAAGTTGTCCGGATCGGGGCGCCACTCGACCTGATAGCCGAGGACGCCGCCGTAGAAGGCTTCGGCCTTGGCCAGGTCGGAGACGAACAGCGCGACATGGCGAATTCCGAGCGCCGCGGGCGGGCGGTTCACCGCTAGATCCATGGGCGGCCTCCGTATGAGTATGAGCGAAATTATAGCACGGCTCGTCCGCCGTCGAGGAATGGTATAATCGTCGGGCCATGATCGAAACCCCCTCCAAACCCTCGGCCCAGCTCAAGAAGTACGTCCCTGACCTGTTCTCCTACCGCCGCCGCAGGACGCGCGAGGTCATGGTGGGGAGCGTGGGCGTCGGCGGTCTTAATCCCATCCGCGTCCAGTCGATGACGACCACGGACACGCTGAACGTCGAGGCGACGTTCCTTCAATCGGTCAAGATGATCGAGGCGGGCTGCGAGATCGTGCGCATCACCGCGCCGACCGTGGCCGACGCGCAGGCCATCGGCAAGGTCAAGGAGAAGCTGGTCAAGGCCGGCTTCTCCCAGCCCATCGTGGCCGACATCCATTTCAGCCCCAACGCCGCCGACGCCGCCGCCGACTTCTGCGAGAAGGTGCGCATCAATCCGGGCAACTTCGTGGACACGAAGCGCTTCGCGGTGAAGGAGTACACCGACGAGGCGTATGCCGCCGAGATCTCGCGCATCGAGGAGCGCTTCACCCCCCTCGTCCTCAAGCTCAAGCGCCTCAAGCGCGCCTGCCGCATCGGCACCAACCACGGCTCGCTGTCGGACCGCATCATGAACCGCTACGGCGATTCCGCGCTCGGGATGGTCGAGAGCGCGCTCGAGTTCGCTCGCATCGCCGAGAAGAACGGCTATTACGATCTGATCTTCTCCATGAAGTCCTCGAACCCGAAGGTCATGATCGAGGCCTACCGCCTGCTCGTCTCGCGCATGGACGACGTCGGCATGAACTACCCCCTGCACCTCGGCGTGACCGAGGCCGGCGACGGCGAGGACGGCCGCATCAAGAGCGCGATCGGCATCGGCTCGCTGCTCGAGGACGGCATCGGCGACACGATCCGCGTCTCGCTGACCGAGGATCCCGAGCGCGAGGTGCCGGTGTGCCAGACCTTGGCCAAGCCGTTCAACGCCCGCCCGGATCAGCCTTTTCGCGCCGAATCCAAGAGGCCGAAGCATCACTGCGCCGATTTTTACTCCTACTCCCGCCGCAAATCGGACCATTTTGACGTGGGTCCCATCATGGTCGGCGGCCACCAGCTGGTGCGCGCTTTCCTGCGCGTCCCGGAGACTCTGAGCGCGGACGGATTGCTCGCCGCGTTCGAGACGCAGCTCAAGAAGGCGATGGGCGCCGATCCCGAGATCGTCGAATTCAATATTCACGACGATGGTTCGCTCTCGCGTTTTCTTTCGATCCGTGAATCGCTGCGCGCGGAAACGTCCCGCCTGGCTTATCTCGCCCGCGTCGAGGGCCCGCTTTCTCTCGTCCTGAAGGCCGTCCCGTCGGCCGACGCCGTCTGCTGGACCAATCCCGTCGAGGGCGAGTACGCCGACTACCTGAAGGCGCTTCACGGGAAGAAGATCGTCAATATCGTCGAAGCGGAGGACGCCGCGACCGCGATCAAGCTCGAGGCCGCCTCTCGTTATAAAGAGGTCGTCACGATGACTTCCCTTTCCGGCGGGGATGTTTGCGACTTAATCCACGAGTATCGCCTCCTCGCCGCCTACGGCCTTTCGTCGCCGATCCTCCTGCGAGCGCCGCGCGAAGCCACGGCCGACGAGCAGGTTCTTCGTTCCTCGACGCTGATCGGCGGATTGCTGTGCGACGGCGTCGGCGACGCGGTGCTGATCGACGCGGACCTGCCGCTCGAGCGGAACTGCGAGCTGCTGTACAACGTGCTCCAGGGCGCGGGCGTGCGCATCACGAAGACCGAGTTCGTCTCCTGCCCCTCGTGCGGCCGGACGCTCTTCGACCTGCAGACGACGACCGAGCGCATCAAGGCGCGGACCGGCCACCTCAAGGGCGTCAAGATCGCGATCATGGGCTGCATCGTCAACGGTCCCGGCGAGATGGCCGACGCGGACTTCGGATATGTCGGCGGCGCGCCCGACGCGATCAACCTCTACGTCGGCAAGGAGTGCGTCCAGAAGGGAATCCCGTTCGCAAAGTCCGACGACGCGCTCATCGAACTGATCAAAAAGCACGGGAAGTGGGTTGAGCCGGCGGCGTAGGGCCCTCCCGCTTTCCGCGCTCGTCCTTCTCTCGGCCTGTTCCCCGGCCTACGTCGCGCGCTCCGCCGCCGGCCACGCCGGCCTGCTGTGGCGGCGGCGCTCCATCGCGAAGACCATCGCCGATCCCGCGACCCCTCCGGAGCTCAAGCGCAAGCTCGAGCTCGTCGTCGACGTGCGCCGCTTCGCCTTCGAGACGCTCGCCCTTAAGCGCTCGCACGCCTACGAGACCTGGACGCCGGTCAAGGGCGGCGCGCTCACCTGGCTGGTGTCGGCGTCTCCCCGAACGAAGCTCGAGCCCTATCAGTTCCGCTTTCCGCTGATCGGCTCGTTCCCGTACAAGGGACATTTCCGGCGGGATCTCGCCGACGCGGAGGCCGCGTCGCTTGAGGCGATGGGCTACGACGCGACCGTCTCCGGCGCGGCCGCCTATTCCACCGGCCTGCCGATCTCCGATCCCCTGCCCTCGACCCTGCTCGCGTGGAGCGACGGGGCTCTGGCCGAGACTCTGATCCACGAGCTGACCCATGGCACGGTCTGGTTCCGGAACCGCACGGACTTCAACGAGGCGCTCGCGGTCTGGGTCGGGGAGCGCGGGGCGGAGGCGTACCTGCTCGCGCGCGACGGCCCCGCCTCCCCGCGCCTGAAGGCGTGGCGCGGCGACAACGCGGCCGAAGCCCAGCGCGAGGCGCTGTACCGCGACCTGCGCGCGCGCCTGGAGGCGCTGTACGCGGGGCCCGGCGGCGAGGCCGACAAGCTCGACAAGCGCCGGGCCTTCTTCGACTGGGCCCGCGCCCAGGCCAAGGCGCGCGGCGTGGCCCCGCTGCGCGAGCCGCTCAACAACGCGGTCGTGCTCGCGCACGCCCTCTACGCCCCGGACGACGCGCCCTTCGACGCGCTGTTCGAAAAATGCGGGCGCGACTGGCCCAAGACGATCGCCGCGCTCAAGGCGCTCGACCGCCGCGATCCGTTCGGCGCCCTGCGCCGCGCCGCGCCGTGACCGCTCTGCTCGCCTTCGGCGCGGTGCTGCGCGCGTTCATGCTCGGGACGCGCTCGCTGTGGTTCGACGAGGCCAATACCCTGGTCATGGCCTCTCTTCCCCTGGCGCGGCTTCCGGCCCTGCTGATCCGCAACGAGGCGACTCCTCCGCTCTACTACGCCGCGATGCATTTTTGGCTGAAGGCCTTCTCCGACCCCCGCCTCGGCCTGCGCGCGTTCTCGGCGCTGTGCGGGATCGCCTCCCTGGCCGTCTTCCGCTCGCTTTCGGCCCGCGTCCTGCCCGAGCGCGCCCGCCTGCTCGCTCTGTTCCTGGCCGCGTTCTCATCCTATTGGATTCACGCCGCGCAGGACGGGCGCGTGTACGCCTGTCTTCTCCTCGTCTCCCTGCTTTCGGCGCGCGCCGTCTGGGAACTCTCGGCGGCGCCCTCGCCGCGCGCCTGGGCCGCCTACGCCGCGCTCGGAGCGCTCGGCGTCCATCTGCATTACTATTACTTCTTCCTGCTGGCGGGCCACGCCGCTTGGCTGGGCTGGGCCTTCCGCGCGTCGCCGCGAGGCCTGCGCTCCTGGGCGGCGGCGCACGCCGCGATCGCGGCGGCGTTCGCGCCGTGGCTCGCGAATCTGCTGGCGCAGATGCGCTTCCACATCCACGATCTCGTCGTCGCGGACCCGTTGACGCCGCGGCACCTGGCCGACATGCTCGGCACGATGTTCTTCGACGTGACGTACCTGGGCCTGGCGCTGCCGTCTTGGCTGACGCCCGCGCTCGGCGCCGGCTTCGCGGCGTTGGCGGCGGCCGGAGCCGCGCGCGTCTTCTCGCGGCGCGCCGACGAGGCGGAGCGGCGCGCCCTGGCCTTTTCCTTGACGCACCTCGCGCTGCCGATCCTCCTCGTCGCGTTCGCGGAGCTGGCGGTCGGGCGGCCGGTCACTCAGGCGCGCTATTTTTTCCCGCTCTCGCCGTTCGCGTTTCTTCTCGCGGCGTCCGCGCTGTCCGTCCCGGGCCGTTGGACGCGCATGCCGCGGCTGGCGCTTGAGGCGGCCGCGGCCGCGGGCGTCGCCGGCTATTTCGCGTCCGGCGCCATCGTGGACCCGCGTCTGGACGCGCTCGCGGCCTCGATCCGGCGCGGCTCGGACCGGCGGATGCCGGTCGTCTACGCGGAGACCTACTACTACCTGCCGATGCGCGTCTATTACCTTCCGGAGCGGGTGAACTTGCTCGTGGCCGAGGCCGACGAGGGCATGGACTACGCGGGAATCCCGCCCTATGACGGCGTCGCCGACGCGCGCCGCCAGCGCCGCCTGGGCCCATGCGTGGTTCTCGACGAGAAGCGCCTGCTGTCGCCCCAGCGGCTCTGGCTCGGCACCGGAGCCCAGCTCGCCGGCCTGATCGCGCGCGCCGACACTCCGCTGCTGCGGCGCTCGCGGCGCTAGGGCTTTCCCGAGCCTTTGATCGTCGGAACGGCGCCGAGCGCGTCGAGCACCAGATTGGGCGTGAGGAGCTCGGGAAGCAGGACGGCCTCTCCTCCGGGCGGATGCACGACGTAGAGCGGCACGCCTTCGCGGCCGTAGCCGGCGAGCACCGCCGAGATGCGCTCGTCGCGGCTCGTCCAGTCGCCGCGGAAGGCGGCCACGCCGGGGCGCGAGAGCGCCGCGACGACGGCGGGACGGGCCAAGGTCGTGCGCTCGTTGACCTGGCAGCTGAGGCACCACGCGGCGGTGAAGTCCTCGAAGACGGTCCGGCCCTCCGCTCGCGCCGCGGCGACGGCCTCGGGGGACCACGTCCGCCACAGCGCGTCCTGCGCGGCCGCCGGCGCGGCGACCAAATGCCACAGCACCCAGATCAGCCAGGCGCTCGTGGCGAACATGGGAAGGGAGAGCAGGCGCTTCAAGGAGTCCATCCAGGCTCCTGGTTTTGGCAGCCGGCGGATCAGCGCGGGCCACGACGACAGCAGGGCGTAGGGCGCCGCCGCCCCCAAACCCAGCGCGGCGAACACGGCGAAGGCTTGGGGCGCGGGCCGGGTCACGGCCCAGCCCAGGGCGGCTCCCATGAACGGCGCCGAGCACGGCGCCGCCGCGGCCATCGCGAAGACGCCGGAGAAGAACGAGCCGGCGAGGCCGTGGCGGCCGGCCAGCTTCTCGCCGACCCCCATCCAGCGCGCGCCGAGCTCGAAATAGCCGAGCAGCCCCGCGCCGGCGAGGAAGAACAGCGCGGCGAGCGAGCCGACGACCCACGGCGATTGGAGCTGGAAGCCCCAGCCCAGCGCTCCGCCGGCGCGGCGCGCGCCGACCAGGATCGCGGCGAGCGACAGGCAGGCGAGCTCCATGCCCGCCGCATAGGCGAGCGCCTCGAGGCGCGCCTCCATCGGATGCTGCCCTCCGCGGTGCATTAGCGCGATCGCCTTGAACGCGAGCACCGGGAACACGCACGGCATCAGGTTCAGAAGCAGGCCGCCGGCGAAGGCGAGCAGAACGAAGCGCGGGGCGGTTCCCCCCGTCGTCACGGGCACCGAGATCTCGACGGGCGGCGCCCCCGGCCGCAGCAGGATTCCCGCCGCCGCCGCGGGCGCGCCCGCGCCCGCTGCCGGGGTCAGCGTGAGTTCGGTTTCGGTCTGGCTGACGCTGGCCGGCGTGCGTCCGTTCTCGAAGACGCCCGGAGCGGTCGGAATGAATTCCGCCCGCGGCCAGGAGCCGTTGAGGCGCAGGATCGCGCGCCTGCCGTCCCACGAGGCGCCGGCCGCGGCGCCCGCGTCCGGGCGCGGCCCCATCGCGCGGGCGGCGGCGAGCATCGCGGCGTCGGAGGGGCGCGGGCGGCCGGCGTAGCCCACCTCGCCGGAGAGCGTCAGCTCGGCGGCGCCGGGGATGCACACTTCCCGGCACTCCAGCCATTCCGCCTTCGCGCTCAGAGTCGGGCGGCTCCCCCGACGGGCGTCCGCCGGGACGGCCAGCGCGAGCGGGAAGAGGACGTCGTTCTCGTAGCCGAAGCTGGTCAGCGGCGGCGCCTCCAGCCGCGACGGCGCGGGCCAATCGAACGCCGCGGCGCTCCAGCCCGGGGGCAGGCGCCAGGAAATCCTCGGCGCCAGACCCGAATCGCCGGGATTCTTCCAGTAGACGTGCCATCCCGGCTTCATCTTGAGGCGCAGGCCCGCGTCGAACCTCTGCCCGGGACGCGCGGCGTCCAGCGAGGAGACCAGCGAGGCCGTTACGTTTCCGGCGCGGGCCGGGCACGCGAGCGCGAGCAGGACGGCGGCGGCGGCGAATCTCATCTCAGAAATAATACTGAACCGTGAGCACCGTTTGGTTGGGGTGCCGGCCGTACTCGGTCGGCCGTCCGCCGCCGAAGCGCTGGAACGCGGCGGTCAGGTACAGGTCGTTGAGCGCGTTCCAGGTCAGCGACGGGAAGAAGAACGTCGAGCCGTCGTCGGCGTTGGCGATTCCCAGCAGCGAGATCTTCACGAGCGGGTGCAGGTCCTCGCTGAGCGTCGCGCCGAAATAGTTCTGGGCGACGGAGACCTCCGCGCCCGCGAGCAGGGGCGCGAAGTTGTAGCGCGCGGGATCCGTCGAGCCGTTGCCGGCGTGGAAATACTCGAACACGAAGGAGGCGTCCTTGAGCCAGCGCAGCTTCGTCTCGGAATCCACGGTGTAGTCGTAGCCGAGCCCGGCTTTCCAGTACGGCGTCCGGATCTGCGGGCGGAACGCGGCCCATTCGCCGTGCAGCGTGCCGTCGAGCAGCGTGCCCGCGAAGTCCCCGCCGGCCATGAACGACGCCGTCGAGCCGGCGACCTTGCCGCCCAGCAGCGACGCGTCCCAGCCGGCGAAGTTCTCCCGCACGCGCACGAGCATCTGCTGGTCGACCCAGCGGTCCTGGCCGGCCCAGACGTACTCCGCCTGCCCCAGCGTTCCGATCCCCGCGCGGGCGTACAGCGCGTCGACGCCGCGGCGCTCGTCGGGCTCGACGGAGGTCGGCTGGTAGGGGTTCAGGACGTCGGTGGGATTCCAGATCTTGCCGGTGCCCCAGGCGATGCGCTGGCGGCCCGCGCGGACGACCCCGCGCTCGTCCTCGACCCCGACCCAGGCGCGGTAGGCGCCGATGCCGTAGCCGTTGGCGGTGCCGGTGGAGATCGTGCGCTGCATGGTCAGCCACGGCGTCGGCGGCGAGTAGCCGAAGGCCCGGAAATCCGGAGTGCCGAAGAACGAGCCCGCGGCCACCTGGTTGTCCAGGTCGACGTGCGCCTTGAAGACGGACTCGTCGGCGTCCAGCGTGAGGCGCGCGCGCGCGGTGTTCAGGTAGTAGGGCTGGTCGCCGATCTCGGACCCGGTGTACTGCCAGATGTTCTTGAGATAGCCCGAGGCCTTGACCTCCGCCGCCGCGGGCGCGGCCAAGAGCAGGAGGGCGAGGCTAGCGCGCGCGGACGTCTTCACCGGAGAGAGCGCCGTCGAGCAGGTGGACCACGCGCCGCGCGCGGACCAGGACGGCCGGGTCGTGGCTGGAGAAGAGGAAGGTGACGCCGTGGTCGCGGTTGAGGCTCTCCATCAGGTCGAGCAGGGCGCCGCCGGTCTTCGAGTCGAGGTTGGCCGTCGGCTCGTCGGCGAGCACCAGCGCGGGGCGGTGGACGATGGCGCGCGCGACCGCGACGCGCTGCTGCTGGCCGCCGGACAGGAGGTCGGGGCGGCGGTGGGCGTAGCCCTCGAGCCCGACCCATTTCAGGGCTTCGTGCGCGGAACGCTCCCGCTCCTCGGCGCCGACGCCCTGCAGCACGAGCGGATACTCCACGTTCTCCCGCGCGGTGAGCACGGGGATCAGGTTGTAGGACTGGAAGACGAAGCCCAGCGTGCGCAGGCGGAAGTCGGCCAGGCCGTCGGCGTCGAGCCGAGAGACGACGCTGCCCTCGTAGAGAATCTCCCCCTTCGTCGGCCGGTCCAGCGTCCCGATCAGGTTGAGCAGAGTGGATTTGCCGGAGCCGGACGGGCCGGCCAGCGCCGCGAACTCGCCGCGGTCCACCTTGAGATCGACGCCGCGCAGGGCCGCGACCTTCGAGCTCCCGGGATAGATCTTCTCCACGCCGCGGACCTCGACGAGGGGATGCGGATGCGCGTGAGGATGGGCGTGGACCGGCTTAGACATGGCGCAGCGCCTCCGCGGGCTTGAGCCGTCCCGCGCGCAGGGCGGGCGGGAGCGTGGCGAGCAGAGTGACGACGAAGACCGTCGCGCAGGCGAAGAGATGCATGTGCCACGCGGGGCGCAGGAAGATCACGGACGGGAAGGGCAGGAAGTACTTGAAGGCGTCGCCGACGGGCAGGTTCAGCCCGGCGCGGCCGAAATGGGCGATCAGCGCGGCGCCGAGGCCGATGCCGAGCGACGTTCCGACCAGGCCGAGCAGGGCCGATTCGATGAGCACCAGGCGCACGATCCATCGCGGCCGCGCGCCGATGGCCATCAGCACGCCGAACTCGCGCACGCGCTCGAACAGGCTCATCAACTGGGTGTTCAGGATGCCGAGCGCGACGATGGCGAACACCACGAACAGCACGACCGTCAGGAGCCCGTCCTGGAAGGCCTGGATGCCGATGATCTCCTTGTCGATCTCCTTCCAGGACAGGGCCGCGATCGGTCCCGGGCCGAGCTTCGCGTTGAAATCGGCGGCGACGGCCGCGGCCTGATTCAGGTCCTTGAGCTTGGCGGCGAGCTGGTTGGCCTGGCCGGGGCGGCCGAGGAGATCCTGCATCGCGCCCAGCGGGATCCATACCATCTGGCCGTCGAAGGACTCGGAGCCGGTCTCGCTGATGCCGACGACGCGGAAGACCTCCGCGCCCATCGAGCCGTCGGCGGCCTGCGCCATCAGCACGACCTTCTCGCCGAGGCGCACGTCGAGCCGCCCGGCGATTTTGCGGCCCATCACGATGCCCTTCTCCCCGGCCTTCAGGTACCTTCCTTCTTTTATGTAGCCGGCCATGTCCGTGATCCGCCGCTCCTTGTCCGGCTCCACGCCGCAGATCAGGGCGCCGAGCGACATCTTGGGACTCGAGATCAGTCCGGTCAGCTGGATGCGGCGGCCCCAGGCGAGGATGCGCGGGTCGGCGGCCATCAGCTTGGCCGCGGGCTCGGGGTCCTTCATGAACTTGTCCGGGAACTTCGGCTCGTCGACGTCGGCGCGCTGGATGCGCACGTGGCCGGTGAAGGATCCCGTGGCCTTCTCGATGAGCTGGTACTGCAGGGATTTCATCATGCTCTGGCCGAACATGATGGCGGCCAGGCCGAAGCCCATGGCCGCGACGTTGATCGCGCTGCGGCGCCCGTTGCGCCAGACGTTGCGCCAGGCCAGGCGCAGCATGTCAGCCCCCCGCCTTCTGCAGGCGCTGGTAGCTGAAGAAATCGTCCTTGAGCGGCAGGTCGAACTCGAGCTCGCGGTACTGTAGGATCGTGCGCTGGCCCTTTTTCTGCGCGGGAACGCACTCGAGCCGCGCGGGAACGCGCCGGCCGCCGAGAATCTTCACGTCGGACAAGGTGATGGTGCGGATCAGCTCTCCGCGTTCGGAGTAGTCCTCCTCAAGCAGGGCCACGACGGATTGGTCATCGTAGAGCGCCACGTCGGTGATGACTTTTCCCCAGACGACCGGGGCGTCCGGCTTAGGCGTCGCTTCGATGTGGTACACGGTACGCCCGTTTTCATGCTTGGTTGAAAGCAGCTTGTGAGTGTAATCCTTGACGATCGAGTCGGCCTTGACGATGTCCTCGTACGTGAAGTCCGAGCCCTGCCAGGACGAGTGCATCATCGTCGGCGGAATCTTGATCACGCGCTCGACCTTCGGCATCCACAGCCACATCTCGTTGCGGCGCCGCAGCGTCGTCTCGCCGCGGTCTTTGGCGGGCGCGCGGATCACGATGTAGGCCATCGTGCGGTCCTTGTTCCAGCCCTCGACCTCGATCGAGCGCTTCCACTCCGGCGTCTCGATCGTCATGGTGAGAAGCCCGCGGCTGGAGTCGCCGCGCAGGGCCTTGTTCGCCCGGTCGACCAGGTCCTTGATGTCGACCGCCGCCGCGGGCGCCGGCGCATTTTCCGCGGCGCGCGGCGCGGGAGCAAGGGCCAGGAGGGCGGCGAGCAATAACGGCATGGGCGCATTCTAGCAAAGAGCCCCGGGGTTGAGGGCCTAGGCGGGCGTAGGCCATCTACTCTCGAGGCCGTGGGTCCGATAGCTCATCTTGGAATTACAAATATGCGGTATCGTCGGTTGTCGGAAAAAACCCTCTCCGCCACCCGAGACCCTCATGCCCATTTCGTCCCTGCCGTCAATGCTCTCCGCGAAAAAATTAACGGCGACGGCGACGGTTGCGGCGCTGCTCCTCGGCGTTCCCGGCCCGTTCGCGGTCTCGGCCGCCGCGCAGGCGTTCACGGCCGGCGCGGCCCGTTCCGCCGCGGCGCTCCCGGCCGCCGCGGGAGCCGCGGCCGCGGTCCGTCCCCTGACGGTGTCGGCCCTCGCGCCGATGACCGCCCCGGCGCTCTCCGCGTTGAGCGCCCCGTCCGCTCTCGCCGGCCCGGTCTCCATCGAGA
>VFSW01002157.1_pt1 | contig 29833 bp, 26 predicted proteins | sample 5358111 | NCBI WGS metagenome assembly VFSW01 (sample SAMN11554181, study PRJNA540505) | mine drainage metagenome | isolation source: sediment from site ElyBrook_90M | place: USA: Ely Copper Mine, Vershire, VT | collected 2017 | reverse complement strand
CTTTAATTGCGGGCGCGATGCGGGGTCGGTGAGCAGAAACAGCACCGTACCAGCCAGGACCAAGGCAGCGCTATATTTTGAGAGAAGTGCCAGCCCTGCGAAGGCGCCAGCCGCCGCCCACCAGCTAGGCTCGGGCTTGGCCGGTTGTTCGGCCACGCCCAAGGCGCGGCTGAGTGCATAGGCGGCGGCCAGCAGGGCGGCATCGAGCGGGCCGTCGGGGAGCACCCAGGAGCCAAACGCCAGCGAGAAAACCGGCGATATGGAGTAGGCTACCACTGCCCAAAACGCCGCTTTGCGGCCGTACAGCCGGTAGGTGAGGGCATATAGCAGCCACGATGACACTGCCGAGAGTGCGACAAACGGCAGCCGCACCACCAGCGGGCTTTCGCTGCCAAACAGCCACCGGCTGGCTAGTTCCAGCCACCAGGAGGCCAGCGGGTGGTCGAAATAAGAGGCATGAAACTGGCTGGAAGCGCCCACCATGTAGCTCTCGTCGATGCCAAGCCCGGTGAACGCGGCGAACAACCCCCGCGCCACCACCGCCACCAACACCACATAGACCGCCGGATTTCCCATAGGGGGTGCATGGCGCGGACGCGCCAAATAATCAATTCGCGGACGCGCCAAATAATCAATTCGCGGCCGCGCCAATAATCAATTCGCGGCTGCGCCGAGGATCTGGCCGTTATCGGCCTGCAGTAGCACCGCTATGTGTGTGCCGGCTGGGTGGGGCATGGTATAGTTCATCATGGCGCCGCTCCAGGTACCCAGCGGTGTGATGCTGCGCACCACATTCACCTCATGCAAGGTTGCGCCGCCCTTCTCCCCGCCGCCAATTTTGGTGGTGTGGTCGGGGTCAAACCCGAACAGCCAGATTTTGGCCCCAGGCCCGGTTCCTTGCGCGATATGAATGGTGATCATGGTGCCGCCGCTGATACTCACCGGGACATCGGTGGCTGCCGCTTTGGCGGATGCAATCGCCCCAACCACCTCATTGCGGCGCGAGCCCACCATTTGGGTGGTGCCGTCCACCACCGCCTCGGGGGTATAAACTTCATCGCTGTGATGCAGACCCGCGTACCAGCTTTGCCGCTCGGTGGCTCCGGTGAGGGCATAGGCGTCGGTCCAGGCAGGGCCATTCCAATAGGTCACATGGAAGCTGAGCGGCAAAATACCGGTATCGGATTTTTTAAGCTCAGCCAGCAGCGCTTCCGCCGGCGGACATGACGAACACGCCTCCGAAGTAAACAACTCCACCACCACCGGCCGCGCTTGTGCAGGGGCCGTCGCCATTAATCCTAATAATAGCAGAGTGATATACGTCAAAAAATTTTTCATGAGCCGCTGAACCAGTCATAACCTTGGTCCTCCCAGTAACCGCCAGGGTAGGTGTTGGTGACGGCAAGCTGCATGATGGATTTCGGATTTTTGAATCCTAGTTTTACCGGAATCCGCAGCCGCACCGGCGCGCCAAAGGGTGCTGTCAGCGGTGCGTTGAGGAAATCCAGTGCCAGGATGGTCTGCGGATGCAAGGCTGACGCCATATCGATACTGGAATAATAGCCATCGGCGCATTTGAATGAGACATATTTGCAAGTTGTGTCGGCTCCAATGCGGTGCAGAAAGTAACCTAGCGGCACGCCGCTCCATTGGCCGATAACGCGCCAGCCTTCCACGCAGACAAACCGGGTAATTTGGCCCTCCTGCGGCAATGCCCTCAACGCCGCCAGGGTCCAAGGCTGTTTATCTTGGATCTGCCCGCCGAGTTCGAGTTGATAGGTCGCTGGGTCCACCATCGGGGCCATTGATATGTCGTAAAATGCATTGAACCGTTGCGGGTTGGTAACCATGCTGGCTGGAAATGTCGGTGCCAGCGTGTGCGGGTTGAACAGCAAAGCCTGCATCTCGTCGTTAAAGGCCAGCATGGTGCGCAGGAATTTATCGGCGAGGTCGGGATGCGCCAGATCTTCAAAGTCGCAGCCGGGCAGAGTGGTGATGGCGCCCAGCGCCAACGCCCGGCTTAGCAGCTTGCGGCGGCCTAAATCGAGTTTATTCATGATTGCACCTCAGGGAGCTTGCCGCCCGTGATCATGGCCGGCAGCACGCGAGGTACCATCAGCACCAGTACGATATGGATCAACAGGAACGCCACAATGCATGTCATGGCGGTGAAATGCACGTAGCGGGCAATGTAGTAGCCGCCGCATAAATCAGTGAAAAACCATAGCTGCACCGGCTTCCAGATCGCGAGGCCGGATACCACCATGGTAATTCCCGCAAAAATCACCCCCACATACAGCACCCGCTGCACGGCATTATAAACCCCGGTCTGGTGTGGCAGTTTGAAGCGCAAAGCCGCGCCGAGGTCGCTCAGCACGGCCTTGGGCGAGAGCGGCCAGAATTTTTGCTTGAAATGCCCGCTTAAAAACCCCCACAGCAAATAGCTCAGCCCGTTCAGCATCAGCAGCCAGATGAACGCCAGATGCCAGGCAATACCGGCACCCAGCCAGGCGCCGATGGTAAAGGTTGCCGGGAAGGTGAAGTTAAATAGCGGGGCCGCGTTATAAATCTGCCAGCCACTGCCGATCAGCATCACGATGGCAAAGGCATTCAGCCAATGCATCAACCGCAACGGCCAGGGGTGGATTGGCCCTGGTTTGCCATTGGTTGCTCGTCGCACGGTAATATTCCTCATTCTACTGAAACTCAGCTTGCCTGTTGCGGGGGGCGTCGTCCAGGAATGGAATTCATGCCTAAACGGCATTGGCAACCGGCATAAACCTATTTGATTATACAATCGTCCGCCTCAACCGGTCATCAAATTATGGAGCGTTAAACCTCACACATTAGTTACCGCCATGCTTAGGTTCGTCGCGGCCTATGTCGGCGGCCACGGTCCAGCTTGAGTTTTTATGCCACCCGTCTGATACTTCATCAGCCACACGAGGAAGCCGCCGCTATCGAAACTCTGCAATCGAAACTCGATGAGCTTCGCGCCGCCCTCAGTGAACTGGCGGCCTGGACCGAGTCATATGAGGAAATCCTCATGCAGCTTGGCCAGAGCGGGTTTCTGGAGCATGTTATTAAGCCCGGCGAGAGATTCCCGGATTTCATGTTGCCGAGCGCTGAGGGGCATCTGCTCTCTCTGTCGGAGTTTTTAGTGCGCGGCCCTGTCATTGTCTCGTTTTTTCGGGGCGAATGGTGCCCGTTTTGCCGTTTGATGCTGACTGCACTCACCGAAGCCTTGCCACAGATTTCGGCTGCTGGTGCCACGCTGCTGGCGCTAACGCCTGAGACGGGCGGGCTGGCGCTGAAGATGAAAACCTACCACGGCGCACCATTTGAAATCGTCGCGGACGTCGATTGCGGCATAGGCCTGGCTGCAGGGGTGGTGTTTCGGATACCGCCGAAATACCGCGCACTGCTTGGTCCAGATTTTCCTGCACGATACGGCAACTCGGGCTGGTATCTGCCAATTCCCGCCACCTTCATTTTGGACCATGATGGCTGCATCGCTTGGCGATTTGCCGATGTGGATTATACTCATCGGCCGGAGCCTGCTGATATCATCCGCGCGGTCACGACTATGAATGGGAAGGCCTGATGGAACTCTCGCAAGTCCGTTATTTTATAGCTCTATGTAAAACCCTTAACTTCACCAGGGCAGCGGAATGTTGCAATGTCACGCAGCCGGCCTTCACCCGGGCGATCCAAAAACTTGAAATGGAATTTGGCGGCGCGTTGATTTTCCGGGAACGCAATTTGACTCAGCTGACGGAACTTGGCCGCGGCGTGCGGCCACATCTTGAAGCCATGATCGAGGCTGCCGAGGCAGCAACGGCTCTGGCCAATGCCAAAATGGGCCGCGCCGGCAGTAGCCTGAAAATTGGATTGGGGCCTGGCATTGGTGCTGCCAGCATCGCCAGCGCTGTGCGCGAAGTTACGACGAAGTTGCCCGATGTGACCATCCATTTTGAAGAATCGGGCGCGGCGACGCTGATTGAGGCAATGTTGATGGACATGCTTGATTGCGCGCTCCTACCAGAATTCGTCGAACTTCCGGAACGCCTGAATCGCTGGCCGCTCTACACCGACCGTGCGCTAGCCGTACTACCACCTGATCATGACCTTAATCAAAAAAATTCTGTGACAGCAGAGGATGTTGTGGACGAGCCGATTTTGATGGGCGAGAATTGCGGCGGTTTTGCCAAGCAACTCGCCGAAACCACCGGGTTTGCCCTGCAACTGCAACGCTGCAACGGCGCCGCCACGCAACTGCTTGATTTAGTGGCCGCCGGACTCGGCATGGCTTTGATGTCCGACCGGTTACGCTACGCCGCACCGCTCACCACCAGACCCTTCCATGAACCCGAACTACAACGCAAAATTCTTCTCACATCAGTCGCCGGACGTCCGCTCAATGTCGCCGCCGCCAGTTTCGTAAAACTCTGCCGGGTTATGGCTTTTACCTAAACTAAAAGCTACCATAATTTCATCTGGCGTCCGCTCGTATCGGACCTCAAACTGATTACCTCTATCAAGGATGATGCGTTTCGTATCAGGAGGTTATCAAATGTTTAGCCGTTTCGCCGCTTTGGCTTTTTATATCGCTCTCGGCGGCACTGCTCTGGCGCAAACGGGCAATGACGTTAACTCCGGTCTGGGTTCCAACGCAGGCTCGATGTCGGGCCCGAATATTGACGTGGTCAATGGCACCAATGCCAATGGTACGCCGCGCCAGCAATCCCCCGGTAGCTCAATGACTGTGGGGGCTGGCAATAGCACTATGTTGCCAGGGATTACCGGCAGCGCTTCAGCCAAAGCCAAGCTGCCCAAACCCACTGTTACAACTGGCACTACCTCCGGGACCATCCAAACAAAACCTGGGCAGTAGTTTAGCTGCGCAACAACGCGTCGGCACAGGCATCGAGAATCGCCGCAGCGTCAATTTCGTATTCGGCATATAAATCCGCCACATCGCCCGACTGACCAAAATGGTCTGGCCCGAGGGCCATGACAATTTGTCCGCGCACGCCACCAAGCCAGGCGTGGGCGGCGGGGTGGCCGTCTAGAACGCTGACGATGGCGGCGTCCCGTGCCAGGGGTGCCAAAATTTGCTCGATATGCGAGGTCGCGCTGCCATCACCCAACCTTCGCGCCCGCTGCGCCTCACGCCAGCCGGCATAAAGCCGGTCCGGGCTGGTGATGGCCAGCAATCCAGCACCAGGTTCCTCCTCCTGCAATTGCGCGAATGCCTGCTCGGCCTCACCGGCAACCGCCCCTTGGTAAGCAATCACGATCTTGGTCCCTGGGGCCGGCGGCACTACCCAATGGGCGCCCGCGATTACGTGGGCTTTATCCAAATTGCGTGACGGCTGGGTTAAAATCTGGGTCGAAAGGCGCAGCCACACCGCTGAGCCTTCCGGGCGCTGCATCCAGTCAAACGCATGGCGCAGTAAAATTGCCAGCTCATCGCAATAGGCGGGCTCGTAACTCGCCAGCCGGTCCTGCACGATCGCCAGCAACGGCGTGTTGGTGGATTGATGCTGCCCGCCCTCCGGTGCCAGCGTGATGCCCGAGGGCGTACCCACCAGCAAAAACCGCGCATCCTGATAGCAGGCGTAAAACAATGCATCATGACCACGGTTCACAAACGGGTCGTACACCGTGCCCACCGGCAGTAGCCGGGCGCCGTTCAGATCATGGCTCATGCCCGCGGCACCCAGCAGCAGGAACAGGTTTTGCTCGGCGATGCCAAGCTCAATATGCTGGCCTGAGGGGTTGGTGCCCCAGCGCTGGGCACTGGCCAGCTTGCCGTCGCGGAACACGTCATCGCGGGTGTGCCGATCAAACACCCCGCGCCGGTTGATCCAGGGGCCAAGGTTGGTGGACACCGCCACATCTGGGCTCATGGTGACAATGCGCTTGGACATCGCCGCACTCTCGCCCTGGCCACGGCCAATCTCGGACAATATCTCGCCAAACCCCGCCTGCGTGCTCATCCGGCGGCCGGTGAATTTTGGTTGCGGTAGGGTCTTAGGCACGGGAATTGTGGCCGCATCCATCCGCCGGCCATGCGGGGTCAACGGGGTTGCAAACGGCACCCCGGCCACAAACCGCTGCAAGGCTTGCGGCTGCGCCATGCCCTCCCAGCGCTCCCATTCATGCCCTGGGCGCACATTCATCTGGGTGCGGAATTCGCTCATCTGGTCAACCGTCATCATCCCGGCATGGTTGTCCTTATGCCCGGCGAACGGCAGGCCCATGCCTTTAATGGTGTAGGCTAAAAAGCAGGTTGGCTGGTCGCTTTTGGTGGCGGCCCGGAACGCCTCAGTCAGTGCCTCCAGATCATGCCCGGCGAGGTTCGTCATCAGGCTGCCCAGCTCAGCATCGCTCAGCGGGTCGATGATCGCCCGCACGCCGCGCGATTTTGCCATATCTGCCAGAATTGCCTGCCGCCAGGCTGCCCCGCCTTGGAAGGTGAGCGCCGAGTAGGTGGAGTTCGGACATTCATCAATCCAGCCGCGCAATGACGAGCCACCAGGGCGGGCAAACGCCGCTTCAAGTTTTTTGCCGTATTTCAACTGGACCACGCGCCAGCCCATATCCTTGAACAGCCCCTCAAACCGGCCAAACAGCCGGTCAGGCATCACGCTATCCAGGCTCTGACGGTTATAATCCACCACCCACCAGACATCGCGGACATCGTGCTTCCAGCCCTCCAACAGAGCCTCGTAAATATTGCCCTCATCGAGCTCGGCATCGCCGGCGATGGCAATGTGCCTTGCGCGCGGGCTGGCTTGGTCGACCATGCCGTGCGCCCGCACATAATCCTGCATCATCGAAGCAAAGCTGGTGAGCGCCACACCCAGCCCGACCGAGCCGGTGGAAAAATCGATCTCGGTACCGTCCTTGGCGCGGGAGGGGTACGCCTGCGCCCCACCAAACTGGCGTAATCCTGCCATTTTCTCCACCGTTTGGCGGCCCAGTAGATAATTTATGGCGTGCAGCACCGGCCCGGCATGGGGTTTCACCGCCACCCGGTCCTGCGGCCGCAGAATGTCAAAATACAAGGCGGTCATGATCGAGGTGACCGACGCGCAGGACGCCTGATGCCCGCCGACCTTCATGCCATCCCGGTTGGGGCGTAGATGGTTGGCGTTGTGGATCATCCAGGCGGACAGCCAGAGCAATTTGCGCTCAATGGCCGTCATCGCTGCCAGCGTGTCGCATTCAGATTTTATCGGACGTATCTCGTTCATGGCCGTAATCTAGCAAGGTTCTGCCGCGAAGGGCAGAGGTAACAAAACGACCTGTGCCAGCAATCAAGTCTCTGGCACAGGTGCTGGTTTTACCGGTTCATTGAGTTCAAAATGACCTCGGCGATGATGCCGCTGGTGATGGCGATCAGCACAAACTGATTGCCGTCCTGAACCCATTCATAGCCATAGGGCGGCTGACGCAGATGGTAGCGGTCCCAGTCGCCGCGATAAATCACCCGGCGGCTGCCGTTGTAGTGGTTACCATCATGCCATTGGCGAGACGCCTGCTGCTGATGTTGAACCGGGTGCTGCTCAGGGTGTGAATACTGCATTTGCGGTGGTCCCATGGCATGGTCTTGGGGTACCGTATGCTGCTGTGGGGCAGGGTGTTGCGGCGGGGCCGCGTGCTGTTCGGGAGCCTGTACCTTTTGGTTTTGCCCAGCCCCGGGCCCGCCATTGTCGTGCTGGTCCTGCTGCGCCATGGCAACGGGTGCCGCCAGCATTGAGAGTGCCATGCCAAAGGCAACGGATGATTTCAGATAATTTTTCATGTCGAAGTCCTTTATTGTTCTGTTTTTTCACCGGCGCGACAGAAATTTGCCGTAACGGCCTGCAGAAGGCGTGTTAGTAAACCACCACATTGGCGATATAGCCGTTGCCGATATTCAGCAGCACGAAGCTGCGTCCATCCTGGACCCACTCATATCCATAGGGTGGCTGATGCAAGTGATGATAACGCCAATTCACGACATGGCGTTCCCCATAAAACCTGTCGCCATGGTGCCAGTGGTGCTCATGGTCCTGCGGTCCGCCATGGTTGTCCCCGCGGTCTTCATGATTGTCGTAGGGGTGTTGATATGGCTGCTGGTAGGGCTGCTGGTATGGTTGCTGGTACGGCTGGGCCAGCGCCGCGGTTGAACCAATAGAGACCAGTACGAACGCAGTCCCTAATGTTGTCGTGATAAAATGTTTCATCATAAAATCCTTTCGATACCCCTATATGGGTACTCAAAAAGGGCAGAATCGTGGACCTATTATGGTTACATTACCTGGAATTGTAATAATCCGTTGCGGCCGCTGGTTTGTGACGAGGGCCGTTACGGATTTGCTCGAAATCCACGGCATTTCATCCCGTAACCTGACCGCACCTTAATATATATCCCATGTTCAAGTCGCTTTATTGCTGCCAAGGTCCGGCAAACGGCCTTGGAAAGACCAACATGGACACAATTTTCTTCAATACCGACGACACAGCCGAGGTTCCCCCGCCGATCTCAGAAATGGATATTGACACCCGCAAGGTCAAAATTCACCCGGATCATTGGTACCCCGTAGCGTGGTCGCGTGAGGTCAAGGCCGGCAAAACCCACGCGGTTAAGTTCGCCGGAACCCCCATTGTGCTGGTTCGCCCCAAGGAAGGTGCGGTTTTTGCCTTGGCGAACCGTTGTGCCCATCGGCAGGTACCGCTTGATGCCGGGGTTGTTTCAGGTTGCGCCGTGCGTTGTGGTTACCATGGCTGGACCTATGATAGTTCAGGCAAATGTGTCGATGTGCCCTACCTGGGCAAAGGCAAAATGCCGAACGGCGTGCGCGCTTACCCATGCCGTGAAGAAGCCGGATTGATTTTCATTTTTCCGGGGGACCCTGAAAAAGCCGAAGGCCGATTCCCTAACCTCGGCGGGGCAGCCAACCCAGATTATAAAACCCGCCGCTTTGGCCGCGAGGTTGCCTGCCACTACAGCTTTATGCACGAAAATTTGATGGATATGAACCACCAGTTCCTGCACCGTAAACAAATGGGGCAGATCCGTCCGCGCTATCTGGGCCGCACCGTGGGCAAGGATTGGCTGGAGGTGCAATATACATTTGCCCGCACCGGCGGCAAGCAACCCCTGGGTGAAGCGGCAGTGTTCGGCGGGCGTCGTGGTGATGCCAATGATAAAGATGTCATGACCATCCGCACCGAATACCCATACCAAACCCTGAGCATTCTGCCCGCAGGCGCCGATGCGCCCGTGATGGATCTTTGGATTGTTTACGTGCCGCTTGACACCGAGCAGCGGAGCATCCGCACGTTCGGGCTGCTGTCAATTCACAAACCTAAAGGTATTCTCGGCAAAACCCTGCTTAACATCGGCTGGCCTTTCCTGATCCGTTTCACTGAAAATATCTTCCGCGAGGACCGTGAAATTGTGGAAGCCGAGCAGGCGGCCCACGATGCGCAGGGGGCTAACCTTAACCAGGAAGTATTCCCGGGTATCCGCGAGCTCACGGGTCTTCTGGGACGATGCGGAGACGGCGAGTATGTCAAATAATCTGTGGTGATCCGTTAAACCAAGTGACTGATCAGGAACGTCACTTAGTTGCTGGCGCGGGCTTGTGGTCCAGCGCCAGTACGGCATCGGCACACGCATTTTTGTCGCCGAGCCCAAGCCTGATGGTCGGCAATAATGCCAGCGGCGGGAATAGTAGGCCCAGCCCCACCGCACTGCCGGCGCGCAACGCCAACGGGCCCACGGCTGGCAGCATACTTGGGTGCTTCAGCGTCCCGCTGATATTGATCGGCGACGATAGCGAGCCGATGGAAAAATGCGTGGCCTGTGTTCGAAGCTCCATATTCAGCGTCTCATTGGTTAAATTTGCTGACCCGGAGCCCAGAATGTTCGCCTCTGGCGTCGCGATCAGCAATTCGTCGGTCTTTAATTGCCCGTCGGTTAGAGTGAAGCCCGAGACCAGACATTTTATTTGTGTTTTGTTGGGAATGCCCAAAGCTGATAGCACGGCATCACCCATCTGTAGTCCGGCCAAATCAACCATCAACGCACTGATGTCGCCGCCCTGATTCATAAATAGATTCATGTGACCATCGCCATGCCCCAGCATCTGCGCCATGGAATTCCCGGTGGCTGTCAGATGCGCCGTGCCGCCCACTACACCGTCACCCGCAAAGCTATGGGTGGCAGCCATAACACGCGCCAGCGGAATCTTTCGGAAATCCACATCCGCCTGGGTGTGCAACACCCCACCGACTGGATTGAGATCGATATTGCTGGCGATTGTTCCAGAGCCCACGGCGAAATCCAAAGGATGCAGCGTAATTCTTCCATTTTCGATTGAAAGATTCACCAGCACATTATCCATTGGCACATCTTTATTGATGATTTTAGCGCCTTTGTAAGTGAGCTTGATGTTGGCAGCGTTGATCTTTGGCAAATTTATCGGTGTGTCCGGTAGTAATTTGGGGTTGGCACTGGCACGTAGCTCGGCAGCGCGTGTGGCGGCATCCTCACCAGGTGTGTGAACTGTACCAGGCTCAGCACCCAGGAACCCAGCCAGATCGGTCAGGTCAACGCGCCGTGACGTGAGGTCTGCGGTAATCTGGCGGCGGCTGCCATCCACCGGCGCGGTCTCAGAGATGTTCCCCTCAAGGTCGCTGGACCCTACGCGCCCGGCAAAATCTTCGAATTGGAAGGCGTTTTTGCTGTAGTTGAGCCTGCCAGTGACGGTATAAGGTGGTGTTGCGGGAATGGGGATGCCGGTTAACTGGTATAAATTCGCCATGCTCTGGCCAGAAAATGACAATTTCAAATTAGCGCCACTGAAGTTCAGCGGATTGCTGGTGGTGCCAACCAGGCTGGCAACCGTTGTGCCATTTTGGATATGTAGATTGATCGGGTAGGGATTTGAGGGGTCGCGAAGTGACAGCAAGCTGCCACCGATAAACTGGCCGGTGATGGGCTGGCCACTATAGGTGCCATGCGCCGTAACCATGATTTCATTTTTATCAGTGTTGGTAGAAGAATTTTCCGTCGCGATTGTCATGGTAAAATTCGTCTTCAGCTTTGGTATGTCCACGGTGGCGCTACCATTGACGATGACCAGATTGCCAATTTGCACCGGCTGTGACGTTGAACCGCCGTTATTTGCAATGTGCAGCGCATAGTTGGTGTCGCCATTTGGTAACTGGCGTAGGGCGGCGTTAGGCTGGTCAACTTCAATGAACGGTAACACCACCACCCCATGCCAGATGTAGGGAATAATATCCGCGCCAACGAGCACCCTGCTAACGGTGCCTAATGGTGTTGTGGCGGCAAAGCCAGCAGGATTGGCGATGGTCACGCCTTCGGCGGCAATTTCGGTGATGCTGCCGAGCCGCACCTGTAAATGCTGGATTGTTACTTGGCGTCCGATCGCGGCGGATGCCCGGGCTTCGACAATCGGGATCAGCCAATCCCAGCGCCACGTTAAAATCAGGGCCACCAGCAAAAACAGCACGAACGCAATCGTCTGCGCCGCGATGCTGTCTTGCCGTTTCGATGGAGCTTCTAAGTTGCTCGACATATCAAGCCTTCACGCCGTTATCCTGCCTAACCAATTGGGCAACACTACCGGCATAACAATCAAAACCACCGGAATCTGTCCGCGTTTTAACGCGTTGGGAATTTATAATGTATCACGCTGCCGTGATGCTGCTTCGGAAAGCCAGCGGGTTGGCGATATGCGCAAATGGCTCCCATGTGCTTCCCACTCCGCGCACCAGCACGGTGCCGTAGCCGAATATCCGGCCCGTAAGTGATTGTTGCACGTCGACAGATTCCACTTTTTCTCGGTTCATCTCACTGGTTGTACGGCTTAAAAAACCAGTTTTATGAATGATCCAGCGGTTCGTGACAGCCAACTCGGTGGAGGAACGCTTGATCCAGGCAACAAATAACTTAAGCAGCCCAAAAATCCCCAGGAGCCCGGCCACGATTTCAACATAATATGCGTAATCGGGAGCGAAAATCATTCCCGTTGCCAGAACTACCAAGGCTAGGATCAGCGTTGCGATGGAGCTCAGATAAATAAACCAATGCAGATGCGTGCGGCTCAAAATCACTTCCCCCGGCTGAAGAACCTTCTCGACATAGTCCATTTTTAACTCCTGATAAAATAAAGCGCTTCTTGAAGACCAATATGGGGATGATACCACAAGGTTGACACATAAATGCACACGGGATGGGAGGTTATATGGTCCTGCGCTGTTTGGTTACGACGTGCAGTTGCGAGCGGCTTCTTTGAGTTTGTGAACCGCCAGCGTCAACTCGGCTTCATTCATGCTGCCGAAACCCAGTCTCAAGCCGTTTGATGAATGGCCATTCGTGACGAAGGCTTGCCCAGGCGTGATGACCAGACCCAGAGCAGCAGCATGCTTTGCAAGATTACCAGTGTTGATGGCGGGAATAAAGTTTGCCCATAATGCAAGGCCTCCCGCAGGCATCATGACACTGACCTGGTCTCCAAGTTCCTGCTTTAACAAATTTACCAAAAACTCCCCTCGCCTTTGATAAATCCGAAGAACTTTTCTGGCGTGGCTTTTTAATGCCCCTGACGTCATAAGTTCCGCGACGGCAATTTCGGTAGCGGGGTCCCCCTGCCTGTCGATCAGACAAATCTCGGTACCGGCACGCGCGACCATTGCTGGTGAGCCAACTAAATAGCCGATACGCAGCGAAGGTGAGAGTAGTTTTGATAATGAACCGATATAGGCAAGCCTTGAAAATCCATAGGCACTGGCGAGCGGGAGCATTGGCCGATGGGTATAGTGAAATTCATGGTCGTAATCATCCTCGATGATCACAAAGTCATAAAGTTCTGCCAAGGCAAGTAATTTCACGCGCCGCTCCTGCGGCAGCACGATCGTGGTTGGAAATTGGTGGTGCGGGGTGATGTAAATCACGTTGGGAGGGTGCACTTTGCAAATGGTTTCAAGTTCATCGAGCAACATGCCAGATGTATCCATGCCTATGCTGATGATATTGGCGCCCGCGGCTGCAAAGGCTTCACGGGCCGGCGGATAGCTGAGTTGTTCAATGGCAAGACTATCCCCGGCGGTCGCGAACAAGCGGGCGCTCAGAAAAATGCCCATCTGACTGCCACGGGTGATGCAGACATTCTCAACACTGCAATCTAGGCCGCGGTCTGTTCGAAGCATTGCGGCAATGGCTTCGCGAAGGGCCAATGTGCCGCATGGGTTGCCATAGCCAAGCTGGTTGCGGCGGGACGCCCCGAGCAAGGCGCGCCGGTAGGCTCTGGCCATCAACTCGGCGGGGATCAGCCGGGTATCAGGTGCGCCGTCATCAAATACCAGCATGTTTGGCCCGCCCAGGTTGAGATGCAGGTCTGGCGCTTTACCGCGAAGTGTAACGCTATGAGATGGCAGTGGCTGAGGTGTATGAAGTGTCTCGGCTTCCACGACCGGCAAAAGTGCTGAAACAAATGTACCGCGTGTTGCCTCCGTCGTCAGCCAGCCTTGGGCGACCAATTCATCATAAGATTGCTGTACAGTCTTCCGATTGACGCCGATGCGGGCGGCGAGGTCCCGGGTGCCTGGCAGTGCCGTGCCGGGTGGCAGGCGGCCGCGACGAATGGCCTCGATCAGGACATTGGCGATCTGTTGCCAAGCCGGAACCGGGTCGTCCCGCTCAAGGACAATATGCAAATCCCAGGGACGCAACATGCTTTTGTTCCTATGCGCTGGACCAGATGGTTTATAAAAACTGGAGGGTGCATATCATCCACTTCATCGGCTATGGATGCAATACTAAAAAGACCAACGCCAGGCCGGTATCCGATTCTTCTTCAACCCTGCTGTAACCAACGGCAGCGCATTAAGGATGCCGCTTATGACAGCCCCCTTGGTACCATCTGGAGCATTGAAAAAAGACGCGCTTGGGCCGCTGGAGTTGCTGGCCCAGAATATTGCCGTGATTTCACCAACAATGACGGCAGCCCTGATCGTGCCGGTGATGTATTCAAACACCGGGAATTGGAGTTGGCTTTCATACGCGCTGGGCACAGTAATGCTGGTGTTTGTGGCGCTAAATTTAAATCAGTTTGCGTCACGCTTTGCTGGATCCGGCTCGATGTATCAGTACATCGTCAAAGGCTTGGGTAACACCGTCGGTGGCCTTGGTGGTTGGTCATTGATCTGGGCATATCTCGGAATTTCGGTAGCCGGTGCCACAGGTTTTGCGGTTTTTGCTGGCACACTTTTGGGTATGGTGGGCATTAATAATGTGCCTCCGGTTATTTTATTTGCCATTTGTGTTGGAATTTCCGGCTTTTGCGCCTGGAAAAATGTGGCGTTGTCGGCGCGGGTTATTTTGATCCTTGAAGGTATTTCAATGGTGCTGATCACCCTGCTTTGCTTTGTGGCACTGAGCATCAAAGGATTTGCGGTTGATCCCACTCAGGTTGATACGTCAAAAATTCCCTATTCTAGCCTCGGCCTCGGTGTAGTCGTCGCCATTTTCAGTCTTGTTGGCTTCGAATCCGCGACCGCCTTTGGCGATGAAGCGCGCAACCCATTAAAGACCATTCCGCGGTCAGTTATCCAGTCGTTGATATTGGCTGGTGCCTTCTTTGTGTTTGTTACTTACGTGGAGGTACAAACCACGCACGGATATACGCAGACTTTGGACCAAATTTCAGCGCCGCTCAATGTCATGGCGTCGTTGGTTCACATGCCATTTTTAGCGGCGCCACTTTCTGCTTGTGCCATGATTAGCTTTTTTGCCCTTAATCTTTCATGTCTCAACTCTGGTGGCCGGGTGATTTATGTCATGGGCAAGGTTGGCCTGTTTCATAAAGCAACAGCAAATAGTCATTCTATTAACGAGACACCGCATGTTGCGGTACTGCTGATGGGCGCGATTTCCTTCATCATGCCTAGCTATTTCTCACTCACGGGTATGGCACCTTTGGATATATTCAATGATGCAGGCACCATGGCCGCGTTTGGGTTTTTAGTGCCTTATATTCTGGTCTCAATTGCAGCGCCCATTTATCTCAAATCGATCGGACAACTGAAGACGGCTCATTGGTTGATCTCGGGAGCGTCACTTATTTTGTTGATCATCCCAACAGTGGGTAGTGTGTATCCGGTTCCGCCAGCACCGGTCGAATATTATCCATATCTGTTCGTTTTGTATCTATTGGTTGGTGGTGCATGGATCATCTTTCAGCATCGCAGATTGCTTATCGCCAGCCGTGGCTTTCCCGATATGGCAGCGGTGCAGGATGGTTGAGTGTTGGTAACGCTGCATGTGAGCATCGATGGCGAAACATCGGTGCTCACAGTACCGCCCGGGCAGACGCTTTTAAAATCGATTGAACTTGCAGGTCTCAACCCACCCTGCGCGTGCCGCCAGGGCACCTGCGGGGCCTGTATGGCAAAGCTGTTGGCAGGAACCGTCGATATGCCTGATTGCCCGGTCCTTTCAAGGCGCGACCGCGCGGATGGCATGATACTCCCCTGTCAGGCGCTGGCGACAAGTGATGTTTTACATTTAAGCTATGATGAATAGGACAAGTGAATGACTTTATTAGGCAATGTTGAAAGTCTGTGGCGCTATCCGGTGAAGGGCATGCGTGGCGAAGCGCTAACCGAAGCTTTTCTGGGTTTTGCAGGTGTTTATGGCGACCGAGTATATGCAATAAAAAGCAAGGGGGCTCCAACGGGGTTTCCATTTCATACAGCCCGTGAGCAGGAGGAATTGCTGCTTTATACGCCGAAATATTCGGCTCCCATGGTGGCTGTGAAGCCACCCAATCTGGCAGAAGCCGATTCTATGGCGCCGGGAATGACACCGATATATGCGCCGATCTCAGACCTAAAAGTTGATGTAACGACACCGGATGGTACCGTGCTTGCTGTTGAGTCACCGGAGTTGCTCGCCGACATGACGAACCGCTTAGGGGAGTCTGTCGGCCTTAGCTTCATGCACTCCGAACGTGCTTTGACAGATTGCCGGCCGGTCTCGATGTTCTCCGTTCAAACAGTTGCAGGCCTTGCTGATGAAATTAGTGAGCCCGTTGATAAGCGGCAGTTTCGGGCTAATATTTACGCCGATTTTGTTGGCAAGAACGCCTTTTTTGAGAAACAATTAGTGGGAGCACGGATTAAAATTGGCGACAAAGCCGAACTTCTGCTGATTGAAAATGACCCTCGTTGCAAAATGATCACCCTCAATCCTGACACGGCACAGGCACACCCCAAAATATTACGCCAGGTGACAACGAAACATGATGGACTGGCTGGGCTTTATTTGGTGGTGCTGGTTGAAGGCGTGGTGAAGCCTGGTGATCCAATTATGCTCGTATAACACAACAACGTGAGTGGGTTGAGAATATCACGATGCTAAAAATTAGTCTGGCTATGCCATGCTTGGTAAGTCGAGACCAAATTCACGGGCACAGTTTTTCGCGGTATCGTAGCCCGCATCGGCATGGCGCATAACCCCGCTGGCGGGGTCATTCCATAGCACGTTGGCAATCCGCCTGGCGGCTTCGGGCGTACCATCGGCGCATATTACCATGCCTGCGTGTTGTGAGAACCCCATGCCCACACCGCCACCATGATGCAGAGAGACCCATGTGGCACCAGACGCACAGTTAAGCAGTGCATTCAGCAATGGCCAATCAGAAACCGCATCTGAGCCATCAAGCATGGCTTCGGTTTCGCGGTTGGGCGAGGCTACAGAACCGGAATCCAGGTGGTCCCGGCCAATCACCACGGGGGCTGTAAGTTCGCCGCTGGCCACCATCTCGTTGAAGGCGAGGCCAAGCCGATGGCGGTCGCCAAGCCCAACCCAGCAGATGCGCGCAGGCAGGCCCTGAAAGCTGATTCTGGTGCGTGCCATGTCCAGCCAATGATGCAAATGTTTGTCGTGCGGTAATAGTTCTTTTACTTTCAAATCAGTTTTGTAAATATCCTCGGGGTCACCTGAAAGCGCAGCCCACCGGAACGGGCCGATCCCACGACAGAACAGCGGACGAATGTAGGTTGGTACAAAGCCTGGAAAATCAAAGGCATTCTCAACGCCCTGTTCCTTGGCAACTTGCCGGATATTGTTGCCGTAATCAAAGGTGGGAACACCCATTTTTGCGAATGTTAGCATGTGCCGTACATGTTCGGCCATGGTGGCGCGGGCAGCCGCTTCAACAATTTTTGGAGTGCTGGCGCGCCGCTCAATCCACTCCGCAACACGCCAGCCCTTTGGCAGATAGCCGTTTATAGGGTCGTGTGCGGAGGTTTGGTCGGTGAGGGCATCCGGGCGGATACCACGGCGCAGTAGCTCTGGGAGAATTTCCGCAATATTACCTAGCAGTGCTACGGAGATAGGCTTTTTATTGGCGACGGCGCGATTTATAATGGTGAGGGCTTCATCGAGTGTTTCGGCTCTTACATCGACATAACGGGTTTTAAGGCGCATCTCGATCCGGCTATCCTGGCACTCTACGGCCAGGCAACTGGCACCTGCCATAGTGGCAGCCAAAGTTTGCGCACCACCCATGCCACCCAGCCCTGCGGTTAGAATCCACCGCCCCGAGAGATCGTTATTATAATGCTGGCGGCCCATCTCTACGAATGTCTCGTACGTGCCTTGCACAATACCCTGCGTACCGATGTATATCCATGAACCTGCGGTCATCTGACCGTACATCATCAAACCTTTGCGGTCGAGTTCGTTGAAATGCTGCCAAGTGGCCCAGTGTGGTACTAGGTTGGAATTTGCAAGTAAAACACGTGGCGCATTTTCATGGGTGCGAAATACGCCGACCGGCTTGCCGGATTGAATAAGCAAGGTTTGGTCACCTTCCAACCGGCGCAAAGTTTCAACAATGCGGTCGAACGAATTCCAATCACGGGCGGCGCGTCCAATTCCGCCATAAACCACCAGTTCCTCGGGCCGTTCAGCCACCATCGGGTCGAGATTATTCATCAGCATTCTGAGCGGTGCCTCAGTTTGCCAGGATTTTGCTGAAAGCCGTGTGCCATGCGGTGCACGGATAATGCGGGCGTTGTCCAGACGGTTCATGGCAGGAGGCTTTCGATGACTAATTTCAACGTTGGTATGATGGCTGGGCTGGAATCGAGAGGCGTTGGCCAATTAGCAGGTGAGGGAGCGGCGGGCTCGGCCATATACCCACGGCAGGCAAGCTCCATCTGAACCGCGTTAACACCATTCGCTGGGTTGCCATAATGGCGCGTGATATAACCACCCTTGAAACGGCCATTGACGATAGACGAGAAATTTATATCAGCCTCACATATGGCAGCAATTTTTTCAGTAATCACTGGATCGCACGACTGATTATCGTTGCTGCCAATATTAAAATTCGGCAGTAACCCCTCAAATAGCCGAGGAATCTCGCTGCGAATGGAATGGCAATCATAAACTACGATCGCGTGATGCAGGCCACGCAGGCGGAGTATCTCAGCCCTCAGGGCCTCGTGGTACGGGTCAAAATATTTTGCGCGGCGCAGCAGAATTTCAGTATCACTGGGTTCCTGTCCGGCATGGTAGAGCGCCTCACCGTCGAATGTTTCGGTAGGACACAGAGCGGTTGTGGCTTGTCCGGGATAGAGCGATGCACCGGAAGGGTCGCGGTTGACATCGATGATGGTGCGGGAAATTTCGGTGCGAAGAATCGTAGCATCGTAACGTTCAGCAAATTCGTAGAGTTCAGGCAGCCACCAATCCGCATCCTTGCGGGCTAACCAGAGTGAGGTGAGGGCAGGATGATAGTCTGCGGGGATATGCGTGCCAGCGTGCGGAATACTCAGGATGAGAGGCGCTTGACCCTGCCGTAGTTTCAAAAAACTCATATCACACCAGGCAGTGTTGTAAGTGATAACGCGCCTGATTGCAAAATTGAAATAGCAGCTTCGACATCGGGAGCAAAATAACGGTCATCGTCGAGGTGAGTGACTTTGCTGCGTACTTTGGCGCGAATGTCCTCAAGCGTTGGACTGGAGGGCAAGCTGTGGAAGTCGCAGCCTTGCACGGCAGCCAACAGTTCAATGGCGATGATGGCCCGCAGGTTGTCAGTCATGGATACTAAGCGGCGAGCCCCATGGGCGGCCATGGAGACATGGTCTTCCTGGTTGGCCGAGGTCGGAATGGAGTCGACTGAGGCAGGAAAGGCCCGGCCTTTATTCTCTGAGACCAAGGCGGCGGCTGTAACTTGCGGGATCATGAAGCCGGAATTTAGGCCTGGTTTTGGCGTGAGAAACGCAGGGAGGCCGGAAAGTGAAGGGTCGACCAGCATGGCCAGACGCCGTTCAGCCAACGAGCCAATTTCACAAACTGCCATGGCGATCATATCAGCGGCAAAGGCCACTGGTTCGGCATGGAAATTACCGCCGGAGAGTGCTTCGGCTGGGTTCGTGAATATGAGCGGGTTATCAGTGACGCCATTTGCTTCCGTACCAAGTGTCGTGGCAGCCTGACGCAGAAGGTCGAGCACGGCGCCCATAACTTGCGGTTGGCAGCGTAGACAATACGGATCTTGGACGCGGGTATCATTGATAATGTGCGAAGCCCGAATGGCACTTCCTGCCATTAAGGAACGCAAGGCCGAAGCCACTTCTGCTTGGCCTTTGTGGCGGCGCAGAGCATGTATGCGCGGGTCAAACGGTGCGTCCGACCCGCGGGCAGCGTCGGTTGAAAGTGCGCCGGTAATTAAAGCTGTCTGGAAAAGAGTTTCGGCTTCAAATAATCCTGCCAACGCGTAAGCGGTGGAAAATTGTGTGCCATTGAGGAGAGCGAGCCCTTCTTTGGGGCCCAAAGCAAGGGGGGTAAGCCCGGCTTTGGCCAGGCCAGCGCTTGCCGAAAGCCGTGCGCCATTGAAAAATACGTCGCCGGTACCGAGCATAGCGGAGGTCATGTGGGCAAGTGGAGCCAGATCGCCGGAGGCCCCTACCGAACCTTGTGCGGGGATAACCGGAATCAGATTTTTAGCCAGCATTTGCTCAAGGAATTGCACAGTGGCAACGCGCACACCTGAAGCCCCCTGCGCCAGTGAAGCCAATTTCAAGGCCATCATCAACCTTGCGATGGGCATTGGCATCGCATCGCCCACGCCGGCGGCGTGTGAGAGGACCAAATTGCGTTGCAGTGTGGCCAGATCAGCGTCAGCAATGCGCACGGTGGCAAGTTTTCCAAAGCCTGTGTTGACGCCATAAACAGGTTCGCCGCGCGCTAGAATTTCATCAACGGCGATGGCGGCACGGGCAATGGCGGGTAGGGCAGCAGGCGAAAGAGAGCATGCGGCTCCTCGATAAATATCGCGCCATGCAGCTAGTGTAACGTCGCCAGGGTTGAGAATCATGCGGCACTCCAAATGCGTTGGTGCAAAGGGTTGAAGCCGATCTGATAGACAAGTTCGGCAGGCGTCTCGACATTCCAGATGGCGAGATGACATTTGTAACCAGGAGCCAGGACCCCGACATCCTGACGGCCCAGAGCCGCAGCAGCGTGACGGGTGACGCCAAGCAGGCATTCATCAACGGTGAGCCTGAATTGCGTGGCGGCCATGTTCATTGCCAGCAGCAGCGATGTCAGCGGTGAGGTGCCAGGATTAAGGTCGGTGGCGACAGCCATGCGTACCCCATGTGCCCGTAAAGCGGCAATGGGTGGAAGCTGGGTCTCACGTAATGTGTAAAACGCACCAGGCAATAAAACAGCCACTGTCCCTGAATGTGCCATGGCGGCGACGCCGTTGGTGTCAGTGTATTCGAGATGATCGGCTGAGAGAGCGTTAAAGCGCGCGGCCAGGGCAGCACCGTGCAGGTTGGAGAGTTGGTCGGCGTGCAGCTTCACGAGTAGTCCATGCGCCCGCGCAGCGATGAAAACTTCGGCGATTTCATCGGGTGTAAACGCAATCGCCTCACAAAATCCATCGACAGCATCGGCGAGCTTAAGTGATGCTATTTTGGGGATGAGTGTCTCAGTTAAGAGATGAATAAAGGCTTGCCGATCGTGCTTGAATTCCGGAGGTAGGCTATGGGCACCAAGAAAAGTGGGCGCAATATCAACTTCTGATATCGCACCGAGTTGACGAATGACATTCAGTAGCTTGATCTCATTGGCTTCATCAAGGCCGTAGCCAGATTTGATTTCGACTGTGGTAACGCCCTCGTTAATAAGGGCCTGTAAGCGTTGTTTGCTGGCTACGAGGAGTGCATTAGGGCTTGCGGCACGGGTGGCAGAGACGGTTGCCGCGATTCCTCCACCAGCACGAGAAATCTCTTCATAAGTGGCGCCGTTCAACCGTGCTTCAAATTCCGCAGCGCGGTGGCCAGCATACGCCAAGTGCGTATGACAATCGATCAATCCTGGGGTTACCAAGCGGCCCCCGCAATCAGTGATTTCATCAGCCGTCATCACCCGAGCCGGGCCCGCATATATAATTCGACCAGCCTTGGTGGCCACCATGCCGTTATTGACAATATCAATGCTCCCAGAGCATGGGGCCATGGTTGCCAAACGGGCGTTGGTAAAAATACGGTCGGCGTGCATGAAAATAGCCCTTGGCCGGGTGGAGAAAGTTGTATATACAATAAGCAAAAATAGAGAGGCTGTATAGTGGCAAATAAACTGTTTTTCCGTCATGCATTGTTGCCCTTTGGATGGGCGCAAAATGTGACGGTGAACATAATTTCAGGACTTATCAGCGACATAGAGGTTAATACCCTACCCGATGGCGCGACATATGATATCGCCCTACCGGGCATGGTGAATTTGCATAGCCATAGTTTTCAACGCGCGATGGCGGGATTGGCGGAGGTTAGGCACGCATCGTCCGACAGCTTTTGGACCTGGCGTGATTTGATGTACCGCTTTGCCCTGCAAATGAGCCCAGATGATATCGCGGTGGTGGCCACTCAAGCCTTTGTTGAGATGCTGGAAGGCGGATTTTGTCATGTTGCAGAATTTCATTATTTGCATCACGCGCCTGATGGCCAAGAATATGACGATATCGGTGAAATGGCCGTGCGCATAGCCGAGGCGGCATCGATAACGGGAATTGACCTCACGTTGCTGCCGGTATTCTATGCGCATGCCGGATTTGGTCGGCAAGTTCCCGCGTTGGAGCAACGCCGTTTTGTTAATTCGATCGCCAGCTACGAGAGGCTTTACGATCGTTGTGCGGCTGTGGCGGCTGTGGGCATCGCACCTCATTCTCTGAGAGCGGCGATGCCTGACGAGCTCTTGCTTTTGAGTGAGCTGGCGGGGACGAAACCAGTGCATATTCATATCGCCGAGCAGATAGCCGAGATTGAGCAGTGCGTGGCTTTGTATGGACAACGGCCAGTCGAATATTTGCTGAACCACCTACCTGTTGATAAAAATTGGTGTCTAATTCATGCAACTCACACAACGGCACAAGAGCGTGCGGATATTTCAGCGTTGAACGCGGTTATAGGATTATGCCCTGTCACCGAAGCCAATCTGGGTGATGGTATTTTTCCGGCACGGGATTTTTCTGGTGCCTGGGGTATCGGGTCGGATTCGAATATCTGCATTGGGGTTCGTGATGAACTACGAATGCTTGAATATTCTCAGCGCCTGCATTTTCATCAGCGCAATGTCATGGCCGGCGACATAACGCGTGCCACTGCCACGGCGTTGTACCAAAAAGCCATTGAGGGTGGTGACCAAGCTGTGGGTAGAAAAGGTGGTTTTGTTGTTGGAGAAGCAGCCAATATTGTAGGATTGATCGGCGACGATCCAGACTCCGCGTTGGCGAGTTGGGTGTTTGCAAGCCGCAACTCTCAGGTGCCGCATGTGTGGGCACGGGGCAACAAGGTCGTGTCGGATGGCCGGCATATGTTGGCCGAGATTAACCAAAGTCGCTTTGACGCTGTCGTGAGACGTTTGAATTTGGGGACCCCATGAGTGAGCCCAGACCACCGCATTTATATGAACAGGTGAAACAACACCTGCTCGATCGTATTGCGGCAGGCGTATTTAAGGATGGAGAGAAAATTCCTTCGGAATATGAACTCATGGAAACGTTGGGTGCATCCCGGATGACAGTGCATCGGGCGTTACGAGAGATGTCTGCCGATGGTTTGCTATATCGCGTGCAAGGTTCAGGAACATTTGTCAGCAAGGCAACATCGCGTTCGGCTCTGCTTGAAATTTTCGATATCTCCGATGATATTATAAGACGTGGGCGCATTCATCGGGCGCATGTGTTGCAGCTGCAAGCAGTCCGCGCCGATGCTGCTTTGGCAAATGTATTTTCATGCAAGCAAGGTGCAAAAATTTTTTCATCCGAGGTGTTGCATATCGAAAACGGTGAGCCCGTGCAGTTGGAATTGCGTTATGTTTCACCGCGTTTTGCACCGCATTATTTAAAACAGGATTTCACGGCGCAAACCACAAATCGATATCTGCAGAGTATAGCAGTTCCAACTGAAGTTGAGCATATTGTGCATGCCGTTAATGCTGACGCACGAGCGCAGGCGCTATTGGGCATTGACGAGCATGAGCCTTGTTTGCTTGTGGAACGCCGTACCTGGACGGCCTCGGGCCCAGCCACCTCGTCCCGCCTGCTGCACCCGGGCCGCCGTTATAGCTTAGGTAGCCGCTATCAGCCCAGCCAAATGAGCAAAATTCAGACACCTGTTTGATGATCATTCAGGTGAACAAAATCATGTCTGCTTTGGAGCTAGAGTTTATTGTTGAGCCCTTACAAAGGCGATTAATGGACCACCATCCAGAGATTGCATAATAAAGCGGTCTGGCGAGGTAAAGTGGTAATGGTCGTATTCGTCAGTTGGCTGGGTAGTTTTGTCAGAGCCCGTGTGTTTCACAACATGCAATGAGAGGACCCCTTGGTTCGGATCTGCCTGATAGGTCCCTTGCTCTTGTAGCTTGCCAATCAAGCGTCCCGCCGTGGGGCCATTGGCGTAGTTGCTTTGCGTTACCGAACTGAAGTGGCCGTCGGGCCGGAAAATTTGCTCGATGGAAATAATAACATCGAGGCCACCAGCGCCAGGCATCATGGCCTGACCGCGCCAGATACCGAAGAGCGAGCTATCCTGTGCATCGGCGGGCAGCGCTAAAAGGCTCAGGGCAACTGCGTAAATTAATTTGTTACGAATAGTTTTCATTGGTTTGACTCTCGACTGAGGCGGTGTTTTTGATGACGCGCATTTATTCGATTTTGAATAGCCTGGTAAAGCATGTTGTTTCTTGCAGGGCTTCGGTCTAGTGGCGCATATTGGGTTTGGTGGCCTTAAGTCTGCTCCTGGGGATCGGCCAAGCGGTAGCCGATGCCAGGCTCGGTAATGATCATCGCGGCCATTTTTGGACCCAGTTTTTTGCGGATCTGCCCGACATAAACCCTTAGATAAGCGACATCCTCGGTATGCGCAGCGCCCCACACAGCAGTCAAAATTTGCCGATGTGTCAAAACCCGGCCCTGGTTGCGTGCCAGCAGCATGAGTAGTGCATGTTCACGCTTCGTCAGCGCCAAGTGAGTATTGTTCAAGGTAATTTTATGCAGCACCGCATCAATGACCAAATCACCTATAATGACAGGTGTCTCAGCGTTGTCTTTGCGCAGATGGTGCCGCAGTGCGGTGCGAAGCCGAGCCAATAATTCACCTAGTGCAAAAGGTTTTTCCACGTAATCATCGGCGCCACCATCCAGGGCGGCAATTTTCTCAGCCTCGCGGTCACGCGCTGATAATATGATGACAGGTACGTCGGAAAATTCACGTAAGCGCCTTAGAACTTCGTGACCATCCATGTCTGGCAACCCGAGATCAAGCAGGACCGCATCAGGCGCACGCGAGGCGGCCAACCGCAAAGCGTCATCACCGCGCTCTGCCCGCAGATAGTCATAGTTGGAGGCTGTAAGAGCGGGATTAAGAAATCGGTGGATCTGCGGTTCGTCATCCACCACCAAAATTGTGCCAAGCGATGGAGTCATCCGGCAGGCAGTTCGATGGTGATAATGGTCCCTGGCAGACCATCGGCGGGCAAATCCAGCCTGGGGCTGCGAGCGGAAATTCTACCCCCCATGGCTTCGGTGAAAGCCTTGGCGATGGCCAAGCCAAGTCCAGTTCCAGGGGCAATCCGGTCGCCGCGCGTGGCCCGGAAAAAACTATCAAATACATGCGGCAAATCAGCCGCTGGAATTCCCACTCCTTCGTCGGCGACGGTAATCATTATTTTATCACCATGGCGTTGCGCTGAAATAGCGATACGGCTGTCCGGCGGGGCGTATTTCACGGCATTATCCAGGCAATTCACAATAACCTGCTCCAGTAAAGCGGAATCGGCAATCACATGAGTGGCATTATCGGCGATATTCACGCCGGTATAAAGTGCCCCGGACACGCGGGCGATGGCGCCTTCAAAAACATCAGAGAGCAGCAAGCGTTCCTTGCGGGCGTTGATTTCGCCGGTTTCAACCCGCGCCATTTCGGTAATGTTGGAAAGGAATTTCGCCATGCGTTCGGTATTTTGTGTAATGCTGTTCAGCAAATCAGCCCGCGTGGCAGCATCGAGCGCGTCACCCGCACTGCTTAATGTTTCAGATGCACCGCGGATGGCGGTGAGCGGCGTGCGCAAATCATGTGATAACGAGGAGAGTAATGCCGTGCGCAGCTTCTGGCTGCCCTCCCGCGCTTCGGTTTGCGCGGCGGCCACAGTCAGCCGGACTCTCTCCAGCGCCATCGCCGCTTGGTTCGCCAAAGCGGCCAGAGTTTGCGCCAGTGGTTCAGGAGGCATGGTGCGGGGCAGGGCGCCGAGGATACCAATTGAGACATTATCAGAACGCAGCGGAATAAACCGCCACGGCACGGTGGGCAGTGTTGCGGTGCCGATACCGGTTTCGATGTTATTCTTGAATGCCCAATTGGCAGCGGCAAAGGCGGCGGCGTCCAATGTAATTCCAGGTGGTACAGCCAACGGGGCGGTGAGTGTGCCATTTTCAGCCAGCATTACAATGCCGGCGGTGGTGATGCTGGCGGCCTGGGTGGCGGTCTCAAGCAGCAAATCAGCCTGCGTGGTGGCAAGTGAAAACCGGTGGCCAAATCTTGAAATTCTACGCAGTGCCTCGACCCGCGCACTGGCGGTCTGGGCTTCCAGGCGTACCCGGCCGGCCAGCGTGCCGGTAACAATGCCTACAATCAGGAACACGATGAGTGCCACAACGTCGCGCGGGTCAGATACCGAAAACGTATAAATCGGCGGTAGAAAAAAGAAGTTCCATAGCAAAAACCCCGCACTGGCGGTGGCAAGTCCCACGTTACGGCCATAGATGCTCGCAGCTCCTGCGATGATGGCAGTAAAAATCAACCCCATCGCTTCCTGCGGAATCAAGCCGCGCAGTGTCATGCCCGCAACGGTTACGGCGCCCAGAATAATCGCCATGATAATATAGGGGTGAAACTTGAGCGGCGGTGCAGCAGGCTTGGGCCGGATTGGCAGGGCTGCCGGTACCGGAACGAAATGTAGGGTGAAGGCACTGGCCTGGTTGCTCAACACCTCGCCCAATCGCCGCCGCCCAATGCGCCGCCACCAAGGCCGGGTTGTGGGGCGGCCCACCACAATATGGGTGATGTTATTTTTGGTGGCGTAATCGAGCACCGTACCCACAATATCCGACATCGTGGTGGTTTCAACGGTGGCGCCCAGTTGCACGGCCAAATCCAGCGCATGCTGGGCATCGCCATGCTCGTCGGGCCGCTCAGCATGAAAAGCCACCAATGGCGCCCGCAGCGTGTCAGCCAGCCTTGCTGCATGGCGCACCACATTGTCAGCCGAGGCATCGGGGCCAATCAGGGCCAGAACCTTCTCACTGGCGGGCCAGGGGCCGGGAATGGCGCGGGCGCGCATGTAGGATGTAACATCCTTATCCACCCGTTGGGCCACGCGCCGCAGCGCCATCTCGCGCAGCGCCCCTAAATTACCTTCGCGGAAGAACCCCTCCAAGGCGCGGTGCGCCACATCGGGCCGGTAGATTTTGCCATCCACCAGCCGGGTGCGCAGTTCAGCTGGTGTTAAGTCGATTAGTTCAATTTCATCCGCGAGGTCGAGCACGGTATCAGGAATGGGCTCAGCCACCCGCACCCCGGTAATTCGTGCCACCGGGTCATTCAAGCTCTCCAGATGCTGAACATTGAGCGTGGTCCAGACATCAATCCCGGCCTCCAGAATTTCCTGCACATCCTGCCAGCGCTTCTGGTGGCGCAGGCCCGGCGCGTTGGTGTGCGCCAGTTCATCGACCAGCAGCAAAGCCGGGCGGCGTCTTAACGCGCCATCGAGGTCGAATTCTTCAAGCGATTGGCCGCGATACGGCACCTTGATGCGCGGCAGGATTTCAAGGCCGCCAATTTCCTCGGCGGTGTCGTTGCGGCCGTGGGTCTCGATCAGCCCCGCAACGACATCAACCCCGGCCTCGCGCTTATGGTTGGCAGCCACCAGCATTTCCCAGGTTTTGCCAACGCCGGGCGCAGCACCCAGGAATATCTTAAGCCGGCCGCGCTGCTCACGGTGCAAATCCGCCAGCAGCGCATCCGGGTCCGGCCGGGAGTCATATTTATCAACCGCCATTCACCAAGTTTATCGCGCGTCTTGGGCGTCTAGGGCAAGGTTCAGTTGCAGCACGTTCACATGCTGGGTGCCGATAATGCCCAGAACCGCCCCATGTGCCATCTGGTTGACCAACGCCGTCACCTTGGCGGTATCGGTATGCCGCGCCGCCGCAACGGCAGGGGCTTGGCGCAGCGCGTTCTCAAGTGAAATATCGGGGTCGATCCCTGAGCCGGAGGCCGTGACCGCATCCGCTGGGACTGGGCCGGGACCAAACGCCTTTCGATACGCCGCCACCCGTTGCTGCACGGACTGTAGCAAGGCGGCGCTGGCCGGGCCGAGGTTGGAAGCACCGGATTCGCTGGCGTCATAGGGTGTGCTGATAGAATTACCTTTGGCGTCCGTGCCGGTGAGAGCCGAAGGCCTGGGTTGAAAATATTTCGCCGATGTGAAGTTCTGACCGATCAGCGCCGAGCCGACCACCTGACCATTGACGGTCAGCAAGCTGCCATTCGCCTGGAACGGCAAGGCCAGTTGCATGGCGCCGGTAAAAGCCTCGGGCAATATAAACCCGGTGAGGAGGGTGAACAGCACGACCAGCGATAGAGCTGGGCGTAATTCGCGGGTGATGGACATGGTAGTTCCTATCAAGAAAAAATATGGAAGACACCGAGGAGCATGTCGATGGCCTTGATGCCGATGAACGGTGCGATGATGCCGCCAAGGCCATAGATCAGCAGGTTGCGGCGCAATAAGGCTGCAGCGCCAATCGGGCGGAACTGCACGCCGCGCAACGCCAGAGGCACCAGCACCACAATGATCAGCGCATTGAAAATCACCGCCGAGAGGATGGCGCTCTCGGGTGGTTTGAGTTGCATGATGTTCAGCGCTTCCAGTTGCGGATAGGTGGCGACGAAAATCGCTGGCAGAATGGCGAAGTATTTCGAGATATCATTGGCGATCGAGAAGGTGGTGAGAGCGCCACGGGTAATGAGGAGTTGTTTGCCGATCTCGACGATTTCGATCAGCTTAGTGGGGTCACTGTCCAAATCCACCATGTTGCCGGCTTCACGCGCGGCCTGGGTACCGGTCTGCATCGCTACGCCCACGTCAGCTTGCGCCAGGGCAGGGGCATCGTTGGTGCCATCGCCGCACATCGCTACAAGACGGCCATCAGCTTGCACCTTGCGGATATAATCCAGCTTGTCCTGCGGTGTGGCCTCAGCGATGAAATCATCGACGCCAGCTTCGGCGGCGATGGCAGCGGCCGTCACGCGGTTGTCACCGGTCACCATCACGGTACGAATGCCCATTTGCCGTAGGGCCGCAAAGCGTTCGCGGATGCCCGGCTTCACGATATCCTTCAACTCGATGACGCCGAGCAACCGGCCATTGGCGGTAATTGCCAGTGGTGTGGAACCGGCACGGCCAATGCGGTTCACCGCTTCATCAAATGCCGCATCGGCGGTCAGCCCGTAGGTTTTTAGCACCGAGTCAACAGCACCTTTGCGATATTGCTGACCGGCGAAATCCAGCCCCGACATCCGTGTATTCGCGCTAAAAGGTATGAATTGCGCGTCCGGCGGTGTGGCTGGCCATAATTGATAACGGTCGCGGGCCAGCGCGATAATAGAGCGGCCTGCCGGCGTGTCGTCCCCCAGGCTGGCGATGGCGCAGGCTTCTGCAAGGTTAAGCTCAGCCACACCGGCCACCGGATAAAAACCCGAGGCCATGCGGTTACCAAAGGTGATGGTGCCGGTTTTATCGAGCAACAGCGCGTCAACATCGCCAGCGGCTTCCACAGCACGGCCAGATGTGGCCACCACGTTGAAGCGGATCAACCGGTCCATACCTGCAATACCGATGGCCGATAGCAAGCCACCGATGGTGGTCGGAATTAAACATACCAGCAAAGCCGCCAGCACGGGGATGGAGAAATTCGTCTGTGAATAGCTGCCAAACCCAACCAGGGTTACTACCGCCAGCAGGAAGATCAGCGTCAACCCTGCGAGCAGAATATTCAGTGCGATCTCGTTTGGTGTCTTGCGGCGCTCAGCGCCTTCCACCAGCGCGATCATCCGGTCAAGGAAGGTAGCTCCTGGGTTGGCGGTGATGCGCACCACCAGCCAGTCCGACACCAGTTGCGTACCGCCGGTTACCGCCGAGCGATCACCACCGGCCTCGCGC
>VFSW01002156.1_pt1 | contig 29834 bp, 30 predicted proteins | sample 5358111 | NCBI WGS metagenome assembly VFSW01 (sample SAMN11554181, study PRJNA540505) | mine drainage metagenome | isolation source: sediment from site ElyBrook_90M | place: USA: Ely Copper Mine, Vershire, VT | collected 2017 | reverse complement strand
GAGAAGCTCGGCATCCGCAAGTCCTTACCGTGACGCTTTGAGGAGCTTCGCCACTTCGGAAGAGGGCGGATCGTCGGGGGTAATGCGCGATCCGGCGTACTGGCGGAGCAGCATCTTCGCATCTTCCAGGTTCCGCCCGCTTTGAATATAGGCCGACGCGCGCGCAAACAGCAGCTTGGGCGAATCCGGCTCCATTTGAGCCGCCGTGCGAAATAGCGCATCGCTTTCTTCGTAGCGGCCATGCTCGGCCAGGAACCCGGCCAGGTCAATCATGCGGCCGATCTCCCGCGGCGCCAGTTCCATGGCCTTGCGGAGTTCCTCTTCTACTACCTGAACCTTCTTGCGCTTACCGGCAAGGCGGGCGCGGGTGTAATGGTATTCAGCCTCGTTCAGACGGCCGATCCGGACGGAAACCTCCTCGGCTTTGTCTACCCCTCCTCCCACGATACCGGGAGCTTCCAGGTAGTATTCGAACAGATCGCCCAGGGCTTCCAGATTGGATGGATCCAGGGCCGCCGCCTTCTCAAAAGCCGCGCGCGTCTTGTTGGCATACGGCAGGGCCGTCAGGAAACTGGACTCCTCCGCGCGCCTGCCATAAGCCTTCCCCAGCCAGTCGTAATATTGGGAATTCTGGGGATCTTGCGCCACTGCCTTCTCCAGACTGCTTATGGCATTCCGGTACTGTCCGTCCATGTAATACGCTTTGCCGGTCAGTGCGTACACCGCTCCGTTCTTCGGGGAAACCGGCAGCAGCGTACTGAGGGCCGCCTTGTAATCGGTGTGCTGGTACGCCTCTTCCGCCCGCTCCAGGTCCGAGCCCGCCGCGCGCGCCACTGCGCCCACGGACAGCATCGCCCAGAGTGCCGCCATTCGCATTGTCAACAAACGATTTCGTCTCATACCCCCCATCCAGCGGCCCTATTCGGGCGTACTGCGAAATGCCACCTCACCGAAATAGCTTTCGGCGAGACTGCCGGTGTGCTGCGAATTGATTTGCAGGCGCAACCCTTTGACCGCGGGCGCGGGCCTGCCAAACGATCTCTCATAATCCGCCGCCACGTTACGAGTTTCTTCCACCCAGCGGTTGGCTTCGGCTGCTCCCGATTCGCATACCACCGCGAAAACGTGCACCAGCGGAATCGTGCTGGCCCGCCGGACCGTGCCCTTGGGTGCGGTTGTGTCCCAGATATAACTCAGCACCCGCCGGTCGGCGAAGGCCACCAGCACCTGGGCCGCCTGATCGTCCGTGTCAGCCTTCCGGAAGTCGCCACCCGCGGGCAGCCTGGTGACCATCCAATGCCACGACAGGTACGGCGTCTCGGTGGGGTTGATCTCCACGTTGCGCTCGAGCGAAAAAGACGAGCTCAGGCTTTTTAGATGCACGCACAGTCTGTCCGATTCCTGGCAGCCGGAAATTTCGGGCCTGCCGTGGACCACCTTGACCTGCCAGCCCGAAGGTACGCCGCTCGCGCCCGGATTGGCCACGCCCAGCGCGATTACCGAAAGCGGGGATGTCCGGGCCTGAAAAATCAAAAGCAGGGCGACGCAAGGGAGCACGGCGATTCCGCGATTCATCGGTGCATGTCCCCGGCATCGTTCTCTTCGGCTGTCGCCACGGCGCCGGGATGAGAGCCGCGCATGCAGCTCGCTGTGAGCGCGGGTATTGCGCGGGTGGAGGCTGCTACTCCTTCCCGTGTCTGCCGCAGGGACGCCGCCAGGGTGCTGCGCGAAAGCCGGGTGACCAGCGGGCCCGCCATCCAGCGCAAAGTCGCCGGGATATCGCGGGTCAAACCGATGGCTTCCAGTTCCAGATAAACGCCTCCGTCCCGCTCCTCATAACGGGCGATGCTCTGCAACTTCCAGATGAAGCCGTTGCCTTCGCCCGCAGGCAGCAAGTGTTCGCTGCTCTTCCCGTAGTCTGCGATTTCCTGCGCGCCGGTCACGTGCGTGATGGTGTACCAGCGATGCGGGCCGGCCGCGAAATCGCGCGCTTCGTAACGGCTTTCCAGGGCGGCGTTCACGAACAGAACGTTGTTCATCCAAAGCATGGAATATTCCTGCCGGCTGTCTCCGCAAGCCAGCAACCGGGAATCCAGAACCTTGGGTTTGTAGATCTCCTTGTATCGCCCAAAGTCGTGGGCCACGGCGAGGACTCCATCGAGCGTCGCGCCCGGGATGAACATCGCGCCCACCCAGTGGTGAATCAATCCGTCCGGCACATGGTGCATGCCCGCTCCGTCCACGGGCGCGACCAGGATCTCGCCCTTGCGGACGCGCTCCGCGCGGTCCGGTGCTTCGTCGGTCCACAGAAAATGACGGCCGGGCGCCAGTCGCGCATGCATGGCCGAGTCGGCGTCGTGAACATACTGGTTCCACGCGCTCACAGTCTCCGGCTTGAGTTCAGCGCCCTGCGCCGCAGTGAGTAGTGCCAGTCCCAAAAGCGCGCTTGAGATTTTCATCCCGTGGCTCCTTCCGCATCCTTCGCACGATGAATGTGCAACTGATGCGCCACAGGGGGCGTCGGAAAAACAGCGCAATTAATGGTAGTTCCGGGCGCGATCCTGCGCGGTGACGAACGTCTGGTGCCAGCCCACCGTCAGGTGCCGGAATCCTGGCAGGCTGTTATGTGCCGAGTGTGAATTCCCACGAGCAGCACCGGCCCGCGGGCGCCTCGGGCGGGCACGCCAGGCACTTGGTGACGATGCGCGGATCTACCGTCCTGGCAAACGTCTCGAACTCGACCGTGCCCACCGGCTTGCACGGAAAGTCCGGCAGGCCTTTCCGGCGGCGGGCTTCCTGGACGCGGCACTCGTCCATGAAGAACCGCAGGCGCTGCCGGTCCTCCGACCACTCCACACGCTGCGCGTTGACCATAGCCTAGAGCCGCAAGCCCAGCGCCTCTTCCAGCGCCGGCAGACCGCCTCCTTCGGGAATCCCGAAAGTTGCCATAATCCGGCGCGCTTCAGCAGCCGCGAACCGCGCCCACGAGGCCGTGTCCAACGCAATCGCGGTGTCCATGCCGAAGCGTTCTTCGGCCGCCAGAAACCAGCACCCATCGTGGGCCAGCCAGTTTCGGGCGAACATGGCGAGCGCCCGCAGAAGATCCTCGCGCTCCATCGTAGCGAAGGTCTTCACAATTTCACTCCAGTCAGTTGACGGTGCCCTTCCGGGAACCATGCCTTATACGATTCGTGCCCGCCCGGCAAGTTGCGGACGCGAAATCCATTCTGGCTGAGCAGCCGGCAGGCATAGTAAGAGCGATGGCCGGTCCGGCAAGCGACCCAGATCTCCCGGTCGCGCGGCAACTCGGCGAGGCGGTCCCGGAGTTGATCCAGCGGGATGTTTACCGCCCCATCGATGCTATTGCCTGCCACCTCGCCGGGGTCCCGAACGTCGAGCACGAATGCGGCGGTTTCCGTCAATCCGCTCCATGGCGCGAGTGCCACATCTCCGCGGACCGCGTTGGCCGCCAGCATCCCGGCCAGGTTCACCGGATCTTTCGCGGATCCATACTGCGGCGCATAACAGAGTTCGGCTTCCTCCAGGTCGAATACCGTGGCGCCCTTCTGAATTGCCATGGCAATCACATCGATGCGCCGTTCCACGCCCTCTTCCCCTACGGCCTGGGCGCCCAGAATCAATCCGTCGGACCTCCGGAACACCAGTTTCAGGTGAATCGGCCTGGCGCCCGGATAGTAGCCGGCGTGATGGCCCGGGTGCAGGTACACGGCTTCGTAATCGCCGATGCCGGCCCGGCGCAGCGATTTTTCGGTGGCCCCGGTCAGGGCGGCAGTCAGACCGAAGAAGCCGCACACAGCCGTCCCCTGGATACCCCGGAAACGGGAAGCGCGTCCGCAGATCGCGTCCGCGGCAATCCGTCCATGGCGGTTGGCAGGTCCGGCCAGCGGCACCAGGTCCCATTCTCCGGTGATGCTGTTCCGGACCTCGACGGCATCGCCCACAGCCCAAATCCGCGGGTCGCCGGTCCTCATGGAATCATCCACCCGGATGCCGCCGCGAGAGCCGATCTCGAGCCCCGCCTGCCGTGCCAGTCCCACCTCCGGACGTACGCCAAGCGAGAGAATGACGATGTCGGCAGGGATGCGCTCGCCGGCCTGAGTCCGCACCACCAGGCCGCCATTCCCCGCTTGCTCGAAGCCCGCCACTCCGTCTCCCAACCGAACCTGGGCGGTGTGGGCAGCCAGGCGGAGGCGCACGAACTCGGCCATTTCCGGATCCAGCGGCGGCATCAACTGGTCCGCCATCTCGACAATGGTCACGTCCAGCCCCCAGACGTCCAGGTTCTCGGCCATCTCGATGCCGATGAAGCCGCCGCCGGCCACCACCGCGCGCTGCGCGTCGCGCGTCTTGAGCCACTCGCGAATCTCCCGGCTGTCCGGTATCGTGCGCAGTGTAAAGATGCCAGGTAAGTCGATCCCCGGCAAATCGGGACGGATTGGCGTTGCGCCAGGGGAGAGCACCAGCGCGTCGTACCGCTCCCGGTAGACGCTGCCGGTTTCCAGATTGCGCACCTCGACTTCGCCCGCGGCCCGATCGATGGAGGTCACTTCGTGACTGGTGCGAACCTCGATATGGAAGCGCTCGCGGAACAACCCGGGTGTGGCCACCAGCAGCTTGTCTTCATGCTGAATGATCTCGCCAACGTAATAGGGCAGACCGCAATTGGCGAACGAAACGTAGGGACCGCGCTCGAAAATAACGATCTCCGCCTGTTCGTCCAGCCGTCGCAGCCGCGCCGCGCAGGACGCCCCGCCGGCCACACCCCCTACAATCAAAATTCGTTTTTGTTGGTTCATCGCTGTGGATAACCCCCATGCCGGTATTCGCGAAAGACTCTGCTAGACAATTATTTCAGACCTGATTACCTGTAACTAACACCGATGGTATAGCCGCTCCCGGATTCCGTCAACCGCGCCGGCTTGCGGCGGGCCTTCGAAGCCCCTTATGCTGGACCCAACCAGGAGAACCGATGATCGACGATCTGCAAATCACCATACTGGCCGACAACGCCCTCTTCAACCGGGACCTGCTCGCCGAGCACGGGCTGGCAATTCTGGTGGAGGCCGGCGGCCGCCGGATCCTCTTCGACACGGGGCAGGGGAGAGTGCTCGCGGGCAACGCCGCGGCGCTGGGCTGCGCGCTGGACACGCTCGACGCAATCGTCCTGAGCCACGGGCACTACGATCACACCGGGGGGCTCGCACAGGTACTGCAGTTGGGCGGCAAGCCTAGAATTTTCATGCACCCGGCGGCGCTCAGCCCCAAGTTCGCGAAACGCGACCGGCCGCCGCATCGCGACATCGGAATGCCGGATGCGTCCCGGGAGGCCCTCGGCGCTATTGGCGGCCGGCTGGTAAAGACGGCATCCGTTACCGAGGTGGCGCCCGGAGTCTGGTGCACCGGCGAGATCCCGCGGACGCGAGCCGTCGAGAGCAGCTTCTTCCTTGACGAGAGCTGCCGCGAAACGGACCCGCTTGCCGACGACCAGGCTCTGTTCATCGAGACCCGCAACGGAATCGTCGTCGTCACCGGTTGTGCTCATGCGGGCCTGGTGGACACGCTCGACTGCGTCGCACAGCTCACCGGACAGAAGAGGATCTTCGCCGTGATTGGCGGCTTTCACCTGATGCTATCGGAAAGCGAGGCCTGGGAAGCCGCAGGCAACGCCCTGATCCGCCGGGAGGTGCAATGGATGGCGCCCGCCCATTGCACCGGATTCGGCGCGCAGGCTTACCTCCGTGGCCGCTTTCACTCCCGCGCCCTGGAGGCCGGAGCCGGCAGGCGGCTGGAGTTCAAAAGCGCGGTCACTCAGACAGTTTCTTGAAGCACAGGAACCAGTCCACACACCGCACCGATGGGTCCGCCCCCGCCATGCGTTCCTTCGCGGCGCCGCAGGACCCCGGTGGCGGGACGATCACCTCTTCGCCCGGCACCCATCCCGCCGGCGTGGCCACCTTGTGCTTGTCGGTGGTCTGCAAGGCCATCAGCAGACGCTTGATCTCCGGTATGTTCCGCCCGTTGCTCAGCGGATAGTAGAGGATCGCCCGCACCTTGCCCTCTGGGTCGATCACGAAGACGGCGCGGACCGCCTGGGTGGTGCTCGCCGCGGGCTGCAACATTCCGTAGGCGCGCGATACCTGCATGGTCAGGTCGGAGATTACCGGGAACATCACCTCGATGTTCTTCATGCCGCGGAACTCAGCCTTTTCGCGGATGGTGCGCAGCCAGGCAATGTGGCTGAAGGTGCTATCGATAGAAAGACCAACCAATTCGCAGTTTAAGTCCTGAAACTCCTTTTGCATGGCAGCAAAAGTCATAAATTCGGTGGTGCAGACCGGTGTGAAATCCGCGGGGTGGCTGAAGAAGATTACCCACTTGCCTTTGTAGTCCTCGGGGAATCGGACGCGGCCTTGCGTCGTCTCAGCCTCGAACGAGGGCGCCATTTCGCCAATCAGCGGCAGTTTCTGCACGGTTTCGGTCATGCCTGGTATTCCTCCTGAATGTGAATAGCTGTATGTTCTACTGATCCCATTCTTGCGCCGCGGGCAGGCTGAAGTCCAGCGATCAGGCGTGCGCGGGCCTGTCGTGAATCAGAACATACGCCGCCGGCACCAGAAATACGGTGAGCAGCACGGAGACGGCCAAGCCGCCCAGGATGGCGCGCGCCAGCGGAGCGTACGCTTCGCTGCCCGCGCCGAGCTTCAACGCCATGGGCATCAGGCCAATAATGGTCGCCAGCGAAGTCATTAGCACCGGCCGCAGCCGGACGCGGCAGGCCAGCGCCACGGCCGCGCGCACATCCATCTCATCGCCGCGCAGGTGACGTGTGAATTCAACAATCAGGATGCTGTTGGATACCGCGATGCCGACCAGCATGACGATGCCCATCAGCGACATCACATTGAGCGTGGTGCCGGATAACAGGAGCACCAGAATCACTCCCGTGATCCCCGGCGGAACGGCGGTAAGAATGATCAACGGATCGATGAACGACCGGAACTGCGCCACTAGAATCAGGAACAGCAGTACCACTGCAAGGCACAGACCGATCGCAAAACTGGAAAACGAATCGCGCATGCCCTGCACCATCCCGCGCAAGGTCACCGTCAGGCCCTCGGGTACTTTCGTCCCTGCAATAATACCGTCAATCGCATTGGCTATTTTGGCCAGGTCTTCATTCAGCGGCCGGACGTAAATATCGGTGGTGCGCCGCAGTTTGTAATGGTCCACTTCGGTCGGCGATTTCATGCGCGTCACCTTGCTGATCATGTCGAGCCGGGTGGGCGAGGGATCGTTGGGGCCGCGCAGGGGAATGGCCTTCAGGTCGCCGATCGTCTTCACTTGGGTTTCGGGATACTGCACCGTCAGCATGTAATCGTTGCCGGTTTTCGGATCGATCCAATAGCTCGGAGCGATCATGCCATTGGAAGTGAGGGCGGTGATGACGTTGCCTACCACCTCGCGCTGATCCAGGCCCATCTCGCTGGCGCGCATGCGGTCCACCTCCAGGTACAAAGCCGGATAGTCGATATCCTGCGGTGTGAAGACATCGGCCACGCCGGGGATCTTTCTGATTTGGGCAGCCAGTTTGAGTGCGGTCTCATAGGACGCATCCATATCGCTGCCGGCTACCTGCACATCGATAGGCGCGGGCATACCCATATTCAATACAGCGTCCACCAGGCTGCCCGACGAAAAGAACGCGGTGAGCTCGGGCAATTCGGCCTGCATGCGCTGTTTTACGCGGCGGATGTACTCGTAACTGCCGGTCTTGTGATCATCCTTAAGACTCACCTGGACAAAGGCGGTGTGCATGGCGGAATTGGGCGTGAAGATCGCCGAGAAATCCGGCGTCGAACCGATGTTCGAAACGATCATGCCCAGATCTCCCGGCGCAACCGTGTCGTGAATCAGGCGTTCCACTTTCGCGACTTCATTCTCTGTGACTGCGAGCCGGGTGCCGGTCGGAGCTTTTACATTGATGACGAATTGACCTGCGTCGGTCCGCGGGAAAAAGGACATACCCAGCAGGGGAAACAGCGCCAGACTACCCGCAAAGACGATTCCGAAAGCGGCCAGCGTGAAACCCGGCCGCCGCAGCGTAAAACCAACCAGTTTGTCGTAGACCTTCAGGAAGCTCTCGAATCGCGCGTTGAACCAGATGTTAAAGCGCTCTCCCCACGAACGGGAGCGCTTCGGATGATCCACGGTCACCGGCACTTCCGATGACGGCGTGCCATGGTGGGCCGGAGCCTTGATGAAGCGAGCGCAAAACAGCGGCACCACGGTCATCGCCACCGCGAACGAAGCAAACAGCGATAATCCCACCGCCAACGCCAGCGCGGTGAACAGGAATTTGCTGACGCCGTACAGGAACGTGACCGGGAAGAACACCACTACCGTGGTCAGCGTGGCCGCCAGCACCGGCAAGGCGACTTCCCGGCCGCCCTTTTCCGCCGCCACCTCCGGCGCCTCTCCCAGTTCCAGGTGGCGATAGATGTTTTCGAGCACCACCACCGAATTGTCGATCAGGCGGGAGAACGCCAGAGCCAGTCCGCCCAGCACCATGCTGTTAATCGAGCTGCCGCCCATGAAAAGACAGATCGCCGCCGCCAGCGCCGAAAGCGGAATCGAAAAGAACACCGCCACGGTGGCACGCATGCTGCCCAGAAAAACAAGGATCATCACCGACGTCAGGAACAACCCGATCGCGCCCTCGTCGAGCAGTGTCTCGATGGCCGTCTTCACGAAAGCCGATTGATCGAAGACCACCTTCGACTCGAGTTCTTTGGGGACATCGAACAGTTGCGTAAGACCCGCCCTGATACCGTCCACCACTTCGATCGTGTTGGTGTCGCCACCCTGTTTCATGACCGGCAGATAGACCGAAGGCTGTCCGTCCACTCGAACGATGTTGGTCTGAATCTGTTGTGCGTCTTTCGCGTAACCAATGTCCGAGACCCGCACCGGCGACTGTCCCACCATCTTAATGGGGAGTTGATTGATATCCTCAATGCTGGAGAGCTGGCTGTTGGTGTAGATGTTATAGTCCAGCGTTCCCACCTGCACGTCGCCGGCGGGAAGAATCAGATTAGCGTTGTTGATGGAGCGGACCACATCCATGGGGCTTAGCTGGTGCGCTTCGAGCTTGTAGGGGTCCGTGTAGACCATGATCTGCCGGTAACGGCCGCCGAACGGCTGCGGCACGCTGGCGCCGGGAACGCTGCCAAGCTGGTTGCGTACCTGAAATTGCGCATAGTCGCGCAGCACGGTCTCATTCAGCCCTTCGCCTTTGAAGGTCACCAGACAAACCGGAAGGCTGGACGCATCCAGCTTCAGGACCACCGGCGGCAGAGTACCGGGAGGCAGGCGCCGCAACTGGGCCATGGCCAGGTTAGAGATGGTCGTCACCGCGGAATCCGGATTGGTCCCCGGCTGGAAGTAGACCTTGATTACGCTCACGCCCGGCAGAGAGCGCGATTCGATATGCTCGATTCCGGAGCCCAGCGTGAAGAACCGCTCGAAACGGCTGGTAATATCGTTTTCGATCTGCTCCGGAGGCATGCCGGAAAAAAAGGTGGCCACTGCTACCACGGGAATGTTCATCGACGGGAACATATCCACCGGCATTCGGACCAGGCTGCTGACACCGACCACGGCGATAAACAGACAGATCACAACAATAAAATACGGATTGCGAATTGCGAATCTCGACATCGGTTTGTCCCACCGCCTACTGCGCCTGCGCACGCAGACTGGTAATTTTCGGGCGCACCTCTTCGCCGGGATGCACCGTGGACCGGCCGCTCAAAACAGCCCGGGCAGCCGCATTCAGGCCCGAACGGACCTCCACGTTTTGAGCACCATCGAGTCCGAGCGTAACTCTCCTGGACTCCACAAGATTGTTCGTCACTACCATCACCCGCCCGGAGGCGTCCCCGTCGCGATCGACCGCTATGATCGGAATCACGAGTACAGCGTTCCGGCGTTCCAGCGTGAGGTTCACTTCGGCATACATTCCCGGAATGAGCGCCAGCGATGGATTCGGAACGTCGACTTCCGTGTCCATGGTTCGCGTCGTCAGCGATACCTTATCTGCAAAGCGTACCACGCGCCCTGGAAAACTCCTATGCAGCGCAGGAACACGAACTTCCACTTCCTGCCCGATGTGCACGGCGGGCACGGCCGATTCGGGAACCGGCAGAACCAGCCGGAGCAGGCCGGCCTGCTTAACCGCTACTTGATCTTTCGCCACGGCTCGGCGAGTTCGACGAAGTGGATCGATCTTCCATTCAGACCACGATCTCGCTGTATGTCGAGTTGATCGACCGCAAGACCAACCAGAACGTCTGGGATCAAACCACCGTACGGGAGGAACCGGTCAGCGGAAAGGGCGTTGCCGGCGTGGTGCAGTCGTTCGACCGGAATCTGCGACATGTGGCCAAAGAAACCGCCGCGGCGGTGGACCGCTTTCTTGCCGCGCGCCACTAAGGCAACTCCGCCAGGAATCGGTCGATTTCAGCCGGGGAGATGTAAAAGTGCGGCGAGGTCCGCACCCAACCCGCGCGAGGCGCCACGGAGATACCCGCCTCCTTGAGCCGCGCTACCAGCTGCAAGGCGTCGACGCCTTCTTTGCGAAAACTGACGATACCTGCGCCCGTGGCTGCGGTTCGCGGGATAAACAGTTCATATCCTTTGGTTTGCACGCCTTCGGCGATCTGATCTCCGAGATTTTGGACAACGGGGGCTATTACTCCTTGCCCTACTTCCAGTAAAAATTCAATTGCTGCCCTTAAGCCATAGATGCCAATAGTGTTCAGGGTTCCGCACTCGTACCGGCCTGCATCCGGGCGGAGGGCCATGTCCCGGGATGCATAATCGTTGTAGCCGGCTACGTTGGTCCAGCCGAATTCCACCGGATCTACTTGATCTTGCAGGGCTTCGCTGATGTACAGGATGCCGCAGCCTTCCGGACCCAGCATCCACTTGTGGCCGTCGGCCGCCAGGGTGTCGATGTGACAGGCCCGCACATCAATCGGAAAGGCACCCATTCCTTGAATCGCATCTACCATATAAATGCAATTGTTACGATGGCAAATCTCACCTATTTCTAGAATAGGTGCGCGGTAGCCGCTCAGGAACTGTACAAAGCTGATGGAGAGCAGGCGGGCGCCGCGCGTGGCTTCTTCGATCCTTTCCAGGGAATCGCCGACGCTGAGCCAGGTGACGGCCACGCCCTTCTCCTCCAGCCGCTTCCAGGGATAATAGTTCGCGGGGAATTCCTCACGAAACGCCACCATGCGGTCGCCGGGCTTCCAGTTCAAGCCTGTGGCCACGGTGGCTATACCCTCCGAGGTGTTTTTGACCGACGCAATTTCGTTTCGGTTTGCCCCGATCAGCCGGGCGGCAGCCACGCGCAGTCCTTCGTATGCCGCCAGCCATTCGTCATAATGCAGGCTGCCAAAATGAAGACAATCGTCAGCCAGGTGCTTCATGGCGTCCGCAGCGGGTTTGCACAGCGGTGAGACGGCCGCGTGATTCAGATAGATCCGGTTGGCGCGGACCGGGAACTGGCTTTCATATTGTTCCCAAACCGCCGGCGCCGCCGAAGAATTTGCGTTCTTAACTGAGACCATTCCTTTACAATATAAGGAAAGGTGCCCAGGAGGCACCTGGGATGCAATACCGTGCCGTTGCCGCGCTGTCTCTGATCTTCACCGTCGGAGCCCTTTGTGCCGCCGACAAGCAGAAGGACGACCCCAACCAGATCGGCAATCGCAACGTGGGCAAAGGCATCAACTTCTACTCCACCGAGAAGGAGATGGCCCTGGGCAGGCAACTCGCTCAGGAAGTCCGGCGGCAGGCCAGGATTCTCGACGATCCGCTGATCACCGAGTACGTGAATCGCGTGGGGCAGAATCTGGTTCGCAACTCTGACGCCAAGGTCCCGTTCACATTCGAGGTGATCGAAGGGCCCGAAGTGAACGCCTTCGCGCTACCCGGCGGCTACGTTTTCGTTTATACGGGGCTCATCAAAATGGCCGACGAGGAAGACGAATTCGCCGGCGCTCTGGCCCATGAGATCGCGCATGTGGCCGCGCGCCACATGACTCGCAATGCCACCAAGGGACAGTTGGCGCAGATCGGCACGATTCCGCTGGGCATCGCCCTGGGCGGTTGGGGCGGCTATGCGGCTAGCCAGGCGGCGGGCGTCGGCATTCCCATGTCGCTGCGCCGCTTTGCACGGAAGGACGAAACCGAGGCGGACTATCTGGGCGTGCAGTACATGTACGCCGCCGGCTACGATCCCAACGGCGCCATCAGCATCTTCGAAAAACTGGAAGCCCTGGAGCGCAACGAACCGGGCGCGATCTCCCGGCTGTTCGCCACGCACCCGATGGACGCCGACCGGATCGCAAAAACGCAGGCGGAAATCCAGAAGATTCTTCCATCGCGGCCCGACTACGTAGTGACCACCTCCGAATACACCCGGCTTCGCGAGCGCCTGATGACTGAGGAAGCCGGGCGCAAGACCGATCCCAGCACCAATCGCCCGAAATTGAAGATCGGCCCGGCCCCCGACGACCGCCCCACCATCCGGCGGTAGGGCATTCTTACATAGAGCCTAGTGAATGGATGACACGATCAGCTTGTCGCCATTAAGTGCGCCGTCGACTTTGGCGTGGATTGGCTTGTTGGCCGTGATTTCCTTGTTCCAACCCTTGTCATTCTTGATCATGTCCTGCGTGCGCTGGTTCCCCACCATATCGAACTTGACAGTCTTGCCCTCATCCATTTTCATTCCGAATTGACTGCTGCTGGCCGAGACGGGGCAGTCCGAACCGGAATCGCGATTCGCTGTGTTCTTTTGATCGGAAGCCGTTGCGGCGCTGCTGGAACTGTTTGAGGCGCAGGACATATCCACCAGAATGCCTTTGAAACTCGATGTTTTCATCTCGGCAGGCGTGGTGCTCCCCGCCGCCGGACTGCCTGATTTTGTTGACTGCGGTTGCGGTTGCTGAGCCTGCGCATTTGCCGGCGCGGTCTGCGCCACGGCCGCTCCCGCTGCCAGCGAGAGCGTGAGCATCCATACGCTCGTTTTCATAAACCCCTCCCGAATAGGTATGCTCCGGCAACTCGTCCTTCAAGATAATCGCCGGAGCTTGAAAGGAGCGGGCACGTTGGCTACCACTCGCCGATCGCAGTTTCGGGATGGCTTTTGTACGGAATCGATCACCAGAACCTGGTGGCTAAACAGCCCGGGGTTGAGTGATCCTATTTCGGATACCAGTTGCGGAGGCGGACTTCGATTCCGCTGCCCTGCATATCCTTGGCGAAGGCCTGGGCGTTTTCTTCCTTGGTGTAATGATAGGGATAGACGATGGCAGGATGGAACGCCTTCACCGCGTCCGCCGCGGCTTCCGGCGTCATGGTGTAGGGCAGGTTCATGCAGACGAAGGCCACATCGATGTTCTTCAGGGCGCGCATTTCCGGTATGCCCTCCGTGTCGCCGGAGAAATAGAAGCGCTTCCCGCCATAGGTGAGGACATACCCGTTGCCGCGGCCCTTTTCGTGAAAACCGCCCGGCTTGAGGTTGTACATGGGGATGGCTTCAATTTTGAAGGCGCCCAGAGTCCGGTTCTCGCCGTTGGAAATTACGGTGCAGCCCGGCACCTGGGCGGCGACCGCTTTGGGGGCGAGAATCACGGTGCCGGCCTTTTTCAATTTGGCCACTAGCGCGGGCACCATATGGTCGCCGTGAATATCGGTGATCAGAATGTAATCGGCCTGCGGCAGACCTTCGTAGTTGCCTTGGGCGGGATCGATGTACATCACTTTTCCGCCCGCCTGAATCATCAGGCTGGCATGTTGGATGGGCGTAAGCTGGAGCGCGCCAGCGGATGTAGAGAACTCTTCGGGCGCAGTACACCATGCCGCCGCCGCAGTAATCAGGAGGCCCATCGCAAAACGTGTCATATGAAGTAGATTCTAACAGTGACACGCGGCGCCTGCGAGGGCTGGGACGCAGGCGCCTGGAAACCATCCGGAGGAGTGGCTTATGCGCCTACCAGTTCGCGGTCGTGTGCGGCGCGCAAAGTGATCGGCACAAAATCGCGTTTATCCGCACCGGTGTAGACCTGGCGGGGACGGGCGATCTTGCGGTCCGGATCGAGCATCATCTCTTCCCATTGCGCCAGCCAGCCCACCGTGCGCGGGATGCCGAACAGCACGGTGAACTGATCCGCGGTGAAACCCATGGCCTGATAGATGATTCCGGAGTAGAAGTCCACGTTGGGGTACAGCTTGCGCTTGATGAAGTATTCGTCGTTCAGGGCGATCTTCTCCAGTTCGAGCGCGATATCGATCTTCGGATTGCGTCCGGTGACTTCGAACACTTCCTCGGCCACCTGCTTGATGATGCGGGCGCGCGGATCGTAGTTCTTATAGACGCGATGGCCAAAGCCCATCAGTTTGCGCTTGCCCTCCTTCACCTGCTCGATGAAGGCCGGGATATGATCGTTGGACCCGATTTCGTCCAGCATGCGCAGGACTTCTTCGTTGGCGCCGCCGTGCAGAGGGCCGGAGAGCGCGGCAATGGCGGCGGCAGTGGTGGAGAAGGGATCCGCATTGCTGCTGCCGACGGCGCGCATGGTGCTGGTGCTGCAGTTCTGTTCGTGGTCGGCATGGAGGATGAACAGCACTTCGAGCGCGCGAGAGAGCACCGGGTTTGCGGCGTACTTGGGTTCGGTCTTCCGCCACAGCATGTTCATGTAGTTCTGTGTGTAGCTGAGGTCGGGATCGGGCTAAACATATGGGCGGCCCAGACGATGACGATACGAGAAGGCGGCCAGGGTGGGCATTTTGCCGATCAGACGGACAATCTGTTTGCGGCGGCAGCGGGCGTCGGCGATGTTGCGAACGTCCGGATAGAAGGTGGACAGCGCGGCCACGGTGCTGATCAGCATACCCATGGGATGGGCGTCGTGATGGAAGCCATCCATGAACTTGCGGACATTCTCGTGGATCATGGTGTGGCGCATCACGCGGCTGTTCCACTCCTCGAGTTGTTCCGAAGTCGGCAGCTCCCCATTCAGCAAGAGGTAGGCGACTTCCAGGAAGGAGCATTTTTCCGCGAGTTGCTCGATGGGGTAGCCCCGGTAGCGTAGAATCCCAGCATCGCCGTCGAGATAGGTAACGGCACTTTGGCAGGAGGCCGTGTTCATGAAGGCGGGGTCGTAGGTCATCAGCCCGAAATCTTCGGGGCCGGTTTTGATTTGGCGGAGGTCCATGGCGCGGATGGTGCCATGGGATATCGGAACCTCGTAAGTTTTTTGAGTCCGGTTATCGGTGATCGTCAGTGTCTGGTTATCCATGCGTGCGTCCGTCCTTAAGAGAGCACAGAATGTTTCCGCCGCACACCATGCACGTGTAATTCCAGACCAAGATGTCGGAAAAGGCCGCCTTTGGAGGATAAAACTGAGGATTTGCGATAATAGAGGTGCGAGCACCGGGGCTTTTGACGCAAGCTACTGGGTGCGCAATCCCCACCGGCGCCCGGTTTCTCAAGGAGTGACATGCTATCGACGAAACTGGTGCAACTCATTGAAAATCATTGGAGTACGATTGCTCAGAGGCTCATTGTGGCAGTGCGCAATCATCCCGACATGGAGCAACTGTCAAAACGTCCGCAACTCGAACTTCGGGAGTGGTGCCGGGACATTCTGGAGAATTTGGGTGACTTGCTGACCGCCAAAGACCATGAAGAGCAGCAGCAGCGTTATCGCGTCCTGGGCAGGATCCGCTTCGAGGAAAACGTACCGCTGCATGAAGCGGTGCTCCGGTTCCACATCCTGAAAGAGCTCATTATCGAGTTCATCCACGAGCAGGGATTCGCGGTGAATGCCGTGCAACTCTATGGGGAAGAGGAGCTGGAACTGCGGTTAGGCCGCTTCATCGATGCCGGCGTTTACCATCTTGTCCGCGGGTACGAGAACGCGCTCCGACGGGCTGCGCGCCTGGCGTCGTAGCGCTGGTCTGAGTCCTTTCCGGGACGTGTAAACCACTGTCGGAATTGACGTTGCTGTCTGTGGCGCAAGATCGAGGACAGGGTCTCCTGAGGGGCGGCGGCCCAAATGCCGCCGGCGGCCCGCCAGTCGCCTGGAAAGCCCTGAGTAGAATCAGATTCACCGTGACAATTCGACAACAGGCACGTCAAAGTCCACAGGCAGACTGAACGGAAGTTATTGACCAGATAAGTTATCGTGGTTTTATGGCCCAGGATGCAGCCGGAGCGGTAGGGGCCCGATTGAGTCCACACGTCGATTCATTGATTCGGGCCGCTCAGGGCGGCGATCAGGACGCTTTCGAGCAACTGATCCACGCGTACGATCAAAGTGTGCTTCGGCTGGCGATGAACCTGTTGCGCAGTCCGGAAGATGCCCGCGATGTCTATCAGGAAGCGTTTCTCAGGGTGTACCGCAACCTGCACTCGTTCCGATTCGACTGCAGTTTCCATACCTGGCTGTACCGGATTGTCACGAACATCTGCCTGGACCAGTTGCGCAAACGGAAGGTTCGCAAAGAGGAGTCCACGATTGTGGAGACCAGCGACGGGCCGATCGACCGGATGGATACTTTTGAGGAAGAAGGCGCGGAGAGCGACCCGGAGCGTTCCATGTGGAACGGCCAGTTGAAGCGGCGCATCGACGGCGCGCTCGAGGATCTGACTCCCCGGGAGCGCATGGTCTTCGAACTGAGGCATTATCAGGGGTTACGTTTGCGGAATATCGGCGAAATGCTGGGGACAACGGAAGAGGCGGCGAAGAACTGCCTTTTCCGGGCGACACAGAAGATGCGTTCGGCGTTGGGAGATTTCGTATGAATTGCGATGCGGCGGGGAAGTTGATTCCCCTTTATTATTACGGTGAGCTATCCCCGGAGGAGGAGGACGGCGTGGAAGCGCACTTTCACGAGTGCGCGGCCTGCGCCAGGGAGATGGCCCGGCAGCGGGCGTTTGCCAAAGCGGCGGACAACTTGATCGTAACGCCGCCACGCACGCTTCTGGAGGACTGCCGGGCGGATTTGACAGCCGCGATTCAAGGCGGCGCGCCGCGCATTCCTCGGCCGGCGAAGGGGCCCTGGACGCTTTTCCTGGAAGCGATCGGTCTCTCTTTTACCGGCTTCAACCGGTATCGCCAACCGGTAGGGGCGGTAGCGTTGATCGCCATCGGCTTTTTCGCGGCGCGATATACTGGCGCCGGAATGGGCAATTTCGCAATTACGCCGACCGGGAGCGCGCCCCTGGCTTACACTGCTTCGATGACCGGCGATGACGTGTTTTCCACGGTGCGCAGTGTGCAGCCGGATAGCGCCGGCCGGGTGCAAATCGCATTGGACGAGACGCGGCGCCGGGTGATCTCCGGCGACGTGGGTGACCCCGCCATCCAGAAGTTCCTGGTGGCGGCGGCCAGCGAAGAGAATCCGGCGGTACGGGTGGAATCGGTGGGACTCTTGAAGGACCGTGCAGATTCCAGCGAAGTGCGCGACGTACTGCTGAATGCGCTGGCGCACGATGGCAATGCCGAGGTCCGGCTCAAAGCGCTGGAAGGTTTGAAAGGTCTGGCCGGCGACGGGGCGGTGCGCAAGACGCTGGCGCAGGTGCTGCAGTCCGACGATAACGCGGCGGTGCGGCTGGAGGCGATCAGCCTGCTGGTGACACGCCATGACGACGCCATGGTCGGGGTGTTGCAGAGCCTGGTACAGAAAGACGGAAACAGCGCGGTGCGCCTGAAGTGTGAAAAGGCGCTAAAGGACATGAATGCGTCAGTCGGCACTTTTTAGCGTTCTACCGGCGGCGGCGCTGCTGGCCTGGGTCCTGGTGAACCAGGGATACGGGCAGGAGATGCTCAAGCGCGAAGGCGGCGGGTGGGTGCGGACCATCAAGGGCACCGCGCCTCCGGAAACCCGCCTGCGCCTGGTGGGCCACGGGCCGGTGACGGTGGAAGCGGGCGTTGCGCGCGAGTTCACTTACACGGTGGCCGTGAAGGTGCTGGCCAGGACGGAAAGCGAGGCGCGGCGCAAACTAGCGAACGCCCGGGTGGAGGTATCGAGCGAGCGTGGAACCTGCGTGGTCAATGTGCCGGGAGGCGAGGCTTTGTCGTCGGTGACGCTGCGCGCACCGCGATTGAATGCGGCGGAGGTTTCTACATCGGACGGCACGGTGGACGTGCGCGGGGTAGATGGCAGCCTGAGTGTGCATTCGCGCGCGGGAGAACTGTTCGCGGACCGCATTCAGGGCGATTGCGACTTGGTCACGGGCGGTGGGGCGGTTTCGGTAGGTCAGGTGTACGGCAACCTGCGTTGCAGCACCGGCGCCGGACGCATTTCGGTGAAAAGCGCACGCGGGCAGGCCAACCTGGTGACCGACGGGGGAGACATTGCGGCGGAGCATGTGGGCGGCGAGGTGACCGCGCAGACGCGCGGCGGCGGAGTGCATATCGGTTCGGCCGGCGGAGCCGTAAATGCCACTTCCGGCGGCGGGGAGATTGTGATTGAACATGCCGCGGGCCAGGTGAGCGCGCAGAATATGGCGGGGCCGGTGCGGGTGAGCGGAGCGGTCGGCGTGCACTGCGTATCTACGGGCGCGGTGGCACTGAGCAATATTTCCGGGGCCATGAGCGTGTCCACAGCCATGGGAAGCATTTTCGCCAATCTGCTGGGCAGCCGGCCGGCGGATTCGTTTCTGGCGACGGGCAGCGGCGATATCACGGTGGTGATTCCGTCGAATCTGGGGCTCACCATTCGCGCCGCCAACCAGATGTCCGACAGCCTGCGGCGCATCGTTTCGGATTATCCGGCGATTCAGATCGGGCGGCGCGGGACGCAACTGGTGGCGGAGGGCCGGGTGAACGGCGGTGGTCCTTTGCTGCAGATCACGGGCACCGGTGGAACGATTTTTATTAGGAGACAGTGAAAAAACTGTCAGGGTTTCTTGCCATGAGCGGTTTTAACAAAATCGGGTTGGCATGGCTGGCGGCGGTCTTGATGGCGCCGGGCGGCTTTGCCCAGACGGCGCGCCACGATGCGAATCAGATGGTGCTGCAAAAGGACAGTTCGTACCTGGGAATCGGGGTGCAGGATGTGGACTCCGACCGGGCTAAGGCTCTGAAGCTGAAAGAGGAGCGAGGGGCGGAAATCACCAGCGTCGATCCCGATACACCGGCCTTCAAGGCGGGGGTTAAGCCGGGCGACGTGGTGCTGGCATATAACGGGACCCCCGTACAGGGCACCGAGCAACTGCAACGGATGGTACGCGAAACGCCCGCGGGCCGGACCGTGAAACTCGACCTGTGGCGCAACGGCGCGGCGCTGACACTGACCGCGACCGTGGGCCAGCGCAAGGGCCTGTGGATGGAGGCACCAGGCGGAGACGTGAACGTGGTGATGGCGCCCATGCCTCCGATGCCTCCGATGCCGCCGCTTTCCATGCCGCGGATCATCGCGATTATGCCCACGGCGCTGCTGGGAATCGAAGGCGAACCGCTGAATCAGGAGCCGCAATTCGCGGAGTTCATGGGGGTCAAGGACGGGGTTCTGGTGAAGGCCGTAAGCCGGAACTCGGCCGCCGACCGCGCCGGAATCAAGGCCGGCGACGTGATCGTCAGGATCGACGACACGCATGTTTCCAACTCCGGCGACATCACCAGCATCCTGCGGGCTGCGCACGGCAAGCGGACGTACACGGTAACGGTGGTGCGCGGCAAGAAGGAAATGCCGCTGCCGGTGACCATCGAAGAGCGGTAGCTTACAGTTTCCTGCCCAGGATGGCGTAGTCCAGAGCGCCAAAGAACGCCTCCCGGAAGTCGGCCGGCAGGGATGCCAGCGACGGCATTGATTCCACTGCAGGCGCCAGACGCCGCACTTCGAGGCTTCCCACGCCGAATTCCTCCAGATAGAAGGCCAGCAGCGGGTGCGGTACGGGGCGCTGATGCGTGGGATCAAGATAGAAGTGCGTGGCGAAGACGGCCAGGCACTCCGGGTTCGGCGTCTCGATGGCGATGACTCCGTTGCGCGCCAGGCGGCTGGCGCACAGGCGCAGCATCTCCGGCAGGCAGGCCGGTGGCAGGTGCTCCACCACCTGGGAGCAGAAAATGCCATCGAGCGACGCCTCGGGCAAGGCCGCGAGGTACGCGAACAGGTCGGCTGTTTCGGCATCGAGGCCTTTGTGGAGGCAGGTGGCCACGGACTCTTCACTCAGATCGATGCCGCGCGCGGGTACGCCGGCCTGGCCCATCATCTCCAGAAACTCGCCGCGCCCGCAGCCGATATCCAGCACGTTGCGGCATCCGGCGAAATAAGGTAGATAGAACTGCTGGCCGGCCTTGACGTACTCTTCCGCGCCGCGGAAACGCTCGGCGAAACGGCCATAGTCGAAGGGCAGGGAAGCCGGCGCTTCGGGAGACACGGACGTCTGCGGCGCTTCCGCCGGCTTGCCGCGCACCTCGGCCCGCTGACGAATGGTGCGCAGCTCGGAATAGATCAGCCGCTCGTACTCCAGCCGGATGCGCTCCATGTCGGCCCAGAGACGCTGCTGCACCTCGATCATCTGGCGCTGGAGCGCGGCGGTGAAATCCTGGTGTTGGGCGCGCACCTGATCGCGGTAGCTGGCGTCCATCAGGGTGGCGCGGTGCTGCGCCGCGCCCTGCAGGTCCGCCACACTGCGCAGAAACTGGATCTCGTTGCGCTCCAGCCTGCGCTCCCACTCCGCCCGCCAGTCGGCCCAGTGATTGCGAATGTCCTTGAGTTCGCCGACTTCGGCCACCCGGGCGGCGAGGGCGTCGATGGCGCGGTTGGTTTCGCCCAGCGCTTCGATAGCGGCATCCACCGCGGAGACGATCTTGCGATTGAACTCCACCTGTTCGCGCACGTGCCAATCCAGGATGCGCGCCAGGAATCTCTTCCAGGTCTGCACCAGGCTGTTCGCAAGTCCGCCGGGCCTCGGATTCACCGTACCGATGGCCGCCACCTTGCCCAGGGCCGCATCGCGCGCATGCACCAGCGGCATCAGGTCTGCCAGCGGAATTATGGAAGCGCCCGGCGCGGCCCCCTGAGGGTGCCTGCTGCGCACGCGGTCGCGGACCTCCTGGAGGATGGCGATCAGCTCAGCGCTTTCCACGTACGCGCCTCCGGGGCCGGGCAAACGCCGCGGTCACCAGGGTGGTGAGGCCGCCGCGCGCCGAAAAATCACCAACCACGGTGGCGCTGACGGGATTCGCCGCTTTCACGACGTCACGCAGCACGCGGTTGACCACATTCTCCTGGAAGATACCCAGGTCGCGGTACGCCAGCAGGTACATTTTGTACGATTTCAATTCCAGGCAGAGCTTGTCCGGCACATAGCGCAGGACGATTTTGCCGAAATCGGGCAGCGCCGTCTTGGGGCAGACACTGGTAAATTCCGGCATGACGATTTCGATTTCGTAATCGGCATACTGGTTGGGCCAGGTCTCAATTTCGGGCAGCGCGGCATGGACGCCGGCCGCGGCGTGTTCATCGGTATATGCGCGTTTCATGCTAAGGCTCTCGAAAGCAGATCCAGGAACAGGCCCACATCGGCGACTACCCCTACCGCCTGGCCGGTGCCCCGGTCGCTGACCTTGGTGGCAACTGCCGGGTTGATGTCCACGCACACGATTTTGACCCAGCTCGGCAGCATATTGCCGGTGGCGATGGAGTGCAGCATGGAGCCCAGGCAGATCACCAGCCCGGCGCCCTTCAACTGCGCGGCGTAGGCATCCTGGGCGGCGTTCATATCGGTGATGGTGTCGGGCAGCGGGCCGTCGTCGCGGAGGCTGCCGGCCAGAATGAAGGGGATGCCGGCCTTGACGCACTCGTAGAGAATTCCCGACTGCAGGCGGCCGGAAGCGACCGCGCATGCGACCGATCCGGCATGGTACACGGCGTTAATGGCGCGCATGTGGTTGCGGTGGCCGTGTTCCTCCTGCCGCCCGTCGCTCAGGCGTACGCCGAGCGAGGTGCCGAACAGGGCGGCTTCGATATCGTGCACGCCCAGGGCGTTGCCGCTGAGCACGGCCTGTACGCAGCCATGGCGGATGAGCGCACTGAGCCCGGCAACTCCGCCGGTATGGACCACCACCGGGCCGGCCACCACCACCACGCGCTGTTTCTGTTCGAGGGCCTGGGTTACGAGCGCTGCGGTCTGGCGCACAGCGGTTTCCACCTGGCGTTCCGAGGAGATGCCGTTGGACATGAAGGCGAAGGACAGGCGGTCGCGCTCCTTGGCCTCGGGAACCACGCGGATGCCGCGCAGACCCACCACAATCCGGTCGCCGGACCGCAGATCGCGCAGCCGGCGGCACTGGGCACGTCCTTCCGTCACCACGATCATGGCATCCATGCGCTGGTTTTCCACTTCGATCCATTGAGACCCATGACGCACCAGCGTGTGGTGGTTAGTGGTGGAGTAAAAATCCTCGGGCGCGCACTTATCGCGCTCCACCTCGCGCAGCAGGGCGTCTCCGGTATCGACCGGGGCGCAGCCGAGTTCCAGGAGGCTTTGCAGCAGCCGCTCCAGCGACGAGGGGTCGGCGGTTTCGACCTTCAAACGGAGATACGAGGGTTCGCTGTTGGTCCGGCCGATCCGGAACTGTTCCACTTCGAAGCGGCCGCTATACTCCACGACCTTGTCGAAGATATTCTCCATGATGTGGGAGTCGATCAGGTGGCCTTCGGCTTCGACCACTTCCTGGAATGGCATAGAGTTACTATTGTAGCGGCTTACGCATAAGGCGCCGGCGCGAACCGGTCCAGAGCCTCCAGCAATTCGCGAATGCGGACGGGCTTGGAGAGATATCCATCCATGCCGCTTTGCAGGCACAGCTCACGATCGCCTTTCATGGCATGAGCGGTCATGGCCACGATGGGAATGTGACGGCCGCTGCCGCGTTCCGTGCGCCGGATTGCCTGCGCCGCTTCCAGCCCGTTCATGATCGGCATTTGGACGTCCATCAGAATCAGGTCAAAGGGGCCCTGCGTCAGGGCCTGGAGCACTTCGCGGCCGTTGCCGGCTATGACGGCATGGTGAGCATAATTCTCCAGCATGCGAAGCACAATCTGCTGATTCACAGGGTGGTCTTCGGCGACCAGAATGCGCAGGGAATGGGGATCGCCGGGTGCGGCCAGGACCGCCGGTGATTTGGCCGGAGATGGTTCGTCGAAAGCCGGCGCGGTAGCAGGAATGTTGAAGCGGAAACAACTCCCGTGGCCCGGCCGGCTTTCCACCCGGATCTTCCCTCCCATCATTTCCACCAACCGCGAACAGATGGTGAGACCCAGGCCGGTACCGCTGAAGCGGCGGGTCATCGAGCCATCCGCCTGGGCGAATGCCTGGAAGATGCTGTCCTGCTTTTCCCTCGGGATGCCCATGCCGGTATCGCGCACGGCGAACTCGACTTCCCTGCCATCCTCCCGGGAAACCGCCGAGACCTCAACCGATACGCTGCCGGAGTCTGTGAACTTGACGGCATTGCCCAACAGGTTCAGCAGCACCTGCCGCAGCCGTAAAGGATCGCCGTGGATGCGCCGGGGCACGCCGGGGTGGATGTCGCAGACAAGTTTCAGCCCTTTCTGCCCGGCCCGGACGGAAAGCAGGCGCACGGTGCCCGCGACGCACTCGCGAATATCGAACGGGACAAGATCGACATCCAGTTTGCCGGCTTCGATTTTCGAGAAATCCAGGATGTCATTGATAATGGTCAGCAGCGCTTCAGCGGAGTCCTTGATGATCATCAGCGATTCGCTCTGTTCCGGCATCGTCCCGGCATCCAGCATCACCTCGATCATCCCCAGGATTCCGTTCATCGGGGTGCGGATTTCATGGCTCATGTTCGCCAGAAACTCGCTCTTTGCCCGGCTGCCCGATTCGGCCTTTTCCTTGGCGCCGGTCAGCTCATCGTTCAGTCTCTGCAACTCCGCGGTACGAGCCGAGACCTGCGCCTCCAGGTTCTCGCTGTGGAGTTGCAGTTTGCGATCGCGTTTCTGGATCTCGGAAAGCATTTCGTTGAAGCCGGCGATCAACATGCCGACTTCGCCGTTGGTGGACATCTGCGCCCGGATGCCGTAATTTTTGAGCATAGTTACCGCTTTGGCGGTCTGGGCGAGGTGCACGATGGGATCGGAGATGGGCCGCTGCAGTTGGGACGCGATGAGGTATGCCACCCCGCTGGAGGCCAAGAACACGATCAGGATCATCCATAGGGAGTGGCGCAAACGTTCGCCGAGTTTCTCCATGTCGGGCCGCAGGTAGACCGTGCCGATGGTCCGGCCGTTCCAGACTACCGGCTGCCAGAGCGCCAGATGACCGCTGCTAAGCTCGAAGCCGGCGCGGCCGGCCCGCTGCGGCACCACCTCATCATCCAGGCGTTGATAGCCGCTGAAGAGCCGGCCGTCCGCCGTATACAGACCCGCGGCGGCAATCCCGGGCTCTGTTTCGAGGCTTTGCAGCAGGCTGTGAGCCGCATCCTGGTCCCCGAAGCTAAGCGCGGCAACACTGTTTTGCCCGGTCATTTGGGCCAGAATTTCGAGCTTCTCCCGGACATCCGAGCGCCGGGCGGATGCCTCGGAAAAGAACATCAGGCCGCAAACCATCAGGAGCGCGGCTGCGACCGTCCCCATAATGACCGACTGCAGCTTGCATTTGAGGGAAAGTCTGCTCAGCCAGCGCATCCGGACTCCAATCCCTTCGCCCCGCCTTCCTCTAGTTTCGCCAGGGTCAGCCGCATGGCAACTCCGCCGGCCACCGGTACCGGGCGGCACGCTTTTCCCAGAAGGCTGCGCATATGGTTTCTATCTGCAGAGCCGCGAGCGAGGATTAGCCCCAATCCGGTATTTTTTCTTTGCCGAAAACGCCTGCCGCGCATCCCCTCTGGAGCTAAACTATAGCTAGGTTGACCGGGAAAGGAGCTTGGTCGATATGCGAGCAAATAACGCGCGAGTCGAATTCGATCCAACCCACAAGCGCTGGGAAGTGCACATCTTCGTCGGCGCCGAAGTCATCAAGCGCCCCATCTCCAAAGGCGCCGCCGAATCCGGAGAGGCAGCCCTGAGAGAACTGGCCATCCAGACGGCCAAAGACGAAGGGTATGATCTGGACCCTGCGAACATTGCCGTTGTGCCAAACGGACACGCTGCGTAACAGCGGCAGCGCCCTCACCATACTGGAGCACTTGCATCCCCCGCTTAAGGGATATACAGTGTGCCCATGGACCCCAAGCGCAGAACCTTCCTCACCTCGGCGATTGCCGCCGCGCCGCTCTTCATTCCGCGCAGCGCCTGGGGCGCCAATGACCGGCTGGCTTACGGGCTGATCGGCGCGGGCGGGCGCGGCCGTTATCTGAACAATCACTTCCAGCAACTGGGCGCCGAGTGCGTGGCCATCGCTGAGGTCTACGAGCCCCATCTTGAAGCCGCCCGGAAGGATTCTCCCGCCGCCAAGCCCTACCTGGATTATCACGACCTGCTGGCGCAGAGCGGCGTGGATGCCGTCGTAGTCGCCACGCCCGATCACCAGCACGCGCCCATGCTCTTTGCAGCGCTGGATGCCAAAAAGGACGTGTACCTGGAAAAGCCCATGTCCCATTCGCTGGAACAGAGCAAGGTGATGATTGAGGCGGTACGCAAATCGTCACAGATCGTCCAGGTGGGCATGCAGCGGCGCAGCGCCCCGGCGGTGATCGAAGCCAAAAAACTGGTGGACACCGGCATACTGGGACGCATCACCATGGCCAAGCCCATGTGGAACTGGAACGTCTCCAAGGCTCTCGACAACCGGCCTCTGCCCGGTAAACTGGACTGGAAGCGCTTCCTCGGGTCGGCGCCCGAGCGCGACCTGGAGCCCATGCGGTTCCGCTCCTGGCGCTACTTCTGGGATTATTCCGGCGGTAACATGACCGACCAGGGAACGCACCTGATGGATGTGGTCCAGTGGTTCACCGGCGCGGGACTGGCGAAGTCCGCCGTCTGCTTCGGGCAGGAAGCCAAGAACACCGGTTCCGAAGTGCCGGACGTGTTCTGCGCGGTGTTCGAGTATCCCAACCTGATGGCCACCTGGACCCTGAACTACTGCAACTCCTACGATAACGACTGGTCCATTCAATTCCAGGGGGATGCCGGCACCATGATTCTCAACAATGCCGGGTATCGCATCTGGAAGGAACCTGTGCCCAAAAATCCCGACCCCGTGCAGACCGTGGCCGCGCCCATCCCGATCGAAACGCACATCCAGAATTTTCTGGATTGCGTAAAGTCGCGGCAGCAGCCCAACGCCACCGTGGAAGTAGGAGCCAGCGCGGTCTCGGCCCCGCACCTGGCCAATGTGGCGTTTCACGCGGGGCGGCAGGCCCACATGGCAGCGGACGGTTTCAGCGCGGCGTAAAAGCTGCGCTACTCATACCGCAGCGCTTCCACGGGATCCAGCCGGGCCGCCCGGCCCGCCGGCCAGATTCCGAAAAACAGACCCACACCCACCGAGACCATGACGCCCGATACGGCCGCCCACAAGGGGACCGCCGTCGGCAGATTCGGAAAAATCAAACCGCAAAGCCGCGAAATGGTCCATCCCAGCATCAGCCCCACGAGACCGCCTAAACCGGTGAGTACCACCGCCTCGGTGAGGAACTGCACGATGATGTCGCTCTTGCGCGCGCCCACCGCTTTGCGAATGCCGATCTCCCGCGTCCGCTCCGTCACGCTCACCAGCATGATGTTCATCACGCCGATCCCGCCCACCAGCAGCCCGATCGAACTGAGGATCACCATGACGATGGCCACCGTGGCGGTCACGCGATGAAAGTCTTCGATCATCTGAGCCGCCGTGGTCATGGAGAAATTGTCCGGGGAATTGAACGGCACCCGCCGTTCGATGCGCAGCGTCGCGCGGATTTCATCCTGCGCCTTATCCACCATTCCCGGATAGGCGATGGCGATCAACATATGCTCCTGCGCGCTGGCGAAAATCTTGTGCATTGTAAGGTAGGGAACGAGCACGCGCAGATCGTCCTGGCCGGGCAGGGAAGCAGCCGGCCGGTCCATCACCCCCACCACCACCAGTTCGTGCGCATCCACGCTGATGCGCTTGCCGATCGGATCCTGGTTCGGCAGCAACTGCCTGGCCACATCTTCCCCGATCACCACCACCGGCATATGATGCAGATTCTCGGTGTCGGTGAAAAAGCGGCCGTACTTCATGGTGGTGCCGCCGGCGGCGTAGCCTTCCTCGGTGCCGGCCAGTTGCGCCTGGTACACGTCGTTGCCCCCATAGCGGGCGGTGTGAATCCCGTTGGGCGGAAACAAGTAGGGACTGACGTGCTGCACCGAAGGGCAGCGCTGTTCAATGGCGCGCGCGTTCTCCAGCGTCAGCGGTCTGCGAGCCCGCTCCTCGCGCGTCGCTTGCCCCATGGCCGTCGTCTTGGAGATGATGATGGTGTCCGGCCCGAAGCTGCGGATCATGCCCGTGATGGCACCATCCAGCGCAGCGACAATTGAGCGGACACCAATCACCGCGCCGGTCCCTATGATCACCCCCAGCACCGTCAGGAACGAGCGCATCTTGTGTTCGCGCGTGGTCGCCAGCGCCAGTCGAATTCCCGCACCCAGTGAACCGATGGTCATTTTTCCGCCCTCAACGCTTCGATTGGGTCGAGCCTGGCGGCGCGCTGCGCCGGATAAATTCCAAAGAAGAGCCCCACCACCGTGGAAAGCGTCACGCCCAGCACCACCGCGGTGGCCGGCACGGACATGGGTACCGGCGTCATCGACCGCACCAGCACGGCCACCACCCATGCCAGCATCACGCCGATCACCCCGCCCATTCCGGAAAGCATGGCCGACTCCACCAGAAATTGATTGAGGATGTCACGGCTGCGCGCGCCCACGGATTTGCGGATGCCGATTTCGCGCGTCCGCTCCGTCACTACCGCCAGCATGATATTCATGATCACCACCCCGCCTACCACCATGAATACCGAGACCACGCCCACCGCCGTGGCCGCGATGGAAGCGGTCAACTGGTCCCAGAATTTCAGCAGCGCATCGCTCGATAGCAACGAAAAGGTATCGTCGTCGCGCGGTCCCAGGTGGCGGTACGCGCGGATCAGCGAGCGCACCTCTTCTTCGGCCTGCACCAGGTGGTCGTGGTCCACCGCGACCGCCGCGTAATCCATGCCGCCGCGCGCGCCCCAGGTCTTGAAAAACGTCTCACTGGGGATGATTATGAAGTTGTCCTGCGACTGGCCAAACACAGAACCCTTGGCCTCCGCCACACCCACTACGTCGAACGGAAGACCTTCCAGCGAAATCGTGCGCCCGATGGCATTGCCCTGCGGGAAGAATTTCTGCTTGATATCGTTGCCGATGAACGCGGCATTCAGGTGCCGGTCGTTTTCCGTTTCCGAAAGCAAGCGGCCCTCGGCCGCATTGAAATTGAGGACCACGGCCATGTTGGGAGTCACACCCATCAGGGTCACGGCCTCGGCCACTTCTTTCCCGCTGTGTACATTCACCGCGCGCACCGCCGAAATTCCAATCTCCTTAGTCAATGTCGCGCGCGACTTTACGAACTGGTACTCCTCGCGCGTCAGTTGCGGATTGCGCCGCAGCATTTCCAGGTACTTCTTGGGATCCCACTGCATCATGACGATGCGCGTAACCCGGTATCCATCGGCGCCCATGTTGGATACGTTCTGGGCGATGTAGACGTCCATGCCGGAGATCACGCTCATTACAGCGATCAGCGTGGTGGTGGCCAGAATGATGCCGAGCAGGGTTAGAAAACTGCGCAGCTTACTACTGCGCAAGGACTGCACGGCTCCCGCTACAGCCTCCCAAAACGACGCGTGGGTAGTATTCATCTATAGACCTTGACGGTGAGCGATCCAATTCATTATCGTCCTGTCGAGCCAAAAGCGCTCAGGGCCCCGGCTGAGGAATCCCAGGTGGCCTCCGGCTTCGGTCGCCACCAGTTCGATCCGCGGATTGGCGCCGACTGCCGCGTTCCGAAAAATGTCGAACGGCACGAAGGTGTCGTCCTTCGACTGCACCAGCAGCACGGGCACGCGAATCCGGTCCAGAAACCCGATGGCCGATTGCGTCCGGTAGTAATTGGCGGCGTTGCCGAAGCCGAAGGAGGGCGCGGTGATGCGGTCGTCGATAGCTTCCACCGAGCGCAGCCCTTCGAAATCGCGTGGCATATACCGGCCCGTGGCGCACAGGCGGGTGCGCATTTTGTTGACGAAGCGGCGCTCGTAGAACAGGTTGTCCGGCTGAGCGATGCGCCGCGCGCACGCCGCCAGGTCCAGCGGCGTGGAGGCGGCGCACGCGCCGCGCAGCAGTTCCGGCGCGGATTCGCCCAATTCTCCCGCGAGCTTCAGCACCACGTTCCCGCCGAGGGAAAAACCGGCCAGGAACACCGGCGGGCGCCCTTCGCTTCGGAATTGTTGCAGCACCGCCAGCAGATCGCTGGTGAGTCCGGCATGATACAGCGTGTTACACAGGTGCTCGGTGCCGCCGCAGGTGCGCATGTGAAACCGGTGCGCTCCGAATCCCGATTCCAGCGCCAGGGCGCTCAAGCTGCGGATATACCCAGCCTCGCCCGAGCCCTCCAGGCCATGCACCATGACAATCTCGCCTTTGGGAACGCCTTCCGGCCGTTGCGATTCCACCAGCACCTGCACGTCCGGCTCGGTCTGAAATAACCGCCGTTCCACCGGAAATCGCCCGTTCAGATCCGGCCGCGGCCA
>VFSW01002155.1_pt1 | contig 29834 bp, 29 predicted proteins | sample 5358111 | NCBI WGS metagenome assembly VFSW01 (sample SAMN11554181, study PRJNA540505) | mine drainage metagenome | isolation source: sediment from site ElyBrook_90M | place: USA: Ely Copper Mine, Vershire, VT | collected 2017 | reverse complement strand
TGGCTTGCGGAGCTCGGGCAGCTTTTCGACCGATTTAGCAGGACGGTCGCTCGCAGGTCGGCGAAACGCAAGGTCCACAGCGTGATTAAGCTGATTGTCGGCCAAGGATTTTGGCATCGACGTGACCGAATAGCTCTCCGGGGGAAAGTCATTCGTTAAAGCAGTTCGCGCAGTTTGTTTTCCATCCATGATCAATACCCACAAGGATTGCCATTTGCTTCGGCCAGCTCAACGCCTGCGGAAGCAGAATGGAATCGCCTCATGCAGCAAGGATGCTATAGCGACAGGGAGAGAGTCTTGAATCCATTTGACCTATCTTCGCCATGAAGTTTTGCCTGCAATCATCCGCAACCGGAACTGTTGATTGCAAGCGCCTCTTGGTCGCTACGCGTGCAAACATCAGAATTTTGCTAGTCGCGACTATTACTCTGGAATTGGTTCGCGTGACTGCGTAGTCGAAAGAGTCAGCGCTCTTATCTCTGCTGTTCGCCTTGCGATCATAGCTCGTGGGTTCGCGCTACATATCCTTACCATTCCTTACCATCCACGTCCCGAAGGGTTGCTATTTGTTTCGGCTCGCCCGATCGCGACTATCGGCGAGATCTTATTTCGCAAGCGCCTGGCGATTGGCCCTAGGCCAGGTGCCATTTCTGGGCACCGCCTTCATGGGTTGGTCCAATATGTTGTACTTCAGTCGGATTCGGTGTTGCGAGAACGGGCGAATCAAGCTGGCCGAGTCCTAAACGCCTAGTCTTATTTTTCGGGCCAAGCGTGAAGCCGAAAGTAGTTTAGTGCAATATCCACTTGGCTGACATTTCGCATAACCATTAATGATTTCCAGCATTATTGAAGAAATCCCCGTCCGAAACCTTCCCCGATCATCGCGATCAGGAAGGCTCCGATGTGCCTGTACAGGCAGGTGTATGAGGCCTATCGCGAAGCGATTGTGGATGGCAACTTGTGCGGATGATCCAGGTCCGTCAGGGTTATCTCGCGAGCCAGGTGAGGATAGACCGGAAGCGTTGTGACGGGAGCTGGTCGTGACCACGAACTTGCATTTGCACAGACACACAACAGATTATCCTTGCTCATCAACTCATCAACCGGTAGGCGTGGTTGCGACTCGTCGATAATCTGGCGTTGCGACTTCGCGCGGTCTCAAGCGTCACCGGCAGCGCGCTGGTGAATGGCGATTGATTCTGCCAGTCACTAGAATCCACGTTCGCTTCAGATTGTGATTGAGAAGTAGCCCGTGGAGTACAACACCTGCCGGAACGCCTCACCATTTCCATCTGAGGACGAGCGACTTTCGCAGCCTCTCATGCGCCCCTCCGCGATCTTTGCATCCCGACGTCTTCTAAATCTGGAATTTGTGGCTGCTTGTTTTCCATTTCTGTCTTCCATTTGATGTGTTTCGAGATTTCAACGGCGCGAAGTTGCATAAACGTAATGTGGGCAGCAGATTGGGCGTGATGAATGGCGTTCGCCCGCTTCACAAACTCATATCCGCACTGTTCGCATGCTTCTGTAAGTGATTGTAAACATTGCACGAACTTTTGGCCTTCTACTTGCCCAACGAACTAACGTCGGGTGTTCGGTTAAGGAGTTTCCGGCGTTCAAAATGGTTTGAATCTCTAGCAGATTCTATGAACAGGGACGCGTATCGCGAAGCGGCGTTGGCTACCGTGCTTGGCTGGTTTTCTTGTCCTTAACCGTGGGTTTGAACGGTTGAGTGTTTTTGTCTTTGACTTCACTTGAGAGGTGGATCGTGGCGTATTTCAAATTCAGAGTGTGGACCCTGTGTCTCCTCGCGCTGTCCGTGACCCTAGGTGGCGCATTTATGCCCACGGCGAAGCCCCAAACCCGCAAGGGCGCGGTGACAGGAACGGTGACAGCCCCCTCGGGTAGCAGCATTCCCGACGCGACCGTTACGTTGAAGGATACGAACACGGGTACGAGTCGCGAGACGACTACTAACCAGGCGGGCATCTATCGCTTTGACGCAGTAGATTTAGGTGTTTACGACCTGACCATCTCGAAGTCTGGATTTAAGGATGGAAGTTTCACCGGCATTACGATCCAGGCGAACCGCGTTGCCAGTATCGACGCACAGTTGCAGCTCGGCACCGGTTCTCAAACTGTGGAAGTGAACGCGACAGCCAGCGAGCTTTTGCAGACCAGCGACGCGGTGCGCGGCGGGAACCTCGAGCCCGTCCAGATCACCACGTTGCCGCTCACGGGCCTCGATTCTCTCAGCCTGATGCTTACTCTTCCAGGCGCCCAGTCGGCCACCACCACACAATTCAGCGACGGCCCGAACGTCTCCTTCAACGGCACCCGAGCGCGTGGCAACAACTTCATGATTGATGGGGTTGAGAACAATGATATTTCTGTTGCCGGCGCGGCATTTTCGATCACTAATCCCGACGCCATTCAAGAGGTCTCGGTGCAGACCTCCGAATTTAGCGCCGAATACGGCCGCGCTGGCGGCGCCGTTGTGAACCAGATTACGCGCTCTGGGACGAACAAGCTGCACGGAACGGCGAACGAGATTTACCAGAGCCAGGTTTTCAATGCGACAAGCAACGGCGATCGTCTCGGCGGCCTCACGCACCCTGCGAAATTCGTCGAGAACACTCCGGACTTCACCATCGGAGGGCCTGTCGTCATCCCTCATTTTTATAATGGTCGGAACAAGACGTTCTTTTTTGGCGCTGCGCAGTGGGATCGGTTCTTTTCATCCGCACAGACCACACTTTCGAATGTCCCAACGCCTGCCGGCTTCACCGTTCTTCAAGGTTTGTCTTCCGCGTGTCCGAATGTGGCCTCCTTCTTACAAGCGCTCGGCAGTCTTCGCGGAGATCCAACGGGCTTTGGCAATCCCGCTCAGGTAAGAAACTTGGACATTTCAGTTCCGGCTGGTTCGACGACTTGCAATGGCACGGACCGTTCAGGACTGCTTGTTCAGGTCGGACCCGCGAATCGGTCGGCGTCCCAGAGCTCCCTGGACAACAACCACTTAGTCCGCATTGACCAGACCGTGTCGGCCAAGCAGACGATGAACTTCCGCTGGCTATACGACAGCAACGCTACCGGGCCGTCCTTTAACAACTTCCCTGGCTTTGATCGCGGTTTCACGGGGCGTACCCTCACCGGCAGTTTTACTGACACATACGTTTTCAGTCCTCGTTGGGTCAATGAGTTCAGGTTTAACTACGGTCGAATCGGATTCAACTTCCCGCTGCTCGCGCCGGATACGTTCCATGCCACGTTGCCGAACTTCTCTGTCAACGGGTTCCGCGGCTGGGGAGGGGCGACGAACATCCCGCAGTTCCGGTACGCTAATAACTGGCAGTATCAGGACACTGTTACCTGGGTGCATGGTCGTCACACCGTTCGCTTTGGCGCGGATTTTCTCCGGCAACTGGCCCGTCAGCATCCGCCGTTCAATGAACGAGGATCCTTCCTCTACCAAGCCAGCGTCGGAGCCAGCGGCCTCGCGAACTTCATTGACGATTTCGGAGGAACGAGCGGAAACACGCAGCGCCAGTTTGGCAGTTCCATCTACCATCCCAACTTGCTCCGCCAGTCCTACTTCGGCGAGGACGATTGGAAGGTGACCCAATCCCTGACGCTCAACCTCGGGTTGCGCTACGAGTATTTTGGCCAGCCGGCTAACACTTTCCTGATCCCGGCATTTACCAACTGGGATCCCGTCAACTTTGCCCAGCCCGACCACGTCAATCCTGACAAGAACAATCTTGGGCCCGTCGTCGGCCTCGCCTGGGCGCCACATTTTTCCTCTGGCGTTTTCGGCAGGATGTTCGGCGAGGACAAGACTGTCATTCGCGGTGGATTTCAAATCAGTTACGATACATTCTTTAATAATCTGCTGTCGAACATTGCCGGCTCTTCCCCAAATACGCTCGGCGGCATAGTCACATCTTTAAGCTCGTCCTCGCTGCCGCGTGGAACCGCGAATTTCCAGTCCCAGTTTTCCAGCATTCAGCCGACACCCCCGACGGCGCTGTCACCACAAACTAATCTGTTGGACCCGAACATTCGGAATCCGTACACCGAACGCTGGACCCTGGAAGTTCAGAGGGAACTCCCGCTAGGCTTGGTCTTCGATGTTGCCTACGTTGGCGCGGAAGGGCACAAGCTCTTCCAAACCCTTGACATGAACCCTTTTCTCGGAGCTTCCGCATCTTCAACCAGTCTCGCTGGCACTCGCCTTCACAGCAACGTCGGCGTGCGCACTATGCGCGCCTCGTCGGCCAATTCAAACTATCACTCCTTGCAGGTCGACGTGAAACGCCGATATAGCCAGACTCCGATTGGGAATCTGCTGATTGAAGGTGCGTACACATATTCCCATGCAATCGACACCGTCAGCGAAGTGTTCAGTACGGATTCAACTCCGAGTGCTTTCGAATCCGCCCCTCAGCTTCTGGGTTTCAGCCCGAACATTGATCGGGGAAACGCGGACTTCGACCGGCGCCAGCGGCTTGTTCTCTCTCACATTTGGGACATTCGAGGGCCAAAGAGCGGGATTTTGGGGCAAATATTGGGTTATTGGACCGTCGGGGGCGTGGCGACCTTCAATACCGGCGCACCCTATACTGTCAACAATGGTTCGGATCGGAACGGTGATGGACAAACCGCCCCAGACCGTCCAGACATCGGCAATCCCATGGCGCCAATTACGAGCCGTGCGATTATCACTTCCACCACTACATGCTCGTCTGGGTTTATCAATCCAGACACGAGCGCTTGCACGACTCCTTCACAGGTGTTTTGGGTCGAAGGAACGGGAAATCCTAACGCCAACACGGTGGGGCGCAATACACTCTTCGGACCAGGCGTAATAAATTGGGACTTGTCGGTAGCGAAGGGCTTCAAATTGTCTGAGGGAATCAGACTCGACTACCGGCTCGACATGTTCAATGCGCTCAACCACGTAAATCTGGGAGATACTCCGACGGGATTCGGGCTCGCAACCGTGAATGGTACGGGTGCGGGAAGCTTTCTAAATTTCGGTCTGATGGATGCGCCCGGTAGGACAATGCGGATGGGGTTGAAGCTCAGCTTCTGAACACTTGCAACTGCGCCGTTTTGATGTTGGTGCTTGCTCTGGTGTTCAAGGCCGGAGTTTCTTTCATGTACCTGGAGTTCAGCAGTGGGATTTTCTGTTCAGTAACACGAATTTTGCCGCGCCGGATGGCAATTTCGCAGACGGTAGCTCGTTCGGGACAATCGGGGACATGCAGGGCTTATCGCGAGAGGTCCAGCTTGCGGCGAAGTTCTAGGGCTCGTGAATGCGGAGAACGAGCGTGCACGGGGGCGATTCAAGACAGCGAACAGACCGGGAGGAACGCGTGCCGCGGAGCGACCTTGGCCACTGTGCTTGGCTGGTAATGTTCCGGGTGCGCGCTTCTTCCGGTCAATTGACTCAACCCGTAGTCAGGTAGCCACACCTCTCAGCGGATCGTGGCCGATCAAGGAGATGCTGCTATTTCCAACGCACCTGTGATTTCTACATCACGACACGCCCAGGAAAGGCAAAGAGTCTTGGGGCTCTACGGTCGCGGGCCGGAACTTCTTTCAGAAGGGCTTCGGGATTGCCCGAAAAGGATGTGGCGTTATCGCCCGGCGCATGATCGGTGGAGCATACACGAAATCGTCTTGCACCTTGCAGACTGTGAAGCTGAAGCGTACGTGCTATGCCGTCAGTTCATCGCTGAGCCAAGGTTGGTTGTATCCACTCACGGCCCGTTCAGATGTGCCAAGGCGCTCGACTACTTCCACCAGAGCACGAAAGAAGCGCTGGGACTGTTCGTGCGTCTGCGAGGAATGACCTGCCGGATTCTTCGATATATTCCCGATCCCGTCTGGACGCACACTGCACAGGATCCTCCAAAAGGGATAATGACGCTTGAAAAGTGGCTGGACGTCGAGACGCAACACATTACGCACCACGTCGAACAGATTCACCAAAACAATGCGGAATGGGCAAAGCGCACCGGTCGCACCGGCCATGCCAGCCGGCAACGCCTCAATGCTCTTTCGTATGGGTGCCGCGTCTAAAGAAAAGTGCTTACGGGGATGGCGACGTTATTGCCAAGAATGTCAGTTCAATTTCGGCCGAGCTGTGTGAATTGTACGCGCTTCGCGGCGGGCGTTTGCTTTGGCACGTGCTTGCGCTTTCTTGTTTTGCCAAGCTCACGTCGCCTAAGCCGACGTGCATACCAGCGTTCGCGGGAGATAAGAAGGTGTGCTTGAGATTGGGAAAGAGTCTGTTGTATGAGCAGTCTCCATATCCTTATTTTCTGAAGGGAAATACTGTTTCAAGTAGAGTTCGCGGCGGATGTGCGATCCCACGAGCAGCCGACAACGAGTACAACCAGCTTGTTTATGGGGACTTGACTGATAGCCGCTCGATGCCGCGAATTATGGCACATCGCTTGCTCGCAGCACTCCGGCGAGTTGCACCTGAATTCCTTGCATAGTGACACGCCGTGATGGAATGAACGCTTATTGAGTTGGAAGTTTGTGGACTGATAACCGAGCGGGATGCGGATAGGGAAATTTTGAAGTTATGGAGGCAGCAAATGAATCGTTGGACTTCACAGATCATCCGTGCTGGTTTTCTGGTGCTGTGTTTCATTGTCTCGAGTTCCAGTGCACTCTGGGGACAAAACCTCGGGTCATTGCAGGGGACCGTTACGGATCCGACCAATGCTGTGGTCGGCGGCGCAAAAGTCCAAATCACAGATAGCGCCACCGGAGTCGCTCGAACCGCGCAGACCGACGCCACCGGCACGTTCAGCTTCAGCCAGCTTCCGCCGGGGACCTACGGCGTGCAGGTCACAAAAGACGGATTCAAGACTTTCGTGCAGCAGCAGGTGGCCATCCTAGTGGCCACGCCCACTACGCTCAACGTGCAACTCCAGGTAGGCGCGGTGACCGAACAGGTGACCGTGGAGTCGACCGCGACTCCAGCGTTGAATACCGAAGACGCAAGTGTGGGCACAGCGTTTGATCCGAAACAGGTGGAAAGCCTGCCCTTTCTGGCACGCAACGTGGTGAATTTGCTGACACTTCAGCCGGGAGTCGTTTTCACGGGACAATCGGACACCGATCTACTGTCCATGGGCACGAACCAGGGCTTGGATATGCGCGAAGGGTCGGTGGACGGAATTCGCGGCAATCAGACGAACGTAACGGTGGACGGTGTCGACGCTAACGATTGGCAAAATCAATCGCCCTTCACCAGCGCGCTGCCCATCACGCTTGATTCCGTCGAGGAATTCCGGGTTACGACGACGAATGCGAATGCCACCGATGGTGGAGTGAGCGGCCCGCAAGTGGCGCTTTCCACAAAGTCCGGCACGAACAAATTTCATGGCAACGTGCGCTGGTACTATCGCACCAGTGGCACCGCCGCGAATCCATTTTTCAACAACCAGACTGGGCTTGCGCGCCCGAAGCTGCAGCGCCAGATCCCCGGCGGCTCGCTGGGTGGCCCGATCAAGAAGGATCGCCTGTTCTTCTTCCTCGATACCGAGGAACGTCGCGAGTCAAGCACGGAATCCGCTGGTCCGCGCAACGTTGCTTCCGATGCTTTGCGCGATGGCGTGCTTGTCTACCAATGCCAGAACCCCGCCGCCTCTCAGTGCCAGGGCAGCACCGTGAATGGATTGACAGGACCGCACATCATTCCCGCAGGGGCTTTTGGTCTGACGCCGGCGCAATTTCAGTCGCTGGATCCGGCCGGAACCGGCGTGAATACGGCAATGATCAGTTATTTGAACCTGTTTCCCCATGGCAACGATCCTGCCGTATCGCTGGATAATGGCCTCAGTTTTAACGCGTTCGTGTTCAACGCAGGCATACCGCGTACCAGCGCTATCCAGACAGCGCGTGTCGATTACAATCTGACGAAAGACGGCCGTCATACAATCTTTGCGCGCGCGTCGATCGGTGATTATCACGTGGCACTGACGGATGCGCAATTCCCCGGACAGAACCCTGCTTCGGAACTGTTGAACAATAGCAAGGGTATCGCGGTGCAGTATCAGGGGCAGTTCGGCTCGAATGTAACGAACACGGTTCGCTATGGCTTCACGCGATTGGGCGTCGAGTTGACGGGGCAAACCGGGGCGTCTTTCCAGGCGAGGTCCTTCGACACGCTTGTGTCCTTCAATCGGGGCAACAGCCATCGCACTCCGGTTCATGAGATCAACGATGATCTTGCGTATGTTCACGGAACGCACACGTTGCAATTCGGCGGATCGGTCAGCTTCATCCGAAACCAACGCACGGATTTGGGTCTTTCCTTTCCCGGCTACGTGATGAACAACGGGTTCTGCGTGTCGCTGTGCGACAACATGGTTACGGCAATTAACGGAGGAACTACGTTCCCGGCGGTTGGCAACGCGAACCTGTTTGAACGGGCCATGATGGCGCTGACCGGTTCAATCACGCAGGTCAATGCAAGTTTCCTGGCCGACCCCAAGAGCGGGTCGGTCTTTCCGCAAGGCACACCCGAACAGCGGCAATTCAATGAGAACTACGTCAGTTTCTACGCTCAGGATAGCTGGCATATGCGGTCGTCTTTGACTCTGACTCTGGGTCTTCGATATGGCTACGAAACTCCGCCTTGGGAGGCAAATGGATTCGAGGTGACCCCATCATTTGACATCGAGCAATGGTTCCAACAACGCGTGGTGAATATGAACAACGGCATTCCTTCGGATGCCTCGCCGCTGCTTTCCTGGAACCTTGCGGGAAAGGCAAACGGTAGGAATTCCTGGTATCGGCCGAATTATAAGGACTTCTCTCCTCGCCTGGCCTTGGCCTACGCGCCGAATTTTTCGGACGGCATCGGACGGTTCCTGTTTGGGGATAGGGGAAAGACTTCCATTCGGCTGGGTGCCGGGATGTTCTACGACCGCATCGGCCAAGCCCTGGCATTGGATAGCGACCTAAATGGTTCGCCGGGAACGTCGACGGCCCTGATTAACGGAGCGCAAGACTTTAACCTGACCACCGCGCCACGTTTTTCGGGGACGTGCAATGCTACAGGGGCGTGCACGGGGCTGCCGCCGCTTTCACAATTCTTGTCCGGAATCCCCACGACGGCTACATTCCCGTTCACGCCGGTATCCAATGTCAGCAACGCGGGCTTCGCGGTGGACCCGAACTTGCACACGCCGTATTCGATTCACTTCGACGCTTCGATCCAGCGGGAGCTTCCGGGGAAGTTCGTAGTGGATGTGGCGTACGTTGGCACGCTGGGACGCCGACTGCTCGGAAAGCAAGACTATGCTCAGTATCTAGACCTTCGCGATCCACAGTCAGGAACAGACCTGTGGTCTGCGTACCGTCAAGTGGTCAACGTCATCGGGACGCCGGGGAATCCGTCTGTACCCCCGACGCTGTCCACCGGCGAGCCAAACGTGGCGGGTCTTTCACAGATTGCTGCCATTCCGTATTTCCAAAACTTGATGCCGAACATGGGAGCATTTGACGCAGCATTCTTGTGCGGTGCGGGTGATACAACGTGTACAACGGGATACCAGTCGCTGACGCCGACGCAGGCGTTTTACGCTTTCGTCACGCAAGACACGGTTGCCTCATGGTCTTGCGCACTATTCCCGATTGACACGGCCGTGAGCCCGGGCGGACTGCCGAGCCCGTGGAACTCAACGGTTGACCCACAGGGGGACGGGTTCGTGCTTTTTCAAAAACAGTTCGCTAGCCTACCGGGGTGGGCGAATGTGTCCAACTCGAACTATCACAGTTTGCAGATTTCAGTCCGGAAAACCGCTGGTTTGGCGACACTGGGGTTCAATTACGTGCTCTCTCATTCGATCGATAATGCCTCGACTGGGGAGAACGCTGATAATATTCCAGGTACGAACGGAACGCTTAACGGCCTAATTCAGAACCCATTCGACCTGCGTGCAGGACGCGGCTCCTCGGACTTCGATCTGCGTCACGACTTCAACGGAAACTGGGTGATCGACCTGCCGTTTGGCAAGGGCCATCGCTTCGGTGGTGAGGTAGGAAGCGGAATGGACCGCGTGATTGGAGGCTGGGAGGTTACAGGGTTGGCGCGGTGGCGCTCAGGTTTTCCACAGACGCCGGGCAACGGCTTCAACTTCCCAACGAACTTTTTCCTCACGACACCCGGCACGGTCACTACGCGTATAAGCACGCACGTGGTTCGCAACGTGACCGGCACTTCGAGCCAATGCGCACTGATCGGTTGCGGCACACCGAACCTGTTCAGTGATCCGGCCACGGCACTGAATGCAGTGAACTTCACGATGCCCGGACTCAGTGGATCGCGCAACATATGGAGCGGGCCTGCCTACTTCAGTATGGACGCGGGTATCGCGAAAACTATAATGTTGACGGAGAGACAGCGCCTCCAGTTCCGCATGACTGCGTTCAATGTGTTTAACAACGTGAACTTCGCAGATAGCGAATCACTGGATCCTACGGCTCCCAACACATTCGGCACGTTCGTTGCCACTGCCGGCCCACGGGGAGCGCCGCGAGAGATAGAGTTCGCAGCTCGTTTCGAATTCTGAACGAGCCGGGCTCTGGTTGATTTTGAGGAGGGACCCCGGCGGAAGAAGCCGGGGCCCCGGCTCCTCACAGGACATGCTTTCGGTGTAGACTTCCGCTTTCGACCTTCATGTTTTCCGGGCGAGTCATTGATCCTTGTGTCGGCATGACTGACTGTTTCAAGAATAAATTAAATCGCAGAGAACTGCTCCAGGTATCGGCGCTTGCTGCCGGTGCGTTGACTGGCTTTGACAAGATTCGATGGCCGGAACCGCATCAAAATGGCGAAGCGCAGCCCTTTCGAGGCGGCAGAAAGCTCGGCGTGGTTGATTTTACGGAAGAGGTTCCGGTGCCGATGGGCAAGACATTCGGGACGGAACTCGACGGGAGGATGTATACCGACCTGTCCAAACTGACACCGGAGAATCGCTTGACACCCGCCGCGGAATTCTACATTCGCACGCGCGCGTCGGAGATTCTGAGTAGCCAGAAGCCGTGGTCAGTGCGAGTGGATGGACTCGTGGGCCGGCCGCTCGATCTGAGCGTGGAGGAGTTGAAAAGAATGGCGAAGCCAACCGGTTGGCACGTGATGGAGTGCGCGGGGAATGCGCGAAGCGTGCACTTCGGAATGATGAGTGTCGCGAAATGGACCGGCGCGCCGATGACGGAAATTCTCGAGATGGCAAATATCAAGTCCGAAGCAACTGGCGTGCTGATATCCGGGTTTGATCGTTACGCAACAAAGTCCGTGAGTTCTGTGCCTGGCGCGAGCTGGATATTCAGGCTGGAAGAACTCAAATCTGCGCAGGCGTTTCTGGCGACCGCTATGGATGGCGAGCCGCTCACCACAGACCACGGAGCACCGGTGCGACTGGTTGTCCCTGGCTGGTACGGCTGCACGTGTATAAAGTGGGTGAATCGGATCACACCGGTGAATGACACGGAAGTGGCTACTTCTCAGATGCAAGAGTACGCCACCAGAACGCTGCAGGTTGGCGTGCCGCGGTTCGCGAAGGATTATCAGCCCGCAACCATCGATCAGGCCGCCATGCCCATTCGGATTGAGAAGTGGCTGGTGGGCGGCAAAATCAAATACCGGATTCTTGGCATACTCTGGGGTGGAACTCGTTTGGTCAAGAGTCTAAAAATCCGATTCAATCCAGACGAGGACTATGCTCCCGTGGATAGTTTCCAGCAGACCGCCAATGATCCTTGGAGTTTCTGGACACATGCATGGGAACCAAGAACGTCGGGGACATACATGATTCGCTTGCAGGTAAGTGAACCCCATGTTGTGGCGCGGCGGCTGGATGCCGGGTATTATCTTCGATCCGTCGATATCACAGAAGATTGAGGGCACCGTCCTTCGCAAAATCATGAAAAAAACCGGCCATCGGAACCCGGAAAGAAGTTTGGCACGCCCCGTCGCCCGCTGTGGATTGTGCGTTTTTTGCATTGTAACCGCAGTCCTGCCCGTCGTGGCGCAACAGGGAGTGCACGAAGCAAAAGACAAAATCGGCTGGGTGCCCCGGGAAATTCTGGAGCGACCAGTGCCGCTGCGAAATGGCGTCGGAACCGTTCACCAGAAGGTCACTACGTCCTCGCCTCAGGCTCAGGCGTATTACGATCAGGGGCTGGCCTATCTGAACTCTTTTGTGTGGATTGAAGCGGCGCGCTCTTTTCACCAATCGTTGCGGCTGGACCCGTCGCTGGCGATGGCCTATGTGGGGCTGAGCGATGCCTATATCGGTCTGCAGGACATCCCAGCCGCTCGCGCGGCCTTCGAAAAGGCGCAAGCGCTGGCCGGAAAAGTGACCGCTGAGGAGCGAGCGCTGATCACCATTCGCGCGCGGCAGTTCGATTATCTCGAAGACAGCGGCAATCTGCAAAAGTACTTTGCATACCGGCAAGCCATCAGTGATGCTCTCGCCGCCACCCCGACTGATCCTTGGCTTTGGATATTGCGCGGTTTTGCCGACGAAGGGACGCCCTACGCACACGGACAGGGCGGTAAAGTGGACACGATCGCTTTCTACGAAACCGCTTTGGCTCTCTCTCCGCACAACTTCGCCGCACACCATTACCTCGCGCACACTCTGGAAAACCTGGGGCGGACGAAAGAAGCTTTGCAGCAGAGCGAAGCGTACTCCCGATTGGCTCCGGATATTCCACATGCCCACCACATGGTCGGGCATGAGCTCATGCGGCTGGGACGAACCGAAGAAGCCATCCAGGAATTCCTTAAAGCCGAGCAATTGGAAGACGCCTATTATCGGGCGGAGAACATCCCCGCCAAGTATGATTGGCACCACGCGCATAATCTTTTTCTGCTGGCGATGTGCTATGAATCTCTGGGGCAAATGAAGGCTGCCGAGCCTGTGTTTCGCGAGGCTTTTTCTTTGCCCGCTTACACCGACTTGGCCGACTTCAACCGCGCGGCGTGGCCGGAGTTTTTGCTAGATCGCGCCCGGGCACAGGAGGCCTTCGATGCAGCGCAAAGTCTGGTCAATAGCCAGTGGACGATGGGACGATTCGCGGGGCACACCCTGGCTGGACGGGCCTTGCTGGCAATGGGACGCCCGGAGGACGCGAAAAACGAGCTGACAATGGCCGAGGAGGAAATGGAGAAGCTGCCCACTTCAGTGATTGCCACACTGCCAAATGTCGGCGACCTGCGCGCCAGCATGCTGCTACAGGAAAAGAGGTGGGATGAAGGCAACGCCTTGATGCATCAAATCGAGCAAAAGATAGTTGCAGTGCCCGGCCCGGATGCATGGATTAACGCGCTGTTCCAGTTGGAATCCATCGCCGAAACCGCGCGGCACTATGACGACTGGGACCTGGCTAAATCGACCGCGCTGCGCATGGTTCAACATGATCCCGGCTACGCTGGCGGATATTATATGCTTGGCTTAGTAGCGGAGCACGAAGGAAATGCCGCAGCGGCACGCCAGCAATTTGCCACCGCAGAAAGACTTTGGGGCAGCGCCGACCCGGGCATGCCCGAGCTCGCGCGCATTCGGCAGATGCTCAGAGGCCAGCGATGATCCTGATGTCGCTTGCTGCGAAGAGGTGCGCCCCGCAAGGCGTTTCCGAAACATATAACTGTCTTATCTGCTTCATCTGAGCTATGTATATGTCTCTTCCCCCTGAGCCGCCAATCGGCGCCGCCAAGGTCGTGCCTATGCCGGGTTAGCCAGGGAGTATGGGATTAGCGTCGGTTCCAGGCGGATAACCTAGAGTCGTACAAAGCGGTACCTACGGCACCGGTATGGGGTAGGACACGTCGCACCTAAGAGGGTTATCGAGATTACGAGACAGGTTTCCCTCGGAATCATGTTATAGGCTCAAGTCAGCGGGGAACTCAACCTGTGGCAAAGATGCTACAAACTCATCCAGGAAAGTTCTAAAGTCGTCCCCTTGGGCGCGCCATTTGGATCGTCGAGCCACCACCAGAGGATGCGCTGACCGGGAACAACTGAACGCTATGAAATGAACGTCGCTGCCTCTGCACCGGCTTAAAGAATTCGCACTGCAGAGCAGGCCGCGATATTGCCATCACCAAATCGTCTGAACCGCTCTCGACCGGCGGATCTCACGGTCGGCAGTAAGCAGCGACAGTCCCTCGACCAACGCGGTAGCTCCAATAATGCGATCTATTGGATCTTTCGGATAAGTCGCTGGGAATCCTATAGCGCGGGCACACGTCCGTCCAGTGATTGGCAGAACAACGAACCGAGACTCAACCTCCTGCAGGAAGGATTCGAGACTGATGTTGAGGCGAATCCGGCCCTTACTCGCAAGCATGGCCAACTCCAACAGAGTGATATCGGAGATCGCCAAGCCGTCCGCGTTCTTGCGCGCTTCGTCAATTGCAACCCTCGCTTTCCTGGATATCTGATCTTGGTCAAACGCCAGCCAGACAACAACGTGAGTATCGACGAGGATCACTTGAGTTCGCCCCATTCTCTAGACGAAATTGCGGGTGAGACAACGTCTCCTGCGACGGCGCCCTTGCCAGCGAGGAAATTGTAGATTTCGTCCGTCTCAGCCGTGACTGGGACAAGCTTTGCCACTGGTTTACCGTGTTTCGTGATTACGACCGTCTCGCGCTTGGCCTGGACCTCGTCCATCACCGCGAGACAATTTGTTTTGAAAGAACCGGCGGCCATCTTTTTCATAGCCAATCTCCAAAGGAAACTATGGTCATTATACCATAGTCATATTCAAGCAGGGCGAAAAGAGCGCAACTCCGACAATCCATACGCGTGGACTTAAGGAAGTTCGCGACAGTGCTTCACGGAAACTTTGCGCCGTGGCGGCCGGCGGCTTCAAATACCGAAAGCAGGTTTGTAAGTCCCAGCAAATGCCTGACTGACTTGCTGTAATTGACTAGAAGGAGATCACAGTTTCCTTTCCTGGCCGAAACGTACAGGCTCACGAGTGTGCCGAGTCCTTAACTGTCCATGTGGGTGATTTCGTTGAGGTCAAGAATGATGCGCTTTTTGTTGGGGATCAGGCTCTTCACATGGTTCTTCAAAATCTCTGCGTGCTCGACCGTCAACCTGCCCACGCACCGCACAGTCACTTCGTCTTCTCGGGTGGAAGTGTGTAGCTCAAAAGCAGTTTTCTTGGAATCCGTTGAATCTGGTGACACAGGAACTCCTATCCGGTCGAACCCCACGCTCACTCCTTGGGTCTGTACTCTCCTCGTCGTGCAAAAACAAGGAATTTCGCTTGCGGCGGAGTGCGCTCGAACAGGACGAACTTCTTGGAGTCGCTAAACAATGTTTAATGATGGCAAGACTGGTGCAACCGAGAGAAACCAACATGGAAGGACTACTCGAAACGACGACAAATCTCACGGCGCGTTACGTGAGAAGCCAAGAATTCCGTTCGGCCGAGCGCGCTCTCACGATTCACTACGCAAGGGTCTTGCGGAGATACCCTGCCACGTCGCCAACGAAGCGATGAACCGAGGCCTCGGCGATGCGATAGCCAACGAGCGCATTCATGGCCTTTCCCACGACGCCCAGTGGTGGTTCGTAAAGGCCTGAGAAATCCAGCTGCGTCTCAGTAGCGGTCAGCGGGTAGATGGAAAGCTCGGCCTTCATGAGCGGAAACAATCGTGGCAGGGTTGCCGATTCCCATTCGAGTAGCAAGCGGGTGGAGGGGGCGGCATCAACCACCTTCTCCTCGACTTTTTTGAGGGAAATCCTGACGTCGGCCTTGACCCCAATACCGCCCATGTCGACGTGCAGTTCAGCGGCGACCGATTGCGCCCGGGAAGCGGCAGCCTTCGTAGCCGACTGGAACACCGTGACTGCGTCTTGCTTCAACGCGTCGCGGACGCGCTCGTATGGGTGATTCACGTAATCGTAACTGCGAATCTCTCGCCTTTTCGTCATTGACGCTGTTCCCTCCGGATTGACCGGCCTTTTTCGGGCGCCACTGCGCCCAATCCTGCATCAGCAAAACACATTTTACCCTTGCTACGCGATGCCAGCGCCGCGAAGGGAAAATTTTACGTACGCTTACTGAGCTCCAGCTGGCTTGGCCTGTAATTTTGCGAGCGCCGCCTTGAAGGCATCGCGATGAGTCATTTCGTCGTGACGAATTTCTTCAAAACGATCGGCCGCTGCTCTGTCACCCGCCGTTACCGCCTGATGCGCGAATTCAAAGTACATCGTCTGCACTTCGTAAGATTCACCTTTGATGGCATCGCGCAAATTATCCTGGTCGCTGCCGACCAGCCCGGCAAGTTGAGCTTCTTCCGCGAAATGCTGGAAGCGTTCTGTGTGCGCGGCCTTTTGGAACAAATCGGCGAGTTCCGTGTTGCCGGACTGTCGCGCGTGCTGGGCGTAGAGCATGTACTTAGCAAAAGCGAACGCTTCACCGTGCATTGCGGTGGAAAGATTCTGCATTGTCTGTTGGTTGAGCTTGGCCTGGTCCTGCGCCATGGTATGGCCTATGGCGAAAAACGCGGCCGCTACGGTAAGCAGCAGCAAAGCAAACTTCGTATACATGACAACCTCCATCGTTACGTTGAGTTCTAATACTGATTAGCGGTCTGACCACTGAACACCTTATAGCCCGGGCGGTCCGTTTCGATCTGTGATTCGCGTCACCGAGTTCGCTCTCCTTAATCCTGGTAAAAACTTCGCTGAGCAAGTCAGCCCTTGCCATTTGCCATGTGGAAGCGATGCAAATTAAGAAGCCCGGATTGGGCCCGGAAGCGCGTCTGGGGATTGGCCGCACCTCCGAGCCCGGTTCCAAGGCATTTACAAAGCCTTCCGAAAAGCTCTGAGTCCCAGCGACATCGCCACCGCGACAAGTCCCAGCAGCCCTATCAACGGCATCTGGCTCGCTGTGTTCGGCAGCTTTTCTGGGGTCTCCGTCGCTTGAGCCTGCGTCGCAGGTTGAGTCTCAATGGATTGCGCAGGCTTCGTTGCAGGCATAGTCTCCATTGCGGTTGACGACTCCTTCGGTTCTGTCATCGCATGGTGGCCATGGGAACGCACGTCCCGCTCTGAGAGCGTCATGGGTTCCTCAGTGATGATGGTCGCCGTGATTGTCTGACCGCGCCTCAGCGTGTGCAGAGACGTTTCTTCTCCGTTCACGGTGATCGTAGCCCACTCCGGAATCCTGTAGTCCACTACTTTGTTGTCCTTGGTCCGAATGGCAAGTCTTGTCGGGCTAGCATGCCAGACGGTTCCGTCGGTGATCTCCACGGTCTTGACGACGACCGGCCGTGTCGTTGTGAAGGTCTGTTCCGTGAGAGTCATCCCGGGTTTTAGTTCGTGCAGAGCTAGCTTTTGTCCATCGATATTGAAGCGCTCGTCTGCCGGAATCCGGATGGCTTCGAGCGTTCCGTCCGCCAGGCGGACGACCAGGTTATTCCCCTCGATGTACGCAACGGTTGTGTTTCGGGTGTCCACCTGGAACTGGGTAGGCCCCGTTTGTTTCTGTTCGACAGTTTTTTGCTGCGCGAATGCCTGGCCGGTGAACATGCATCCCACCGCTGCCAGTGCAATCGCCGCAAGAAACATTGAAGACTTTCTGGTGATTTGACTCATTGTCGTATTCCTCCTTAAAACGTGTCTTTGTTCGATTTGACTTCCGTTTTCGGCCCCACTTCTAAAGATTTTGTGATGACTTCGCTTTCGAGATGGCCTTCCACGACAAAACGTTCCGGTGCGCTGCCAACGTAATAGAAGGGATAGCACGTCACCAGCGTGAGTGACCGGCCTGCCCTGGGCTTCAAGACGGATGTTTGTTCCGGTCTAACAATTTCAATTCTGTCGACGCGAAACGTTTCAGTTCCTTCCCGCGTCAGCAGCACGATTTTGTCTCCCCGTGCGACGTCTTTCAGCTTGCGGAAGAACCCATCTCGATGGCCTGCTATTCCAACATTGCCGTCTCTTCCGGGAGCTGCTGTGCCGGGAATCCAGCCTGCACCGCGATTCAGACTTTGTACCCCGGTGTTATCGAAAACAGGGACCACGAGATGAATCCTCGGAATTCGCAGAACAGCAACGGGGAGGTCGGACTTCGTGTTCCGACTCTTCTCAAATGCGGCTATCCGCTTGGCGGACCACAGACTGAAGTCCGCCTGCACTTCGTGTGATATGTCGACGAAATTGGCAGTCGGTTTGCCTTCTTCAACCGAGGGAGACGCCGATACTTGAGCGCTGAATTCTTCGATTGCCACGCGCGAGTGCGCGAAGCTGTCCAGAGCAACTGCCGCATAGATGCCAAGAAGCACGACACCCACGACGCCCAGCGCGAACTCAATCCAATGAAGTAGCTTGGCCCCCAAGTTTTTCCCCACACCTTTCGCAACCATTGCTATTTCCTCACGCCTCGCGCGGCCATACCGTGATGTGGGTCACCTCTTGACGTGACTAATGTCACGAGAATTCTGCTCTGCCGTGGTCAGTGCGCCGTGTCCCACCCCCGGAAAAACGCAGTGTGCGTCCAACTTTCTGATAGAGTATTAGGCGTACTGAGGAGATGTTTATGGCGAAGAATATTCCCGAGAAATACGCCGACTTGTTGACGAAGCCCGCATTCGCGAATCTGGCCACTGTCATGCCTGATGGAAGCCCTCAGGTCACGCCCGTGTGGGTGGATTTCGATGGCAGCCACATCTTGTTCAATTCAGCGCTCGGGCGCGTGAAGGACAAGAACATTCGCCGTGATCCCCGCGTGTCGGTCGCGATCCAGGATCCCGGGAATCCATACCGTTATCTGGAAGTTCGCGGTCGCGTGGTGGAAATTACGCAGAAGGGCGCCGATGAGCACATCAACAAGCTCTCGCAAAAGTATCTCGGCAAGCCTGTTTATCCGTTCCGGCAACCCGGCGAAGTCCGCGTTCTTTACAGAATCGAACCCTAGCATGTCAGCGTGATGGGCTAACCACTCGATTAACTATTTGGATGAAGACAGAGGGCTCGCTCCGAACAGAGTGTTCAAAATGGAACAAACAACGGCGCCGCGCGCTGGCGCATCGAACGCCTTGTATTTCATTTCCATTGCGCTGGCAAATTCAGCGATTTCCTGATAATCATCTTCATGTAGAGGAGCTTGCGCGGCTCCCATCACTGCTTCAATTTCCTGTAGGTATATTGCGTCACGTGCTTCAGAATCAGATAAAGCGCGAGCAGCGAACCGTGCTCGCTTATTGACCGGTGCATTAAAGTTAGAGAGGATACTCGGTGCCAATGAAAATCGCAGGGGTTGCAGGTGCGTTTCCGAAGCATTATTTCAGCCAAGAAGTTCTGGTAGCAGCGCTTAAGCACTATTGGGGCGAGCGCCTGCCCAAGCCCGAAGTGTTGGATAGTCTGCACTCTCGGGTGGATGTCCGCGGCAGCTACATGTCTCAGCCGTTGGAGAGCAATGAAACGCTTTCGACGTGGGGCGAAGCGAACACCGCTTGGATAGAGACAGCCGTGGAGATCGGAGAGCAAGCTATCCAGTCGGCTGTCGATCGGACGAATCTGACGGCGCGCGACATCAACGCACTGTTCGTGGTGTCAGTCACGGGGATTGCGAGCCCGTCGCTCGATGCGCGGCTGATTAACCGCATGAATCTTTGCCCTAACATCAAACGCGTTCCGATTTTTGGCCTCGGATGCGTTGCCGGAGCTGCAGGAATTTCTCGCGCCGCCGATTACGTCCGCGCCTATCCCGGTCAAGTGGCGGCTCTGCTCGCCGTGGAATTGTGCTCGCTGACGATTCAGCGTGATGACGTCTCAATGGCCAATCTGATTTCCGCTGGCCTCTTCGGCGACGGCGCTGCAGCCGTGATTGTCACCGGAGACGAACGAACTGCTGAAGGCCCCGAAATTCTGGCCACGCAATCGGTCTTTTATCCAGGCTCCGAGGGCGCGATGGGCTGGGACATTTCGGAAAAGGGATTTCAGATCGTTTTATCGCCAGCCGTTCCAGAAATCGTGAAAGAGCATCTCGGAAACGACGTGGACACTTTCCTAGGAAACAACGGCCTCACCAGAAAAGACGTGGGAAGCTGGATCTTTCACACGGGCGGCCCGAAAGTGTTGGAAGCGGTTGCTGCCGCGCTTGATGTTCCTGACGAAGCGCTGGCTGTTTCGTGGGATTGCTTGAACAAGGTCGGAAATATCTCTTCTGTATCCGTCCTGTTGGTCCTGGAAGACGTAATTGAAAACCACCATCCCGAGCCCGGAACGTACAGCATATTAGGAGCTATGGGGCCCGGTTTTTGCTCGGAATTATTGCTACTCAGGTGGTAACGCAGACACAAACAGTTAAATGTTAATCATCATGGCCGGCCCGCGCATCCGTTAGCAGCGTCGCCGCATCGAACTACGGACGATGCGGAATTCAAGCGCAGAAGCGACTCCCCTCGAAACAGATGTATTTATAGTTGGCGGCGGCCCGGCCGGCCTCGCGACGGCCATCGCCGCGCGTCAGAAGGGTTTTCACGTCAGTATAGCTGATAGCTCCATTCCGCCCGTCGACAAGGCCTGCGGCGAAGGCCTCATGCCCGACGGCATAGCCGCTCTTCGCGAACTTGGCGTCACAATCCCCGCCGATCTACGTTTCCCATTCCGAGGTATTCGTTTCGTCGAGGGGAATCTCGCGGCCCAATCTGATTTTCCCGAGGAGGGGGGCTGGGGAATTCGACGGACGATTCTCCACACAGCTCTAGCTGAGCGGGCCGCAGCCCTGGGCGTGGAGATGCATTGGGGGAAGCGCGTCGTCGGCCTGAATGGGAATAACGGCGAAAGCGGCGAACAGCACGGCGGAATTTCCCTGGAAGGGCGAGCGATACGCGCCCGATGGATCATCGGCGCTGATGGACAAAACTCACGCGTGCGCCAATGGGCGCAATTTACTCCTGCGCGCAAGAAGGGTCTTCGTTACGGCTTCAGCAGCCACTTTCAAATAACGCCGTGGTCCGATTACGTTGAAGTTCACTGGGGACGCGATTGCCAAATTTACGTGACTCCCGTTGGCCGCCAGGAAATTTGCGTGGCTGTGCTTACTGCGAATCCGAGATCGCGCCTCGCCGATGCGCTGAAGCTTTTTCCATCCCTAGCAGGACGCTTGCAAGATGCTGTTGCGCTCGCACCCGAAATGGGAGGAGTTTCCTCATCGCTCACGATGTCAGCGGTGACTCGAAAATCAGCGATTCCCGTGGCATTGATTGGGGACGCGTCGGGTTCGGTGGATGCGATTGCGGGCGAAGGATTGACCCTGGCTTTCCGTCAAGCGCTGGCTCTCGCCGAAGCTCTCGAGCGGAATGATTTAGCAGCTTATGAAGTTGAGCACCGGCATGGCAGGAAGCGGCCCGTGATGATGTCACGTTTGCTAGTGCTCTTGGTTGAGCATCGTCGTCTGCGTCGCAGAGTATTCTGGGCTTTTGCGTCTGAGCCTTCTTTGTTTTCAAAACTTCTCGCGGCTCACGCGGGCCCAGCGGTTCCGCCGTTGACGGCGCTGCAAACGATGTGGTCACTGGGCTGGAGAATTGTAAGTCCTCAAAAAACCGCGAAGTCGGTTCCTTCCGGGCGCGAGTCAGTCGTTTCGCAACTGGGCTAACAGGAGACCATCGTTGAATCCCGCTTACAGAACCTTTGGAATTCTTTGCGCGATCGCTTTCTCGGCGCCTGTTCAAGCGCAAAGTGTTACGCTGAACCTCGATCCGGCGCGAACCCAAATCACCTTTACGCTCGGTGCTACGTTCCACACTGTAGAAGGATCGTTCAAGCTGAAGAGCGGCACCATTCAATTTAATCCTGCTACTGGAGAAGCAAGCGGCGACGTTGTTGTCGACGCCACGAGTGGCGAGAGCGGGAACAACAGCCGCGATCGAAAGATGCACAAGTCCGTGCTGGAGAGCCAAAATTATCCAGAAATTGTTTTTGTCCCGGAGAAGGTTCAGGGCCAGGTGCTGCTTTCCGGCGAATCGCATGTTCAGATTCAGGGATTAGTCAAACTTCACGGGAGCCAGCACGAAATCACCATCCCCGCCGACATTCAAGTAACCGGCGCTCAGCTAACCGCTAGCCTGCATTTCGCGATTCCGTATGCGGAGTGGGGACTGAAGGATCCCAGCACGTTTGTACTTCGCGTCGAAAAGAAAGTTGATGTGGCAATTCACGTCGCCGGAAGTCTGAGTTTTCCACCTGCTGCGCATTGAGCGCACCGCCATTGCGAAGCCGTTCGCCCCTCGCCGCAAACCATGCACTTTATTGACTTCGCAGGACACTGGGTGTAGAAGCGCTCCAAGGCGTGAACAGCCCGCCATGAAGAGGAGTTCCCATGAAAAAAAACACGAAGGCGCCGAGACCTAACTGCGAGGCAATGCACTTGTTTGCAACACCCCGCTGGCGAAAACTGCGCAAGGGAGCATGGAAAACTGATTTTGGAGCCGGCCTTCCTGAAGTGGTGATCCTGACGATATCGAACGAAGAGTTTGAGGAGTTTCGTGCCAGCAGCGACCGCGAAAAAAAGAACAAACTCAACAAGCGCGGTATTATGAAGAGAAACTTGATCGATGTTGTTCTTCAAAAACCGAAGCGACGAAAGCGTGGCGCCTGTGTCCTTTTGCTGATCTACCATACTCCCGAGAGCACGGGATACATAGTTCCGTTTCCAATCGGTTGAGCTAACACCGAAAATCAGAGAGGAAGTGGCTTCCAGGCTCCGCGAGGCACGTCCGAGACCGCGTGGTCGTCCTCATTGGTAAAGCCAACCTGCCGCAGCAATCGTGTCAAACGGGCGTCGCTTCGCAAAGGATCGATCGCGCCGTCGACTTTTAGCCAGGCCAAATAGCGGTCGCGCTGATGAAAAGCTTTGTCGAGCCAATTGAAAGCTTCGTCCTTTCGACCCAATGCCGCATAGATCGTAGCGAAGAAATATGGCGACACGTACGTGTGCTCCGACAATTGACGGAGTTGCTCGATGACTCTGCGCGCGTCAGCTTTTTTTCCAGCCGCAGCGTAGGCGCGGCCCAGTCCGACGACCCGAGTGGGGTCGCCATTTGAAAATCCACTAGCCTTCTGAGCCGCTTCTATAGCCTTTTGGTATTCTCCCTCAGCGAGGTAGCTTGTTCCCAGGCAGTCATACGCCCCGACCGAATTCGGATTGAGTTTCAGAAGATTTTGGCATTGTGCAATTGCCTTATCGTATTGGCGGGAATAGTAGTAGACCCAGCCGGCCGTAATTTGTGTCCAGATATTTAAAGGATCAATCTGCTGCGCGCGCTGGATTTCTGTAATCGCCTGGTCCGTGCGTCCCATTGCCGCCAGAAAATACGAATACGTGCGGTGAGCTTCTGCATCGCTGGGACTCAGCTCCAAAGCGTGACGCAACTCCTGTTCGGCGCCGGCCCAATCCCAATCCGCATAAAACCGAATCGCCCCCAGCGTTGTGTGCGCCTGCGCGAGATTGGGATCAAGCTCCAGAGCACGTAGCGCGTATTTCTTGGCCTGCGGCATGGCCACGCTCGGATCGAGCTGCGGGTTCGACCAATAGTACTCAGCTAGGCCGGCATATGCCGGCGCGTAATTCGGGTCAATCCGGATTGCCTCCTCAAAGGATTGTTTGGCAATCCATTGCTGCGCGGGCGTACCTTTATTTAGCGCGTTCCCCTCGAGATATGCCTCATGCGCCTCGGGATTTACAGGTCGGGCGTTCGCAAGCCGTTGCTTCTCGTCCGGAGTCAGCGTCACTTTCACTTCGCTGGCGATGGTTCGCGCCACTTCATCCTGCAGACCCAGCACATCTTCAACATTTCGGTCATAGGCTTGCGTCCAAAGAAGGTCGCCATTCGAAGCCTGTATCAGGCGCGCTGTGATGCGCACGCGATCCTTGGAACGCATCACCGAACCTTCTACAATCGCGTCGACGTGCAATTGTTTTCCGATTTCCGGCAACGATAGGCGCGAGTTCTTGTAGCTTGTCACCGATGTTCGCGCAATCACGCGTAACGCGCTGATCTGCGCCAGTTGCGTGGTCAATTCCTCCGTCATTCCCTGCGCGAAATAGTCTTGCTGAGGATCGCCAGAGAGGTTTTCGAGCGGTAACACAGCCAGCGATTGAATCGGTGGCGAGCTCGAAAGTAGCGCCCGCCGCGCGCGCCACCAACGAATTCCCAGTACGAGCGTGAGCAGTAACACGATGGCAATCACAACGCTCGCAACTTTCGTTCTCCTGGCCTGCGACCGGTTTGGCTTCGCCGCAGCCGCGAGCGTCAGCGGGACTGAACTGGGGGTTTGCAGACGCCGCAAATCGACTTCCAATTCTTTAGCGGATTGATAGCGGTTCTCCGGCTCCTTTTCGAGGCACTTCAAAATAATTCGTTCGAGCTCTGAAGAAATCTTCGGATTTAGCAGGCGCGGCGGCACGGGATGCTCGCGAACAATCGAATCGATCAGCCGCGAAGGCAGCGTTTCCTCGCAGGGCCTCCGGCCGGTGGCCATTTCGTACAGCACCGCCCCAAACGAGAAAATATCGCTGCGCGCCCCCGCCGCCTCTCCCCTCAGTTGTTCGGGCGACATATATGGCAATGTCCCCCCGCCGCCATAAGAGCCAGTGATGCTTTGCGTTGGATCCGTGTCACCGGCAGGGCGCAAAAGCTTCGCGATTCCAAAGTCGAGAACCTTCGCGCGGTCCTTGGCCGCGATGACGATATTCCCCGGTTTAAGATCGCGATGCACGATGCCGCGCTCGTGCGCCTCCTCCAACGCCTGCGCCACCTGCGTGGCTATTAGCAGCAACTCTTTTTCCGGCAGTGGTCCGGTTTCCAACTTCTGCGCAAGGGACGTGCCCGCGACGCATTCCATCACCAGGAAGTCCGCGCCGTCTTCCGTGTCGAATTCGTGGACCGTCGCTATGTTTGGGTGGTTAAGCTTTGCGAGGAGCAAAGCTTCATTGCGAAAGCGCCGGCGCGCTTTCTCGTCTCTCAGCATGCCGGGAGGCAAAACTTTGAGGGCCACGTCGCGGTCGAGCTGTTCATCGCGTGCGCGATAAACCTCGCCCATTCCGCCCGCGCCTATTTTCTCGATGATGCGATAATGGCCCAGCGTCCGGCCAATCATGTGGAGGGGGACATCTCCGTTGCGCCATCTTAGGCCTTGCCGTTAGTTGAGTCAACGCTGCGCCGCCCTTGGCCAACCTAGCGATTTCTGCCGCGAGCGATAACGGCGGGCGCGGCTGAGGTAGACTAATCCGTCGAGGCCTTTCTTTGCATGTTCGCTGACCGCACAAGCTGGAACCTTACAACGAATCGGCTCGCCGAGGCCCTTGCCAAGCATCGCGCAACAGGCAAGCCGCTACTCGATCTTACGGTTTCGAATCCCACCGAATGCGGATTTGTGTATGACAATGACGCGATCCTCCGGGCGCTTTCGAATCCCGCCGCGACAATCTACCAACCTGAACCGCGCGGTATGGCAATGGCGCGCCGCGCAATTGCCGAATATTATGCCGCGCGCGGCTGCGACGTTCCCGTTGAAGACATTCTTCTCACAACCAGCACCAGTGAGGCGTACTCATTCGTTTTCCGCCTGCTTTGCAATCCGGGGGACGAACTGCTGATCCCGGCTCCCAGCTACCCGCTCTTCGATTTTCTTGCCGACATTCAAGACGTAAAACTGATTCGCTACCAGCTCTTTTATGATCACGGCTGGGCGATTGATTTTCATGCCCTAGAGCAGGCAATTACTCAACGGACGCGCGGCGTCATTGTCGTTCATCCGAATAATCCGACGGGGCACTACACAAACTCAGCCGCGATGAAACGATTGAACGAAATTTGCTCCTCCAACAATATGGCCATCATTGCCGACGAAGTATTTGTGGATTTCTCGCTGACGCAAGAGCTGCATCCGAGCTTCGCTGCAAATCGCCAATCGCTCACTTTCACCATGAGCGGGCTCTCCAAGATCGCCGGTTTGCCGCAGATGAAAGCCGCATGGCTGATCACAAGTGGCCGCGAACAGTGGAAATCGCAAGCGCGCGCGCGCTTGGACGTTATCGCGGATGCGTATCTCTCGATGAATGCGCCAATACAATTGGCCATCCCTTCATTTTTGCAACAGCGTCATGCGTTTCAAAAACAATTGATTGCTCGCATGCGCGGCAACCTCCGCGAGCTTGACCGTCAGATCGCCGCTCAGAAGTCGTGTAGCCGATTGAAAGTCGAAGGCGGCTGGTGCGTCGTCCTTCGCGTACCCGCAACGCGCCCTGACGAAGAACTTGCGGTCGACCTGGTAGAGAGCAGCGGCGTCTACGTTCATCCAGGTCACTTTTATGATTTTCCAAGTGAGGGCTATTTGATCGCCAGCCTAATTACGCCTGAGCCCGACTTCGCGCAAGGAATCAGGCGCCTGCTTGCGCGATTCTGAAGAGGGCCCAGCCTCTACCGAACAGTCACCGAGCAACGCGCTCAAGCATCAAATGTGCGAGTAAAGGATGCATTCAAGCGAACTGTTCCTAACGGCACAGACGTACACCTAATAACGCGCCCAGAATAGTTCGTGTCCGTATTTTCCGGCACGCGCACGTGCAGCGCAACGCGTGAAATCGGATTCGGCCAACAGTGCGCTCAGAATCAGGAGACGACCACATGCTAGCTGCAATTGCTGTAATCTTGATTATTCTGTGGCTGCTCGGTTTTTTCGCATTTCACGTGACCTCCGCGTTCATTCACCTGGTGCTTATCATTGGTTTGATACTGCTCGTCCTGCATTTCGTGAGAGGTCGATCCGCCGGCTAAGAAAACGCGCTCGCTGGTTTAGCTTGTCGGCCGGCGGAGGTTGCGCGCTCCGCCGAGCCGGATTTGTCAGCCACACGAACCGCAACTCTACGTTGGCATTTGCACTCTCCGCCCACGTTTCTTCCACAGCGCAGCCTGCTTGGAATGAAAGGAAAATTGTGCACAGGAAGGTCCTGTACAGCGCGGTGTATTGATACCGTGACTTGTATAGAACATTTGCGTGGGGTGTAAATTCGAACCGTGTAAAAAAGTCTCGTTTGCTCATAAATGCATAAATGCGTTTCTATACCAGTCTGCTAAGTACGCGAAAAAAATGCAGATGCAGACGCCACATTGTTTTGGCAGCTCTCTTGCATTAAGCCTATGTGACAAAGTTGAACTGGCGGAACGCTACATGAAAGTGTGGAGGCTTTGAAATGAAGAATCAGATTTTTCTACGCATTATTTGTGCAGTGGCTTTCACGTTGAGCATGTGTTCCCTGAGTCGTGCCACATTCGCGCAAGCACCAGCTTTTGTGCGATCGGTTGGTCCCCAAGAGCAGGCGCAGCAGCAGCCCGTTCAGAAATTTCAGGGCACCATCGTCAAGTCCAAGGATAAATATATTCTGCAAGACAAAACGTCGGGAGCTACATATCAACTCGACAATCAGGACAAGGCGAAGAAGTTTGCTGGTAGAGACGTGAAGGTGACAGGAACGCTCGACCCTAGGACGAACACGATTCAGATTTCCGACATTCAAGTTCAGAGCGGGCAATGATTGCGCGTGCCCGCGACAACTCTCTTGTCGTGACGCACAGTCGAGCTTCGGCGAGGCGTTTTCTCCCGCAGGAAGAGCAACAGCCGCAAACGGAGCGTCAGCACTTCCGCCCCGGTCGTGATGACCTGCGCTCGTTTGGGATGACTTAGGAATCTTAGAATCACGGTGAACGTGTGGTCCACCAATTGACATCCCCACATTGATCTCCAGAGAATCGTCCCTGCACGCCTAATCTTCAGCGTTTTTCGTGACATCGACGCCCTGAACGACAGTCTTAGGAGAGGCGTGCTTCCCTTGGATTTGACCCCGCCTGCTATCCGTTCCCTGGCAGTGCAATTGCTCGTAGTAGCGGGGGGACGAAGGTCCAACCGAGCATGCCTCAAGAATTCAAGAAGAGCCGTAATTCTATCGAATCACCCGAACAAGAGCGCCGCAGCAGCATCCGTTACCCGTTTACGGCTACTGCATACGTCACCGACATGGAATCAGGGGCGCAAACGACATCGCGAAGTACCGATTTGGGACGCGGCGGGTGTTTCGTCGACACAATCAGCCCGTTCCCGGTTGGGACATCGGTGATGCTGAGGCTCACAGTGGAACAGAAGTCCTTCGAGGCGCCGGCCAAAGTAGTCTATTCCATGATCGGCATGGGAATGGGTCTGGCATTCACATCGATTGAACCGGAGCAACTTTGGGTTCTCAAGAGCTGGCTTGGAAAACTCAGCGGCGTGAGTGTGCCGGAAAGGCAGCCGGTTGCTGCACCGCGGGAAGAGTTGCCGCCTCCGCAAAACGCCAACCCAGAACCCGGGTACGTCTTGAACGAGCTAATTATCACCTTGATGCGGAAGCGAGTGTTGACTGAGGAGGAAGGGAAGGTCTTGCTGAAGAAATTGATGAATTGAAGCGGGTTGCCTTACCAGAGATTTTGCCTCGTCCAATTATTCCCGTGCCGTCGCTATAAAATGCCTTCGCGAGAGTCTTGTTCCTGTGATGTCCTGATCACGGCAACAAGCGTAAGGCCATGGGTCCACGACGTGCGCAGACCTGTTTCCGTCAATGTGTAGCGATAACCTCTCAAATAACTCGCGATTTCCTCAGGCGTGTAAACGCTAACACGCACGCCCATCATGCCTCCGAAAAACGAATGGATGCTGGCCCAGAAGCTCGAGCGGGGAATGGTGACGATCACGCATTTTGTCGCCAGCGAAATGCAGCGTGCCAGAAAAGTCTTCGCGTCATTCACGCAATCGAGTACACCGATGGCGATGACGACGTCGAAGCGACGATCGGGCGCGCAGGAGAAGAAATCCGATTCGACAACCGTGATATTGCGCGTCCCGGCGCTCAGGATTCGCTCGCGCAAAATGCGTGTCATACCCGGAGATTGTTCGAGCGCCGTGATGCTCTTCACGCCAGAGGCAATATCGAAAGTATAGAAGCCGGTGCCGGCGCCGACTTCGAGAACCTGATCCGCTCCATCAAGGTTTTCCGCGAATGTTCGACGGAGAGTCTGCTGCTCTTGTCGCCGGATGCTGCGGATTACCGGCAGCCGCAGCACGTGCTCGTAGAGCCGTGGGAATCCACTTTTGAGGAACAGATCATCCATGGCGCACGTTGCGCAATCCAATTTCAAGGCTAATTTTACATGATGCACTGTCCGGCACGTCACAGCATGAGCTGTTTTTCGGACGAAGCCCAAAGGGTTCATTCGCCAGAAGGCTTACAAAGAGATAAAATCAAAGATGCTGCTAATTACGTGCAACTGATGAGGAGCTAGCGCCTTCCCATCCGATCAGAATCGAGGCGATGCCAGACACATGGATGCTCATGCCCAAATGACGACCTCTCAAGTGAGTATCGATCAGCTTTGTATCAATACCATCCGCACGCTTTCAATGGATGCTGTGCAGCAAGCAAACTCGGGACATCCCGGCACGCCGATGGCCCTCGCGCCCGTCGCTTACACACTGTGGCAACGTTTTTTGCGCTTTGATCCCGACGATCCGATTTGGCCCAACCGCGACCGTTTCGTTCTGTCGAATGGTCACGCTTCGATGTTGCTCTATTCTCTGTTGCACCTCGCAGGCGTGAAGGCGGTGAATCCGAAGTACGAGCAACTCGGCGAATTGTCAGTGAAGCTGGAAGACATCAATCGCTTCCGTCAGCTCGATAGCAAATGTCCCGGCCATCCGGAATATCGCTGGACCTCCGGCGTTGAGACGACGACGGGCCCG